>Ga0210247_100499_pt1 | contig 36912 bp, 26 predicted proteins | sample ChrtobMetP3_16mM_FD_155449 | JGI IMG/M metagenome (GOLD analysis project Ga0210247, IMG submission 155449) | Chrysochromulina tobin associated microbial communities from unialgal haptophyte culture, Seattle, Washington, United States - P3_16mM | ecosystem: Host-associated > Algae > Haptophytes >... | reverse complement strand
GAAAATTTTGGCGATATTGACTGTAAATCACTACATTTAGGCCCTGAAATTGATGCCACTCACACACTATTGACTGTGAGTCTGTGACGTACATGTATGTACCGACTACTACGATGACACACTAGCCACAAATGACAAAAGCAACTGTCTAGCTCACTTATCCGCCCGCTCTCTCGACTGCATGGCCGGGATCCATAACGAGCTTGAGCCTGAAGTCAAGATATCCTTGACCGAAAGCTGGATTGTAGCCTCACACCGCCCTGCGGAGCACACGTCAGCAACGAGCACAAGCTGAGTCGTCATCTGCGTGTGGAGTCAGTCGAGGCTCACAAGGCGGGCATTACACTGTTTGCAGCTGATTGCTGGTCGACTGCTGCTCATCACTGTGCTTGGCCCACTGCTTCCAGCGGTTGGTGGCCGCCGCCTTTGCTGCCTCTTCCTCTAGCAATTCTTTCGCTTTTGCTGCAGCCTTTGCGGCGGCTGCTGCGGCGCGACCACCCTTCTCCTGCCAGTAGCAGGCAGGCAGGCCAGCCTTGCTGCGGTCACCGCCATGGCCACCCTTGCGGATGTATGTCCTCACCATTGAGACGGAAAGAGGGGCGGCAGCCAAGGTGCTGGGTCGCACCGGAAGCGAAGGTGTGCGCGGGATGTTTCGTGAACAAAGTTGGAAATGCTGTTTGCGGCCTTCGCTTAACCGATGCAAGCCGAATTTCCGCGGTTCGGGGGTCTACGTTCCGAGATCTGTCGATTGGCACCCTGCATTATGGTGCATTATCTCGCTAATAATGCGTAATAACGATGGTAATCAAGTTGCCCCGCAAGTTGCCCCGCTGACGCGAGAGCACCCCCGTCGCCGTTACACCCCCGTCGACTACCCTTGAAGTTGGGATATGGCGCGGCGCGCGCGGCGCGCGGCGCGGCGCTCGGCGGGCTCCAATTGCTACCGGTCTCAAAGAAGTCTATGTACTATGACGACTTGCGCAGCGAACATTCGGCACGCGTGAAACGACCGACCGCGCGTGCGACGATCCAGCGGACACGGTCAGCGCCAAACTCTCGTCTGCGCCGAGCTCCGCCGAGTCGCGCGTCTACGATTGGTCGCAAGTGCCACTTGTATGCAACTTGCACTTCGTTTATCGTTCTCGTCCCTCTCCCTGGCTTCTTACATGTAAACACTCAAAAAAAATAGGGGACTGAGGCGAGGGCGGTCACCGTCACACCGCGGCCGGCGGGTCCCGGGCGGCCGGGCGGCAGGTTGGCAGGCGGAAGCGGCGGGAAGACGGCGATTGGGTGGGAACGGCAACATGGATCGAGTGTCCGGAACCTGAGGGGTGGGGGCACCTCTCAGCTGTAGGCAGCACGGTGGGATGCGAAGCCTTACACGTGATGCATCCCTGGTGCCGATGAGTCGCCCTGACTCCTGGCATGGCAGCCCCACCCCAGTTTTAACCTGCTTTCGTAACCGAAAATCTCCTTGGAGCTTGGTTTCGCTTCCGTCTTCTTTCATTGCCTTACAGTCTGTATCATCAGCGTGCCGGGTGGGGGGGCTTAACCTTAAGCCTTAAGGGGGGGCAGCGGGGCGGGCGTCGGAGGGTTCAGGGTAGGCGACATATTCGGACGTGTCAAAAATGGAATTAATTCATTTCCCTTACGTTACCTTGCATCGTTTTCATAACGTTTTGTCTTTCGGATCGGATGCAGGAGCTCGTCCCAGCTAGCAGCTTTCGCATAGAATACACAGTACCGCCTCCGCATCCCGCCTCTGACAATTCGATCCGTCACATTCGCAGACGACACGCACACGGCACATAAACGGCACAGAGTGCCGCCGACGGTCGCTCGTCGGCGCGGGGAGCGGGACACACCCCACACAATCCAAGCAGAGCCAGTGTGCCAAAAGCCAAAGTCCTGTCGGCCTCAACCCAAACTCTACCTCATCAAAAGCACCCATAGCTAGGCGCCCAGGCGATCGTTGTGGAAAGAGGAAGATCGCCCAAGGTGCAAGTTGATGATGCGCCGCGAATATCATCTTGCAGCAGCAGCAGCAGCAGCAGCCCCTCCTGCCCCTCCTGCCCCTCCTCTTCCTTTAACTTCTCCGGCTTAAGCAATGTTGCTTAGGCCGTCGATCTTGCCATCCTCGCTGTCGAACACCCAGGATGGCAAGCCGCTCAAGTTACAAGGGTCAATATCTCCCAAGGGCGCATACGCGTAGTCGAGCTGGCAGTCGCCACTGAAAAAGCCGCCCTCGCAACCGAAGAGCTGTGTGATGGACGAGGTGAAGCCTGTGACCATGACAACGGAGCCGACCGCAACATTGAGCGCAGCCCACGCCTTCCAGCCGCGCGAGAGCTTGTTGCGCGAGAGTGCCGCGTAGAACAAATACGGAAGCACATACGTGAACGCAGTCATGCCCACAGCCCCGACGAGCGAGATCATCGCGAACAGCGCGTCGCCCGCGCCGCAGAGGAGAGCTTGGGCAACAAAGCACTGCGAGCCGAGGATCATCGTTCGGAGCACGAGCCGGGGCACCCACGTCGGCATGACGCCGAGTACGCGGCCAAGCAGGCCCTTTGGAGTGCTCGGCGCGTAGCATGCGGCGGGGTCGACCCCGAGCTGCAGCTCGAGTGCGAGCATCACGATCAGGTTGCCCTCGAGAATGAAGAAGACCTCTTGAATGCACTGAACCATGATCGAGAGTTGGTTTGCCAGGTTGCGCGGCGCATTCTGGTTGATGTTGGTCATCGACGCGTCGCCGTAAGCGGCGTAGCCAAGGACCCCGCAGTATATATAGAGCGGGGTGACCACTGCGTACGTCCAGGCCATCACCTCGCCCCAACGTGAGGGCTCCGCCATCTCCCGGAGCATCTCGGGGTAGAGACCGTGGCCACCGAAGGAGTACGCAAAGGCGGAGAGACCGAGGGCGACGTTGTTCGCCGACTTGGGCCAAGCGGAATAGGTCGGGCCGGGCTTACAATTCCATGGCTGCACCAGAAGGATTTCCCATGTGAAGACCCCTATGTTAAACACGAGGGGCACGAGGCTGAGCATCACCGCCGCCCAGCGCGTGCCGTGGAATCCGGGAATCTGCAGCGCCGGGAGCGTGATCATGCTCACGACGAGCAGCCATTGCCACTGGCAGAGCGGGCTCACTTCGAAGATCTGGCCCATATATTGCTCAAAGTAGATCAGTTCGGACACGCCGGTCAGGTAGTAGGTGCAGTACTGGATGCCCGCGGCGGAATACAGGCAGCCTATCCGCCAGCGCTTCTGATTTCGGCCTGTCTGGGCCGCGAATGCGGCGCCGGCCTCAGCGGCGATGCTCGGACAGGTGAAACAGTCGGCCGGCAGCAGCGCGGTCACCTTGCCGTAGATCATGCCGGTGTCATACGTGACGATCGAGGAGTAGACGAGGCACACGAGGCCTAGCGGCCAGCCAGTCGCCTTGAAGCAGGCTGGGATGGCTCGTGGTACCGCCATGAAGGCTATGGAGTTGCAGACCGCACCCCACACTGGTGACCTCATCAATCGAGTTTTATGACCGCGCCCTTTTCTTACTGCACCATCTGAAGTCATGGCATCGTCGACAAATCCTCGATCGTCAACAACTGGTTCGATGTCAAATGTTGTAGCCTCCTTTGCGAAGCACACTCCAGAGCCCTTGGATGAACTGGGCTCGGCGCTGCTGCCGGGCTCGGAGTCGGCCATGTATTGCAAAGCTCCCCGCGCGCGCTGTCCACCCCTCGCACTCACTCGCGGTGAGTCCGGTGAGTCCCACACGAAGTTTCGGTAGAACCCCCGCCCGGCACGACGCTTTTTTAAGGGACAACGTACATATACACTAACTGAACTCTTAAGCGGAGCTCTGTATAGCAGGTACATGTAGGAACTTAGGATCAAAAAAGGCAAGCCGAGCCCCCCAGCCTTTATGGATAGAAAGGCGAGCCGCTCAAGTTGCAAGGGTCAATATCTCCCAAGGGCGCATACGCGTAGTCGAGCTGGCAGTCGCCACTGAAAAAGCCGCCCTCGCAACCGAAGAGCTGTGTGATGGACGAGGTGAAGCCAGTGACGATGACAACGGAGCCGACCGCAACATTGAGCGCAGCCCACGCCTTCCAGCCGCGCGAGTGTGCATCTCGCGAGAGCACCGCGTAGAACAAATACGGAAGCACATACGTGAACGCAGTCATGCCCACAGCCCCGACGAGCGAGATCATCGCGAACAGTGTGTCGCCCGCGCCGCAGAGGAGAGCTTGGGCAACAAAGCACTGCGAGCCGAGGATCATCGTTCGGAGCACGAGCCGGGGCACCCACGTCGGCATGACGCCGAGTACGCGGCCGAGTAGGCCCTTTGGAGTGCTCGGCGCGTAGCATGCGGCGGGGTCGACCCCGAGCTGCAGCTCGAGTGCGAGCATCACGACCAGGTTAGGGGTGAGAACATAAAAAATCTCCTGAAAGGCTTGCACCATGATCGAGAGTTGGTTTGCCAGGTTGCGCGGCGCATTCTGGTTGATGTTGGTCATCGACGCGTCGCCGTAAGCGGCGTAGCCAAGAATCCCGCAGTATACATAGAGCGGGGTGACCACTGCGTACGTCCAGGCCATCACCTCGCCCCAACGTGAGGGCTCCGCCATCTCCCGGATGATCTCGGGGTACATGCCGTGGCCGCCGAAGGCGTACCCAAAGGCGGAGAGACCGAGGGTGGCGGCGCCCACCGACTTGGGCCAGGCGGAATAGGTCGGGCCGGGCTTACAATTCCATGGCTGCACCAGAAAGATCTCGTATGTGAAGACCCCTATGTTGAGTACGAGGGGCACCAGGCCGAGCATCACCGCCGCCAAGCGCGAGCCGTGGAATCCGGGAATCTGCAGCGCCGGGAGCGTGATCATGCTCACGACGAGCAGCCATTGCCACTGGCAGAGCGGGCTCACTTCGAAGATCTGGCCCATATATTGCTCAAAGTAGATCAGTTCGGACACGCCGGTCAGGTAGTAGGTGCAGTACTGGATGCCCGCGGCGGAATACAGGCAGCCTATCCGCCAGCGCTTCTGATTTCGGCCTGTCTGGGCCGCGAATGCGGCGCCGGCCTCGGCGGCGATGCTCGGATAGGAGGAACATTCGGCCGGCACCAGCGTGGTCACCTTGCCGATGATCATGCCAGTGTCATACGTGACGATCGAGGAGTAGACGAGGCACACGAGGCCTAGCGGCCAGCCAGTCGCCTTGAAGCAGGCTGGGATGGTTCGTGGTACCGCCATGAAGCCTATGGAGTTGCAGACCGCACCCCACACTGGTGACCTCATCAATCGAGTTTTATGACCGCGCCCTTTTCTTACTGCACCATCTGAAGTCATGGCATCGTCGTCAACAACTGGTTCGATGTCAAATGTGGTGGCCTCCTTTGTGAAGCGCACTCCAGAGCCCTTCGATGACTTTGACTCGGCGCTGCTGCCGGGCTCGGCGTCGGCCATATTGACCTCCGCGTGCGGTTTCGATGAGGCGCGCAGTTAGCCAATTACAATCCATTTTAGGGCGAGACCCGGGACACGCGCACGAGACAGACACACGCACACGGCTCACACAGACGAAGCACAGAACCAAACCGTGGACGACCCACCAACGCACAAACGCACGCGCACGATCAGACGCCAAAATTGGGATCAAACGCACGCGACTCTACATGTACAATAGCACGACCCACGAGACCACGTTGTCGTTTCCACGTCGAGACCCCGGTGCCAATAAGCAATGTTAGGCAGACGTGTTTTCCCGGAAACCAGCGTGAAATTCCTGTGGTCGCCTTAAGACCCGACCCAACCTCGGTCCGACCTCGGCCTCGGACGTCGGACCCCGTTGAGCCCTGGCCAGCTGGCCTCGACAACTCGACAGGAAACTCGACAGGAACTCGACAGCTACTTGACAGGATACTCGACAGCTACTCGACAGGATAGCTCGACAGCTACTCGACAGACCTCGACAGACCTTGACAGACCCCCCTGACTGCATGTGCCGGGGCGTCAAGCTGTCAAGCTTCTCGACAGCTCGACAGACCTGACACGAGGTAAGACGAGGTCTAAGACTGGGATCTAGCACTATAGCTGAGAGAAGCCAGGTTAGAGCCCCACTCCTTCAAGGTGAAGGTTGATGGACCCACTGGTCAACTACACAACTTGGTGGCTGGATGATGCTTGATGGGGAGAACAGCACCATCGCATGTTGGGCACTGCCCATTTATCGTGTATATCGACATGTAGCTCAGACACACGACGGCGACCCGCTGCCGTGCACCCTCCGACCCACCCCACATGCACATCACGATAAGACCTAAGACGAGAGTGTATCGTGGTGTGTGCAAATCCCCAAACGACACGCTCAGTCTCACTCACACCCCGCCAGAACACGGTTCCGGGCACGACACAGACATTGCAGAGTGTGAGGCGTCACCAGTCGATGTCTGCAATCGACCGACCGGCGGGAAGATTCCGATCCATGGTGAGCTCGCGCCCCTCGCCGGCAAGCTCGTCTGTGGTCTCGTCCGTGGTCGAGCCGCTCGCGAGGTGCATCGCCACGGGTGCCATGACGGGCGGGGGCGCTTCATCCAGCTGTGTGCGCATGCCTGGGAGCAGCACTGCCACGCCCACGTCGACGCCCACGAGGTGCTTTATACCGGCTGGGGGGCTCAACCCGGCTGCCTTCATCGTCTTCTCTTCCATATCTGCGAGGAGGTCGGCCAATGAGAGCCCGCTCGAAGCCGGCAGCTCATCATCGAGTTCGTCGGCAGGAGGCGACTCAAGCTCCTCCTCGTGCGGCGCCGCCGACGCACCGTGAGGTCTCGAGCTCGAGCTCGATCTCCCGTGTTCGAAGTCATTGACGAAGTCCGTATGGAGTGCTGCCATACCATACGTTGAGAGCTGCTGCGAAGGCTGCGAATGCATCGACGAGGACGAGGTACCGGACGAGGTGCAAGACGAGGTATTTTTCAGTGGGGACGAGGTATGCTGTGAGGGGCGCTCTGAGAAGGGCTGACTCACAGCATACTGTCTCGCCGCTTTGGGTTGCCGAGGCAACGCCGAAGAGAGGTGTCGATGAGCTCCTGGCAGCGCCGCATTGGGCGCCGAGATGGGCGGAGGCGGCGATGCCGAGGTGGTCTTCGTTATGGTCTTCGAAGAGGAGATGCTGCCCGCATATGAGGTGTGCGCATATGCGAGAGGCTCACTGAGAAGGGCTGACTCACCGCCGTTACCGCCGCCTTGGGCTTCGCGGAGCGCTGTATTGAGCGCCAACTGTGCGACGGAGGCGCGTGAAGCGGCGACCGTCTGGCGCCCTCGGGCTTCGATGAGGGCCAGGGCTGAGCTCTCCGCCTTCGCTTCCGCCACCTTGGCGCGCTCCTCGGCTAGCCGTAAGCGCGCCTCGAGCGCCGCCTTTTCCTGCTGCCACTGCGCCGAGGCAGCGGGCACCACCGTGGCAGCTTCGTTGACTCGATGGCTGCGGGCCTGGCTGCGGGCCTGGCTGCCGGCCTGGCTGTGAGTCTCGGCACCAAAGATGTCGAAGAGCGACTTGGCTCCAGGAAGCACGTCGGTAAGCGCCTCGGACCACGTCGCTTGCCGAGGCGGGGGCAGCGTGCCCTGCAGCATCTGCTCGTACAGGGCCGCATGCTGCGCTTGCAAGGCTTCCTGCAGCTTCTCCTTGTGCAGCCGCGCGGCCTGCGCACCTTGGGCGGCCAGCGCGCGCGTCTGCGCCTCCTTGCCTTTTCTCGCCTCCTCGGCGACTGCCTTGGCAACCGTAATGGCAATCGTGGCATCTACGACCTCATCGGCATCTACGTCCTTATCCACCTTGTGAGTCGCTGCTGCGCTTCTCTCCGTCTCGCTGAGGAGCTTGCGAACGCGGTGCTTTGGCGTCAAAGGCACCGGCAGCGCCGAGGGTGTCAGACCGATCGTTGTCATCCCATCGTCGTCGTCGTCGTCGTCGTCGTGGCCAACTTCTGCCGCTGCGGCGGCGAGGAGGGCCACGCTGCCCTTCTTGGCCGCCTCTGCCAGGTGACCAGGCAGGTGAAACAGGTCTTCCTCTTCCTTGGCTGCCGGGCCAAGAGACAAGCGCTGCTGCTGCTTTCGTGGCGGTATTGGATTCGACGCCAACGACGCGACGTTGTGCTGGTCCCACGAGTCCTCGTCGTCCATGCAAGAATTTTTAACCAAAGCAGATTCTCAGTTGCGTGTTTGCCATCATTTAGCATGCAAAAGACTTTAGTCACGGCATCTGCACGGCGAACGGCGATCTTTTCGTCTTTGCATGCATGAAAAAGATGAAGATTTGTGTCGGCAAGTAATGGAGGACAATGTCTTCAACGAGTGGGCTGCAGCGACGCTCGATGGGCTGATCAACTCGACGGCGAAGCTGCCCAGCAGAGAGCGTCTGATCTACCACTCCACGAATGATGACACCTTCGGGTTGCTGACAAATCGCACCATCGAACTCTCCGCCTTTACGGCGCGCACGTTTCCTCCGCGAGTACAGTTCTATCCTGTGCTCTATCCGTTCGGTGGCCTTGACCTGCTCAATGCACGCGCTGCCTTCCCGCACGCACCTGCCTATGTCATCATGTCCAACCTGCCCCTCGGCTCAAGAGCTTGCTTTGCATCACCAAACTGCGCCGCCACCGCCCGGAAATCTGCCGTTGGCTTCCTTCGCCATGCTCACGAGTACGGACTAGCCTGGTGCCTGGACCAGCACCGAGCGCATGGTCCAGCTCTTCGGCATGCAGGCTGTCGGGACCACGGCGCCCATCGGGGTGCTGCCTAGCTTGCTGCTCTGCGCGCGGCTCATGGGGTTGCGCATCCGCAGTGTCCGCAGCCTCAAAACCTCGGACGGTGGTGAGCATCTCGCATTCCGTCAGCATGCCGTGTACGCCAGCAACCTGACCGGCGTGGTCGTGGAGACCAACGGCCCGCGCCTCGTGTACCTCAGCGTCACGATCAAGCTCGATCGCGACGACATTCTTGGATGGGGTTGGCGCCCCATGCCGAAGATTGATGCGGCGGCGACGGCGGTGGCACTGGCCGACATCGAGCATGCAGTGCGCCAAGTGATCGGAGATGTGCCTCCCATCCTCATGCTCAAGGCTGCGCCGCACTACATCAACAGAGATCCCATCGTGGCCAAATGGGCCCTCCGTCTTGCTGGCGCCACCCTCCACGACGAGACTGGCCTTGTACCCGCGCATTACAATGACTCGTTGCTCACGGGCGGCGTGCAGTGGGCCGTGCACGGCTTTGGTCGGTTCGTCGACTGGACGTTCCGGGAGCGCTTTTGGTACGGACGCGAGGCCAACACGCTCAAGCAGCTGTGCAAGGGGCCGGAGCTGCCTGTCCGCTGGGGGTACGCTGCTGGCGCTTCGCCGAAACGGTTTGTTGGCAATGGCGTGCTCATCGCCGGATGGAGAAGGTCGATTCTGTGATGGTCGCGAGCGCGAGAGCTGAGTGCTTCACCTATTCACACCATTCTGATGTTGGTTGTCGTGATTGCCGTTTCCAAAGTGTAATCACGAGAACCGGTCAAGTATGTACCGGCTCCCCCCGGTGTCTTTTTACCTTATTTCAAAATCTTCAAAGAGTTGCTCGTTTGGTATTGTAGTCAAGTCAAGTCAAGTCTTCAGAACTTGACTTGACTTGACTTGACTGGACTAGTTGACTTGTTATTGTACGGTTACCAGTACAGTACAATTGTACCGGTACCGGTCGGTACAGTACCGGTATCGGTACTATACCGGTTGTGCGCCCGCGTGTCCCCTGTGTGTCCCCTGTGTGTCCCCTGTGTGTCCCGTGTGTTTCCCGGCTCCCCCCGGTGTCTTTTTACCGGTTTTGTTACCGGTATCGTACTGTATATACCGGTATCGTACTGTATAAACGATTCCTCCTCTCACGAAGCGCTCCTTTTGCTCGCGTGTGCTCACCTCGTCCTGAGTTGCGTCCGCATCAGCGGCAGCACGCTGATTCTCGCGTCAGCTAGCGCCGATGCCGTTCATCGCTCATCCGTTAGGCATACACACACCCGCGTCCTACTATCTTGCTCTGCTTCCACCAGGTCCAGTTGATCGCGCTGTGACGACGGCAGAAAATGATAACCCTCCTGCAGGATCCGCCGCAGTTGTGCCGGCGCGCAATGTGGACGAACTGAGCAGAGCGTTTGCCGTTTTCGACACTGATGGCAGCAAAAGTCTCGACTTTGGTGAGTTTCTGGCGCTGCAACCCACTCGAGTGCGCGATGCATTTGGTGTCGCTGAAATTCGGACCTGGTATGATATGGCAGACACGGACGGCGATGGTGAGCTCTCGATCGACGAATACTTCGCCTGGTCGCTCAACGCAGCTACCTTGGAGGATGGCATCGGGGCGCTCGAGTCGGCATTTGAGCTTTACGACACGGACAGTAATGGGAAGCTAGACGCACTCGAGTTCAAAAACGCTTGCAAGGACATGGGGTTTGGCGGGCAAGCAGCACATGAGCTCTTCCACGCGATCGATCGGGACGGCACTGGCAACATCGACTACCGCGAGATCGTCGACTCACTCGCCGCATCCAGCCCCGTTGAGCCAGAGACCAAGGTCATGATATCTGCATTCGTGCGCACACTCGCTTGTGAGCGAGTGGATCAGCCGAAGAAGAAGCGCCTCAACACGAAGCACTGGAGCTTCAAAGGAGCGACGCCGGCGAGCGTGCAGCAAGAGCTGCGCGCGCTGCTCCGGCGAAGCGGTGGCTTCGTTGCCGATCTGATCCGCCTCTTCGACGAGCAAAGGATGAGCGACGAGGACACCGGTGGCCCGCTGCGCCTGCGTGTCAGCGAGCGCGACTTCAGACGATGCATGGTGTACGAGCTGGGCTTCCGCGGCAAGCAGGAAACCCTTGGAGAGATCTTCTCTTCGCTCGACTTGGCCCGCACAGGCGAGATCGGCTTCGATGAGCTGTACGAGTGGATCAAGGGCCGTCGCCATTCGCTCGACCCTCGCGCAAAGGCGCCTATTAGGCTGGAGCTCGAGCTGCCAGCTCGAATAAGCATGGACCAGGTCGTCTGGGACGTGGAAGTCTTGCGCGTCTTGATGGCAGACATGTTCAAACGGTTCCGTGCGAGCCCCGCCGATCTGTTGCAGCTGTGGCGATGCACGAACGGGAGAGGTATGAATCGCCGAGGGCTCTCTCGCGAGGACTTTCTGGCTCTGATGCGAGAAAGTTTCTTTTCTCTGGAGGCTGCCCACGAGAATTTCAAGCACATGGAGAACCTGTGGGTGCACGAAGTCCAGCTGGTCGTAGGCGCGACATTCGACAGGATGATGCAGATGATTGTGGGGGAAAACTTTTTACAGCGCATCACTATCGTGCACCTCCAGCGCTGGTTTGACGACGCCCTTTTCGCCGAGCATTGCCTGTCGCGAGGGCATAGCCATCATAAGTATACGGCGCAGTCTCTGCCAGTCAAATCCGCCACGCAGCAAAAGAGGCAACAAGCACGTTGCAACAAACAAACAGCCGAAGAGCTGGCCGAAGCGTCGGCGATGCGGGTCCGACAGATTGATTGGGTCGAGCAAGCACAGAGCGCCATCGAGGCTGCCAAAAAAAGGGCGACAGCGCAGCTGAAGGCAAGAAGCAAGTCGGAGGAAGAACGGCGCGAGCAAGACAAGGGCATTTTTGTCCAGTACTGGGTGATGGATCAGATGGCGCAGGCGGCGGATGCACAAACAAAGAAGGAAAGAGCATGGCATGGTAACGTCTTCGGCGACTCGTATGATAAATGGGCAGAGGCCATGGCGGAGACCAAAGGGGGGCTGCCTGCGGTGCGGTCGCCTCCGGGCAGTCCAAGGCCCGCTTCCTCGCGAGTCGATGTAAGTTCGCTGCAGAAACGGGCACTTGCCAAGCGCAGCTCGGACTGGTGGGAGGCTGCAACTGTGAGGTGGGAGTCGGACGAGTGGTCGCCGAGGAACTCGCTAACGTGGTCTACCTCGAAGGGTTCGGTCACGCATTCGACGGAGTGGTCGACCTCGAGTGCCTTGGGAAAGGTGTTGAACAAGCCGATACCATGGACGACGGAAGCTAGTTTTCTCCAGCAGGCCCGTGCTGCGTATGGCGTGGGACAATCAAGGCCCTCAGGTGCCACAGCGCTTCGAGGTCCAACGCCACGGAACGAAACGAGGCCAACTGGCGTGACTCGAAAGCGTTTGACGACTCCCACAAAGACCCAGCCAGAGGTCCAGGCCATGCATCTTGAGAAGTCGCCTCCGGCGAGGAAGAATTTCCTTTCGCAAGTTCGGGCAGCCCGGAAAGAGCTCGAAGATACAATCGAGCCGTTGATCAGACGAGGATCGTGGGATCCTTGGCAAGAGTTGCCGGCAACCGTTGCGAGGATTCATGAGGGCGTCAGAGCGTCAGAGCGGTCGCCCTGGGCTAACTAGAAACTAAGATACGGCGGTACACGGTACGCGCGCAGCGGCCAGCGGTTAGAGTCTCTTACCGTTACGCTTACGGTGGTACAATCTAGAGTCTCCGCGCGGTCTCGCCAGAACGGGCGGACGGGGACGCGATCCGAGCCGGGGCGCCGAGGCGGGGATTCGGTCACCTCACGGGTTTCGGCCACACGCTGACGCGCGCGCCGACGGGGCCCCCGTTAACGGCCCCTTACGCACGCGCCGAGGCCCGCCGCGAGAGCCCACCCCCAAGCGGCCCATGCGCCACCTGGGTTGGCGCCGACCGCGGCGCCGGCATGCGGACCGCATGGCGGACCGGTTCGCGGTTGGTCACGCGCGCGCGGGGGGGATGCGCTGTGGGATCGTCTCTCCGTCTACGTACTACGATTCCAAATAATTACTAATTGGAACTAATTCTAAGCGTCTAAGGAGGGCGCTGGCCGGTCGCTCTAAGTGGCAGGGCTATAGGCCTATTAAAATAGCCCCTCGAACCCCGCCCCCTGATAGGAGATAGGTATGCGGATCCGATCCCTCTAGGTCCGCGGCCCCGCGGCAGCAGCGCAACGGCGGCGAACGCGGCGCGCGGTGGCGGCGGACCGGCGGTGCCGTGCGGGCTGCGGGGCTCCGCGCCGCGGTCCGCGGCCGCGGCGGTCCGCGGCCGCGGCGGTCCCCGCGGCGCGTCCCGGCGCGCGCGCGGTCCGAAGGTCGCCTCGCGGGTCGCCGGGTTGGCGTGGCGGGTCTGATAGCTGATAGGAACCGAAGCGCGAATGTTCCTACATAGTCGAGTACGCCACGGCCCATGCTACCGTACCCGTACACGCGTCGCTACAGTATACAACGATAGGCTACCGACCTATAGCTGACGCGATTTAGACCACACCAGGGCGACGATGCGAACGCCAGCTGTCAGTGGCGCCGATCCCGACAGAGCCCGCACACCTGGCACGGGCGGAGTGAGACCCATGGCGCATGGGCATGCACGGATCCTCCACACCGTCTTCCCTCTTCGGCGCCGCTCACATGCCAAACGCATCCAAGAAGTCGTCGGCCGTCGCGTTGCCGCCGTGCACGTCGACCTCGGATGCGTCAAACTTGTGCATGCCGCCCGCCACCTTGACGCCCTGGGCCTCGAGCGCCTGCATCTTGGCGATTCTCTCGTCCTCCTCCTTCTCCTTCTGCTTGGCCTTGAGAGCGTTCTCCTCAATCTTCTTCTTCATCTCCGCCGCCTCCTGCTCCTTGAGCGCCTTGAGGTCAAATGCCGGCTCCTCGGCCGGTGCGGCCGGTGCGGCGGGAGGGGCCGTGGGAGCGTCAGTCTCCTCCCCTTTGAGGCCGAATGCCGGCTCCTCTTTAGGCGCCGCCTTGGGCGAGTAAAGTCGGCCGAGGATCTCGCCGCGGCAGCTCTTGGCGCCGCACTTACACAGGAAACCACCCCGGTCGCCGCGTAGATCATCGTCGGTCTCATCGTAGTCAAATGTGATGGGCTCGCCCTCCGCGATGTTCCTGGTGGCGTAGAGGGCGGCAGTCACATCGCGCCCGAGGACGAAGCGGCAGTTGGACTCGCATGAGTGGGCTAAATAGTTGTCGACGTCATCGGGCGTGATCGACGACGAGAAGAGGCGCTCGCCCTTGGCCGTGGTGCCAACCTGGAGGTTCTCGTTGAAGTCCGTTACGTCCTCTTCCCACAGGAGGCGATTAGGCGGCAGCAGCATAACAAGCTCGCCTGATGAGGGAGGCCATCATAGGGTCATCAGAGCTCATCAGAGTTCATCAGAGTTCATCAGAGCGCGGCAGTAGCATCATCACAAGCTCACCTGCGCCGATGGCCGCGCCTGCTTCCACGAAGCCGCCCAAATCCTCATTCGTGCTGATCTTGAGCCGGTGGTGCACGATGAGCATCGCGGCCTGTCGGTTGAGCAGGTCGAGCCACAGGCCGGACGCCACGTGCTCGATGAGCTCGAGTCGATCAGGCCGACCCGCTGCGCTCGCCATCAGTTTCGGAATGGGCCCTTCTGCAGAGCCACTGAGGTTGGCCAGCCACCATGATTGAGAAACGTCCGCCTTGACCAGCGGGGCCACCTCCACGCTGGGGTTTACGCGCGCGATCTTCTCGACGATGTGCGGCATGAAGTGCCCCGCGTACTGCTGCTGCACCGACTGCAGCTGCCAATCACGCGATGTGACCTTGCCGCGGCAATTGACCGTGCCGCAGCGACACTCGAACTCGGGGCTGAGCCCGTCGCAGTCCTCGGACGTGCAATAGTCAAATGTCACCTCGTCGCCCGGGACGAGATCGCGTGCGGCCACCATCAGGCCTTCGTACTCGTCGCCGCCGTCGACAAAGAGGCACGTCGGCGAGCACGAATGGTTCATGTAGTTGGCAATGTCGACGGTGCGCGCATTCGGGTACTCATCGACGGGCATGCAGTTGAATTCTGCCAGGCTCTGGAACTCGTCATCGTCCGTCTTGTACATGAAATGGCAATAGGCTTTTTTCGAGGCGGGCGGCAGCGCCTCAATCCACTTGCGCGTGCGCGGCACGGCGATCCTCGCGGCAAGGCTCTCCTCGTTCTCGTCGCGGCCAGCCTCCTTGAGCTCGGCCCACACCACGTCGCCCTTGGCGATCCCATTGCTGCAGAATAAGCCCATGCCTCCTCCGACGTCATTGCGCGGCCGACAGACAATCGCCGGGTGCATTGAGCGCACAGTGTCAGCGGGCAGCTGCGCTAAGAATGGGCTAGATTTGCACCACTCATTGAGTGCGGGTGGGCAGCGCGCATAGGGCAGACCATTGGGACCGAGCTCCATGGGGGTTCGTGGCGGCGGCTCGTCTGGCTCCATTGGCCAGACGAACAGGGGTGCAGTCTTCCGGGGTCGAGCGCTCCACGTGTTCGCAAACTCTGGAGGTGTGAATGATCGGTCAACTGTGTGAATTACATCAGCGGTGCGTGTTTGTGGAGGTTAAAAGCGGCTTGTGTGGACTCTCAGATCTCTTTTGAACGACAGGGAAATCCCTTTTTGGGCTGGGAACGCAATTTGTAAACACCGTCGACGACCAAGCACCAAGGTCGAGACGAGTCGTCAGTCGAGTACGAGTCGTTGCCAAAATGATCCGCCTCTCTTGCGAGTGAGTATTGTGGTTTTCTCTCCACTCGACTTCCTGTCTTCCTCTCCAAAGATCCATGCCCAAAGTCCCATACACGTCATAACTTCAATATCTTCAAACTTGACCCAACGGGCGGGGAGTGGCGCTGGACTACAAGTATTGTTCATGCGTTATAAGGGCCCAACCACCTACACCTGTTTGGGAATTGAATGGTTGACCCAACGGGGGCCGCACAAGTGCGAAGTGGGAGCGGCGGTCTACTACCTTGTGGTACTACGACTTTTCATGTTTATAGGCGCAACCGCACCTGTACGACGTCGTTGTCAGTTGGGGAATTGAATGAAGTGCGCATAATTATTAACGATATATGAACACAAACTTCACGAGATCACGGACCGAACGAATGAGAAAGTCCCCAAATAATGCTCCGCTATACATGCTACGCCCACCACAGTATTTGCTCGTCTCGCTGGTCCCGCTGTCCGGCGCCGCTCACATGCCAAACGCATCCAAGAAGTCGTCGGCCGTCGCGTTGCCGCCGTGCACGTCGACCTCGGATGCGTCAAACTTGTGCATGCCGCCCGCCACCTTGACGCCCTGGGCCTCGAGCGCCTGCATCTTGGCGATTCTCTCGTCCTCCTCCTTCTCCTTCTGCTTGGCCTTGAGAGCGTTCTCCTCAATCTTCTTCTTCATCTCCGCCGCCTCCTGCTCCTTGAGCGCCTTGAGGTCGAATGCCGGCTCCTCGGCCGGTGCGGCCGGTGCGGCGGGAGGGGCCGTGGGAGCGTCAGTCTCCTCCCCCTTGGAGGCCTCCTCCTCCTCCTCCTTGGGCTTCTCCTCCTCCTTGGGCTTTTCGGCCTTTTTCGGCTTCGGCTTGGGTGGCGCCTTCGCCAGCCACTCACGCTTCGCGAGGAGCTTCTCATGGAGAGCAGGGCACTCAGACGAATCCGCGGGAGCGGCGAGCTCGATTTTGTCACCGAGCGCTCCGAGCTTGAGCCAGAGGGTCAAGTCCGTCGGCGAGTGCTTGAGCGTGACGGACTTGGGCGCCGCAGGGGTCGGCCCGGCTCCGCCCTTGGATTTCGACTTCTTCTTCATCAGCCCACCCCAGTCATCTTCGAGCTCGGCCTTCTTGACAATCTTGGCCCCCTTTTCGACGACCATCTCTTTGGGCGCCTCGGTCTCGGCCTCCTTTTTCGGCAGGTACTTGGCGCAGTACACGATGAGCTGCTCGCAGATGATCTTCTCCTCCTCCCACGGGTCGCGCTTGGCTTCCTCCTCCTCGTACAGGCGCTTCTGCTCCTCGTACTCCTTCTGCCGTGCCTCCTGCCGCTCCTTCCACTCCTTCTGCTTCTGGTCGCGCACGATCTTCTGGTACTTCTCCCACTCCTTGCGCTTCTCGTTGAAGTCGTCGCGCAGCTTTTTGATCGCGTCGCGGTGGTCCGACATCTCCTTACGGATCGCGTCGCGCTCCTTGAACAGGCCGGGGATGTCCGTCTTCTTGGCCTCCTCCTTGGCCTTGGCTGCATCGAGCTCCGCCTTGTACTTATCCTCTTGCTCCTTGACGACCTCGAGCTCGGCGGCCTTGGCCTTGAGCTGCGCGTACAGGGTCGCGTGGTGCTCGCTCACCCCCTTGAGAGACTCGCGCGCCTCGTCGTACTGCCGGATCATCGGCTTGTTCGCCGAGAGCTTCTTGATCTCCTCGAGGATCTTCTTCTCGTCCTTGACGGCCATCGAGGTGGTCTGCTGCTGATGCTCCAGGGCCTTGATCTTGCGGTCGACCTCGTCCACCGAGAAGTAGGTGAGCTGCGACTTGAGCCGCTGCGCCAGCTCCTGCTGATGCTTCTTCTGAGCGTCGGCGGCGTTAATCTGATCGTAAATGTTGCGCCGCTCCTGCGCAAGGCGGCGAGCCTCCGTCTTTGAGCTGTTCATGAGGGCCTTGCTCTTCTGCACCTCGGGCGTCTCGCCCTTGCCCGACTCCCGCGCGTCGAGAGTCTCCTTGATCGTCGTCATCCGCGCCTGCAAGGTGTTGATCTTGGCGTTCATCTCTTCGATCTTTTCCTTGAGCTCGTCCTCGTTCGGCCTGGGCACCGGCTTCACCTCCCCGGGTGCAGTCTTGCTTTCGTCATCAGCGGCAGCCGCAGGCGCTTCGGCCGTTGGCTCTGCGTCGACCTTCGGTTCCTTTTTCCCCTTTTCTTCCTTAGCCATGAGGCAAACGACGACCGCGCGTGTAGCAATGTGTGTGCAGAATCCGCAGAGCCACGCGACGGCCACGTGGTGCCGACGACCTCAAAGTTGGGGTGTGAAGCGAAACATGTAACCTTAAACAGTTAAAGTTCAGGTTCAAGTTCAGTTAAACACCATCATGGAACCAGGAGCATCATCCAGCAAGGAACCAGACGGGGGATGCGGAGTCCGGGACCGAGCCCCGGCAATGGAGGGCTCCTCAGCTACCAGCGCGAGCAGCTCCGGGGCCATACAGCACGAGATCGCCGCCCTCGCCCGTAACGAACCATTCCTCAAGCTCCGCCTTTGACGGCGGCGCCGACCAGCTCGCTGGCTCGGCCCCCTTACTAAGCACGGCACCGACACCCGACACAAAGTCGGGGTGCTTGAGAAAGCGTTGGGCGATGCGGAACTCCATTTGCAAGCACGCGGCGAGCGACTTGCACGCCTTGCCACGCTTGAGTGCCTCATGCGTGACGATGAGGGAGGTGGGGGAGGCGCGCGAGAGCTCATTGGCCGCTGCGACCGCCCAGTGCTCCGGCCCAACGGCTGTGCCCGCGAGGCGCTGGACAGCCGCCACGATCTCCCACACCTCGCCCAAGGAGAACGTTTCGTCAATCTCGGCGAGCATCTGCTCACTGAGCTTGATCGGCGGCGAGGACGCCGACGTATACGCGGAGGCCGGCGCGAGCTGATCGAGGGTGCTGATCGCGCGGCGCAGCACCTCCAAATCGACAAAATCCTGGTTGGACTCGAGCGTGTTGGTCTTACCTGCCGTCTTACCCGCAAGCTCGAGCAGCAGCATCTCGAGCGCATCGATGCGCTCGGCGGGGACGAAGTGCGTTGCGACCCCGGCGGTCAGCAGGTCTCGGCCGCGCAGCCGCGCCCCCGTGAGCCCGAGGTACATGCCAAGTGAGCCACGAAGCCGCGGCAAGAAGTAGGTGCCGCCAACGTCCGGGAAGAAGCCGATGCCCGTCTCTGGCATCGCGAAGATGGTCGTGTCGGTGGCCACGCGGACGTGGCCGTGCACCGAGAGGCCTACGCCACCACCCATCACGATGCCATTCAGAATCGAGACGATGGGCGTGCGACTCGTGCCGATGGCGTGATTGAGCGTGTACTCTTCCTTGAAGAAGGCGATCGCGGGCGCACGGCCCTCGTGAGTGCCGCTCATGGCGCACTTGCGCAGGAAGCGGATGTCGCCGCCCGCACAGAAGGCGCGCTCTCCCGCGCCGCGGAACACCACGAGCTTCACGTCTCCATCGATCTGCTGCCAGTTCTGGACGAGCGGGAGCAACGTGGCCACCATCTCATGGTTCAGAGCGTTCAGCGCCGCAGGACGGTGCAGGTCGACGACACGCATCCTGGGCGGCGCTGCGATGAGCACCGACTCGCTCGACGCCGTGCATAGGCCGCGGTGCATGAGGGAGCGGTGCGCCGATGCCAGGCGTGACCAGCGCATCGCGAAATCAAGACAGGCGTGAAAAAAAAACGCGTCATGCGGTGATTCGTCCAACAGGCGGCGAAGCGGTTGAACCGCGCGACACGACTTTCACGGACTCTGCTGGGACATCTCGAGATGTCCGAGATCACCCGGGAAGCGATCGAGATGTCCGCGCCGCATGGTGACTGCAACAGGCGGCGGGCAGCGGCCGAAGGCGAGCGAGCGGCACGCGCGGAGCAAATGCCCGAAAAAATGTTGAGGCACCGCTCTCTACTGCTGCTCGCGCTCCTCGCGCGACAGCACTCGTGCAGCGGCTTCAGAACCGTTCCGATCCGGCTGGCTGCACAGGCACGCGTGGGGCTACCACGATATCCGCACGGTCCGATAGCAAAGGCGGTGCTCGTGCCAGCTCCCAAGGTGGTGCCACGGCACTTCATCACCTTCCAAGGCCATACACTCACGCTGAGCGGGATGCTCATGGGCTTCTCCGTCTTCAGCACCGCCTTCTTCGTGCAAATCCCCGTGCTGATCGCGCACCTCTGGTCGCAGCACTTCGATGAGCATCATCGCTGTCGCGGGGTTGACTGGGTTATCCACTTTTGGGCAAGGGCTTCGATGACGGCATGCGGCTACATACCGGAGGTGGTCGGCCTCGAGAACCTCGAAGGCATCGGCACGGCCTTGTATATTCCGAATCACACCTCCTTCCTCGACATTCTCACGCTGACTGGTGCAAGCGGCAGCCTGCTGCACTGCGGCGTCGCTTGCTTCCCGTGCATGCCGCATGCGTGCGCTGGGCTCTCTCGGTGTGCTGAGCTCCGCGCCGCGTGCGATGTGCTCTAGGTTTCATCCCGCGCCCGATGAAATACGTCTCTAAGAAGGAGATCCTCCAGATCCCAATCATTGGCTGGTCCATGAGGCTCGCACAACACATCCCGCTCCAGACGGAATCTCGGAGATCGCAGCTCGAGACCTTCAAAGAGACGGTCAAGGCGCTCGAGGCCGGCAGCTCGTTCATCACTTTCCCCGAAGGGGGTCGGAGCACCGACGGCAAAATCATGGCCTTCAAGCGAGGGCCTTTTAAGATGGCGCTGCGTGCGCACACGCCCATTGTGCCCATCTCCATCTGTGAGCTCGCCCAATGGTATCCAAAAGGGTCGCTGCTGCCGCTCGACGTGCCCAAGGGCGTGCGCGTGATCGTGCATCCGCCCATCCACGTCGCCGGCCAAGGCTTTGAGGAGGGCGAGCTATGCGATCGTGTCTACGCCATAGTCAACAGCGCTCTGCCCACCTGGCAGCAGGGGCCAGCTCGGGTATCCTCGCGTGACGCCCCGTGACGCGTGCCACCGCGTAAGTAAGTGCAAGCCACCGCGCTGCGGTACCTATTTCTTTGTAGCCGCGATACAGCGCATTCAAACGGATTCACGACAAGATCACATAATTCGATTGTCACATGAGAATCGGAAGAGAAACCGGTCGGGGTCGCTCAGTTCCGTGGTACTTTCACGGTCCGTGGGCTCGTGCACGGTCGGGTGTCGGGTCACGCGAAACGCGCCGCGCCGCGGCCGGCGCGCCCGGCGCGCGCGTGCGGCGGCCGGTCCCGTCGTTTCGAGCTTTTTCGCTGTCTGCCCTTCCCCTGACCGCGTGAGGCCTCAACGGCCACATCGCTTGCTCAATCAATCATAAATCACGAACGTCCTTGCTCCTTCTATGGCACTCTGCGACTCACGTCTCACCACACTCTGTCGAGTGCATCCGGTTCCGACACCACATCGGAATCGGCCCCGATAGGCCATCGCGCCCGCAGCGGGGCCGGGGACACGAGAGAGAGAGAGAGAGAGAGAGAGAGAGTCAGAGAGAGAGGGACATCGCGTGCCGGAGTCTTCAGCACTGCACGGCTCATGTAGCTTCGCGCAGCATCGCCCCGTCGCTCGGAGACGCTCTGCCTTCTCTTCTCCTGACCTCTTCTCGTCTCTCCGATGGCATCGGTCCTCCTGTTGTCTAGTTTATTGCCGGCCGGCGAGTGAGGAGGGCGGGGCCCCACGGGCTGCGACCGTGGGGTACCCCCGGTCTCCTGGCTTGAGCACCTTGAGCAGGTCCATTGCGGCCTGCTTATCGGCCGCGTTCTTTGCCATCTGTGCTTTCGCGCCGCTGATCCCCGCTTCCAGCAACGCCTTTGCTTCCTCCGCCTCCTTCTGCTGGACGCTCTTGTACTGGAGCCCATCATAACGCGCCTGCTGCTCCGGCGTGAGAATTGCAGCGAAAGAGACCGCGGTGTTGCCGATCGCTGCCTCGCCGAATCCGAGGCTGGTCTTGAGCGCCCAGTGCGCGAACTCGTCAAAACCCATCTTTCCGAGACCTGAGGAGTTGCGGTGGAGTTGCGGCAACAGAGTCAGGAATCATTCTTGGAAGCCCATAGAGAAGGATTGTGATTGGTTCGCCGACTTGAAAGCCTACCTTTGTTGAGCTCCGCAAAAATATCAGGGGCCCTGCCTTCGATGGTCACGCCCCATGACCTGACGACAGGGATTGCCAATGCAAAGTCCTTCTCACGGACACACACTGGCATCTCATTGCCGCCCTGCTTGAACGTGGCTGGCTTGCCTTTATCGAGCTCGATCACGTTGAACATGTCGAGGAGCTGAAAGAAACGCTCCTGCAGTCATTCCCGCACCGATTGGGATCAGATGCGAGGCTCACTCACGGCGGGCATGGTGCGACAGCGTGGCTGGTGCCGCTGTATCTTTGCAGGGAGCGCCATGGGTTCAAGCACGCGTACCAGGTAGACGAGCATTATGCGCATCTCCTCACGATCGAGCGTATTGGGATCTCCTCCCTGAGCGACCATATTCTTAGTGGCGTTGAATGCGCGTCGCAAGGCCTCTATCACGGTCTCTTGCACGAGGTTGTCGGAGTTCTTGAGGCGCGTCCGATCATTCAACTCATCCATCAGAGCCTTTTTTATCTCGATGAATGTGAGCACTCCCATACCAGCCTTGTCGGGTCCATCTGCGTTGTCAAAAAGTTCATCGAGCATGTTCTTCGACGCGAACTCATTATTATGCTTTCCGCGGGTATCCGCGCGCATAATCTTGAGCTCCCTAGCGTATTCCATCCATGCCGGCTTCTCCTGTGGCATCGCTCCTGCTTCTTCGGCGCAGTGTATGTGCGCCTTTTGATAAAATCGGCAAAAACATGTTCGTAAGTTTAGACTCCTTCCTGTAACCACCCTCTGCACCGTGAAGTGACGTCAGAGTTCACATTTTGTCCCTAATCGCAGCTGGCACCTGCGTGACTGGTATACACACACCCGCCGCAACACATCGTTTACTTCTGACCATACATTGCAGGGAAGGGTACCAAGCTCGTATGCATCAATGCATCACGTCGCATCATCATCCTTTCGTCGCGACCCTCTGTCTCTCGGCCCTCGACGTCTCGCGCCTGTCTCTCGGCCCTCAGCCTCTGCCATACTCTCGGCGGCGTGTTTCGTCAGTTCACGCCGGCTGTTGGGCTGCTCACAAATGTGGCGATGCTCGGCATGCCGGCTGCTCGGTAGAGGCTCGCCAGCTCAGCGCGCACGCCCTCCCAGCTGTACTCGCCCGGAGAGGCGACGACCAGGTCGAGCAGGTACGACGCGCGGTCCTTTGCAATCTGCGCGGGTGTACGCTGCTCCATCCCATTCTGAGCTCGCCTCTGCTCCAAGCTCAGCTTGCCATCGGCCTTCTCTCGCAGCGAGGTGGCGAGCTCGGTGGTCGACGTCTGGGCCAGCCCGCACAGCTCGGCCACGTCGTCTCCCAGCGTCCACAGCGGCAGCCCGAGCGCAAAGCGCGCCATGTCGCGCGCCTCCTCCACACGATTCGCTCGAGCGAGCAACCGGCTGTGAAAGGCATACGGATGTCCCCATGCCTGGAAGGATCGCTGCGTGCGCTCGCACGTGATGAGCGCGGCCTCGAGGGATCCTCCCTCAGCGTGCTTGAGCGCCAGCTGCTTGTAGGCGGACATGAAGGGGCCCACCTTCGTTACAAGGTAGCCGGGCACGCCGCCTGGAAACTTTCCGGCCATGCCTGCCTCATAGGTCAAACCCGTCGCATTCGCGGCGAGCTTCGCGAGTTCTGCCGCGTCGGGCGCGCCGCTCGCATCCGCGTCCACGGCCGCCTTGGCGACAAAGTGTTCCGTGCAATCGGCGAGCAGCTCGAGCTGCCGGCCATACGTGCGAACTACTGGCATCTTCGAGCCGCCACCTCCAGCGGCCGGCCAGCGTAGCAATCCAGTGACCTCGCCGTCCTCAGGCCGCCTGGTCAGCGGCACGAGCAGCGGATGCAGCGTCGCGTCGGCACCGGGCGTCAGCACCTCTTCACCGCTGCCTATCAGCAACCCGACGAGGCTGGACAAAGCAGGCGGCGGCACGGTGAGCGCCACGTCGGATAGGAAAGATTCTATCTCGGGCACCGGATGGGGACCGACGGGCCCTCTCATCACGATGCGCGCCCGTGGCACCCAGTGCAAGACGGAAGCGAAGGCCAAAAGAGGTAGCATCAAGCCTCGCTTGCTCGTCCAGCCAGCACGTTCAACTCGACCACGGGACGATCTCGCGTGGGGCTGTGCGGAATCCTGAAAACCGTAGTGCCGGGCAGGGCTGTGGTGAACAAGCAAGCACGCTAATTAGTCAACACCCCCGGAGTTGTTTTCACAGCCAATGTTTGTATGCGAAACATCTTCACACACGCCACGTCAGTTTTGATGCCGATAGAAGAAGCACACGCGCCACCGCCCTCGGCCACGCCGTTGGATTTCGGCGGCGGTTTGTTGGAGGCTGCAGACCAGTCAGGCGCTGAGTACGCGCCGGCCGCCACCTTAATCAGCGAACTGCTGGGAGCAGCAGACCCGTCGCCGTCATCATCGCCTGATTGGCAGAACGCGCCGGTCGAGTTCGCCGCCCCTCCTGCGCCGGCGCCGTCGACCGATGGCGGTGACATGAACAACTTAATCTTCTTTTCCCCCGCGAAGAGCGCGGAAGGCCCTGGGCTCTCCATTGACATGTCAAGCCTGAACCCCGGCGCGCCACCCGCGGCAGAGGACATCCGTGGAATCGTTTCGGGTGACGCGGCCGGCAGCAATGGCCCGCCCGCGCTCAGCGAACTGCTCATCCCATCCTCACCGTGCGACGAGCGTGCGGAATGCGCGCCCGACTCGCTCACGGGCGACTCGAATCAGCTCACCTCGCCGATCGGCACCGAGCTCATGGCGCGTAAGATCGCGCGCCAGACTGGGCAGCCCGAGTGGCCGGACAGCTCGCAGATGACGAGCCCGGTCGGCTCCGAACTCATGGCGCGTAAGCTCGCGCGCCAGATGGACGGCGGGACCTTCGCGGGCATGTTTGACGAGGCCGCGCCGGAGGAGGCGGAGGAAGAGGCGGAGGAGGGGGCGGCAGAAGAGATGACCCTTGAGCGGTTGTTCGAGCTCGCCGAAGCCGCCAATGCCACGGACCTGGAGATCACCGACGACATGGTCTTCTGGAGCGAGGCGGAGGCTGTGCGCTTCTTCGAGTCTGGCGGCGTCGAGCGTCCTGCGCCGAAGGAGGAGGCGGCGCCGGGTACGGCGGAGGCGGCGCCATGGATGGACGAGGCGGCGCCGGGGACGGCGGAGGCGGCGCCAGGGATGGAGGAGGCGGCGCCGGGGACGGCGGAGGCGGCGGGTACGAAGGCGCAGCCCGCGGCGAAGGGCGACTTCAAGCGCAAAATCAAGAACCGCTTAGACGAGTTTATGCAAGCAGATGCCGACGACACGACAACGCTCGACTTCGATGAGTTCAGACAGATGCACGAGGAGCGATGCGCGAAAGAAAGCTTGCCGGACCCGACGGAGAAGGAGCTCAAGGAGCTCTTCTTACGCCTCGACCTCGATGGCAGTGGCACTGTGGACCTGGCCGAGTATGTCCAATACGCGCTGCGCGAGGAGCAGGCAGCAGCAGCAGCAGCATCAGCAGCAGCGAAGGTAGCAGCAGCATCAGCAGAAGCAAAGGTAGCAGCAGCAGAAGATCCGCCCACAGAGCACGAGGCGGCGCCGGAACCACCGAATATGGCGATGGAGCAGCCCGTCGTCGTCGTACGCCGCCTTGCACCGAATGAAGAGGCCGCTCTGCACGCCGCCATGCAGAAGGCCGTGGAGGAGGAGGAGGGTGAAACTGTGGAGGAGACCGTAGAGGAGGGCGAGACGGTGGACGAGACTGTGGAGGAGATGGAGGAGGAGAAGGAGGCCGTGGAGAAGGAGGAGGAGGAGGAGAAGGAGACTGTGGAGGAGAAGGAGGCTGCCGAAGAGGCTGCCGAGGAGGCTGCCGAGGAGGCTGCCGAGGAGGCTGCCGAGGAGGCTGCCGAGGAGGCGGCAGCGGGGACGGAGGAGGAGGCGCCGGAGGAGGTGACGGTGGCTGCAGTATCGGAAGAGACAACTCCTGAACCCGAATCGATCTTGTGCGGCGCTCTCGGCCCTTCCTGGACGCGTGGCGAGCTCGAGCGGCCAGTGGGCACGAAGGACATGGGTGGCTGGACCGCGGCCGTGTACACAGAGGAGCAGCAGGCGCGCCTCGGTGTGAAAGAGGACGGCACGAAGGACGTTCACACTGAGAAGGACGTGCCCGTCCAGGCCGCGGCCGAGGAGCCGTTTCCGACGCGCGTGCAGGTGCGCCTCGGTCGCGGCTGGCAAGTGGTCGGTGCGGGCGATACAGAGCGTGACGAGCCCCCCGTGGAGGGTCTGCTGAGCGCCGAGATGAGCGCCGTAGAGGGACTGGATTTTGCTCTTCCGGGTGCCCCCGTCGAGTCGAGTCCGGAGCTGGCTGTGGGGCCGGAGTCGGAGCCAGCGGCGCCAGCGGCGGAGCCTATCTCGGAGCCTATCTCGGAGTCTATCTCGGAGTCGGAGCCAGCGGCGCCAGCGGCGGAGCCTATCTCGGAGTCTATCTCGGAGTCTATCTCGGAGTCGGAGCCAGCGGCGCCAGCGGCGAAGCGTATCTCAGAGTCTATCTCGGAGTCTATCTCGGAGTCGGAGCCGGCGGGCGCGGAGCCTACCTCGGCCTTCGGCGATGAGCTCGAGGAGAGTTCGGTGGCGCCGATGACGCCCGAAGGGTCGGGCACCGAGCCAAGCGCTTTCCCGCCCATCTTGGGTTTCGGCTCGTCCGGCGACTTGCTGGGCGACACTTCGTTCGTGAGCATGCTGAGCGACAACACCTTCAGCAGCAGTGCTCGGTGGAGTGACGCGGAGCTTCCGTCGGCTGCCGGCGACGGCGGTAACAGTGCCTTGGGCGGCGATGCTTTTGACGACAGCTTCGGCGATGGCGGCTCCGCCTTCGGCGTCCCGCCTGCTGCCTTTGCAGGCATGCCTGCTTCTTTCGACGCCGCGCCTGCAACCTTGGATTCTACGCCCGTCTCTTTCGATACCGCGCCCAATGCTTTTGCCGCCGCGCCCGCTGCCGCCTTCGACGCCGCGCCAGCATCCTTCGACTCTGTCGACAGCACAGCGGGCATGCCGTCGCCGTTCACAGCGGCCATGCCGTCGCCGTTCCCGCTCCATGAGTTCACCGACGTCCACGCGGAGTCGCCGGCGCCGATGAACCTCGCGCCTGGTCCCGCCTTCGATGCCGCGCGCTTTGACGAAGCGCCGGCTTCGTTCGATGCCGCGCGCTTTGACGAAGCGCCGGCTTCGTTCGATGCCGCGCGCTTTGACGAAGCGCCGGCTTCGTTCGATGCCGCGCGCTTTGACGAAGCGCCGGCTTCGTTCGATGCCGCGCGCTTTGACGAAGCGCCGGCTTCGTTCGATGCCGCGCGCTTTGACGAAGCGCCGGCTTCGTTCGATGTCGCGCCCTTTGACGAAGCGCCGGCTTCGTTCGATGCCGCGCCCTTTAACGAAGCGCCAGCTTCGTTCGATGCCGCGCCCTTTGACGAAGCGCCGGTTCCGTTCGATGCCGCGCCCTTCAACGCCGCGCCGATGGTAGTTGTACAGCCGGCTCCCCTGTCCGCTAAAAAGCCAGCTCCTCTTCTGCGTGGAGAGTCATTCTTTGGCGCCGCGCCCGCTTCCTTCGCCTTCGCCGAAGCACCCGTCGCAGTACCTGTCGACACGCCTGCCGAGGTCACATCGCCACCACCTGCTCAGGCGCCTGTGGCGCCTGTTGAGCCCGTGCCACCGCCGCCGCCGCCGCCGAAGCCTGCGCCAGACTCAGCCAGCTTGAGCCAGGTTCTGTCGAAACCCAAGCCTCCGGCCAAACCCCTCGCCCAACCGGCGGCCAAGGCCGACGTTGCGTCCCTTAGTGCCGACGATGCGATCGCGTTCTGTGGCTGGTCTCACTCGAAGGGCAAGCTCTACGGCTTAGCGTTACGCTTCTTCGCCCTTCGGCGCGATGGGCTGCTCGCCTGGTATGATGGCAAGCCCAAGGCGAAGGGCCTGAAGCTGAGTGGCACGCTCGACGTGCGCCATATCATTGAGATCAAGCGTGATTTCCCCGAGAAGCCGAGCGACTTCAGCTTCCGTATCGTCACGTCCGGGACCGCGCTCTCAGTCGACCCGAGCACCAAGACCAACTTCGACAAGTGGCAGGAGGCCCTGCTGGCCGCGATGAATCCGCGATGAATCCATAGTTGACGGTCGGGCGGTCGGGCGGCGGTCAGTCCACGGTTGGTCGCACGGACGGACGGACGGCGGAAGGTGTCACGGTATGAGCGGTTCGTCGGTCTGTGGGTCGGAATCGGTGGGGCCCCGGCGCCCCGCCATGCCCCCCGAAGGCCCGAGCTGGCATGCAATTTGCGCGTCAAAGTTCGTTTGCGGTGTGAATTCCACGGGCGTGTGACGATTCGCAGCGTCGAGCGTGCCGGGGTGTTGTCTGTTGAGCCTGTAACGGCTGTGTATCGTGACTGTGCGGTATTCCGGCCCCGCGGCCGCGCCGCCGGCGCGCGCGGGCGCGCTCGGGCTCGCGCCGGCGAGCGGCGTCGAAATGATTACTAACATCTAACAGCCTCACATCGCATGTGAGCACCATGTTGTAAAAATGTTGTAACACTCCGTCAGGGTAGCTACCTCTCAGCACGCCGTAGTGACGCCTCTCACTCAGCTCTACACCTCCACCCCTCCGCTCGTCTACTGTTCGAGCGCCGCCGCCGCGGCCGCGGGTCATGGGTCTACATCCTTCCAACTCTGCCCGCTTCCCTTGGAACGCTTGGAAGCGAGCCGCCCAAACCACGCCGTCAAGAAAGGGTTGGCGGCTGCAAAGCTCACAAACTCGTCCGACTCGAGTGTCCCATTCTTGTCGGTGTCGTACTTGGACATCGCCCCGTCGACGAGTGCTTTGAGGAATTGATCGAGAGAGATGGCGCTACCCTGGCCGCCGATTGCGTCGCCACTCAGGGCAGCGGAGGGCACGAAGATCGTGACCGCCCCCACAGGGGTCTTGAGCTCGATGCGCACCTTGCCCTCCTCGCCAGCCTTGGAGAGCGAGGCCGCGCCGCCCGCCTCGTTGTTGATCTCGTCGAGGTTCGCGCCGCTCTCGTCCGCGCTGAAGGAGGCGAAGTCTACAGCCGAGTGCAGAGCTGAGACGGCGGGCGCAATCGTGCCCCGCAGCAGCGCACTCAGCTCTTGAGGGTCAAGGTGCCCGTCGCCGTCCTTATCAAAGCACGCGAAGGCCAGCCGCAGCTTCGTCGTGGGATCGCCCGAGCACAGCTGTGTGCAACCGGCGATGAGCTCAGCTTCGTCTACCTGGCCAGAGCCGTCCGTGTCAAACGCCCGATAGAGCGCCTTGATCACGTCATCGCTCGGCGTGTCCGCTCCCGCCAAAAGCGCTTTCAGCGCTTTGCTGAAGTCCTGCTCCGTCACCGACTTGTCGACGCCCAGCTTCTTGAGCTCCGCGTGCAACTGGCCGAGGTCCACATTCGACATCACGCTTGTTTGTCCACCACGTTGCAGCAGCAAGCCAGCAGGTTCCTCCGCTGACATTTTATGTATGCTCGACTGCAAAATTAGGAGGCGAACAGAAAGCCGTGAGCAGGAGACACGAACGCGTAGTTCAGTGGGAAAAGAGGTTCACCTTTCGAGCAGCGCCGGCTGGCGGAGAAAAGGAGAAGGTGATGGCTGCAGCCTTTCCAATGTCGTCGCCCGGATCTATGGCATCGTCTGCCTGAAGTGTGCCAAGATCGACCGTAACCGGCTCCTTGGAAAGCCTGTCGGGAGCAGCGTTCGAAGCCCCGCAGCCCATGGAACGGCCTGTGAAAATGCAAAGTATGAAGTGTGAACGCACCGGACTTGGCCTACGCCGGTCCGGTCTCTTGGGTGTCGATTACTGTAAATCCATGGTCTGTGAATTGTGTGCATTCATATGAATGGCAGACTCCACGATGGAAGAGGACGGCAGTGAGCAACGACGCAACGACGCCGTGCTGGGCCGAGGAGGCGACGCGCGCGAGTCGGTGGAGACGATGTCGTGCCCCTTCGTGGCGCGAGAGATTGAAGGCCGTGGCCGTGGACTCATTGCCCTGCGTGCTATTGGAGCAGGCGAAACTCTGTGCACGTTCCGATCGTATGAGCACACCCTCTACCGCAGCGAGGCTCAGCGCTACCCACGGTACACCAAACCACAAGCCCCAGAGATTTGCTCGTCTTGCCTGCTCTTCGGACCTTCGCTCGCGGAGAAGTGCACCGGCTGTCCGGACTCGTACTGCAGTGCAGAGTGCCGCCAGCTCGCGCAGCAGCGTGGGCATCAGCTATGCTGCGCCGGCTTGCAGCGGCTGGCGGCGATGAAGCCTGGCAAGTATGGTGATTACGAGCTGAGCACGGCCACGTACCTGCTTCGCGCGTTTGCTCGCCGTTGGGCAGAAGAGTGTGCGGCTCCGCGCGGCGCAGAGGCGGGGCGTCGTGCGCGCCGCGCCGCCGCGTCCACCGCGTCCACCGCGTCCACCGCGTCCACCGCGTCCACCGCGTCCACCGCGTCCACCGCCCCCGCCGCCCCTGTCGCCTCCGCCGCCTCCGCCGCCTCCGCCGCCTCCGCCGCCTCCGCCGCCTCCGCCGCCTCCGCCGCCTCCGCCGCCTCCGCCGCCTCCGCCGCTTCCGCCGCTTCCGCCGCCTCCGCCATCTCCGCCATCCAGCACGTTGGGGTAGTGCCCACGATTCTCGATGGCGAGTGGCGAAGGACGCCTTCGTTTGCAGAGGCACTCGGGCAGTGCGAGGCAGCTGACTGCCATACAGCAGAGGAACGAGCGGCCCGTGAGAGGACCTTGAGCTTGCACCGGAATGCGGTGCGGCTCGCGCGTCTTCAATGCGGCCGTCTCATCCCGTGTGCTCTGGAAGCGCTGCGTCTGCTCAGCGGTGAGGCGTGCAATTCGTTTCATCTCTTTGACCCCGAAGAGAACATCGTAGGGCACCTCACATATCCCCAAGCATCCCTCTTCAATCACTCTTGCGTACCGAATTGCGCGGCGACGGCGGCGGGCGATGCTCTCGTCTTCGAATCGTTGCGAGACATTCGGTGCGGGGAGGAGCTGACGTACAGCTACGTGCGCTCGTTTGAGGGCGGCTCGACGGAGACGAGGGATCCATGGGGCTTCTCGTGCGACTGCCCACGTTGTACGCGTACCATGACGGACGAGGCCCTCGCCGCCTTTGATGCCAGCCACCGATGCGCCTGTGGCAAGATTGTGGTGGCGCGCAAGGCGAAGGTGTCGCGCGAGTCGGGCATTTGCCACTGCCATGCGGGGAGTGCGCTCCCCGTCAAAGCGACGCTATAAGCGTGAGCTTGAGGACAGTTTTTTCATGCTTATCCGGATAGGATTATCGCGACGCTAGATCGCTGACGGGGCTTTCTTCGTTCACAGTGAACAAACGAGACGGATGACATTTCACATTAACGGCTGAAAGCTCCTTAACAGCTGTGTACCGTGTCGCTGCCGCGTCGAGCCGAGCCGCCCCGTAGGCCGTAGCGGGCGTAGCCGAGCGCCGTACCGCGTGGGTGGGTATTTCACGCCGCCGCCTTCTCCGTTCCGTATCGGCCCTTAAACGCCTTCTCGCTTCTGTCGCTTCCGCCTTCTGTCGCCCTCCGCGACCGCGCGCGTGTTCGGTCCCCGGGCTACCGCGTCCCGCCGGCGCCGGCCCGCGCGGGCTGCGGGCTTCGGAAAGCTTCGGAGGCGAGGCTTGTCAGTGGCCGTTCCGACCGAGTCGGCAGTCTCGCGGAAGGGCGCGAAGACGACGATCGTGCTGACGGTCCCGATAGGTCCCGAATGACCACATCTAAGAGATGTCCGTGTTGACGAGAGATCAGTCCCATTGAAGATGCAGTCCAATAGCCAATACACTCAGGCAGAGCATGAGGGTGCCCATGAGGCAGCCATAGAGGCAGTACTTTCGGGCGGAGATCACGTCCGCTTTTCTCTCGCGCCTGCTCGCTCGCGACCTTACATTCTCGGGCCTGCTCGCCCACCGGAGAAGGTTGGTGCACCAACTCCCCGCATATCTCCTGCGCGCGTCCGTTCGATCATCATTGGGCCATCCGCCGCTGCTCCGCCTCTGCCCGCCTCTGGCCCTCGACGGCCATGCCTGAGGCGGCCGCCCTCGCCTCACCCTGACGATCTTCAATGGACGCGTGCACTTCGGCCGGGTACACGCAGCCGAGTTCGGTGGAATTGGCCATCACCATCGACAGGGCGGCACGGCGCATGCCCTCCGACTCGCTCTGTGGCGGCGCGGGCCCAAATCGGGCCACGTCGAAGCGCACGCGGCTCTCATACGCGCGATCGGATTCCCACAGCTGTCGTGGCAGCCAGGGCACCACACACACGCTGCTCTTGAGCGGAGTGCCCGCGACGACGCCAGTCGCAAGAGCTGGTGCTGAGCGAGCGAGAGCCGCCGCGCCGGTCGCACCCTCAGGGGGCACTCCTTCGAGGCGGATCGCATCGATCTCGCTCCACCACTCGGCGGTCCAGTCTCGAGTGTCCAGGCTGACCTCGAGGGCGCTCACGAGCCGTTCCCCACAGCCCGGGCGCAGCGGCGGGCGGAACTCCCGGCACGGCACATCGGGGTACTCGACGCTGCCTGCCCAGAGGACGAACCAGTCCGAGTCCGCCGCCTGGGCGCCCTTAGGCCGATCGGTGCCGCGGATGGCGACGATGCTTCCCGGGTTGGACGTCTCAAGTATGCTAATGGCGGTTGGGTAGACTGCACGCTTGAACGCGACCCGCACCCATTCGAGCGACTCACCTGGACGTGGAACCGCCGACCATGCCTTTGCACTTGTGCCCGAGTGGGGAAAGACTGCGGGCGCGCCCAAGAGCTGCCTGGCAGAGTGGTCCGAGGCCGAAAATTGGGAAGAGGCGCCCAGCAGCGTCGAGATCCACATCGAGATGACGCCGGCCTTGGGCGATTCTGCGGGCGGCGCGGCGGCGGCCGCAGCAGCCGTACCGGCACGAGGAGGGGGGGGGGGGGGGGGCGCGGGGAATGCGGGCGCTTGCGCGGAGGGCGGCAGCGAGGACCCGGCGGCGGCCAACATCTCCGCCGCCGCCGCTAGGAATGAGGTGGTAGACGCCGTAGCCGCTCCACTGCATTCGGCGGCGGCACTCCCGGCGCCTCCGGCCACGCAGGAACCGGCTGCCGCCCTACGGCGCACAACGGTCGCGGCCTCGTCGGCGGCCCTGCGCTCGGTGGCGGCCTTCTCTGCCGCCGCTGGCCCCAGCCCCGCCTGCTGTTCGCGGCACTGTTTTAGAAGGCTCTTGGGCGGCGGCGCCGCAGAATAGTTGCGCGCGCCGCCCGTGGCGCCGAAACCGAGCCCGACGCCCCTATTTTGGTTCCCATACCCCATCGCAAGGACGGCCTTGTACTGTGGACGTACACGAGGCAATCATGATGAGCGAGGCAATCAGGATGAGGTAATCGTGATGAGCGAGGCAATCATGACACGAGGCAATCCGGTGACGATGCAGTGAGCAGCAATCCAGTTGGCCCTTCAGAGATGCAATCACGGTCTTTCTCAGAGAGGTCATCAGTGTGCAATCATCGCAACTGCACCTGCTCCTCGACGGCATGCTCGTTCATACGCGCCGCCTCGGCCGAGGGCACGTGCGTGCGCTTGTACACCGTGATGAAGCGCTCATCACCCTTGCCACTGCTCTGGTGCTTCAGATTGTGTTTCTGCGCGAGTGTGTGCACGAGAGCTCGATCTGCCTTGCTCAGATCGGGATTGAATGCGAGCTCGGCCGAGCTCGGGTCGGAGAGGAACTCGGTGATGCGCTCCTCTACATTCTTCGAGAAGACCTTGGCCTCAGGCAGCCCCTTGTCACATCCGAGCCCGACGCCCTCGAGCAGGCGCATCGTGCGCACGGCCACTGGAAGCACAGCGCCCTTGCCGTGCCGTCCCAGCCCCTGCCCCTCGATCCATCCCATCCGCATCAGCATCTGGTATCCAATCGAAGTCGTCTCGTCGAGCGCCGCGCCTTGCGCCACCTCGCGCCGTACCTGCAGCAATGCCTCCTTTCCTAATGGCCTCTTGGCCGCCGCCTCCGCCTCCGCCTCCACATCCACCTCCGCCTCCGCCTCCGCCTCCGCCACCACAGGCCCGCCCATCCGGGCATCGTGCGAGGCGCCGTGTTGGGCGTCGGGTGGGGCGAGCGGGTTCGTCGCCGTCAGTTGAATGGAGAGCGCGGTACGGAACAGATCGGTTACGCTCTCGGGCAGCGTCTCACTCTGCTCCTCCCCCTCCTCCTCGGGCTGCTCTACCTCGTCGTCGCTCACGTCGGCAGTGCCCTTGCGCACAAACCGGATGTACGGCCCCTCGTACGCCGTGCCGTCGTCGTGCATGCGCGAGCCACCGGTCGGCGTGGCCGCACTGCGGCCGCCTCCGCGCTTGCTGCGCGAACGCAAGGACTCCGAAGCGGGAGCGGGCGCCGCCTGCTTCGGCTGCGGTGGCTGCTTCGGCTGCGGTGGCTGTTTCGGCTGCAGCACCTGCGGCGGCTGCATTGGCTGCTGCGGTGGTGGCGCCGGGGAATATTTGGGCGCTGCTGAAGACTCAGGTGCGGCCGAATGCCACTCATCGTAGCCTCCATAGTAAGAAAAGAACTCTTGAATCGTGTAATAGTAGCCGTCGGGTGCCAAGCGACGCTCGTCCACTGCGATGGGCTGCACGGCCGCAGCAGGCGGAGGCGCCTTTGCCTTTCCTTTCGGCTTTAAGCCGAGGGTGGGTATCGGCAGTGCGGTGGGCGCTGGCGGCACGAAAAGTGCGCCGGCGGTGAGCGCACTTAGGGGCGCTGGCAGTGTCTGTACATTTCCCAACATTTCCGCCGCCGCCGCGAGGAAGGTCGTGCTGGACATCGTCTTTCCGTCGTCGACAATAAACATTGGCTGTGAATGACGCACTGTCATAAAACAGTCCAACTTGACAAGCTCTTCCCCTTCCGTACATGTACGAACTTGTGATTCAAATGATCAAATCGTTCAATCCTATTGACCTTTTCACACGAGCGCAGCGCGCGCCGACCGTGCATGCTCGCAAGGACTGCGCTCCGATCGACTCTCCTGCGCTCGAAATTGGCCTGCCTGGTCATGACGTCGGCACCACCCATGTTTGTGATTGATCCTTTTGCCTTCAAGCAATTCGACGCCAATATCGCATACGAAGGCACGCGGGTTGAGTATGACAAGCAGGCGTTTGAGGCCAAGATCAACGAGCTGTACGCAAGCGGCGACTACCCGCTCGTGGACGGATACGCACCCTTTTGCAAACACCTCTTCGTACCCAACTTTGCCGGGGTCAAGAATAACGTCCTGGTGGTTACGCCCGAGAACGAGGGCCGCCTCCGTTCGGGCTATGAGGCACGTACGGAGCAAGAGCTCGCGGTGCTGACGCGCTGGTTCCCAAAGGATGGTGCTGACGAGCCGACGGTTGCCAGGTATATGGATATCATCCTCTACAGCCGGGAGCAGATCAACAAAGAGGCGGCGGCGATGGGACGAGAGGAGGAGCCCACGACAGCGCCCTGGGGCATTATCTCCATCAAGGCGCAGGACGTCGGCTACGAGCTGCCGATGCAGCCGATCACGATGATGCGCAACGCCCTGGGTAAAGAAGAGGGCGGATCCGGCGTGCCGATGGAGCGAGCCAAGTACTTGGAGTCGGTGGCCTTCTGGTCGAAGCACGCGCCGATAAAGTAGATTGAAAGCCGCCGCAGCATTGTTCAGATGCGCGACGTGGTGAGCATCGATGGACGGCAACCACGCCAGTCCGCCTCAACCGGCACCCACGCCAGTCCGTCTCAACCGAAATCGTGTGTGGCCACTAATGGCTTCTGCGTCGCACGGCGCGCAACCGCCGAGGACGCGGCGGCACCGCCGAAGGCCCTTCGCCGAAGCGTCGATCGTGCTCGTGCGTCGTTCGGAACCACGCGAAGAGCACGAGTGATACCAGGACAGCGTTGCTCGGCGAGGTTCATCTGAACGTGCGGACGTCGTGAAGAGGTGAAGGGATGGGCTCACCAAAACATACCATATACGGTAGGTACGAAAAGTAAAACTGTACTGTACGGGTAGTTCCTAAAAGACTTTCGTCGCCCGAGTGACCCTACCATGGTAGTGTGGAGACTTTGGATCTTGTGCGTCCCTGATGGCATCGCCACCAACGCATCTCGATGCGTTGTCAGAACATCTCGCCGTACGTCTGCAATTGCAGGATCTTCAGCGACGTGAAAGGGAGGCCTCGCTGCGTAGGCAGCAGGAGGCAAACGATGCGATGATGGCAGCGGCCACAATCAGTGAGCACTGGCAAGATGAGGAGCAGCCGCAGCAGCGACGACGTCAGCCTGCACAGCACAGAGAGGAGCCGGCTGAACGCGCAGCCCGGATCAAAGCAGATTTAATTTGGTTTAGCGGCGTCGACATGAGTCTTTGGTTTCTTTGTATCATCCTGTATGGGTTTGGCACAGGTTTGGATACGATTTTGTCCGTGGCGGGTTTCGCGGGCCCTGGGATGGCTGCACTGACCGCGATGCAGTACGACTGGCGCCTCGCTGCGATGCACATGCTCTGCTCTGTAGGGACCTTGGCAGTGCGCGCGGTACTCGTGCCCATCACCACTGGCAACTTCCTCTTCGGCACAAGCGCAGTGGCGCTCGCCCTATCGTCGCTGCATCAGACGCTCATCGGAGCGCGTTGGTCCCGGCTGCTCTGGACGCACGGCACGAGCCTGAAAGCCCATCGTCGTGCGAGCACGTACGAGCAGCGACGTTCGGCGTCGCAGCATCTAGCGGAGGACACTGCAACGACAGAGCTCGAGCTTCATGAAGGGGTACCCATCTCGCCTGGAGCTCGTGCGTTCGGAGATTCGGAGGATGCGGTGGCGGTGGGCGTGCCGGTGGGGCGCACGAGCTACACATGACCTGTGGTGTCTGTGTGAGCAGTTCAAAGTATAAGTGAGAGCATAAATACATAATATTAAATAACGGCGCCGGGTAGCGGTGCGGTGGTAACCGTTACACGGACGACGAGTACGCTACGACGACGAGTCGACGCGTCTCGACGACGGCGCTGAGCTCGGCGACGTCCGAACCGCCGCCTCCCCGTTAGGAAGGTCGGAGGTACCAACCCAGAGTGACAGACCAAGTCAGAGTTGTCTCAGTGAGGCACGATTCCCGCCTCAGTGAGTCGTTAAAACCGTCTCACTGGGGCTGGAAAATCCGACTCACTGA
>Ga0210247_100491_pt1 | contig 37051 bp, 21 predicted proteins | sample ChrtobMetP3_16mM_FD_155449 | JGI IMG/M metagenome (GOLD analysis project Ga0210247, IMG submission 155449) | Chrysochromulina tobin associated microbial communities from unialgal haptophyte culture, Seattle, Washington, United States - P3_16mM | ecosystem: Host-associated > Algae > Haptophytes >... | reverse complement strand
CAATAACCCAGAAAGGCCTTTCTGGGTCAATACTATTGACCCAGAAAGGTCTCCTGAGATTCTCCTGAGACGTCGCCCAAAGCGCGCATTCTGATCCTGGTCAGCGGCTCCGCCGCGTTTGTCGTGCCCCACCCTCCTCAGACCCGTACTGTCTAGAACAGGGGACTCAGAGCTCGGCCTCACAAGGCCAGCTCTCGGGGCTGATTATTACTTAACATCCCTAACAAGTGTGATGCACAGAGAAGACGCATCCGGTCTCGTGAAGTGTGAAGATTGGATCATACGCCTAGTAGGAAGGTGCTGAGAAGTCTGAGATACTGATTCTGTTTCACTTTGGAGGACTGGACGACAACGGACAAGCACTCGATGCCGCCGCCAGCCCATGCGCCAGCCGCGGCGAGTGCTTCGAGTGCACACGGTCTCCTTGACCGATCAACCGACGCAGGGATGCCGCCCGGACTGCTCGGTGCAGCAGCGGCAGCTCAAGCGGCAAGCTGGCGCGGCCATCATCCTATCCTACCCTCATCCGGCTATCGGCACTCCGACTCGTTCTGTGGTCGATGAACTTTGACGGCGTCGGGTAAGAAGCGGCTGATTCGCAGATGCTCGCCGTGGACGACTCGCAGGTCCAGGTGCCCGGTAGGTGCCCGTGCCCGCACGGCGCACTGCAATTGAGAGATGTACTCAGACTTGTACAGAAGCTGAGCTAAGGAGCGAATGGTTAGAATGGGCAATGGGGTAGCGTAGACGGCTCATGGTATAAGCCGATCAGGGCGACGAAAAATAGGGCGACGGAAGGGACGTATGATGGCGTCCATGTAGCGCGCGTTGGTATGTGTGACAAAGTCGGCCCACAGTGACAAACACAGTGCATCACCGAGGGTGGCACGCACTTGCTTGACAATGCGCATAAGCGCAGCCCGCTCCAGCGCTGCTGTGCGCGCTTGCGCACCTTCATGGCAAATTTGACCCGGAGGGCGGGTTGGTACGCCGCAGGCCGTGGCCGTGCGCCGCGGGCTGCGATCGTGCCATGGCTTAGGGGGGCAAGCCGTCACAGCTCGATCGCGAGTCCGGGCTTGGCGGGCGGCGGCACGGAGGGCACCCCCGGTGCGGGCGGCGGCACGGAGGGCACCCCCGGTGTCGTCGTTGAGCTCGACATGAGCTGCAGAGTACGTTGGAAGACTCGCTTCAGTCGGAAGAAGTGTTCGCTCGCGTTCAGAAAGCACCCTATTGAAAACGCCTTTTAAGGCAGCTTCCAAATTAGGAAATAACTTCACAGAACCCAAAACAGCGATCCACACATGTTCACAGTGCTCTCACAATCATTTTCTACAGCTCCAACACATATCCACTCCGGCCCCTCACCGCATCTTGCACCGCTTTTTTTCCTGCATCTCCCATGTTGCTGTTGTACTGGAGGTTGAGCTTGGTCAGGACCGCGTTGACCTTCAGCGCCTCCGCGATCGCCTTGGCACCGTCGTCGCCGATGCGACCGGAAAACAAGGCGCCAGCCAAATCCAGGCTGGTCAACACCGCGTTGACCTTCAGCGCCTCCGCGATCGCCTTGGCACCCTCATCCGGGATGTTGTTGCCCCCGAGCCAGAGCTCGGTCACCACCGCGTTGACCTTCAGCGCCTCCGCGATCGCCTTGGCTCCGTCGTCGCGGATGGAGTTGGCCTGGAGGTCCACCGAGGTCAACACCGCGTTGACCTTCAGTGCCTCCGCGATTGCCTTGGCACCCTCATCCCCGATGCTGTTGTTCGAGAGGAAGAGGGTGGTCACCACCGCCATGAACTTCAGGTCAGACGCGATGAGGATGGCGTCGGCGGGTCGGAGGTTCTGGCCTGAGAAATAGGCCAAACTCTGGTCACGCGTCATGCCCGAGAGCATGATGCCCTTCTCCGCGCCGATCTTGGCGAGCATCGTGGCCGACTTAACGTCGAGGCTGTTCTTGAGCAAGTTGCAATTCTTGAGCACCACCGACATAGCAGGGAAGAAATAGGCAACGAGCATGGCTGCAGCCACTTGGAGCCCGGACAAGTTGAGCACCGTGACGCCGCCCTCGCGCAGTTGCTGCACTGGGAAACCGCAAACGATTCCCGAGCCCGCACAGGCAACAGCTGCGATCGTCAGTTCCAACGGCGGCTCTCCTTCGCCTGAGATACAGCTGTTGAGAGCATCCTTTGCTGTCCCATGTAGCAATGAAGGGCGGCGCATGTCGCCAGCCCCGTTTTGCAGATCCGCGGCCCGAACAGCGGCCACGTCCACCACATAGCCGTAGCCATGGAGGCGCGCAAGCCCAGGCAGCATCCGCCCCGCTACGGCCGCGTCCCCGGGCCGGCCGGCCTCGATCAGCTGCTCCACGTCAAGGTCGGTGATCTGATCCAGACGTGTGGGTACTGGCTGCCCGTCGCGGCGGCACAGGCGCGAGCAGAGGACACGTTGCGCCAGCGCCCGCCACGATCGAGTCACGCCCTTGAGCTCGGCCAACGTGGCCACGTCCACCAGGCCCAGAGCAGCCTCCATGGCGTCCGCCGAGAACGAGGGCTGCTGCAGCGGCTCGGGCGGTAACGTGGAGTTGGCCGGCTGCTGCGGCGCCTCAACGTCTTCCGGTACAAATGCCGGCTCGGCGTTTGGCGGCGCTTGCTTCTCAGCGCTGCCAAAGTCACCACCCGCGCCGATCAGCGCGCAGAGTTCGGGGGCGCGCTTGCCGTTGAGTCGGGAGGCGATCTCGCGCTGGATGTGCTTGAGCGCCACCACGGGGGCGTCGAGATAGAGGGCGTCCTCGATGAGCTGGATCAGCTGCACGACCGAATGCTCGTCCGAGCTCGGCCACGTGTAGTCTGGGTCCATCAGCTTGCACACCATCTGAAGCGTCGAGGCCATGATCGTGGGCAAGGGATAGATGCCATCCTCGGAGGTGGCGAGATCCATCAGATCCTTCAAGGTGCCCATGAGTCGGGCTGCGTCGCGCGACAACGTGACCTCCTCTCCGTCTCGCGCTCGCACGCGTATTTGCTCCTCGTGCTTGGCCTCCTTCGCCGTGGGCGCCTCCTCCGTCTCCTCAGCCGACGATGCACGCATCTTCCTCCAGATCACACACTCTTGAACACACACTCTTCACACTTGAATTTCCCGGTGGAAAGCCCAAGAAGGCTCGAATGCGAACGTCGAAACGGCGTCCCGTCGTTTCAAATTCAGCCACAAGTTTCGTCGAGGAACGTCACGCTGCTCACTCGCGCGTTGTTCACTGGAATCCTGTGACCATCGCGCCTGGGGACAATGCTTGCTCTGTGGGTTTTCTACAGGCTCGTTCACGCGCCACTCCAAGACGCACCTCCGGCGGCGTGGTGTGGCGCGGCCATGGTGGCCAAGCAGGTGGTAGAGTACGCTGTGGCGTTCCGCAAATTGATATGGCGCCATCGGCATGCAAGCACGGCTGGTGCCGCGCTCGCACTGTACGCGCTTTCGAGTATGGCGTGGACCGAATGGGGTCAGTACTACTTTTGCGTGTGCCCATCGCCGATCAGCAAGCACCTGGACACGAATGCTGTGCGCTTCACAGTGATGCTCACGCTCAACGACGGCTACGTCGATTTCTTCCACGCGTGGTTCGCGCAGTACAAGAGGCTCGGGCTGCCCTACGAAGTGCTCGTCGTCGCCGAGGACGACAAAGCTTTGAAGCGTTTGCAGCAAAAGTACCCATCGGAGCCATTGGTGCTCGTCGAGCGCGGCCACATCAACAGCTCCACCGTCGAGTCAGGCTTCAACAGCCTTGCGTACAAGCAAATGATGGCGGCGCGCGCCACGCACATGCTGCGCCATCTGACAGTCGGCAAGAACCTCCTCTTTGCCGACGTCGATGCCTTTTGGGTCTCCGACCCGCTGCAACACTTTTCTCCCGAGTTCGACATGTGGATGCCGGTGGAGAAACCTGCCCTGTGGCCCTTTCGCACGCACAATTACCACAACGCGGGCTTCATGGGCGTGCTCAGCAACACACGCACGATCGGGCTCATCAAGTCCTGGGAGCGCGAACTCATTCGCCTTGGGGCGAGTCGCAACCAACGTGTGCTGCACGATTTGCTCGTCCAGAGCGATGGGGAGCCGAACGCCGTGCACCTGCAGTCGCTGCCGCACCTGCGCTTCCCAAGCGGGCACACGTACTTTGAGCACGGCTGTAAGGGCGACGCCGTCATCGTGCACGTCAACAGCATATTCCGAGGCCACGCACAGAAGCAGCAGGCCTTACGCGCTGAGGGTCTTTGGACGGACCAAAATTATGAAGGCTCAAGGGTGCGTTGAGAATACAAGTACGCACGCTTGCTCGTGTTGTAGCTGTAGGACCGAACTGTCTGCAGTACATTGTGGGCGGCCGAGTGTTCACACAGCGCACGTCTTCACAGTTTCCCGTCCTTCACGGGTGACGTCCTTCGCGCCTGACGTCGACGGCGCTCCCCACGCAGCGATGGAGCCTCTCACCGCTTCCGAAACCTGGGAGGCGACCTGCGGCTCGGATACCCCCGCGCTGCGTGAGGCGCTCGCCTCCGCCGAGCGCGAGGCGGCCTCGCTGCAGCGCACGGCGGAGAAAATCCTCGCGCTCGCGCAAAAGTCGATCAAGGCATCGGAGGCGGCGACGCTGGCGCGCAAGGAGCTCGGGGACGCACTCGCCGCGGCTGGCGGCGAAGCATTCGCGCACGCGGACCTTAGCGTTGCGGCCGCCACCGAGGCCAGCGCCGAGGGCTCGACGCCCATCCTCAACTCGAGCAGTCTCGCAGAGATCTTTTCTCAGTTGGAGGTGGCGGAGTCGATGCAATGCCGGCAGGTCACCTCGCTGCTCATCGAGCCGCTGACGGCGATGCTCGAAGACCCACGCGGCCTCGCCTCCTTGCCACGCCTCTCCTCTACGTACAGCTCGCTCTCGCATGACTTTTACGAGTCACTCAATGAGTTTCTTGCGCTCGAAGACGACCGGTCGGCCATGGCGGTCAGGGCGCATGCGAAGACCACGGCCAAGGCGACCGCGCAGGCGGGTGCCGCCGCGCTCAGCGCGGCCAAGTCGCGCCTGGGCGCGGGCATCTCCATCTTCGGCAAGAAGCTCAACGCCCAGTTTGGCAAATCACTCGAGGAGCTCTCCTCGGCAGTCATTGGCGATACGGGCGCGCCGCCACCCCCGCCGCCGCCGCCCGCCGACGCCGCCCCCCCGGCCGTGGGCGGCGCCGAGGGCCGCTCCTTCTCCGCCTCGACGGACGACGCGGCCTCGAGCGCGGGCGACTCGCAGGGCACCCCGAGCTCGATGGCAGAACTTCGCTCTGGCTCGGCGACCCTGCACGACACTCAGGCGGCAGTCCTGCGCCATCAGCTGGGACTCCTCAAGACACGTCACACGTTCCAGGCACGGCTGCTGGAGACGCGGCGCGCCGCGCGCATTGCGCTCGCCCGGACCTTGGTCGACTACTTTTACGCCAACTTCGCGAGCACGCTCCAGGAGCAGAAGATTCTCGAACGCCATGAGCTCTCCATCCGGGCGATGCAGAGCCAGGCGGAGGTGGCGGGCCAGGGGCTCGAGGACGTGCGTGCCCAGATCCGCGAGGTGGTCGTCCCACTGAAGGCGCTCGTCGAGTCGCTCTCGATGCCGCCCGCCGAGATGGCCGTGCCGCGTACGCTGCTGCAGGCATTCACCTCACCGCTCCTCGCCGGCGCGGACGCGCCCGCGGCGGTCGCGCCGTCCGAGGCGGCGGTCAAGGAAGGCATCCTCTTCGTGCAGCAGGGCCTCCTCCGCCAATGGAAGCGGTGCTGGTGCGTCATCGCCAACGGTACGCTCACCATCGATCGCCTGCCCTCGCGCCACACTGCCGGTGAGGACTTGTCCACCAAGAAGGAGAAGCTCAAGGTGGCCGAGCTGCAGCTCGTGCTGTGCAACGTCAAGCCGATCCGCAAGGGGACGGGATTCCATCTCGAGCTGCGCTCTCCGAATGAGCTCATCCAGCTGCAGGCGCTCTCGCAGCGTACGATGACCGATTGGGCCGACGCGATCAACGCCGCCGTGGCAGCCGCCTTTGGAGCAGCGCCCTCCGCACCGGGGCGCAAGACGACGAATCGCTCAGCCGCTCTCGAAGAATTCCTGAGCAGCGGGCTCAAGTGCGCGGACTGCGGCGCGGCGGCGCCCGAATGGGTCAGCATCAATTTGGGCGTGGTCATCTGTCTCGAATGTGCGGGCTGCCACCGCTCTCTGGGAGTACACGTGAGCAAGGTGCGCTCCCTGGTGCTTGATTCGATGGATGAGCCGCTCGTGAACCTCATCAGCCACCTGCACACGGCCACGCTGCCGCCGCCGCTACCGGCTGCCGATGGTGCTGCGAGCGTGCCGCCGCCCGCCGGCCCGAATGGCGTCTGGCAGCCCGCACTGCCGGCGAGCGTGCGCGTACCTGCGACCTCGGACGGGCCCGACGGGCCAGGGCCGCGCACCTACCGTGAGGTCTTCATCCGTCTCAAGTACGAGCTTAAGGAGTTTGTGGTCCCCAAGCACCGTCTGCTCCCAGCCGGCACGCTCGTCGCCGACGCCTCCCCGGACGCGCTGGCGCAGGCGCTCACGGCGGCCTTGTACGCTGCGTGCGAGGCAGACCAACCGCTGCAGCTGCTGCGGCTCCTTGCAGCCGGTGTGAATGTGAATGCGCCGCCGCCTGCCGCGGTGTCGGCCGAGGCCAAGGCCGCCCGAGCGCCGGCGCCGGCGACCGAGCCGGCGACTGAGGTGGTCGGGGGCGAGGCGCCGGGCATCCCGCCGCCACCGGAGCTGCCGCCCGCGGAGATGCTCCTCGAGCACTGCAAGCGGCGCAAGGCACTGCTCTGCGCACAGCTCCTCGTCCAGCAGGGCATCGGCCTTCCGCCGCCGCCGCTGCCCCCAGCGCCGCCGTCGCCTGCTGGACCACCGCCTGCAGCACCGCCAATGGTGCGGCGCGGAACTGCCGGTTCGTCCACGTGGCAGCCCGCGCAGATGGCGGAAGGCGCTCCCCAACCCAGAGGCGCGGCCTTTGACGATGGGGACATCGCTCTGACCGAGATGACGGAGGCAGCTGCCGAGGCCCTCAACTCCGCCGCCGCCGCGGCGCGTGAACAAGTGGGCGCCTTCGCGACCAGCCTGAGCTTCGGCTTCTCCGCCTTCTCTGCCGCCGTCGCGTCGGTCATCGTCGAGGCGGAGGAGGGAGACGAGCCCAAACCCAAGCGCAGCCCTGAACGGTTGCCCCAGCCGCTAGCTCCGCTATACGAAGCGCCGCCACCGCCGCCGCCGCCACCGCCGCCGCCGCCGCCGCCGCCGCCGCCGCCGCCGCCACCGCCGCCGCCGCCGCCGCCGGCGCCCTCGCAGCCTGTCTTGCCTGTTCCGCTTACGCCGCCGCCGCCTCCGCGCCGCCGCCCATCAGTTGAAGTGATCGAGATCGCCGCGTCGCCATCTTCGGAGCAACCCGCATCCGCGCCGGCGGCGCCCCCGCCGCCACCGCCGCCGGCGCCCCCACCGCCTCCACCGCCGGCGCCGCCGCCGGTGGCGGAGCCCGCCGTGGTGGAGCCCGCCGCTGTGGAAGCTGTGGAAGCTGTGGAAGCTGTGGAAGCTGTGGAAGCGGTGGAAGCGGTGGAAGCGGTGGAAGCGGTGGAAGCGGAGCCAGCTGCCGCGGAGCCAGCTGTGGAGCCAGCTGCTGCGGAACCAGCCGAGGAGAAGGCCGAGCTCGAGGCTTCATAGCCTCGCCAAAGGGCAGGGTCCCGAGGGCGCGTGCGAATAGGTGGGGGCGACGTCTGTACGTCGCTGCGTCCGAGGCGGACGTGTATGGTGGGGCGTCGACAGCAAGCCTAGGATGCACAGGGAATGAAGAGCGAAGTGCCACGCCTCGGCTCGTACTCCCAACAATGGCGCACTACGTTAGCGATTCCGGCATCGTTCGCGGATTCGACGTGCACGGGGCCACGGCGAACGGGCGCGCACTCGGCACAGTTCGGAGCTTTCCGGGTTGAGTTCGCCGGTGTATGTCCGGTCGTGTCTGTGTTCTCTGTTATCTCCCCGGTGTTGGCCCTGTATCGTTTACGGTTCGGTATGTCCGGTATGGTGTGGGACAGTCTGTGCGCGCGGTGGCGGAGAGAATAGAGAGTGTCCTCATATGCCTTTTATTTCGTTATGCGCCGGCTTATTCTCCCAGGCTTCAGCCTGTAGGCTCACGCGACGCCCCTTGCCCCACTCGTCCGCTCACTTACGAACATGCGTACGAAGCGGGTGAGGTTGAAATGGAAATCCGAGTCGTTGGCTGTTTGCTCTTCTCCCTTAAAACCGCCAGGTACGGCTCATCAGCGAGCTTCAGGACAGCTCCTCCTTGCGGTGGACCAGCGCTGACAAGCATGCTACTCGAGGTAGAAGTGCGCAACTGGTGCTGCGCACTCGCCGGCCTCTGGAGCTGCGCAATCGCCGGCCTCACCTTGGTCGAGGCTGCGCCATAGTTCACTCGTGGCTGTGGCTTGCGCTGCCGCACCACTGGAGCCGACGATGGCCGATTGAGACTCTGCCTGAAAGCTTCACCAGTGCTACCGCTGCTTGCCAATGTTGGTGGTGCGCGGTATGCGGGCGGAATCAAGGCTGCCACAATGTGATGTGGAGCAAGCTCCAACGGAGGGATCTGAGGAGGCGCCGTCTTTGGCAGGAGGTCCTGCACGGCGTCAGGTGGTTGGCCGCCAACGCCGAACTGCGGAGCGGCACGATGACTCGCCGGCGCAGACCGTGTTGGCTCGATTCGCGTACTGATCCGGCTCTCATCTAGGCCTCGACCCAGGAGAATCGCCTGACCACGACGCTGCCCAATCGGACGGGCTCGAAAGGCGGCCATACTCGGAGGTGCCCGTTGGTCGTACCAGCGCTGTGTAAATAGATGTTCGAGTTGCGGCGCCTGCCCCCTGAGGTGAATAGGGTTGGGTGCGTAGCGGCCACGCATCTGGTACAGGTGCTGCACCGTCGGCCCGATAGTCTGCGGGGCCATTGACAACGGCGGCTCTGTCTGGGTACTGTTTGCATCATGAAGCGATTCGCTGCCAATGGTCCGGACGCTGTAGTAGCGTGCGGGTGGGACTGCAACACGCTGCTGTGGGAGCTGTCGTGGAGCTGGTTGCGGTGCAGCAGCAGGCAGCTCTGCTGTTGCGCGTGGAGTTGTGCGCGGAGATGACGGTGGTGCAGTCGATGGCAATATATGGGTGCTTACAAGTAAGGAATCGTTGTTGAGGCCAGGCTCGCAATTCCGCTGTCGCTCCTCCATAGAAGTACGGGGATCCACGCCACGATGTGCGTGGTCTATCCTGTATGTGCGCAGTTGCGCGCGAGCGAACGGCTCGATTGACGATTCGGGCGGATATGAGGACGTACCGGTAAAAAGACACCAAGATCGATGAGTTCTACAGTAGAGGGTTTTTGTTCTCTACATAGCAGACCCGCTAGATGACGCACCTCATCACGACGAGGCTAGCGCCCCTAGCCCCACACGGGCGTCGAGCGCGCCGCCGAGTGCGCGCTGCTGATACGCTGGGGGACCAGTGGTCTGAATGACGAACGAGCTGTAAGTGAAACAAACTCGAAACTGTAACTGACGACTCGTCGGCGGAAAACCGCTGACCTCGAGAGCTCGGCTGTCAGTTGAGACTCTACGTTTAACGCTATCCATTGTTATAGTCTTGATATTACTTGTTCGGACACGCGGCGAGCTCTTCGTTCCTATCCGCTATCCGGCCGCATGTAAGATGTATCGACTCTCACGTCATCTCTCAAATGACGTCTCAATAAATGACGCGACAATTGAGCTCAATTCTATGCTAGCTTAGGAGCGTTCCAGGTGCACTCTTCTCACGCTCTTCGCTCGGCCTATTCGTCGACTTCATCCTCGTCAGACCCATAATCTCCCATCCCTGGCAACATTGCAATCGCAGTTGCAGCATGAGTCGCAGTGGCCGCTGCTCCAGACGCAACAGTGCTGGCTGCTGAAACTGCGCATGTGCTGCAGCTGCCCCCGCCCGGTGCCGTGCCGCCCGTTACGGCACTGCCGCTACAAGCGCATGCAGCCGGCCCCGGCTGCGTTTTCACCACCCTCAGCGCCCCGGTGGGCTTTGTGGGCAGCTTTCGCTTCTCCGCACGGGCGCGTCCCTCCCAGATGCTCGGCACAGGCGGGGCGATGGAGACGGCCGGCTTGGCGACCGTTTGTTGCGCTGCGCGCGCCAGCCTATAGAACTCGGCGCCCTCCTGGTGCAGCCGTGCCGACTCTTGCTGCTGCTCGAACTGGCGCTGACGCCGCTCGTCCTCAAAGGCGGCATCGTCGTCGTCGAGCTTCCAATGATCCCTGAGTCGCAGCACAAGAGTGGCAGCGGGTGAGGCGAGCCTTGAGGGCGGTCGAAAATGCATGTCGCAGCGGCCGCGAGGGCGCACATCTGATTCTTGAAGGCATTTCGATGCTCAAACTCCTCCTGCTTGGCATCCTTTTGCGCCTTCAGTCGCTCATAGAGGGAGCGTTTGTCGTCCGGATCGAATTCGGACGCCTCTGCGGGCGCGGGCGCCGCTTCGTCAGCGCCCGCTTCGAGTTGCTCGATCGTGTACTTACCGCCAGAGGCGAAGCGAGAGCTGATTGCAGCGTCGGAAGCCTGCACGGATAATCGGAAGACGTCGGCTGCCGGTCGCTGCTCGGCCGCGTCGACCGTTTTAGCGTGGAACGGGTTGTAGGACATGCTCGTGGGCTAGGTAAGGGCAGGCTCCCTTCTATTACGATCCCATCGGCGACCCTCGTCGACCGCGCAAATACGGTTTCTTCTGTGTCAGATTTGTCTTCTCGCCGAGGAGCTCGGTAACAAGGAAGGGCGGTTGGGCTGGGGCGAAGGTATCTTCTGCGAGCGAGGAAACAGGGGGCGCCAGGCGGACCCCCGTCACCAGCCGAAGATACGGTGGGGAGCGCCCACACCCAAGGGGGGGGGGACGGGCGTGACCGGAGTCGTCGATAGGAGCGCGCAGCGCGCCGTTTCGCGCGCAGAGTCGTTTCCCCACAAAGGGGAAACTCGCTTCTGTCGCGTACCTACCATGCAGAGCCAAGGCCAGCCCAAGCTCGGCCCAAGGCTCCGCGCGGCACGCTCAGTTTTTAGTGAAACAGGGAGTCTACACGCGACACCACTGCGCTTCATCGTGCTCTAATGGCCGCCGCTGCACCGGTCGTGCTCGTCATCACCCCGGCCGCGGCCGCGAATAACCCCTTTCCGGACGAAGATCCGGTCTGCCTGCCCTCTGCACACCCGCTGGTGACGGCGACTAGTGCGTTCATGGACTGGCAGCCTATGCCTGCCGCATTCAATCCTATCGCGCACGTCTCCGCGCCCTTTTACAAGCTCTTGTTTGCCTTCGGCATCCGCTTCAGAGTGTCCCCGATACCCGCTGATCAAGTGGCGGCGCGTGCCATCAACATCTTCACGGCGCGCCTTCAGGCCACCTTCTGGTCGCGCGCGCTCTCCGAGCTGCACGCGTCCGGCCTTGCGCAACTAGGTGTTGTCTATGCTACTGTGGCCGAGCTGCACGTCGTGATCGCCGCGCTGACTCTGCAGAACCCGAACGTGCTCCACATCACAGCCAATGACTGGAACGCGGCACCGGCACTCACGTCGCCCGGCGCCGCGCCTGCTCAGGCTAACGCTCGTGCTCGCTTCAATGAGATCTCTTTTCTGTCGGCCGCGCCTATCACCAGCCTCGAGATTACCACCGGCCCTCGCGCTCGCTCATCCCCCTGGGCGGCTGTCTCACTACTCGCCGGCGCTCTCGGTCCTATCGGTCGGAACCACCTTCGCCTTGCTGATGCTTCGCCGACGCTCATCATGGCGTCTCATCTCCGCGGAGATAGTACGGCCCAGAATGCAGTCCTCGCAGCGCAGCTGCGCCAACTTCTCGTCAGTTCCATCCTCCCGTCCGTCTACCGTGCGCATACGGCCGATTACGAGGCGGTGGGATCCGAGCTTCTAGCGGGTCTCCGCTACCGGCAATCTGAGGACGAGAAGTCCGCAGTCGAGGAGGAGCGTGTCCATCACATCCACCCTTGGTTTCCTACCCTTGCTCGCGCGGTCCTCGATCTGGGCACTGATGAGGGCCAGATCGTCGGCGCGTTGCGAATCCTCCAGAGAGCAATGCTCCCGAGCGAGCTTCACGACTCTCGCCTTTCAGACATTCTAGGGCGCCTCGAAACTCAGCTCTCAAGCCGTCTTCCCACTCTCAATCACGTGCTAACTCAGCCTAACGTGTCTCTCGGCGACGTGACCGCTGCCCTGTTAGCCGAGAACGCCGTGATGGCTCAGGCGGGTCAGAGTGCTGCCAACACTATCGTCGGTCGAGGCGCCCCTGGAGGTGGCGCTGATGCCGACGGGCTGGCGCTTGCGCATCAGTCCTTCAAGGACCTGGAGCTTGCTCTCGGGCGCCTTGACCTCACGTCCGAGGTGGGCCAGCGAGATGGCATCTCCCTGATCTTAGCTGTCGGCGATTGCGTGCTGGCGACCCGCATTCTTCTGCATCCGTACCCGAAGACCGCGGACCTCGCAAGCACCCGGAATGCCACATGCGTCGCAATCAACGGCCTTCGCCCTCAGCTTTTCAACTACTTCAACCATGTGCTGCGACTAGATACCTCCGGGCCGGTGGCCGTCATGCCCGCGCACATGAAAAGATACGTCTTCGCTAAGCCTACCAGCCGTGAGGACTCGGACTCTCTCATTTCCCAATTCGTCCGCTTCGAGTTTGACCAGATGGACTTCTTCATGCAGCCGCACGGGGCCGGCAGCTGGGCGCTCTGCGTCAACGTCGGTTCGGCGGTCGAGACTATCTCCAAGCCCAACTACTTCGTGCAGCAAAGTAACCTTGAGCGGATCAGGGACTTCGTCAACGTCCTGCTGGTGTCCATCGGTGTGCCTCAAGTGGCGCCTGTCGCTCCTAACCCTGCCCTCCAGGGCTACTCGTGGCCCGCGTTCGTAGACTTCTACATCACGAAGTTGAAGCTCGCAGCCGGCCTCCCCCTCCTTCTCGACCAGTACCTCCATATCGCGGCCTGCGTCAAGATCTTTGAGAGCGCCCTCACCGCTATGCGCCAACGTCTCGCCTCCCTGGTACGGGATCCTGACCCTTCATCGCGCACTATGCAAGCGTTCATCTTTCCGCCGGACGGTTCCGTGATCCAAGATCTAACCTCGCTGAGCACGGAGATCTCGCGCAAGCGCAATGCCCGAGGCGACATGGCCGGCGCCTTCAAGACACACGATGGTAAGCCCGCGATAGCCAACTGGGAGACTCTACGCCTCGATGACCAATTCTTCACAGACTACCTAAAGGCCCTCTCGAAGAAGCCGAAGGTGGGTGACGCTGCTGGTTCACTCTCCTTTGGGGCTGACTTCCTCGACTTCGTCGGCGATCCTGCTCCGCCTGCCGGATCCGACGCCGGCCTGCCACCGGGCTCGCTGTCTAAGTCGTGGAAGTGGCACAAGCATGAGTTAGTCATCAGTGGCCTCTGCTGGAATGTACCTGGCCTGGCTAAGCACCTGGAGGTGCCTCCTCGTGGTGTAGGGGCTCCCTGCTGGCCATTCCTTCTTGCCGGTTGTGCCGACAAAAACCGCATGGCTCGCTGCGGCGTGTCTCACCAAGCTGGTCACGAAGACCTCCACTCTGCACACCACTCTCTCCTCGCCGTATTCGATCGCGAGGCCATGGTGAGGCTGTTTGCAAGGGCCGCTACGCCTGAGCAAACCGCCGGCCTCATTAAGACGCCGGAGGGCAAGGGCCAGGGCCGCGGTCAAGGTCGCGGTGCCGGCCGTGGCAAAGGCGGGCGAGGCCGCGGCGAAGGTGGTCGCGGCCGCGGCCGTCAAGGCGGGCGAGCACAGGGCGACCCCGAGATGGCAACCGTCCTCGCAGAGCTTGAATCCCTCAAGCGTCGTCTAGCAGACCATGACCAGCCTGACCCTAAGCAGTCCAGCCCCGCTCTGCGCGCGCAGGTCTTGGCTCAGCGGGTGCCTGTGGATGGCGAGGTTAAGCGGATGGTTCGGCTCGAACCTCCCGCCAACCTCGACGGTGAGCCGCATTTTGAGCAGCCGCCCCAGGGAGAGCCCCCTGTCGGCGGCCTGCAACCCAGGCTCAACCCCCCGGCGCCTCGGAACTGGCGGACCTCATCAAGGTCGAGCGACGGCGGATGATGCGACATAGGCTGTTGAGCAGCTGCCGAGGCGGCTAGGTCGGAGGTAACCACCGCAACCAGGTGGCGCCCTATCCACATGCCAACTTCGAGGAGGGCGACAGGGACGGAGTCGCAGGGTAAGATGACGCCGAGGTCTCCGACGGTGCTGAGGTCATCAACAGTGTGAATGTAGATGGCGACGCGGTAGCAGTCGGCGGCGACTTGCAGAAAGGCCAAGTCCGTCCAGGATGCGGGTTTGGCAATGTTGTGGCACCAGGCCTCGACGGTGTGCATCAGAGCGCCGGGAGAGTGGCCGAGGTCGTCCGCAAGACATCGAAGTATGAGGCCTTCGAGCGTGTAGAAACGATCTTGGTTGTCACGAAACCGCGTGCATCGAGACCGATGGGCAGGTGCAAGGGCATGCTGGACCACGGCCTGGCGAAGTTGAGGGCCGTCGACCGTAGCACTACCCACCAAACCGAGCAGGTAGCCGAGAGTGTTGGGGCCGCATTGGCCCTGACCGCCACAGTCGACTATGAATTTGCTGTTCATGCTCAGAGTGCCTGCGAGCGTTTTGAGCGGAGATTGCAGCTCGCGCAGGTTGGTGGCCATAAGAGGATTTCTTGTTGCAGTAGGTAGCGTCCTCAGGAGCTGCGATAGGTTCGCGTCGACAGCTAAGTCGTCGTTGATGTCCCCAAAGCTGAGGCTGATCCTTCTCTGTGGTGCTGACGCACCCACCGTTCTCGTAGCGTGCGAATTCTCCGGTGCGCTAGTTGGCGCCCTCCAGACCGCAGGGTTTAGCACTATCTCTTGCGATCTTCGGCCTGCGCTTCACTGCTTCCCTCACTACCGCGGTGACGTGCGAGACATCGTCGGCCTCCGCCACTGGGAGCGTGCTTACTTCTTCCCCAACTGTTTTCAACACTTGCGGGGCGACGAACAGTGCCTGCCGTTCAAAATCGATGACTGCCGTGCCTTCTGGGCAGCGGCCATGGTACTCTGGTGCCTCGCGTGCCCAAACGCCGATGTTGTCGTCGTGGAGCAGCCAGACACACTCGTGTACGACTATGTCGACGTTACCGAATTCGCCTCGCTCTGCGAATTTCGCACAAGCCAATACGGGGATCCAGGGCAACACGACAAGTTCATACGCCTCGCAGTTCGAAACGCACAGTTGCCGCCGACTACGCATCCCGAGTGCCGTCAAGCGCAACGCTTGAGCCATCTCGAGTACCCAAACCCCGACGCACGCGACCGCGCGCGTAGCTCTTGGGCGCCCCACGTGAAAACCTGCCAAGCCCTAGCTAACTTAACCAGCGTGGACAGCGCCAAGGCGCCTGATTACGTCGCTCTCATCCGCCGCTTTGCTGCCAACTGGTACGGCAGCGGACACCCAGTGCCCGCTGATTACCTCAACCCAGACGCGCAACCGACTAGCCCAGAATGGCGAAACTATCAAGAAGTCCGCGGCCCAGGTGACCGCCGGCGCCCGCCACTGGTTGAGCCCCTTCACGCCCCCTACGGCGACTGCGGAGGGGACGATGGCTCTGGCGACCTAGCACCCAATAGCCTCGAGCGCTTCCAGCCTGGCACTCGGCCGTATCGTCTCCTCGACCCTCTACTTACCGTTCATGATCGGGCAATATGCCTCGGGCGCTATGCTCTTTGCGGTCCCGGTCGACTTTGCCCCGCCTCCCACGGCCATTGTGCGCTCGCCGGCCGCTCGGGCCCGAGCCTTCTCAGCCGGAGCGAACTTCGTTTGGTGCGCACTCGCCGCGCTGGCGGACGTACCATTGGGCGACCCTGCCGCGCGTGCCGCTCTCTCCTGTCGCATGTTTCAGTCTCCGCATACGAAACCCCTGGACATCTCATCCTCAGCGGCAGTGGAATTCTCGTTCGGCGTCACCAAACTCCGGAGTCTTCAGCAGCGCCCCGATCCCGACCACCCTCGTGCGGGCGCAGCAGCTCGCGCCTTGCATTCCGCTACCCTTGCGGATGCGGCTCTACGTCGTGCCCTGGAGCTCGAGGGTGACGACCCGCTATTAGAGGGCTGGATTGATCGCATCACGCCCCTGGCGATTGGTGAGATCCCTGCGTACCTGCTCGAGGCCCTGCCCGATTTTACGGACGCCCGCCTGGACGACGTCTTGCTCAGCCCGGTCCTGCGCCCCCTTGTCACCGCCTGGTACCCACTCCCGCCCGAGCAGCCGAGCGCCCCTCTCGAGGCGCCAGCCTGCCCTAAGGACGCCCTCGAGCTGCTCACCCCGGCGGGCGCTGCGCGTCTCCGGGGCTGGCTCGACCATCAACTCCGGGATCTCGCCCATATCCGCAGCGAGCTAGCCCGCGGCGTGCCCCCTGGCTCCGTGGTACGGGACCGCCCGGGTCCTATCGCCATAGGCCAATCCGAATTCCAAGCGTGGGCGCGCGGCCGCGTCTGGGACTGCACTCTCGATCACGGGCCGTGCTGTGTGGTGGCCGACTTCCACCAACCGCCGCTCGAAATCATCGACAGGGCCGAGGTGAAGGCTCGTCTCGCGCATTATCCCGACCAGTCGCTCGTCTCGCACCTGCTCCTTGGCGCGCGCACGGATGCCGACGTCGAGCTCCAGTTCGTGCTAGTACCTCACCTCACTACGCTCCCATTCGGCTTTAAGTCCGTAATGTCGGAGGTAGACCGGCTTGAGAGCTATGGCTGGTACCGCTCTTTTGGGACTATTCCCTTCGCACCTATGTACCTCAATGGCCAGGGTGCAACCGCGCGCAAGCTCGAGCCGGACCGCTGGCGACGGACCACCGAGGGCGGAGGCCCCCGCCAGGCCACTTTTGACGCTAGCGGCGTGCGTGCGCTATCTCTCAATGAGGCCGCGAGGATCTACCACATGCCCCAACACTTCATCTCCGACCACCGAGAGCCCTTCTTGGAGTGGCTGCGCCTGCGCGGGCTGCCGCGGGATAACCCTATCCCTCCCTCCGACGGCCGCCGACGCCCGACCAAGTGGCCTCCAGAGGTTAAGCCGACCCTTGAGAACGTCATGCGCGACATGGCCGTCTTGGGCCGGGCTGCTTCTCGTTGGCAGACTGCGCTCTATTGCTCCAACGATGATATCAAAGACTACTTCAATCATCTTGCGGTTGCCACATCCGAGCTGAGCAAGGTGGGTATAATCCTGGACCGCGCCGATGGCTCCGGCCCTCGCTTTATCTCTGAGCGCGTCCTCGGCTTTGGCCTGCACGGCTCATCCAATCTCGCTCAACGCTTCAGTGACTCCCTCGTCATCCTCTACTATGAGGATATGGACACCGAGTACTTTGCTACGGGTGCCGTCTACTCGGCCGCGGAGTTGGCGTGGCTCGAGCACCGGCTCGCGCTGCAAAGGCGAGAGGGTGAGCTGTGCGTCGACATCCGCCAGTGGACGGCTCCCCCTTCGGAGCGCCGACCCGCCATCCCTGCGCCGTCTCGCCTCAGCGACATACCTCCGGGCTATGTCTGCCCTCAGCTGCGACCCTACCGCTGCTTCTTCTTCACCGACGACGCCCAGATGTTCGCTGTAGGCCCGAAGGTGAAAATCATGTCCCTACGGAACTGGCGCCGCCTTACTAATCGCATGCGCCTTCGCATGGCCATAGCCGAGAAGCGCAGCCTCGGCACTTGGTGCAAATGGATTGGCGTGCTCCTCATCCCCATTCTCGGCTTGGTGGTCGTCACCCGTGACAAGATCCTGCGCGCTAGTGCAGCCATTGGGGAGGCACTGGCCGATCGCCTCGAGTTCCACGCCTATAGAGCTCTTTGCGGACTTCTTGAGCATCTGCGAGCTGTTAACCTTCGCGGGCGCAATATCATGCACGGGCTTTACCGACCTCACGGTCCCGACGGCGCGTCCCGCGACGGGCCCTCGGGCGTCGTCCGCTGCGACGCTCTGATGCGAGGGCAGCTTAAGCGCTGGCAGCACATCCTCACCGACTCGTGCGGAGTCAGCGTGAAGCGCGCCCTCCTCCGCGAAAATCTTGAGGTTCTGCCGTCCGTCTCGCTCGAGCTCTTCTCGGACGCCTGCTACGCCGACGTGGCCACCCCGGGGGTGGGCGGCTACCTTCACGGGCTCTACTGGTACTTCGCGGTGCCGGCCTCCGATGTACCTTACCTATCTATACCCATCCTCGAGTTCTTGGGTGCTGCTTTCAACGTACTCATGTTCTACCCTCACCTCCACCAGCTTGGTTCGGCCTCCGCGCCGGCCTGGGTCGATCTGTATACCGACGCCCTCACCACGGCGCGTGTTCTCGCCGCTGAGTCCGCCAAGAGCACCGTCATTGTGGAAGCTTACCAGCACCTCATCTGCTCGCCGGAGTGGCGCTCGCTCTATGGGCGCCTTCGCGTCGCACACCTCTATGGCGATGCCAACATTCTGGCGGACTTGATCTCGCGTGCCCGTTGGGCCGAGTTTCACCAGCTCTGCACGATGCTCGGAGTGCGACCCCAGCTCTTGGATATCTCGGCCGGTGTCCGCGATCTCTATCGCGTTGTCATCCGCTGCCTGCGCGAGCGGTCTCACTTGGCAGGTACAGCTCGGGGCGTTTTCAACCCTCACCTTATCGGCGATCAGCCTATAGCTCAGGGTGCGTCCTCTGCGGCGCCTACGTCCCGCCACCTGTACGATCTACCTGTCGATTCTCTCGTCGACATCTTTCGCTACTCCCCCCGAGCCAACTCTACGATTTCACGTGCCATCCGCGCGGTGATGCGTCTCACCCGCATCGGAGACAACCGCGTCTGTTGGTACATGATCGACGCCGAGGTGGGGCGGCAGCTCGAGTTGGCCGAATGGCGGGCTGCGGATGAAGCACTCCACCAGCCCGAGCTCGCCCAACCAATCGAACTAGCGCTCGCAGAGCGAGAGCCCGGCTTCGTCCATTCCGGAGAACTCGCTCGCGCCGAGTGGAGGGCTATGGAGGCCACGCTCGTCCTCTCGAAGCGGGAATGGAAGGATGGGCTTCTGTTCGGCGACACCGTAGGTCTCGAGGAGATTGACCGTGCTCGAGCACCGTGGAGGGGAGTGGAGTTGACCCTCATGCGGCTCGATGGCACCGAATCGCCGCCGCGTCCCACCCGAGTGGAGAGGGAACGCGCCGAGTCGGAGGCGCGGCGTGAGCTCGAGGAGTGGCTTGCTCGAGACCCGCGCGAAAGGTTGGCGGAGGCTCGTCGTGCGGAGGCCGAAAAGGACAGGCTAGCGGGAATCCAGCGTGCGGATGCCGGATCACGGCCGGTTGTCACGTCGACGGCGCTCGGCTCGCACAACATATCAATGGACGGCCGCCCCATAGCCCACGATGCGTCTCCCGGCGGGTCCAGTCATTCGGCGGAGATAGCCGCATTGCTACACTCCCGGTTGCGACCCGTTGCAGCCCGAGCCCCGACCTCGTCGCCGCTCGTCACCTGCCTGCGCCCCACTGAACCGCCGATCGCCGTCGGCCTTTGCGCGGAGTTGCTTCATCGGGCGCTCTCAACGCAGCCTCCGCCCTCGGCATCGGCGACCCCCCTGCGGGCCGCGCCTTCAACGGCCCCTGCTGCCCACGCGGATGCCGAGGATCTCGCCCGCTGCCTCACCCCGGCGCGCACCCTTCTGGGCAAGCGTCGGCTTCACAATCCTGGCCCCTCGCGGCTCGTTGCGGGCTTGCGCATGCCACCAAAACCCCCGTGGGCTGAGGCACAATCATCAAGTCTGGCCGCTGCTAGTTCTGAGTACGCTCGACTCCGCACCTTAGCGCTTGCAGAGGGCGGTGAACCGGGCATGGCTATTCGGACCGAACTTACTGACGCCATGACTGTCGCGGGGGTCATCGACGAGACCATCTTCTTCGGGATCAACGCGAACACCCTCAATACGGACGTCCGCGCTTGGGACATGTGGGAGCGAGTCTGCCGCGCTCAGGGTACCAGCCCTCTGCGCTCGGCCGCTGAGGCCCGCGACTTCCCGGAGCGGAACGCCCATCTGCTTGCATGCTTACTGCTCCATGCGTTCGCCGTCGGGCGACCGCGAGATCGCAGTCGGGCCTTCATCAAGCCGCGCTCGGCATTGGCCTACCCCTTGGCTATCGTTCGTATCTTTGCGAGGTGGGGCGTCACTATGCCCAGCTACAAGGTACTCAAAGCCGCCGTCGCAGGCCTCTCGCGTGCCTACCTATCCTATTACGGCCCCTACTCCCTCGCGCCGCGGCGCGCCGAGCCTATGAAGTTCAGCATGGTTCGTGAGCTCTTCGCTATCCCCGCTACGGACACTTCCACCGTATGTATCGGGGGCCTCCAGTGGAGCGATACCGACCACCATGTCTTCATGTTTCGCCGGCTCATCTGCGTAATGATGGTCACCGCCTTTCGCCTCGGCGAGATCGTCCGGCACCAGTCTGGCGAGATCATGTTCCTCACGTTCGAGTCGCTCACCTGGGTCATTGGGGGCGTCGCCATCTCTCACCCGACGGCCGCGCAGCTGGCGGCCATGCGCCCAGGGATCGACGGCGCCCGTCTGGCGCCCCCGCGCAGCAAGCCGGATCAGACCGGCGAGATCCACTGCCCATTTGGTGTGGTACTCACGTTTCACCCGGATGACCCAATCAACGCCGCGACCGCATTGCGGGACCTCGAGCTGCGCGTGGGCAGGTTCGTCACCAACCGCAGCACGACGCCCTTGTTTGCTGATGCGGCGGGCGAGCCCTACACGCACCACTTTCTCCACTCCATGCTGAGGGCGGCCCTAGCCCACCTTTATGGAACGGCGGTTGCCAGCCTCTACTCATTCCACTCCTTCCGCTCGGGGCTGGCCTCGGCGCTTCACGCTGCCGGTGTGGACGATGGCATGATCCAGCTCATATGCCGCTGGATGTGCCCCGAGTCGCTCCACGTTTACCGCCGTATGGGAGTCGCCGAGCACGAGTCCCTTATCCGAAAGGCCTCCGGATGCCACGTAGACTGCACCCAGTCGGTCAATGTCCCGACCGTCGTCGGCGACCAGCATATGGCAGCTCTGACTAGCGAGTTCAGCCAGCTCAAGGCAGCCGCGGAGATACAAGCCTACGAGCAGGCGCTTCGCGTCGCCACCGATCCGTTCTCCCCTCGAAATCCGCCTCGAGGAGCACGCCCAGCTGCACTCTCGCCCACGCGCGCTGCCTCTCCTGAGGTGCCCGAGCCAGTGGACTACCCAGTCACGCTTGAGCCCATCGAAGAGACCCCAATGCCCGGCGCTGAGCTGGCAGTCGGTCGACACATGTGGCCCGACTACCCCTGTGACGAGTTGAACGGCCTAGGCTGGAAGGTCCTAGTGCTCTCAGCAACCCCCGCCACTGCAACCATCCGTTTCACACACGCCCGCCTACGCGGGCGCCGATACGAAGACACCCAGGTACAGACCAGCTCGCTTCTGCTGATTAAGCCGCTCCATCCGCTCGACCAACAGGGACCGTAGGAGGCTCGCGCCGTGGCGAGCGTCCGCGGCATTCTAAACATTCAATCCCTTAACGAGCTCACGTACGAGAAGGTTTCTTCTGTGTCAGATTTGTCTTCTCGCCGAGGAGCTCGGTAACAAGGAAGGGCGGTTGGGCTGGGGCGAAGGTATCTTCTGCGAGCGAGGAAACAGGGGGCGCCAGGCGGACCCCCGTCACCAGCCGAAGATACGGTGGGGAGCGCCCACACCCAAGGGGGGGGGGACGGGCGTGACCGGAGTCGTCGATAGGAGCGCGCAGCGCGCCGTTTCGCGCGCAGAGTCGTTTCCCCACAAAGGGGAAACTCGCTTCTGTCGCGTACCTACCATGCAGAGCCAAGGCCAGCCCAAGCTCGGCCCAAGGCTCCGCGCGGCACGCTCAGTTTTTAGTGAACCCACCACCATCCCCATGCACCACCAGTATCTGTGTTACTGTGTGGGACCGTAGGAGGCTCGCGCCGTGGCGAGCGTCCGCGGCATTCTAAACATTCAATCCCTTAACGAGCTCACGTACGAGAAAAGTAAATGTGAATAGAGATGTCCCGCTAGGTCCTTTGGCTGTGAAATTTTATTGCCAAACTCTGTAAGTTTTTTGTTACACATAGAGTTCCTGTTGTAACGGTGCGTACGGTCTAACCAACTTACTAATGTCCTCCGGATCGCTCGGTCGACTCGCCACTGCACTGTCTGCGCACTAGTGTCCAGTCCAATCACACGTACAACCGCACGTCAATCAGTTTGTACATTGGCGAGGTTGAGTCACCTCCGCTCGCTGCCGCTCGCACCCTGACTTACCACCGCATGCACACTGGAGACGGCTAACATCGGGTTCGTCGACGCCAGCGCTTATCGGTCCCCACCGCATTTCGGCCCGGCGCGGCCACCACACTTGCACCCTGGCCACCACACTTGCACCCTGGCCTGGCCGCATCGCGCCTCTGCATTCACCGTCGTCGCCGCCACCATCGCGGCCGCCACCTGCAACTCCGCTCAACAACGGTACAGCACACCTCACACCAGCATGGGCCTCGATGATCACGCACCATGTCTGCAGCACATCGTGAGGATCCCCGTGCCTACGCCACGTTCGCCGCCATCTTATCGGTCGTCTTCATATCGATGCCCTTGCCGCTGTTGCGTGTGGCCGCACGAGCCCCATCGCCCATGCCCAACACCTTTTTCACGCACCGCACACAAGGCACCAAGTAATTCGCGAGGTCACCGGTCGTCCCTTCAGGGCCGCAGATCATCAAGAGAGGCATGAGCATGCAGAAGCTGAAAAAGAGACCAAAGACGGCCACGAGGAGGATGAAGAAGCCTGCCTCCTCGAAGAAGAGGAAGTGCTTAGCAAAGCAGAGAGGGACAGCAGCTCCGCCTGTCGTGAGGGCGCCGCCCCACACGCTCAACCCTACTCCGTGCAGAGCCATCTGCGACTTCTCCTTGCGTTTGCCAGGCTGTTCATTGTAAAAGTGGGCCAGATGCACAGCGTAGTCGATAGACAGGCCCACTGCCACCACGATCAGGATGGCGGCGTTGGCATCAAACTCGAAGCCCATGGAGAAGATGACTGCGAGCACCATCGTAATGGTCGCGCCAGTGGACGTGATTGCGAACATGGGCACGATCCAATTTTGGGTCACGCAGACGAGCACCGCGTAAGAAACAGCGAGCGCTTGCAAGATGTTCAAGATGGCCTGTAGCCCGAGTTCTCTCAGCGTGCCCATCCAGTAAAAGGCCCCTCCTGACCGCACGGAGCCCGGAGGGCCAAAGTTGGTCATCACGCAACTCACAGAGCCTGCGCCCTCCTTGCACCGCGCATCCACCGCTGCTTTCCACGGGTCGTGGTAAGTCGCGATGAGGGACGGCCTCTGGACTAACCTCGTCGGCATCGTGGTGTTGAACGCAGTGTACAAATAGAGGAGGTCCGATCCATCGGCGCTTTGCACAAAGCCCGTGTACTCATCGAACTGGGTGTAATTCGTCTTCAGCTCTCTGTAGTAGGGCGAGGCGTAAAAGCCACGGAGCGCGATGACAAGCGACGCCTCGTCAGGGTACGGGAACGCCACGCCCGCGTATCTCTGCAACTCGTTGAGGATACAGTAGGCCTCGCCGTCCGCGACGATGCGCGTGTTGGAGCGCAGCACATTACAATCCTCAACGATCCTCAGTTGCTCGCTGGGCCCAAGAGTCATTCTCGCCGGCTTGAGCGTGAAAGAGTCCATATCTGAAGACGCGCCGCGCGGTTGAGGCACACGTGTGCACAGTGAGGATAAGCACCAGGGCATGGGCAGACCGGTCATCAGAAAGGAAGCGGGGGCAGGTGGGCAGCGCACAGTTATCTTCCATCTTCGCAAACTCGCTCTTCAACTTGGGGAACTGGACTGGAATATCCTGCAGGCCGTACACGACCACGTTGGCGACCTTGGTGTCTGTGGGCGAGTAGAACACGTCAGTAAACAACTTTCCGACGACGCTAACCGGATGGCTCAACTTGAACCACGAGGTCTCCCCTTCTACAAAGTTCACCGAGACGGCGATGATGCCGATGATCCACACAATGGACGAGAGGAGCAGGAGGATCCAGCGGCCCCTGTAGATGGCGGGCGCGATCGTGTCCTTGAACAAGGCGGTCGCCCAGCGCTCCGTCGCGACAGTCTTGTCCGGACCACTTGTCCGCCTCGCTTTCCCCTTGCATTTCCCCTCGGTGAGGCAGCACGAGAACTCAAAATCCTGTCCGGGAGGGCAGCAGTACACGGCACACTGCTCCAGGGCTACGGTGCAAGCGGCGAACCACGTGACGACCAGAATGAAGTCAGCGGCAATGACGAAGGCGTTGAAGAGGCCGAAGACGCGGATTGTGGGGAAACTGGATGAGTAGTTGATGAGGAGGCAAAAGACGGTCGTGGCCGTTGTGGCGAGCATGGCCGCCGCGGCGCGGTTCCACGTCCACGCGAAGCGCGTCAGCACCGTGGAGGCGATGGCTGGGCCCATGTGGTAGCTCTCCTTCCACGTGTCGATGAAGACGAAAATATCGTCCGCACCGATGCAGAGGACGATGAAGAGCCCAATCAGCATGATCGTGTTGACAGTCGTCTGTCCGATGATGAACCATGCAAACATGGCGATGGGCACGGAGATGATGATCTCGAAGAGGCCGGCGAGCATGAGGAGAAGGGAGCTCGTGTTCGTCAAGAGGAGGACCCCGATGACGATCGCCGACCACTGGGCTAGGAAGAGGTCGGGGTTGAGGTACATTGACAGGAGGCGGTCGGCGTCGGGGTCGCACCAGCCGAAGGCGGGGCTGTAGCCACACATCCAAAACATGTTGAGGGGGGCGCCGGTGTAGCGCATTTTGCCCGCGCCCGCAGGGGTGGCCCCGAGCGCCGTCTGCGCGTCGTCCATCGCCGAGAGCATCTTTTTCATCACGCTGGGATACGCACGCCCGAAGCCTTCGTCATCGTCATCGTCTGCATCGACGATCCTTTCGAACGAATAGAGCGATCGGACGTACGCCGCGCGAAGGGTGCCGTTCGCGCAGATGACGTTCTTGTCGAAGAGCATATAGCGGAGCTGCGCGAGTTGCTGAACAGCCGGCGCGTTCGGGTTGCTGAACAGCCGACTCTCCACCTGGGACGCCCAGGTGGATGGTGGCGCAAGCACGCCGTGGCGCCAATCATAGATGGTCGAGGTGCACGGGTAGTAGCCATATGGAACTTGCGTCCCGCACATGAGGAGCGCCTGCGAGGGGACAAACGGTTGGCCGGTGGCCTGTGCGATGCGGTACTGGAGATCAAGAATGTCGCAGTAGCCCTGGCGGCACTGCGTTTCTTGCAACCCATCGTTCACATACAAGTAGTTAAGTACGGTCAACGGCGACGAGCAATTCGTGGTGGCCGTATTGCGCGGGGTCATCGACGGGTTACCCGGGCCAAGGCGGTTGGTTGCCTTGGCGCAGTGCACGGGAAAGTCGGTCTGTTCGAGCAGAGTCCGCTCAAACGCGGCGATCCGCTCGACCGCGTTCGGAGTGAACACGTTCATGCTGACGGCAGGCAGCGCCTCATACAGGAAGAAGATGGGCTTCGAGTCAATCGAGGGGCCGCCAGTCGTAACATTGACCGGCGGGATGAAGAAGCGCTGTTCATGGACCTTGACCCACGCATACCACGAGAGCTGCTGGGGAACCGTGTCCGTGTCGTATCCCGCGTCAGCCCCAGCTTCGAGTTTGATGTTCGTAAAGCCAACGTAGGCCATGCCGAGGGCAATGGCGAACGTGAGCCATGCGATGCAGCACGGGCACCGGACCACACACCTCGAGAAGCACCCGGGCCGGATGATTTCCTCGCCGTTCTCGTCGACAAGAGCATGGCGCGAGCTCGCCGGCATGAGTCGACAACCTGGTCTGCAACTAGGTTGCAACTCCTAGCTTTTTCCGTGCGTTTTCGTGACGCCGCGGCGTCGCGATGCGCATCCTGGATGCGTAGGATTCAGTGAAACGCCTTTTTTTTGCATCCTTCATGAAGTAATTCGAATATCCAAGCAAGTATCCGTCGTTAGGCTTTAAGAGAATCTGTGAATTAAGAGAACGGGAATTCCCCCCCCTTGGACACTCACGTGGACCCCCTCCCCACACTAAGAGAACGGGACAAGGGTGGTGTTAAAAAACACCGGGGTCGAATAGGAATAGAAGGAATCGGGATAGGGTCAGGGATCGGGTTCGTGTTCGGACGGGGGGAGGCCGATGATGGTCGGCTGCGCCTTCATGAGTGCCGAGAGGGCCCTTGCGTGCGCGGCCTTGTCCCCCTTGAGCACTGCACCATTGAAGCTCACAAAGGCCACCGCAGACATCTCGGCGATAGTAATCAGCATAGGGTCTCCATTCTTCTCCTTGAGTTTCAGGATGGCCGCAGGCGCCTTCTCGATCAGCCCGGCCGTGAGAAGAGACTTCTTCGTCGCCTTCTCTTCGGTCAACTCCTTGGAGATCCCTGCGAGGGAGTCGGCCAGTTGCAACTCGCCCTTCATGCTCAGGGTCATTGGCAAACCCACAATCACCGCGGACGTTACCGAGGGAGTCAAGCTTGCGCTTGGCCATCACCTGCTTGGCGCCCTCGCCGTGCGCGTGCTTAGCGATCTCATGCATCATGAAGTCGATGGCCTTGGGATTAAGGAGCTGCTGCTGCGTTGGTAACACCTCGACACGGGGGCTGCAGGCGGCCGGCCGCGCTTCTTGGCAGGCACGCCCGCCGGCCGGCCAACTTGGGGCGGCTTCGGCGGCGGCGTGAAGAAATCCAGCATGCTACCAACGCCGGCGAGTCGCTGATCGTCTGAAGCCCATGGCACCTGGCCTTTCGGCATGATTGAGCGGCCGTGTGGGGGTTCGCGCGGCGAAACGCCGTCGTGAAATAAAGAACGTTTCCTCGATTGCCGCCGTTTCATGGGCCTCCCATAAAATCCCTCCCCCCACCACGCTCATGCTCGTCTATTTTCGGCCTCAAACTACCTTCGTTTGCCCATTCTCTTAATTCACAACATTAAATGCCCCCCCAACGGCCGGCCGGCCAAGTCCATCGCCTCAGAAATGTGGGACGCCGATATTATTTTTCACTTCTGTAATTTTTTCCTACATACCCGATGCACGCTTAACAACCGTGGACATCAAGACGGCTGCTCAGTAAGCGTGAATCACCCGAACATTACGACTGATTCTTAGGTCTCTCTTAAAGCCTAACGACGGATAATTCGAAATTTCGAAAGTCGACGGCAAGGCAAGTACAAACGGTTCAAACTGTTCATTGACTTGACTTGACTGGGACTCACGGTTTCGTCACGCGCTCTCCACACCTCCTGTAACTAATTAGATACAAGGGGTGGGGGAGTAAGTGCACGCGCGCGCTCTCGCGCTCACTCGTGCGTTGCCTTGGGCCGTGTGTGTTGCTCCGCTAACTATACTTCGAAAAGGGGTGAGGCTGGGGGAGTATAAAGCAAGCAAGCAAGCAAGCTTGCTTGCTTGGGAGTATAAAGTGCACGCGCTCACGCTCGAGCGTTGCCCACCGCGTCAAGAATTAAGTCAAGAAATTCACATCACGACACTCACTTACGACACTCATGTTTGTTTACTCGACCTACGAACCTATCGACCAGGCAAGATGTAGAGAAGTCAGAGGTCAGACCATCTGACACATGAGACCAATACACCAATTGCATGAGACAAGCCTGCGTGAGACGTAGTACTCATCCGAGATCCGTCACATCTGAGTGCGACTATCCGACTAACATCCGACATGATGGCATGTCCGATGTCGTAGACGAAGATGTGTGATGTGATAGTAGTCAATGATGCGATCCGCAGTTACAATTGTATCTGACCGGACGTCTGAGTGCAGGCTCTGAGAAAATACGCATTGCGTCGCGTACTCATGTGCATAATCCCGGGCGCCATGACGCATCACGCATGTGTGCATGTGGGCTCCGTGTCAGGTGCGAGGTGGTCCCCGTGGCCTGGCCCACAGGCAAGGGTCGCAATGTGCCCCGCAGTTCTGACTCCGTCCGACACATGCCGTGCGGCCCCACGATTCTGTGCCATAAATTTCGATTTTGCTTCATGCACATGCAAAATGTGGACCGCCGCCACACGACACTCTGCGATCAGCGCTGCCGAGTCAGCGCTCTTGTGCTGTGTTGCCACCGAGGTCATGGTGAGAACACCTTGCCTTGCTGGAAGGGACGGGACGAGAAGGAATCTGCGGGTGGCGCACACAGCAGGCAGGAGCATTCGGCACAAGACAGAGGATCGGGATCGGTCGTCGAGAGTTCGGGATGGGCACATGTTCGAGAAGGGAGCCGCGTACGGCATAATTTCGGCGCCGTCATCGCTGGGAACCTGGCAAAGTGCGACGGAGTGACCATAATCGCTGCTGGCGTCTTCAGTGGCTGGAATGGACGTCCCTCAGTGCGCAGGCCCATCACCACGCCCTCAAAGTTACCACGCAGAATGCCCGTGTGCCCGGCGCTCGCTGGGATACCAAAGGCGGGCTTGGGCGGAGACTCGAGCTGCCGCATCGATCCACGAATCTGCCCATTGCTGAAGTTGTCGGGCTGCTCTAGTAGGCTGAGCCGCTGCGGCGACCACCATGAGGGCGCATTGCGCATATTCTGACTGAGGCTCGAGTACTCCAAATCCATCGGCGTCGTGAGCGGCTGCGTGAAGCCGCGCGCGTCCACTGCCCAGCGGCCCGTGCTGTGCCACGACATCGCGCCGTCGGGAGACTTCCGGGGCTCGGAAGCGAAACTGTGTGAAGCGAAGCAAGTTGTTCATGGCAAGTCAAGTCAAGTCGAGGTGGGCTCATCGGAAATTCTCAAGCGGCGGCGCAGAGTAAGGGGGTAGGTCGGACCTGTCACTTCGTAACTACACTGTTCCCCCCTTTCGCTGGGTGGCGACGGCAAAGCGCGCGTCCTCTTGTACGTCATGGCCGACCGCGTTGGCAGTCTACCCGAGCACCTCCAGCTAAAGATCCTCGCCATGCTTGCGCCACCACCGGGCGCGCCGGTGTCCTCTACGCAGCGATCCAGGGCCACGGCTGCCGAGGCTCCTCCTGCACCAATCGCAGCCGACGCACTGGAGCGGTACTCCGCGTGGGCGCACGGCCTTGCAGCGCGCCTGGTGGCGCACGGCATCACGTGGCAGGACGACGTCCTGCCGAAGAACGCGGCACCGTCCGTGCTGGCTGCCGCGCAAGCGCTTCCGGAGGATGCGCTGGCTCCTGCCGGCATGAGTGCTTCGGTCGCGCGCTGGCGAGACGTGTCGGTGCGTGGCGACAAGATAGGTTGGGTGCCGCTCGCGCCTGCGGCGGCGGGCACCTCGACGTTTGGAGGCCTGCACGCCGCAGCCGGCTGGGGTGAGCTGCGCGCGGCGCTCTCGCACATCGTCAACGCGCTCAACCACTCAGCGGCGGGTCGAGCTCAAGCCGAGAGGCTACGGCTGCCCGAGAAGGTGATGCTGGCGCATTACCCCGAGGGTGCGCGGTACGTGCGCCATTCGGACGTCTCGGCCGTGATGAGCCATCGGCGTGTGACTGCCATCTTCTACCTCAATCCAGACTGGGAGCCGTCGCACGGCGGCGAGCTGGTGCTCTACCCCTTTGCTGACAGCGCCTCGACCACGGCCGATCCCGCCGCCGCCGTCTGGTCAACCACACAGCCAGTGGACGACCAGGGCAATGTGGTCGTCGCGCCGCGCTTGGGGCGACTGCTACTCTTCGACTCGCACGTGGAGCACGAGGTGTGCGTGACCCACCGGCCGCGGTGGGCCATCACCGCGTGGCTCTCCATCGACCGCTCGAGCGAGAGCGAGAGCGCCGTCTCGAGCAGCGCCGTCTCGAGCAGCGCCGTCTCGAGCAGCGCCGTCTCGAGCAGCGTCGTATCGAGCGGCGCCGTCTCGAGCAGCGCCGTGTCGAGCAACGCGGTCTCGAGCAGCGCCGTGTCGAGCAGCTCCGTCTCGAACAGCGCCGTGCCGAGCGGCGCCGTGCCGAGCAGCACCACCGCCTCCTCTGCCGATGCCGCCACTGCTGGCCCCACAGCGCCGCCGTCCGCTCCGTTGCCGACTGATGAGCCTGTGGCCGTCGATGCGCGTGACGCTGCCACCGTAGCGCCCGCCTCGCAGGCCGCAGCGTCCACCTCGGCAGTCACGACGACCACATTGCCCGACACGGCGCGGCCCTTGAGTCGTCGTATCGATTGCATGCCGCAGCATGTCGCTTGCAAGCTTCCTCGAATCTTCGTGTCGATTGCAAGCTACCGCGACCCCGAAGCACCGCATACGCTTCACAACCTCTTCGCGCAGGCGGCGGCACCGTCGCGCGTCTTCGCGGGCGTGTGCTTCCAGTGCAGCCTCGAGGGGGACGAGGACGCCGACTGCCTCGACCTCTCGGCGCTGCGCCCGGAGTGGACGGCCAATGTGCGCGAGCTGCGTGTGCCGTGGCGGGAGGCACGCGGACCCGTGTGGGCGCGCTTCCTTATCCAGACGAAGTTGCTCGGGGACGAGGAGTACCTGCTGCAGATCGACTCGCACACGCGGTTCGTACCCTCGTGGGACGCCAAGCTGCTTGCGATGCTCGGCCGGTGCCCCTCCCCCAAGCCCATCCTCACCACGTACCCGCTGCCATACGAGGGCGAGGGCACGGCGGCTACCCTCTCCCGTGAGACGCGGCTGACCCTGCTGTGCACGCGCACGTCCGCCGTTCGCACCGAGGTCGCCGAGGGTGTTCAGGACGGCGCCGACTGTGCTCAGTACGGCGCCGATGTCGCCGAGGGTGCTCAGAGCAGCGCGGATGTCGCCGAGGGTGCTCAGGACAGCGCCATGAGTGCTCAGTACGGCGCCGATGGTGCTCAGGACGGCGCCAAGGGTGCTCAGAGCAGTGCAGACGGTGCCTTCGGAGCGGACGGCATGCTGCGCTTTCGCGCGCGCCTCCTCGAGAAGGCGCCCACCTCGCCGCTCCCCACTGCTTTCTGGGCGGCGGGGTTCTCCTTCTCGTCAGCAGCGCTCGCGCGAGAGGTGCCCTACGACCCATACCTGCCCTTTCTCTTCTTCGGAGAGGAGATCGACGTGGCGGTGCGCTTGCGGGCCTTGGAGGGCCTCTGATTGCCTCTGATTGCCTCTGATTGCCTCTGATTGCCTCTGATTGCCTCTGATTGCCTCTGATGGCCTCTGATTGCCTCTGATTGCCTCTGATGACGATTGGACTGCCATCGGGGTGCAGGTGCGAGCTTGGACGCGCTGATTGCCTCTGATTGCCTCTGATGACCTCTGATTGCCTCCCTCATCAGGTGCGTGCTTGGACGCGCGGCTGGGACCTCTTTGCGCCCGACGAGCACCTGGTGTTCCATAAATGGGAACGTGGACACCGCAAGGGAACCTTCTGGGAGGTCCCCGGGGGCGCCGAGCTCAAACGACGAGCGCAGGCGCGCGTGCGCAGGCTGCTGACGGGCAGGCCTCTGTGCGCTCCACCCGAGGAGGCCGCTGATGACAGGTGCAATCACGCGCAATCAGACGCACCCGAGGAGGCCGAGGACTCGCATCAGGCGAAGCCACCGTGCCCAGCATGGCGCTGCCCACGTCACCGGGCGCCATGCTGGGCGCATCATGATTCGCTTGTAGTGGCGCCGAGAGTGACGGATGCTGCGCAGCATGATGACGACGGCGGTGGCGACTCGGCATCGGCGGCGGCGGCGGCGGCGGCGGCGGCGGCGGCGGCGGCGGCGGCGGCGGCGGCCAAGCGCATCGAAGAGTCCCTCGCGGGCGCGCCCGAGCCGAGCGCTCTCGTGTGGGGCGTGGGGCACGTGCGCAGCCTACAATGGTACGAGGCCTTCTCGGGCGTCGACTTTGCGAAGATGCGCGTGAGCCCGCAGGCAGAGCGCGGCGGCATGCCTGACGAGGCGTGCTTCTGGGATCGGTTCGCCTGCATTGATGCGTGGCTGGAGGCGCGGAGGGTCGCGGAGCCAGAGCCGAGAGCGGGGCAGGGAGGGGAGACGAGAGAGGGAGTCTGAGTCTGAGAGTGAGCGCGAGTAGCGAGAGCGGCCTCCCCGGCTTCGGCCATTATAATTGCTTTCATTTGGCGATTTGCCATGGTGCCATGCACGGTGCACGGACGTCCCGGCCTGCGGCTCCCGCTCGGACCGCTCGCGTCCTCTAACCGCCAGGGCGCCTCGCCCGCTCCACGGCGACTTATTACTATGGCAAACGTCTCACACGACAGAGTCACGGTCAGAGAGTTGTCGTCACCAACACGCGAAGTGCTGTCGCGAACCGTGACGCGCCCCACCCCGCTGGCATCGCGCAGCTGCCTCTGAAAATGCGCCCAACACGACGCGTGTGCCCCCATACCACCCCGCTGGTATCGCGCAGAGGAGCACATGGATTTTCGACCGAGGAGAGCCGCCGCTGCCGCCGCCTTTGGCGCGTGCCATTTCGGGCGCGCGCGTGCACACCTGCCCGAACCGGCGTCCTGGCCCCGAGCCTCACGGGTGTACGTGTGCCCGCCCCGGCCCCTGAGCCTCCTCACTATCGGTTCAAAAAAGACGAGTAGCTGCTCGTGCCTGGCCGCATCACGGCGAATGCTGCCTCCTTGCGACGGATCGTCTCGAGCTGCTGCGAGCCCTGGAGCACCACCATGGGCTGCAGCACCGCGCCGTTGGGCATGTTGTATCGGTTCCTGACAGCGCCTTGCGCGTCTTCAAACTTTGTGGCCCACGGGTACATGCGCAGCGCGAGGCTGGGGTCGCCCTGTGGGCTGCGCGTTGGTGGCGCAAGCTGCTGGACCTGCGGCGGCGGCTGCTGCTCCTGCGGGTCCGGACGGCGCTGCCCCTTGCTTGATCGGGGGAATTGGTCCATGAACTGCTTGGCGCTGAGCGGCGCCATTGTTGAGGCCGTCCGCGGCGCAACGGCAGTCGGCGGCGCCGGCGCGGAGGTTTCACCCTTGTAGTAGCCCACGCCCTTGGTTCCTGACTTGTACTCCCAGCCCGGCCGCGCCCCCGTAAACGTGCTGGCGGGCGAAAAGGTGGCGTCGGGAACGGCCATTGTGCGTGCCCGCACCGACTCGTCAATTGGCTTGAGCAGGTGCAGTGTAAGATACGCGTGCTGCGATTGGCCCACGACGGCCAGAGCGTCGCTGGAGGCGGCGATGCTGTCGATTTTCACGTGCAACGTGTCTTCAACGGGGCCGGGTGCGTACTCAAACAGGGTCAGCTCGGTCTCATTGATGCCGATCAGAATATCGCCAGCATTCACTCCGTGGCGCTGCGCCAAGGAGCCAGGATGCACTTGGGTGATGACGTGCGTTTGAGGATCGAGCTGCAGACCGAGAGGCTCATTGGCCTTCGGTATAGCGAGGTGCTGCACAGCAAAAAGTCTGGCCATGAGTGCGTGCGGCCGTTGTTGTCACCCACCACGAAAGACCGATCTCTTCAACGTCCACCTCTGGTGTGCGGACTTCGTCACAGCCTGTTCATGTGAAGACCTGTGGGGATTTTGGAAACTGCTTGCACGAAAGGCGAATTGCACGGCCAGATTCAACTGTTGAATGTTGAATCTGGCCAGTCAGACAGTCAGTTGCGTAACGTAACGGCTCCGCACGGCCTCGGTCAACGCAATTGAGACGCAAACAAGACGTAGTACCGGAGTCCTCGTTCTCAGGTTCTCTCGGGCAGCACTCCACTCGACTAGATCACTAGAAGCTCCGCCCCGCGCCACCCCTCCCTAGAGACTGTCGCCGCCCTTGGAGGCCTGAGGCTCCATGAGCCCTTTCTAGAGGATATACTGAAAACTGAATACTCTCAACGAGACTCGATCTCTCGATGCCCCCGAGCGCACCCATACTTGGCGCGGTACAGCGCGCGGGGGGCGTGACTGGGCCTGGGGGAGCGACCGCCGTTGATCGATTCGATTCCGGAGGGAGCTTGACTTTTCATCCCCGCACCAACTGCACCCCTTCCGCCGCATCGCTCACGCGCACGCACACGAAGTCGCCCTCGACCGAGCCTTCCTTGGGCACGCCGTTCACTCCGACCGTCGCGTCGGGCAGCCCGAGCTTGGGCAAGCAGGCCGTCACGCGCACCGCCTTGGGCGCCGTCAGCGATAGCTTGAACTGCAGCGGTTGCAGGTTGAACTGAAACGTCTGGTTGAGCGCGAGCACGAGCGGGCCGCGCACGGATGGCACCGTGATCGCCGCCCATCTGAGGTTCCCCGGCTGCGGGCGCACCTCGACGGCAGTCCAGCCGGCTTCGAGCGGGCGCACGCCAAACAGTCCCCACACGACGGCACTCGCGGGTGCCGTGGCCCAAGGGTGGCTCCACGACAGGTTGGGCTTTTCATCGGTCGCCCAGGCTTCCATGGTGGCTGTGGCGCCGGCGGCGAGCATGGCGCACCACGAGTGCTTCTCGCACGAGGTGAGGATCTCGAGCGCGAGATTACCGTGGTCGGCGGGCGCCTGGTAGAGCGCCTGCAGCAGGTAGAAGCTCGCGTAAACGCTGCCGACCATCCGGCGCGTCTGGAGAAAGGCGAGCACCCTGGGCCAACGCGCTTGGGGCACGAGGCCGAAGGCGGCTGCGAAGACGGTCGCGTGCCACGAGCAGTGCTCAATCGGCGCGCCGCTGCTCAAGGTCTGGGAAAGAAGATTGAGCCGCTGCCCAAGGTCTGGGAGAGAAGAATTAGGAGGCGGCGCTTCTGACATGCGCTCGTCTCGGCCGGTTCCTCCACGTCCCCGCCCCCGTCCTCGTCCACCGCCACGTGCCCGTTCGAGCCGTTGCGCCCGTGCGAGCCGTCGTCCATCCTCAAGGCCGTCTCGGTACGCGCCGACCTTATCGTCCCACAGGAGGGCATTGACAGCGTCCGTGATGCGGTCCGCTTGTGCCGCCAAGAGTGCCGCACCGCTTGCGTTTCCACTTGCCTGGGTCAAGTGAGCGAGGGCACGCAGCCCGCCCACAGCGTATGCGTTCACGACGGTATTCGCCGCGTCCGAGAATACGTAGCCGTCGCGGTAGGCCCAGGGCCAGTCGACGAGGTCGCGGAGAGGTAGATCAACGCCGAGACCAGCCGCCTGCCGCGAACAGTTTCGAAAGTCGACGAGCTGGGTGGTGGCGTTGACGCATGCGCGCTGCGTCTGTACGCTCAGCACCTCACCAAACTGCTCGAAGAGACTCAGCTCGCCTGTGGCCATGTAGTCGGCGAGCGCCATGAGCGGCGCCGTCTGCCGCCACTCCGTCGGCCACGTCGGGTTCCACAGGTTGTGGAGAAACGAGTGCCGCACCCACGTCCTCTCCGCCTGCAGCGCGAGCCACGATACGCCGGTGATGTACGTGTCGGCCTCATACGGCAACCGCTCGCGCGTGTTGCCGTCAGTGGCCGTGTCGAGGCTTGTGAACTTGATCGTGTCGCTGCAGAACGCCCATACTTGGTTCAGCGTCTCGTTGCTTGACAAGAAGGCACTCTCTCCCTTTCGCCACGGGTAACGCACCATCCACGCACTCAGATCGAGCTCTCCTGACAGGCTGCTGCTCTTGCCCTTGCCGCTGTCGCCGATGCCGCCGTCGTCACCGCGCGACACATTGAGCTCGAGAGAGACGTAGCGGAAGAGCATGTACTCGTGATGCTCAAAGAGAGCCACCTCGTGGGACTCATCCAATGATTTCATCCTCCCATTAGCCTTCATGCTAGGCGTCACCGTCCACACATTGCGGTACCTGTTGCCCGTGCGCATCGGATGGCGGATGGTTGTGCTCTTGTGCAGTTTTCCCACGAGCTCCTCGCCGAGAGTGACCTGCACGAAGCTGCCCACCGGAAACGCAGCCACGGGCAGACGGAGCGTTAGCCCACCCTGCAGCGCGTGGCCGAAGTCGGCAAAGTATTTCGAGCTCGTCAGCTGGCGGAAGGAGTGGGGCCGCACGCCCGTCACCAACTCTAGGGCTTGCGTGGGCTTGCGCTTCAGCGCCGAGGGCTCCAGCGACGGCGTGGTGCCTCTGCGGGTGGCCGGCGGAATCCAGGCCGACCCAATAACGAAGCCAGTCTGGGTCCAGCCAGTCGGCATGAGTCCCGACTGTGCCCACTCCTGCGGCGCGTGGTACTGTCCCGTTTCACCAGTAGGGCCGTACGCGGCCGTCGCGTCGAATGAGTGCCACAGCCCGTCCCTGGAGGATGTGTATACAGCAATCTTGGTACGATCAACCAAGGTGATCTCGAGCTCGAGCAGAACCCCCGCGCTCTTATCTCCCGTCGTATGGTAGCACTGCAGACCCACGACGAGATAGTTGGTTTGCATTGCAAGAGCAGACACATCGTATGTGTCGTAGTAGGTGTGGTTGACATCGCCACCGTCTGGATAGGCTGCCGTGCGGTGTCCGCCACGACCGGGACCCATGCCTATTGCTTTACCCCCCACGTACAAGCGGTAAGCACCAAGGAGCCTCTCCATGGTGTCACTCTGCACTGCTGCCACGTGAATTGTTGCGCTCAGCACCTTTGCAGGTCTGAGAGCAACTTGACGACGCAGCAGGACGTATCTCGCACCGTCGGCGCCGGACCAAACGGGCTCCGCAGTCAGAGCCGTGGCTCCGACGATGACCACGAACATGCAGCTATGGATGCGGGTGCCGGGATATCGCCGCCGATGGCGATCTTTCCTCGTCCCGAGTCATGATAATGTTTAGAGAGCTACCGCCGGCTTCCCCACCCCCGTTTGTCGTTTCACTCGTTTCGGTCGTGAGGAGCTCTGACTTTAGACACAATGCGGGGAAGTTGAATTATTACCGAACAAGAAAAAAGAGTTCCCTTGCCTTCGCGGCCTGCCGTTTGAATGTCATTGGGCTCCTTGCCTGAGTCAGCGCACGCCCAGATCTCGA
>Ga0210247_100484_pt1 | contig 37411 bp, 18 predicted proteins | sample ChrtobMetP3_16mM_FD_155449 | JGI IMG/M metagenome (GOLD analysis project Ga0210247, IMG submission 155449) | Chrysochromulina tobin associated microbial communities from unialgal haptophyte culture, Seattle, Washington, United States - P3_16mM | ecosystem: Host-associated > Algae > Haptophytes >... | reverse complement strand
CGCTCCGCGTCCGGTTCTTGCTTCATGGGGGTGATCCGCCTGGCGTGTCAGTGGAGTCGCTCCGCGCGCTCGGGCTCGAGGCACGCGTATCGGCGCACGTCGCGAAGCAGACTTTGCTCGACGGCGATGTCTCGCGTCGCTTGGAGGCGCGCGCGGCTGCCGCGAACGACGTGCACAACGTGCGCATTGGCGCTATGGACGCTGCTCACGCTGACGGGGTTGCGCTCGACGCCGGAGACGACGCCAACGCTGTTGAGCATGTGTACGCTGGCGTCTTCCAGGAGGGCGGCTCGGAGCTGAAGCTCTATTTCGACAGCCTCGCCAAGCTCGTGCGAAATGGCGAAAACGTTGGAGGCGAAGACGGCGGTGACGGTTGCGACAGCAGTGGACTCGGCAGCGACGAAAGCACGGGCGGAGGGCGCGGCAAAAGGGTCGTCGCCCCCACAGGTGTCGATGCAGCGCGGGCTCCGGAGCTTCTCATCGGTCGCGACGAGCAACCTCTCAGCGACTATTCGGACGCCGCCGAGGGGCTCTATGGGGGATGGTGGGCATTGTTCCCGCTGCGGCAGGGGTTCCAGCGGGGTACGCCTCTCTCGGATCGTGACCTCAAGCGCATGGTGCTTTTCTACGATGTGCGCTTCGCCCAGTCCATGTCCCTTCTGTTCCACCTGGCGAACGTTCGGATGCGACATGACGTCAACAAATCCGTGGCGTCCAGAGTGCACTCGAGCCCGGCCGCATTCGACGAGTACAGCAAGGTGATCCGTGATCCCGAGTTCCCTAAGAAGCTCGCCGCAGCACAGGCGAACCCAAAATCTCCCGAGGCGACAGAGCTGCTGACGCGATTGGTCAACTTCATCACGTTGAGCGCCTCGAAGATGCGTTGGAGCTCCAAGGAGCGCGCCTCCGAGATTACCTGGCTCCTGAACCTGAGCCGGTACGCGGGCCACGGCAGCCAATTCACCTCCTTGGCGCCCGATGATGTCCACGACCCGCTCACGATCCGGTACATGCATTCGTCGACTTCCGTGTCCGAGTTTCCGACCGTTGTGCCGGACGACTTCCTGAAGGCGCTGCGCGGCCAGACGGGCTCCGAGCGCGTCGTCGGCCACTTTGACATGACCGAGCCGATGCTCCAGCGTGCAGCCTACGCCAACCCGGTGGCCACTGCCGCGGTGTTCCACTCGCGGATCGGCACAGTGATCACGCACTTGATTGGTCACGATCTCGAACGCATCAAGTCGGTCCGGCTCGATTCCGATGAGGCGGTCAAAGGCATAGGTGGCATCTCGGCCTTCTGGTCGGACGTGACTGAGTGCAACAAGCGAGATGCGCAGCACATACACGGCAAGAGCCACGGGGCCCTCTCGCCCGAGCTCCTCGCCGACGTCGCGCCGTACCCGAAGCTGCAGCGCGCTGCGTGCGCAGCGATCGACTCGCACATCACGGGCGAGGCGCCGCTCGAGTACCACACAATCTCAGAGCTGCAGTCGACGCTCAAGGTGCAGAAACGACTCGATGCCGCCGCGCCTCTGCCCGCTTCTGCCAGCTTCAGGGCCGACGCGGCTACCCAGGCTGCCGCGTTCGACGACTTTGTGCATTCGGCGCGCATCACACAGATGAATCGCAACGAGCACGTGCACTGCCACACGTGCACATCCGGCAAGTGCGGCAAGTTTTTCTGCCGCATGGCATGCTGGCGACCGCACCCGGTGCCCATGACCACGATCGCCCAGCTGCGGCTGCTCGGTGCTGTTTGCTCGCCGTGCGCCGTTGGCGCGACTCCGCCGGCCGCGCCCGTCGAAAAGCACGTGTCGGTCAACTGGCGCTGCAGCAACTGCTACGCAGGCGGTTACGACCCAATGTCTGTCGACCACGACCCTGGCGTGTTTGCAAGGCTCCACGAGGAGGACGCAAAGCGCCACATTGGGTTCACCCTCGACATGGACATCCAGCCACCGGCGCCAGTCGAGGCCGACGAACGCTTTCGTCCAATCGACAAGCGAGCGCTCGTACTTGAGCTTCGCCGACGCAAGCTGCCAGCGATTGCCACCGAGGCTGAGGCGGCCGCGGGCGACGACTCGGCCTCCGGCGCTATTTGGTCGACGAGCACGCTTGCTGGCACTTATGGGCCGTTTGGCCAGCGGCTCTGCACGTGGTCTAGCGGCCAGACCGTTCCGATGTTCGAGGTTCCGTCAGCGCCACCGCCAGCGCCTTCGCCTGCGCCCTTGCCTGCGGCGCCGCCTACGTCCTGCCTCGGACAGGATTGGAACACCGCAGCAGCAGCGGCGTGCCCAGTTGACCGAGCCACTTTGAAAGCGCTCGCCGACTCACTCCTCGTGCCTCTGAGTACCAACGACACCTCGGCGACAAAGGCGGCGGATGGCGCGGACGTTGCGCCGACCGTGATCGACGTGCTGATCGAAGCGTCGGTGCATGAGGATCTCATGAAGCTGCTCACCCTTGAGCTCGTAGTCCACGAGTCCCTCTTCAACACGCGCAAGCCGCCTCCTTCGCTGGCGCCCTTGTATCTGCGTCGGCTCATTGAGCAATCTCCCAAGCTCCTCAAGCTCCTCACGCGCCCCGAGTTTCGGCGCTTGAGGGAGAAGCTGGACGAGGTCTACGCTGCATCGTCCAGTGGGGACGCAGACGCCGACGCGGGCGTGGGGGTGATGAATGGCGACGTGCTCGGGCGCCGCCGGCAAGAAGCAAATGCGGCCCTCGTGAACCTCTCCAAGATGGCGTGCCGCAACGGCAAGATGGTCGAGATCAGCCTCATCTTGTCGGGCGTGACCGGGTGCAACTCCAACCCGTCGCCTCTAGGTACGGGCGCAGGCGCCGTGCAGGCCGACCTCTACCAGATCAAGTACATGGGCAAGGAGTCGGTGGAGATCAACCTCGCCGCCAACATTTTTGTCGAGGCGCACAAGCACGTGCAGACGTACGTCTCGAGGGCAGAGGACGCTGGGTCGGACAGGCGATATGCGATGAATTTTGCACATTACGTTCACAACCACTGCTCGGTGGAGCTCGCCGCCACCCAAGCAGCGTCCATGATCATCGACCAGCCCTCAAGCCGGCATTCGCACAACATGGTCTTCCACTACCCGTGGGATCACGTCGCCGAAGCACGGCGCGCCCATGACGGCGGCATGCGCACTGATGGCGACGGTCTCGTTGCCGATGCGACAGGTGCGGCCAGTGGCAAGAGCGACGGCGGCGACGACAACGAGGGCGTGCGCGGCGACGACGAGATGCACTGTGACGTTGGCGCGCGGTACGACGCCGACGACGAAGAGATGCACTGTGATGAGGGCGCGCGTGGTGCTCATCACGTCGACGTACACGGCGACGTACAGGCCGAAGGAGGCAGTGATGACGAGATGCACGTTGGCCTTCAACCGGGCCACCCTCTGTATGAATCGCACGTGCTCACGAAGAAGGCCAAGTTGGGAATCCCTGCACATTGTGGTGTACCAACGCCTGAGATGGGCGCGGGGGTCTCGGCGCGTGAACGGCACGAGTTTGCCAGCTACCACCTGTCCAATTTTGTGCCGTGGGCGCACGATGATCCCATCGACGTCGACGCACAGGCCGAAGGAGGCAGTGATGACGAGATGCACGTTGAAGAGCACGGCGCCATTGTGGGGGGTGGGCGACCGGCCATCGATGGCGGTTGCGATGAAGAGTATCTGTCCGAGGGCGACTCACTTGATGAGATGGGCATGGGACGCAAGGCGCCGGCGGGCTTGGCAGAGGACAGCGACTTTGATCTGGAGAATGACAGGCTTGAAAGCTTGGCTGGCGCGGACGGTGACGGCGGCGGCTTGGTCATGGGCAACAGCGCATCGGCCGCAGCAGCGGCGGTGGCCCTAAAGGGCCAGACTGTTGACCTTGACCCACAGAGCGTGTGCGCTGGACGAAAGTTTGGCACCGCGGGCATCTACAAGGACGTCAACGGCGTGCCCACCCCAGTCGCCGATTCTGTGACGTACGCGTACCGTGATCGGCGCCTCTACAAGTTCAACGCGGTTGAGTTCCACCAGCTGTTCGTCCTTGAGCGCGTCAACCAAAAGGAGCTGAAAGAGTTTCACGTCGAGTGCGAGAGGCTCGATTCCGACGGTGAGGCACGGCCTCGTGGCCGTGGGCGCCCAAAGCACTGGTATCGCCTTCAACCCGGCCACCCTCTGTATGAATCGCACGTGCTCACGAAGAAGGCCAAGTGGGGAATCCCTGCGCATTGCGGTGCAGCACCGCCTGAGATGGGCGCGCGAGCTTCGGCGCGTGAACGGCACGAGTTTGCCAGCTACTACCTGTCCAATTTTGTCCCGTGGGCGCACGATGAGCCCATCGACGAATTCAGTGTCGAGCGGTGGGACGCGTTCCTAGCCACGCTGCGTCAGACGGCGCTGGGCCCAACCGACATGCCCTTGAGGCGGCGGGCGGCGAGCTGGTCCGAGGCGGAGCGCGTCGCGGCTCGCATCGCCCATCACCGCCTCTTTGTCATCCAGAATACGATGCGAGGGTTCCGCGTCCATCGGCCATCGGCCCGAATGTCGACGAAGAATCGCGCGCGTGCCAGCACGTACTGGGCTTCAACGGGGCCGGATGCCATGCCAACGGGCGGCCCAGGAGCCGCCGACGACGCCGAGCGTCGGGCCGCAAGGGCACTCGAACGCGTGCGCGAGAGGGCGGAGCTGTTGCGAGGCAGTAACATGCATACGCGCATCGCCGCTGCCACGAAGCTGAGCAAGTGGGCTGAGCGACTCGCGTCCTGTGCGCCATCGGCGCGCATCAGTTCAAGCGCATTGGCAAACGCTGGCCTGCGAACGCTCTGGCCCACGGCCGCGCAGCCCACGCATCGCACGCTCACTGGCGTCGAGGGTGGCTGCACGCGCGTCGACGACGTGTGCGTGGCTAACGCCGCGCCCATGCCGATGCGGGCACCGCTCGAGGCGATGGGCGAGGGCAACATGGCCGATGGTGGCAACGGAGCCGACGGCGGTGGCGGCATGGATGGCGACGTCTGCTTTGCCGAAATTGAGGGTGGGCAAGCGGGCTACGTTCAGCTCTACGACCAATGGGTCATCCTCTCCGCGGCGGCTAAGCAGGCCAGAGCCGTACCGCCGCCTGCGCCGTTCAACGTCGAGCAGCGCGAGTTTGGTCGTAAAGTCATGGCTGCCGTACACGCACGCCATGTTGGGCGGCTCAACGATCGGGCGGGCGTCGAAGAGGCGCGAGCCTCAGGCATCAGGCCCGTGCAGCTCCTCTACGGGCCGGGCGGCGTGGGCAAGTCAGCTGTGATCACCAAAGTGGTCGAGCTCGTGCTTAAGCGGCAGGGCTGGGGGCGCGCGCTGGTGACTGCATTCACGGGCGTGGCCGCGGCGCCTTTTGCGGGCCCCATGCTCCTCTCGCTCTTCAACCTCAATATGACCACAAAATCCGCAAAGACCTGCCAACCGGTGCAGCCGCCACAGTTGCTGCTGATGCGCGAAAAGTTTGCGTTGGAGGCGGGCTTTCCGGTGGACGAGCTCTCCCTGCTCATCATTGACGAGTGCTCGTTCAATGAGGCCTCGCTCTATGGCATCATCGACCACCGCCTCAGGCTGCTCACAGGACGGCCAGACGTGATGTTTGGGGGCATCATCGTCGTTCTTGCGGGTGACAACATGCAGAAGGCTCCTCCAGGTGGTACTGAGTGGTTCCTTTCGCTCATTGAGCACGCCGCAGGCGCGCCCGACATTGTTGACGCCGCGGCCAAGGAGCAGTCGACGCTGGGCAAGGGGTTGTTGGCTCTGGGAGCGGCAAACAGGACGGTCCTATGGCGCATCATGCGCGCCAAGGACGATGCACAATTTGCCGAGGCGCAGCGCGCCATGCGGCGGCTCGACGGCGCCGCTCCCATCACAAAGGAGCTACTCGCGCCAATCAAGAAGCTCTCCAAAGATGATGGTGAGGAGTGGCGCTTTGCGCCCATCGCCTGCCTCTCGCATTGTGAGCGAGATAACTTCAACTATTTGCAGATTGTCGCCTTCGCCAAGGCCTTCAACCTCCCGCTCATCAGATGGCGACTGCAACTCGCGCCGTCGTGTGCGCATCTCCTCTCTGAGGACGAGATGGGTAGCGCATTGGAGGAGGAGCCGGCGGCCTACGGCTACTTTTGCGAGGGCGTGCCGATCCTCTTTGCGCACTCCATTCGCTCGACGCGGAAGCTTGTCAACGGCACGCCCGGGCTCCTGGACTCGCTCGTGTACAAGAATGGGATGCCCGACGGGGTGAGGCAAGCCTTTGCGCGCGGAGGCTTTTCGGTGACTGACTCGGAGGCGCCGTATGCGGTCAATGCACGCGTGAGCGGCGGCCTGTGGCACGGCGTCGAGCTCGACGACCTCTCCTCCCTCGTCGAGTCGGTCGCAAGCGATGCAACCGTCGTTTCGCTGCTCCTCCACTCAAAGGAGACCTTGGAAATCACGCTGTACTCGATCAAGTCGGCGCAGTTTGGTCTGCCAGCCAAGCTCGACGTGCACGATCACGGGTTCATCCTTGCTTTTGCGCTCACGGACTTCAAGCTGCAGGGGCGCACGCTTCCGCGCCTCCTCATCAGCCTCGGCCCACGGCCTTCGCCTCCGTATGTGGACATCAACTCCTTTTACGTCATCGTGTCGCGGGTGTGCGGCTACGACGGCCTGCGCTGGCTTGACTGCGACCCACACGAGATGGAGAAGCTCTTTTCTCTCCGATGGAAGGTGCAGCTTGCGGCGTGGGAGCAAGGCTTTGACGAGCATGGCGCGTGGTGCCCGACAAGAGCGTGCTCGTGGCTCGAGACGCAAAAGGAGGTGATCGCCGCGGCCAGGGAGGAGGCTGCAAAGGCGAAGGAGGCGGCGCGGCCGCTCGATCAGCTGCGGCACCCGAAGCTCAAGGAGCGCTGCGTCGCTTTGGGCCTCGATGCTGCTGGAACGAGGGCGATGCTCATCGAGCGGCTAAAACGCGCCCAGTCAGTGGATTCCATTCCGGCGGCGCAGAAGGCGCAGATGAGGCCGCCCGCGCCCAAGGCGGCAACGCCGGCACCTCCAAAACCAGCGCCATCCCGGCCCCAGGCGGCAGCGCTCAGGACAGCGCCTGCAAGGCCAGCGCCTCCAGGGCCGTCGACGGCCCAGACGGCCCAGCAGCTTGCCGAGCCGTTCATCGCCCATGCTCTTGCGCGTTTCGCCGTGCTCCGCGAATCGCTCACAACGAACTCAAGCGCTCTGGTGGAGGTAGCTGGTGATCCAGCCAAGCGGCAGCACTTTCTGGGCGTTGGCCTCGCGCGTGCCCAGTGGACGGACAGGTGGCCCGCCAATGGCAACGCTGCTCGCGAGCATTTTGTCGCAGCAGTGCAGCGTGAGCTGGACTCCTTGGAGGTGCGCTTCCCAGGGCGAGTCTTCTACTCGGCAAAGCTCTGTCGGGAAGATGCGTCTCCCACGCATTTTCTCATCTGGGCGGCCAATCACGGTAACTGGCATGGCCAAGCCGGCGTCGCCATCCACGGTGGTGGCATGGCAAATGACATGAAGTCTCACTGGCCAGGCGTGCTCTTTGGCATCATTACAACCCCTGTGGCGGGCATCCCTGCACTGGTTAGGGCCCCTGCTCAAATGCTTCCCGGGAATGAGCTGCCGGCGCCTCACGCGCACTCTTCACAGTGCATCTCGTTGTTGTCATCGCCGCTGCCCTCGCCCCAGCTCTCCAAATCACCCGGGCGCTCGCCGCGCTTGCCGGTGGCATCGCCGATAGTGCGGGAGGCTGCTCCCCTTCGCCGCGCGGCGCTGCAGGCATCATTTGAGTCTGAGTCCGAATCGCTTGAGGCCGTAGGCGTTCTCGATCGACGGTTCTTCCCGGAGCGCGCCCGGCAGCACCTGTCGGACCGTGCGTACGCCGAGTGTCCGCAGCTCCAGGCCATGGCGGTCCATTTTGGCGTGGACATCGTTGCCCTCGAAGGCCGCCGCTTCTACGACGGCTGCAACGTCTACGCCGCCGACGCGGCGCGGATGACTGAGCGATCAGTGTCGTGGCGGGAAACGCTGGTCCCGCGCCTCCAGCGCCAGCAAGCAGGTCAGCGCTTGCCGACCGAGCGCCCGTTGATCGTCATCGTCTGGAATGGTGTGAACCACTTTGATGCGGCCGTGCCTGCAATCGGACGGCACGGGCGTGGCGCCCGCAAGCGTGTTCGAGATGCGGCCGAAGAGGCCGACCTGCCAGCGCATCATCGCGCGAGGCGAGGTGCAGCAGACGTGGAGTCTGAGCAGCCGTCGAGCAGCCCTGGGTTTGAGTTAGTCGGGGCGAATGACAACGACCCTGCATGGCGGCCAAATCTGTGGCCCTCTGTCACGGCGATGCTCGACGCTGCCGGCCTGGAGTTGCTCAAGGTGCCGGGTGATGGTGCGTGCGCCTACTGGTCTGTGCTCTCGTCAATCGACGACGGTCTTCCGCGGGCCTTTTTTGCTGACGGACGCCAGCCGCTCTTGGAGCGACAGCAGGCAGATCGCGACGCGTGCACTTGGATGCGTAGTCTGCGCGCGGCTGTCGTTGCCTGGCTCGTGGCACCCGAGCAGCGCCGTATGCTCTGCTCGGAGCCCAAACTGACGCTCACGTTTGAGGAGTATGCAGCTGAGCGCTTCACGCTCTGCAGAAAATGCGTGCGCAATGTCCTGCGGGCCCAGGCGGGGATCCCGATTCCACTCCCTAAAACGCGCGACGTCGTTCAGCCATTTGAGGCTCGAAAGATGCTGGACGTGTGCGGCCTGCTTCGCTGAGTGACATGGTCACATGGAGTGACATTGGGATGTCCGTCTGTACGTCAGAAACGTGTACAGTAGAACAGTACCATATACAACACGTTGTGCTTTAACCCTTCACAGCTCCTTTGGGCCCATAAATGTTACCCACATGAAGACGGAACACCAGCCCTTGGCCTTGGCCCCCTAATTTAGAGGCGCGATTGTGAAATGTCTGTGAAAAATGTGAAAAACGTGATCGCCTACCGTGACGCCATACTTGAGCCGAGTTCTAGGCGTCAAGGCCGTGCGTGGGGCGCCGTGGCGGTGCGCGCGTGCGGGCCGGGGCGGGGCGCGGCGTTGGCCCTGAGGGGCCGAGCCTGTCGTGCCGTCGGCGACATCCGTTTTGCGATCGCGCGCTCGCGCGCTCGGTTTCTGCTGCTCTCAATTACAAAACTTAACAACTCAGCTCATCGGCGCCCTTCACATCCTCTATGATCTTCTTGTTCTTCTTCTTGCCAAACGCACGCGCCACCTCCTCGCGGCCGCGCACACTGAGCTCAAAGAGCGTTTGACTTGCCTTGAAGTGCGAGCTGTTGGCCCTGCCTCGAAGCCTTGCTCGGAGCGCGCTGAAACAGCCAAGAGGTTCTGCCATGAGCTTGCTCCCCTCCTTTCTCACACGTGTGCGGAAGTACAAGTAGCCGACGCCCATAGCCAGCTCGACGATGGCAGGGAACAACAGTGTGTCGATGCCGCACGTCCAGTACATGTACAAGCCAACGTAGCCGCCGAAGAAGAACGCGAAGAGGAGTACGAAGAGGAGCCTGAGCGACTCCAGCTCCACGTTTGTGAGCTTCCGGGCAGCCGACAGCCTATCTGCCGCGATCTCCTTCATCTCGAACTTCTCTTCATATATAAGCATGAACTCACGCCGCAGAATGTTGCCCATGAGTAAGCCGATGTCCGTAGCGACGCCCGTCATGTGCGTCGTGCGAATGACCGCGTGCGCGTGCTTTGAGGTCATCCCATTCTGCATGCCCATGGCCATCGCAAGGAAGGCAGGGGCAAACTTGACACTGTTGTCGTCATCTTTCCAGCCGCCGTGTTTGGTACCCGCCCAGCCAATGAAGAGGAAGATGGCCGCGATGATGAGCACGATGCTGGCGCGGCGGACAGGACGATCGGACATTCTGTAGAAGTCTTTGGGCGCTTTGCGAGCGGTGACCAGAAGGCCGCTCAGCAGCGAGCCGAATACAAACGCCCAGAACTGCGTGAAGAGCTCACCATATTCGCCCGACATGTTGGCCAAGTCGAGCGAGATCTTCGTGACTACGCCGGTCAAATTGCCGATGTTCTTTTGCCAAAGAGCAACCCCAACGGTGTTGATGAGCCCCGCGAAGAAGGTCAGGAGGCCAGTCACCCAAAGGATGACTGGTTCATATCCTTTCTTAGGGTGCATCACCGAGACGGTATTGCTGCACCGAAAGGGATGGCAGCACAAAGCGAGGTTTGGCACCGCAGAATTCGCGGCTGGGGCCGCGGCGGCCACGGGCGCTGCGGCGGGCGCTGCAGCAACCATAGGCTTGATGTTGGAGTCGACAGCACCCAGCGGCTTACATGCAGGTGTCTCCATGCACGAGGGTGGGGACGCGTTTGGGTTTGGGAGCGCGTGTGGCGGCGGCAAACGCGGCATCGTGTGGTCGCACTGAGCGGCCATGCGTTTTTGGCTTCCCGACTTCTCGTGTGAGTGTGGTGTGTGATAGTAGTACCCCTTTTGGATGAAGAATCCATCTTCGGGGCCTTTTGCCGCGAGAACGCGACTCGTCGATACACGTCCACAAAAACCAGGGAAAAACACAGATTCATTCCTGAATGCGTCTGAATGCAGACGAGGCATTGTGAGACGAGATGCCGATGTGGGACGTCGTTTTGACGTACTGCGTGGTAGGCACGTAGGCTGGTAGCTTAGAAATGTTGATGACTCAAATACGAGGTTGTTCCGCGGACTTGCTAAGTCCGGGTTGAGCATATGTTTTGCGTGCTCAACCCGGACTTAGCTAGTGTGATCGTCCTCAAATACGCATTAAAGTAAGTAAGTAAGTAACAACCGCCGCGGAGCGGCAACGGCACACGTGGCGAGGGCACAGACCCAAGCATGCAAAGCGTGGCGTTATGGGGGGAACACCGATGTCAGGCATCAGCCATGCTCATCCCATTTCTACCCCCTCCCTCGCACGCTTACGATTTCTAAGCCGTACCTCCCACTGCTTCTTGTCCTTGTCCTGCGGCTGCTGCGCTCGTCTCTGTGCGACGACCTCCTTCCGTGCTTTCTTCCCCAAGTCCTCGGGCGCATATCTTGCCTTCTCGAGGCGTCGTGCTTCTGCTCGCTGATCCGCGGTGAGCCTAGTGATGCCAACCCAAGAATCCTGCCACGGGTTGCCATCTTCGTCATCTCCGACCCACTGCACCAGGACCTGCAGCGGCCTACCTCTTCTTGAGGTTGCGGGTCGTACAACTTGGAGGATCCTCTGAATGGCCCATCGCCCCGCGTCATCCGGCTCCAAGCCATCATATACTGCTCTCATGACGACCCTTCTCTGACGTTCTCTGCGCTCTTTGTGTACCGCTTTTCGCCGTGCCTTATTTTGCACCGGCCCCCTCCTGGGCTCGATCTCAATCTCGATTTGCTCCCCTTGCTCCGGAGCTACCCCTCCACTGAGCGTGTTGTTTGATGCAACCTCCCCCGGCGCGTAGAAGAAACCTCCTTGGTCGCGCACAAAGTGTCCGACTCTGAGGCCTAGTGCGCATCCGGCCACCACCATGTCGGTGATGGCCATCCGGAATTTGCTTGAGTTGTCAGCCTGATTTCCAGTTCGGTCAAGGATGCCGGCGGCCGCCCGCAGCCAGCCGTCTATCTCTCCTCGTCGTGCGCGCTCCCTAATGTACCCCTGATTGGCGACCGAGCCCGCTGCCCCATCCTCAGCCTCCCAGCCTCCAAGTCCTTGATGTAGGAGGACTATCAAGTCGTTCAACTGGCCATGCCCTTGCCCACGCCCCGCCGCATCGGGTCCGATGCTTTTAAGCAGACAGCTCCGCGCTTTGACCGCTTGAAGAGCGTAATGTTTCCTTGCCGTCACCATCGTGATACCCATGCACTCGAAGTGGAAATGCCACCAGCTCGGCTCATGCGCGTCTCTGATGAACCATCGTCCGCTCCTAGCTTGTACCGCGTGGGTGTGTGTCATTTTGTCCGCCTGTAGCCTCGCCTCCATTCTTTCAGAGAGCACCACAGTGTCACCTGGGCCCACCCCCATTTGCTGATGGAGGTGTTCCGCGAGTGACGGTAGGCAGATCTTTGTTTTTGTCAGCGCGGCCGCTGGATGTACTTCCCGCCAGCGCCTCTCGTGTTTGAGGCATCCGAAAGGGCAAGCCTCTGCCTTGATCAGAAGACTTGCGCGACGCCCGGGGTACGGCTGGTCCACATACTGGCACCTCCGAGCTCCAATCGCCTCGCAAAAGGCGGCCGCTTCTTCCGTAAGTTTAAAGAGCGCCACATGCTCGTCGGGTTCCCGAAGAACCGTACGCTGGACTCGCTGCCGCAGTCGGGAAGCTACCAGCGCGCCCATACCCTTGATCGCAAATTCCTGCGCCGATCGGACGTGTCCTGGGAAGGTGATAGAGGCAAATTGCACCTCTCCTCTTTGTATGGGGCAGAGGTCCTCCAATCCAAACTTGTCGCACGTGATGTCGGCGTACTCGTTGATCGGCTCACCAACGTGTGATGTCTGCCAGAGTAAGACCAGTGCTGCGCATCTCCTGCGCAGCCGTTCAAAGTGTTCGAGGAGCTCGGCCGCGAGCTTGTCTCCTCTCGCCCTCGCCCCTAATCTTCCAAACCTCAACATCGCTAACACTGGTGAAGTGGCGTCGAAGATTATGATGACGCGTTCGCCCAAGTTGCGCGTTGCTTCATGTAACGCGTCAAGTTGCGCTGCAAGCTCGGCGTGATAGTTGTCCTCGGCGACCCCTACCTCTTGCGTGAAGCGTCCGCCAACGATGTTGCCCTCGTGATCAACCGCTGCTCTAGTGCAAATGGGCATCCAGCCACCCTCTCCAGTGGGCACCATCCTCCTCGATCCATCCAAAGTGAGCACTTTGGTCGCGCGGATGCGCGCCGCCCATGCCGTAATGTTCGTCCACATCCGGTACTGTGCGCGCAGCTGGACGTGCGTCTCCTGCCTTTTGTTCCCATCGCCCTCAAGCACAGGTACGTCGCCGAGTGCAAGACGCGCCCTCGCTACCATTTGCACTGCTGGCTCCAATTTGCCAAGATCATCCTCGATAATCCGGCCGCAGGATGAATGACATAAGAATCCCTGTGAGTCAAATGAGAATCCGCGACGCATTTCCTCCACTCGCCCCTGCCAATCGACCAGGAATCCGTGCTGATCCACCTGTTCCAATTTCATCCAGCTGGCTTCCCCGCCCAAAAACCGCGTGCACTCGTCACTCTCGAAGAAAAGACGTCCCCCTGACGCGTCCGCGACAACGTCTGCGCCACCTAATGCCCATTCCTCGGCAACGGGTTCAACGGTGCCTGGGAAAGCTCGGCGGATTGCGCCTTCCCAGTCCACGTCGCCGTCTGCTGGTAGTCCTCTTTTTCGCCGATCGACGCTCTCGCGAATCGCCGTGCGCAGCTCGTCGAGTGCTTCAACGCCCAAACGGGTTTCCTTCCCCCGCGTCTCACTCAGTTGTACGTCGCCGTTTACAGCGCGCAGATTCCGTTGACCCCAAATCTCTTTCACTTCCCTTTCTGGGAAGACGCCGCTCAAGCCGCCCTCGTCGAGGGCTGCAACCGTCCTGTTCCATTCTGCTTCCGCCTTATTTGGTAGGTGTTGATAGCACGCCTGGGCCTCCTTGAATGTCATCCATCTGGGTCCATCCACCCCTGAGCATGCCATCTGTCCCGCTGCCCTTATCCGCGCTTCGAGCAAGGTGGGTGCGACTTCGATTCCTAGCCCGTGACTGTTCTCGGGCTCAAAAAGCGCTAGAGATTCCGTCTCTCGGAAGTACGACCTCCGATGATGTAGAGGATCGTCGCGTGGAAGCGGTGTTGTGCAGATCCAGTTGCAGTCAGACGTACCTTCAGGCTTATAAGCCTTGAGTAAACCTGCAATCAGCATGAACGCGTCGCCCAGGTATCTGGTGTTTTCCCCCTTTAGTGTTTGTTCCATTGCTGCGAGCATATGTCCCCACTGATATATCTGTGGGTCGCCTTGACATCCCCATCTGCTCATGCTCAGTGCAAGACTTGATCGTGCTGCGGCGCGCTGGGATGTATCAGCCGCGTCCGCCATTGCCCTCGAAAAAGAGACGTACAGGGCCGTGCACGAGATGGTCCATAGATGCCTTCGCTTGTTACCTTCTGCCTCTGTCCCGCCTCCGCCCTCGTACAGGAGACACACTGGAGTCGATTCGTCTCTTTTCGTTTTCTTGTTGAAGACACGACGCCACTCTTTTTCGATGGACTCCATGAACTCGAACGAGTAATAAGCGGTGCTGCATTTGAACCCAGCCAGTCCTTGGAACAGGCCGTTGCTAACTAATACGATGTCTTCCACCCGCGGCTTGTACATTCTTTTGATGCGAGCGATGGCCGCTCTGAGTTGCTTTTTGAGCGCTTCCTCCGCCGCAAGCTCGTGGCCACACGCTGCTCGTAGCACCCCAAGATGCTTGTAAGCCTCGCCCATTGACATTACCGGTACGCGCGTGCCGTCCAAGGTAGTCAGGCCTGGGTCCGAGATGTCGCGCTCTTCTCCTTTCTCATTTCGAATGACCCCGGTGAGCACCGTCTTAAGTTTGCACTTGATGCCTATCTTAGATCCTGAAATGGGAACCCAAGTCTCCCATAGTGCCCATGCCCTTCTCAAGTCCGCCTCCGAGTTGAACGTGCCCGCCCAGTCGTCTGCGTAAGCCATCTGTGCAAGAGTCCGAATGTACCCGTCGGAGTTTTCTTCGAAGCCAAAGAGCGGGACCCCATGAACAAATAGCTTGATTGCACACAGGATGGAGTTGAGCATGATCTTTGCCCGATCTGGGGATAAGACTTCCCCCATCAGGGCTCCCATATAGTTTTTGAACGTCTCGCCAAGTCCGACCGACGAGTCGAATTGACATTCCACGGCGTGTATTGCCGACGCCCGCCCGGCTCCGTATATCTTGGAAACCAGATCGATCACCGGTTGCGGGAGCCCGACCAAGAGCTCTGCGACGGTAAGGACCTCTCTGTCGATGCGAGGGAAGAAGGTCGCCAGGTCAATGTACAGAATCCACAGCGAATGCCGCAGCCTCTTTGCCTGCTGGATCACGACCGCGAGCGGTAAGCCCGAGTCAATGGTCCCGTAGCCTGGTAGCCACCCACATTGCTCTAGTCGAAGACGCCCGGTGATCCGTCGGTATGCCGTTGCTCTCACCATGTGCATGATGAGCTTCATATCCTGCGCCATAAGCGCAATCTCCCGGCGTTCCGAAATGAGCGATGCGTTGCTCGGCGCCGGCTTGACCAGCAGCACATAGATAACTCTTTTCCACTCCGGCGGATATACCTCTCCCTTGAGATCAGCGATAAGACAGTTGAAGAACGCCTGCTTGACCTCCTCGTCGGCGTTGATGAGAAGCTCGATGGAGAATCCTCCCGCACCCACTGCCTTGCCCTTTGGGACTCTATCGAGCACTTCCAGAAAAACCGGGTACGTGAGCTCGTTGAGAAGCTCCCATTGTCCACCGTCTTTCCCACGTAATGTCTCATATGTCGGGCAAAAAACCTTGCAGAATGCCTGAAAGGCCTCTATGATCGGCGGTGTAGATGCGAAGCCCTTGACCATGCGTTCACCCTCCTTGGCAAGTCCTGCGATGAAATTTGGATCGTTCGATTTTACAGGCGTCGCGCTGATGTCGTCGTTGGGGAAGTAGCTTTCGAATGCAATGTGTTCGATCGGTTTCTTGATGGCGCGCCATGCATCCATGGCCTGTCGCATCGCATCCGCTCCCTTTTTTCCACTTATGATGCCCAATGAGAGCTCTTTGATCCGCTCGTCCTCTCGCTGCTGTTTTCGTATGAGCTTGCCTTTCGCCCTGTTGAGCTGTCGCTGACATCTCTTGATTATTTTGTCCCAGATCTGTTTGGTGTCCAGTTTGCTGTACCGATTTCTAATAGCTCCGAGCCCGGTGTGTGCCATAAACAGCCCGCCTCTGATTGCGTGAGGGTCGGTGTTGCTGCTGCGCAAAGAGTACGCCTCTCGCAGCCACGATCTCCACCGGTGGCTTGCCTCTTTTGGCTTTTCCTTTCGCTGCTCACAGATTTGCCCTGTCGCTGCTTGTGCCACGCTCCTGAGCTTATCGACGGCCTCCTTGGTAGCAAAGATTCCGTCTGGGTTGCCTGCGCGTAGGGCTTCCTCTTTCCTTCGGGCGCTCTCTTGCAGCGCAAGGGCGACGTCTCCACTTCGTACAAGTTCTTTGTATCTATTCTTGACTTGCGCGTCCTGTCTGGGGAGCGCCGATTTGGGGCGTGGCTCGCTCTGCATCTTCATCGTAGGTATCTCCCGTTGGAACGAGAGCCAGGCATGGTCCGAGAGAGCTTCCCCGTGATCCTTCCGTGCAAAGTCAACCGCGGAGCGTCGCCATTTGTGAATTTCCACTCCGAAAGCCATTGCCCCGTCCAACATCGCGCCTTCTCCTTCTCGGTTTCCTATGTTTGCTCCAAATGCGCCCGGTCTCCTTGTCCATGTGACGTAGTTTGACTGTCCCACCTGATCTGAGACGTATTCCGCTATGGGCGAGGCCCCCGTAATGAAGCCTCGAAGAAACTTATCATTCGGCGAGAGTGGAGCTGTCGACGATCGCCAGCTTATGTCCGCTACGTAGTTGAAATCGCCAACCAGGAGCGCGCCCGCTCCTTGGCCGTTGTCCTTCTTGGCCCAATCAGAGGCCGCCATCATCTGCTTCTGGAACGACGAGGAGCCTTCATCGTGAAGGCCGTGTATAGCGGCTACACGAAGATGGAGAGGATTCGCGCCGGTTGTCTGGACCGTTGCTCCTAGGAGCCTCTCCTCCAGTCGTTGATAGCTGACGAGCTTGCACGTTGACCGCCTGGTCAAGATTGCAATCCCATTCGTGTGCGTGTCGCTGCCCGTCCTCTCTCGAGAGCTACCCCCTTCTCCAACAATCCAATGCGTAGTGTACCCCACGTCGTGCATCTGCGCGCGCAAGCCTTTCCTTTGTTCGGTGAAGTTATCTCGCGTGCCCGTGAGCTCCAGTAGAAAGCAAATGTCCGGTGCCTCCCCGTCAAGTCGCAGTTTGAGCCACTTCATCTTTTCTAAAGAGACGGAGTTGTCTGACGTTTGCTCCGCATTGAGTTGTCGTGCGTTCCAGACGGAGACCTTCAACTTGAGCTCGACCGTATTCCCTCGCAAGGCTCGCATGAACCTTTTCCAAGCACGTCTTGTGAGATACCATCTGAGCCGCGTGCGATAAGCTTCCTCTGCTGCGCCTTTGCTCACATGCTTGCGCCTGCGCTCATGCCAGTTCACCTCAAGGTGATCAATGAGATCCACCTGATTGCCATCATCCCAGATATCGCTGCCTACTGCCGCACTGGTATGCCCTATGAACAGCGCGAGCAGGCATCGTGCCCACGCGTCCTTCGAGTTCGCGCATGGCCCGTGTTTCCATCGAGCTTGCGCCAGCAGCGAGGCGCTCGCGCGCGCGCTTCGCAAGTTTCGTTGATCAACACAGCGCTCGAAGTTTCGTCCGCCGTCACAGCGCTTCCTTGTTATCGGCTGGTTCTGTTTCCATTCGAGAGACATAGTTTGTACCTTTGATTCCATATTCCGCATGCGCGTAGGATCCACACCATATGCACTGACACTAGACGTCGCCTCGACCTTCGAGTTGCGAAACCACGTTCCCTCACATACTCCCACGCTCTTCGTCCTTGCGCCAGTTGCCTGCGCAGGAATATACTCTCCCTGGTTCTCGATGTCTCCTCGAGTGTGATGCCCCTTGTCACATTTTAGTCCGGTTCCTGGCTCCACAGACTCTGTTGACGCCTCACTCGAGAATTTCTTCCTCTCCTGTGATGTGGGCAGGGTTGGTGAGGGCGCGCGTGCTGCATGGCTGCGTAACGTACGCACGCATTTCTCACCTTCTTCTTCGTCATCTTCGTCTTCTTCTTCTTGCATCTCTCCTTCCTTAGCTGACGAGCCACGGAGGGGGCTTGCTGGCTTGCGACGCTTATCTCCGCTGGTCTGTGAACCTGGGTCGACGAACGGCACCAGCTCCTTGATAGCGAGTATCTGCCTGTCGTGCGTCTCTTGCTTCTGAGTCTGCAGCTGGATGCTTTTGTTGATCCCCATCATCATCTGCGCAATCTGCTGCTTGAACTCCTCGTTGATTTGGTGCGCTGCAAGCTGCGCGTCCTGAAGCATCGCCTGCTTCTCAAGAAATTCTTGCTGCTGCATCGCCATCTGGTTCTGCATCATGTCGATCTTTTTCTGGCTCTTTTCCTCGTTGAGCAGCGTCATCTTGGTCAGCTCAGTGATGGCCTTCGCCTGTTCCTCCATCAAAGTCTTGTGCGACTGCATGATTGCGCGAACGCTGCCATCTGTCACCGCGAGCCTATTCTCGAGTGTCTTGACGGTCTTGACGAGTTCCTCGTTCTTCTTCTCCAACTCCTTGGTGTCTACTGCTCCTTCAACGGTCGTTGCCATGACAGGGTGAAGTCCGTTCCGTTCGCGGGCCTTGGAAAGGTCGCCCGACCAGATGAGGGTGACATCGCCAAAAGAGGTAGGTGTAGTGACTCCCTTCGATATCTTGGAGTCGTTGCGTGCGTCATTGCAGAGCATCGCAAGCTTTCCTGCAAGCGCCGCTTGCTTGATCAGTGGTATCTTGAGGAGCACCTTGATGATGTATTGCGACTCCGTGTGCTCGTCAGTTCTGGGGTACATGGTGATAATCCCGTCTCCGAGCTCCGTGCAAATAGCCTCAAATCCAGGGGCTCCCTCGCGAAAGCCTGCCTTGATCGAGTGTACGCCTCTCGTAGGCGAGATGAACGCCTCTAGGTTGATCGTGAGTTCCTCCGTGCTGATGAACTCGCCCTTGTGTCCCCACTTCGTCCCGCCCATGGCGGACATGCCATTCGCGGTGATCTCCGGGCCCGCCTTGTCGTTGAGGACGATAAACCAGCCATCTTCTTTTCCTGGGCCGGTGATCCCCATCGTTTTCTTCATCTCGTTGATCATGGCCTTATTGAATGCCTCCTGATCCCCGCTAGCGCTTCCATCCTGCCAGATGTGTTGCATAGCTCCGATGACCTTCTGAAACGCCTCCTTCTCGGCGAAGCCGATGGCCATGCCGTCTTTGCTCTCTTTGATGTGATCCTTGAGTCTGTCCGTGGATCTCTCGTAGGTCATGCGTCCAATGTCCTCAGCGTTGCCAGAGAACATGGCCACGTACGCATCCTCCAGGGCTGCTCCGTCGTTTTTCATCTGCTTCATCAGCTGCTGTCCGAGCTGCCATACATCGACTGCTTGTGCCCACGCGCCCACGAGCGCGGAGACATTTGCATCCTTCGGCGTGATGACCATCAGCTTGCACTCGTTCAGCCCTTCGGAAAGGAGAGCCAGTCCCGCTTCTTTCGCAGCGGCTTTGAACTCCGTGTCGTCTTTGCTGTCGAGAGTGATCTTCTGCATCCCATTTTTGGTGAGCTCGATGGCAGGGCCGCGCATCTTCTCGTGAATCGCCGCGCAGCCTAAGAGCTTGCGCTTGATGTTCTCGCATACCTCCTCGAGAGTCGCGTAGCCCTCGCGCGTGCGAGGCCCGACCACCAGTGAAGTGCGGTAGATCTTCTTCGTCTCAGTGTTTGGAGTTTTCGGCGGAATGTCAGCCGGAGCCGGGGCCGCCGATGTTCTCTTGTCGCGGTTCTTCTTGGGAGTGGACGCGTGTCCCGTGTCCGACTGCTTCGACGGCGACGCGACGTCCATATCGCTCATTTGCATCGTCGCCGCGGGTGGCGAGAGAAGCGAGAAAGCGGTTGACATTTTTTCGCGGGGTGTGAGGGTACACCCCCTGATCGTCCTCAAATACGCATTTGGTTACGGCGTGTGAAGAGGCGACTCGACTTTCCTTTTAAAATGGCTATTTCGAAACTTAAGAGAAACCGGTTAGTTAACCTCGGGTTCTTTATGAAGTTGGACATGAAGCGATCTGGACTTAATCAAATCAATCTACAGAGTCTAATCAGAGTCAGACACGGGTAATTACTAAAGCGCCCAACACGACGTGTCATCCGATATGAAAAGCGCCCAACACGGCGCGCCGCCACTCTTCAGTATGGGGTCGGGTCGGAGGGGGTCGGGTCGCGGGATAAGATATGAAAATTGGGCTCCGAGGTCGAGATCGGGTCGGGTCGGGTCGGGTCTGAAGCGAGTCCAGGAAATTCAGATGTGTTGTTTTCGGGAAAACACCCCGCCCCTCCGACCCCGACCCCGACCTCGGAGGTCAACCCCTAAGCGGACCCTAGGCGACCCGGCCCGACCCCCCGAGCCGTAGATTAGAGGTTCGTTGAGGTAGTCTCGTCGTCGGAATGTGTGCGAGTTGAGATAGCCATGGCCTTGCGTGGCCCTTCGCCCCCGATCCGGGATGTGCGATTAAGTTGGCAATCACGACTCGACACGACTCGCTGACTCGCACCACGCCCGCCGCGATCACCCCCGCAATTGGCGGCGAGGTTGAAATGCTGAGCAGCTTGAGGAACAGCGTGAAGCCGGCGGGCAGCTCAAGCGTGGGATCCCGTCACAGTTGACGTGACGTCCCCACCTCCCGTCCGCGTACCGTACCGCCGTACTTTTGAGCCGAGTTCTAGGCGTCAAGGCGTGCGTGGGGCGCCGTGCGGGCGGGGCGTTGGTCCTCGAGCCGAGCCTGTCCTGCCGTGCGACATCCATCTTGCGATCGCGCGCGCGCGCTCGGTTTCTGCAGTATTTCTGCTGCTCTCAATTACAAAACTCAACAAGAATCAAGACAGCTCATCGGCGCCCTATACATCCTCTATGATCTTCTTGTTCTTCTTCTTGCCAAACTTGCCTCGAAACCTTGCTCGGAGCGCGCTGAAACAGCCAAGAGGTTCTGCCATGAGCTTGCTCCCCTCCTTTCTCACACGTGTGCGGAAGTACAAGTAGCCGACGCCCATAGCCAGCTCGACGATGGCAGGGAACAACAGTGTGTCGATGCCGCACGTCCAGTACATGTACAAGCCAACGTAGCCGCCGAAGAAGAACGCGAAGAGGAGTACGAAGAGGAGCCTGAGCGACTCCAGCTCCACGTTTGTGAGCTTCCGGGCAGCCGACAGCCTATCTGCCGCGATCTCCTTCATCTCGAACTTCTCTTCATATATAAGCATGAACTCACGCCGCAGAATGTTGCCCATGAGTAAGCCGATGTCCGTAGCGACGCCCGTCATGTGCGTCGTGCGAATGACCGCGTGCGCGTGCTTTGAGGTCATCCCATTCTGCATGCCCATGGCCATCGCAAGGAAGGCAGGGGCAAACTTGACACTGTTGTCGTCATCTTTCCAGCCGCCGTGTTTGGTACCCGCCCAGCCAATGAAGAGGAAGATGGCCGCGATGATGAGCACGATGCTGGCGCGGCGGACAGGACGATCGGACATTCTGTAGAAGTCTTTGGGCGCTTTGCGAGCGGTGACCAGAAGGCCGCTCAGCAGCGAGCCGAATACAAACGCCCAGAACTGCGTGAAGAGCTCACCATATTCGCCCGACATGTTGGCCAAGTCGAGCGAGATCTTCGTGACTACGCCGGTCAAATTGCCGATGTTCTTTTGCCAAAGAGCAACCCCAACGGTGTTGATGAGCCCCGCGAAGAAGGTCAGGAGGCCAGTCACCCAAAGGATGACTGGTTCATATCCTTTCTTAGGGTGCATCACCGAGACGGTATTGCTGCACCGAAAGGGATGGCAGCACAAAGCGAGGTTTGGCACCGCAGAATTCGCGGCTGGGGCCGCGGCGGCCACGGGCGCTGCGGCGGGCGCTGCAGCAACCATAGGCTTGATGTTGGAGTCGACAGCACCCAGCGGCTTACATGCAGGTGTCTCCATGCACGAGGGTGGGGACGCGTTTGGGTTTGGGAGCGCGTGTGGCGGCGGCGAACGCGGCATCGTGTGGTCGCACCGAGCGGCCATGCGTTTTTGACTCTTTGGAGCTTGAGCGTTTGCGGGCATGGGCGCCGACCAGGACGGCTATTCTGTGTCGGCGAAAAGCGGCCACTTCACACGATTCGTCGATTCCTGCAGACGATCCCGGGCTTTTGGTGCCCGCCTTTTCCGTTCACACCGGCTCAGTATCAACGAGAACGCGACTCGTCGACAGAATTCATTCCTGAATGACCTTGTTAATAGAAGCGCATGTTTTTTCAGATTAAAAATCAAAAATCGAACCCTACATGTTATCCAAACCTTAATCTCCAGGACCTATAACCAACACACGGAATCTACCATGAAAATCACCACGCGGAAAGCTGTACATGTATGGTTTGTTTGTTTGGAGCGCTCAAGCTGTCGTGTGAACGGTGTGCTCCTGTGGGGTCTCGGCTCTGCGCTATCTTCGGATTGTATCGGATAGACGGATACATGTAGTTCGCCTGCCCCGGCGATAAGCACTTAACAGTAAATTGCTCAAAACCTTTGGGGATTCGCGGCTGCTCCCCGCCGCGCCCGTATCAGCGCGCTCTCGTTTGGATCCATGCATGAATCTTGGAACTCGGAGCTTAGCACACTTCTGGGGATAACTGGGGATTTTAGGGATGGACGCGTCTCGCGAGAAACCTCGAACTCTTTATGAAAAAAACTTACCCAGTACATTTACATGAGTATGTTTCGTTCCAAAATCATCGAACCCAGGTGCACCCAGGGGGATCTATCGCCAGCCAGTACTGTACCAGTTACAAGGAATTTGCCGATTAACGGCCTGTGTCAATACATCTACGGGTAGTGTTACCACGGGCTGTGTCGGCCACACCTCCGTCCATGGTGATAGTGGCTCCTGTGCTTAGGGTCCCCCAGGCATTTTTTTCTCATTCTGTTCACACCCTTTCTGTTCACGCACTACATGTAGGAGAAGAACATGAATGCAAACGAGTGCACGTCATGCGATTTACGGCCGCTGCACCTCGAAGCGGAGTCCCTGAGACATCTGAGAGACCTCAGCACCTTCGATCCAAGGCACCCCAACCTGTCAACAAAGGGTATGCTCACCTTCACTAACATGCCGGCTGCCTGTGTGCAGCAGCCCGAGTTGACGAGCTCGTTTTCCAAGCTGCGCGATGCGCTCGTTGGCCACAACGGCGGTTGGGCTCTCTTCATTGGTGACAGTGACACACGCTACTTTGTCTTGACGCTCCTGCAAGCCATCGCTGCTACTGCTTACTCGCCTGCTGTGGCTGCGCGAAACTCTGGCCCTTGGCTGGGCGTTGGGGTTGAAGGGTTTGGACCGCCTGAGGAGAAGAAAGATTGGATGCGGCGTTGCTTGCTTGACTTTGTCTTCGATGCAAGCGGTCAGCAGGTCTCTAGTCGATCGATGCACTGCAGAGCAGGTAAGAACAGGCGCGAATACGCGATATGTGGCCAGGACTTCAACCTGTCCATGACGCCTGCGCCCAACGCGGGCCTGCGTGTCACATTCGTGGCGACTTCCGTGCCCCCACAAGTGCTGACTACGCTCAAGGGCCTCACGACTCAGCTGGCCGCGGCAGACTTGTCAGCACGGCCGTCCGTTCTGTATGCAGCCGTTGGAGCATGGTACATGACTATCGATGACGTGAGCAAGTATTTCAAGCTTGCTGGGCTGTTGCACGCAGCGCTGGATGGCGTCGCGAGAGAGATAGCGCCCCCGCAGGTGCTCGTCTACGGCACCACGCTGGGAATGGAGAATCGTATCCGTAACAATCAGTCCTTTGACCATAAATATCTCCTGCCGCTGCTTCAAGAGTTGCAGCTAGACTCGCGATCCAGTTCAGCAGCCACAGTCCGCCATCGGCGCCGTATGCAATCGAGATCGCCGTGGCGATTGTTTGACCGCACCTTTGGTAATCCACTCTCGTGGAACGTCACAAATGACGGGCGTCACGGCCTGGTCGCGGTCGAAGGCCATGCACCACCCGTGGTCAACTTGGTCGACTTGTATCGCATGTTCGCCTCGGGCCTCTTTCGCCCTTCGCCCCTCCTGCATAGTGACGGGAGGCGACCTGCAAACGGAGACCCGCTGAGCTCGATACCGACGCCACAGCCGCTGACGCCCACCCAAGCAAGCAAGCTACTTAAGCGAGCAAAGCTGGGGACGAAGGAAGGGGAGTCCGCGGTCGTCCCGGCTTCGTCACTCGAGGGGCACAATGCAGTGTGCAAGCGCCTCCAGCTCCATTTCTCGCCTTCGTGTGCGGGCTATGGTGGACTCGAGCTACCAACTGCGCCGACTCGAATCCGACGACTCGAGCCCGCATCGAGCCAGAAAGGTAACTTTGGGGAGGCCTACTTCCACTTCTGCAACGCGTCGTTCCATGTCCTCTAGCCGACCGGCCGCCGCGGCGCTCCCCGACGGGCGGCCTGAGGGCTGTGTATGAGTCGTTTGGCGTGTGTGGGGTCTGATAGCCTGTTTCAATCGGTGGTGTCTAGTGGTGTCGGACACCATGTCGGACACACACACGTAGCACCGGTTGTCGCGTCTGTCGTGTTAACGTTCACACACGCACTTACACGCGGTCCGAGGCCCCGCGCACCCAGAGATGGATATCGCCGTACACGTTACCCTGCGCCGAACGATATCTCCGCGGACGCAAGAATGATCGGATTTTAATAGGAAATAGCCGATGCATCTCGCCCGAACTCGATTTTACCGCTCCGCTCGCCGCGTGTCGGTTCGGTTCGAACTTCGATTTTGCCAGGTGTGCGGGTGCATGGGAGATGGTGTGTATTGACTTCATAATCATATCCAAACTGCATCATCTAAACCACCAATTGGTATATTAGCATACCTCCGCATTCGAGCCACAGGCGGTAAAAATCAGCTCAGCAGTTTCACCTCGAGCGCGCACGTAGAGCTCAGCAAGAGCCGTACAAGCGCCGCCCATCTAATTTGCTGGCACATCAGGCGGTGCCACTGGGTCCTGCGCCACGCTGTGGCGGGTGCTCACCTTCGCTGCCGCGTTCCACTTGGGCAACGACTGCCCCAGGCCGTTGATTGCCCATCTCGACCACGCTTGCAGCTTCTGTAGCGCACTGGTCTGCCATTCCGCAGCCTCGTGCTCGGTGCCATACCGGTGCTCGTAGCTCTCTCGCACCTGCTGCTTCTTGGCCATCATTCCATCGTACGCGGTGCCAGAATTCAGACTTTCTGCGATCTTCTGACGGACCTCCTCGGCCTGCTTCATCTTCCGCCGCAGGACCGCCTTCGATTTGGCCCGGATTGAGGCCCGGATCGCGGCCGACCGGGCCTTGTTTGAGAGCGCACCCTCGAGGTGCTGCACCTCTGTGATCTCGCGCAACGCACGACCCGACTCAAACTCTTCCCGCCCGATCTGCCCGCGTTGGGCCTGCTGCTCGGCCAGCTGCTGACGCGTCGCAGCCAGTGCCGTCTTGATCTGCCGGACGACCGAGGCCTGCTCGCGCCTCGCGGCAAGCTCGCTCTCACGCACCTCCTTGAGTGACCGCTCCATTTCGCTGCGCATCTGAGACGCCTCCTCACGCTTATGCGCCGCCTGCGCCTCTTCAAGGGAGTCGAGCCGGCTATCGTGCCCCCGCGCCTCGTGATAGCGCCTGCGTGTCTCCTTTGCGGCCTTGGACAACTCCTTCTCAAGCCGCATCTGGCCTCGTTCCTGCTCGGCCTTGAGCTGCGCCCCATTGTCGAGCCGCTCCTGTAACAACTCCGAGTGGAGTTTCTGGACAGCGCGCTGCTGCTCCCGCTTCTTTTGCCAGCGCTTCTGACCGCGCGACACGTGCGCACTCTCACTCTCTGCGCGCTGCGTGCGCCACTCCTCTTTCTGCTTCCGGATCGAGTCGCCCAGCTCCTTGGCCTTCACGTAGCTTCGAAAGATACGCAGTTCCGACTCAGGCATCGGGGACGGTCGCTTGAGCTCGTGGCTCCCGACGAGCTTCCTGAACCTCTCTTTCTCCTCGTCGTTGCCATCCTCGTCCGTTGCGGCCGCTATACGCTGCTTGAGGTACGACGACCATTTCTTACGCTCGGCGACCTCCCTCTCCTGCCGCTGCCGCGCTTCGGCAGCTAGTTTTGCCCGGTAGGCTTCCACCGCCGCACTATCATACTCATCTACGGTCGCAGGCTTCACTTGCTTGAGCTTGCGCTGAAGCTCTGCGTTTTGGTGCCGACGCTCTTTGTCCATCATCTCTCGCTGCGCCTTGGCTGCCGCAGCCATCGCAAGACGAGTCGCCTGCTCTTCAGGTGTCTCAACGTCATCTACGATCTTCGGCCCCTGGCTCTCAATTCTCCGCAACAAGTCCCGCTCGTGTTGCCTAGTTTCGGCTTGTTCGGACTTGAGCCGTGCTCTGGTAGCTGCATGCAGCTGCGCAGAGGAAGGCGATGGCGACGATGGCGGCGGAGCTGAAATTGGAGCCGGCGCGGTAGGTGGATGTGTAGCAAGACCATTGGAGCTGGAGAACGGTACCTCCGACTTCATCGTCAAGTCTCTCGTTGCCGACCGCGAGTGTACGTTTTGGTCTCTTTTTTCAGGCTCATCCATCCTGACCTCACACGAGGTTTGCAAACTTAAAACTTTGTGGTTGTTTCAGATCGCGCGCTTATCGTGCAACAGCGCGTCGGCCCATTTGAGCTGATTTTTCTGGCCGAGCCGGCGGTTACTAACCGCACGGCCCCTTCAACCTTCTGGCCCATGTTCTGATTGAGTGTCCATCATTGTGTTCAAGCTCATCGCAGGTGTGTGGTTGTGTTCAGTGGCTGTGAGAGGCCCACCTTGTACGCCGTCGTGTTGTTGTTGCTGCCGTGTTCTGATTGAGTGACCATAATTTTGTCGTGCGACCCGAGTCGTGAGAGCAACCCCCTGTCGTCATGCTGCGTCCTCTTGCGTTGATTATGATCGTTCCCCTCGACCTGCGACGTGTCGAGATGTCGACCCGCGCTGTCGGGCCACGCCCGTCAACTCAGAGCGCATGCCGGCATCTGCCGATTCGTCTGATTCTCCTTCATTTCGCAATTCTTGGCACGCGCAATCGCCAAGTAATAACTCGAATTCGACCACGTACCCAGCATCCAATCACCGCTTTCTGTCGAAGCTGCCCGAGTCCACTGTACCGTCGCCAGTGCGCTGAGCTTGCCATTACGCGTCCGATCACATCCCTGCTTCGTCCGAGGAAGGCGATGGGGGTGACGTCAGAGGTCCCGCGCCGTTCGATAATGCGAGACCATCCGCGAGCTGCGCCTAGCCTCGAGCGCGGCGGCCGAGGCGCTGGGCACTGGCGGCGGGCGGTGGTGCTGGCAACGGGGCTCGCGAGGGCGGCACATCTCCCACGGCTGGCGGCGGGGATCCGCCATCGTCTCTTATTGTATGCAAGCGACCAGATAAAATCTTGCAGGAGCTAAGAGTATCGAGGGGGAAGGCGCCGGAGATCGCTTCCTTCGAGCTCTTGCGACTTCGAGAGATCACTTCCAGAGACTTCGAGCGCTACCTCCAGAGGCTTTCCCCCAGCAACGTCATCGAGGCGGGAGATTTGCCTTCTCGTCACGGGGCTCAGAGCAGGCGAGAGATCGTCGAGGTGCTCCTCGGGGCTCAACTCTGAGTCGACAGCAGGGACCATGACATGGCTCAAGAGGATGCGGACGAGAAGCACCGCAAGCGCGCAGCGGCCGAGCCCAAGAGTGATCGCGATCATCGGCCTGGTGAGCAGGATGGCCTCATACGATCGGTGTGAGGCGACCGTGAGCGGTGTGAATGGAAGGCCCGAGACGAGGAGGATCCCCACCGAGACGCTCATCACCACAGGGAAGCTCAGGTTCCACCGCGGCCATGTGCGCGTGGAGGCCACTGGAAGGCGAAAGAAGCTCGAGATCTCGAGATCGAGTCTGCGGAGGGCCCACGAGACGGAATAGAGCCAGCTCGGAGGAGAGAGGAGGCCCCAACCGTCAGCGTCTGGCGAGCCATCGAGCTGTGCGCGGCTCTCGGTAAAGCTCGCAAGCACGTCCGGCGCCAGCAGGATCTGCTTCATTCGGTAGGCTGCGTGGCCAAAGGAGACCACGAGGGCTATATCCACGTAGCCCAGCGCGAGCACAATGTAGATTTGGCCAACGGACGCTGAGATTGCGTATGCAAGGGCGCCCTTTCGGTCTGCGCGGGTCTGCGCAATCAGCGTCGCCATGACCGCGGTGAGCGCCCCCACTGCGCCGACGACAGCTCGCGCCCAGGCATAGACTGACCACTCCGCTTCCATGCTCGCCAGCAGCACGACGCCCAAATGGGGTGAGAGGCCGCCATACCCGAGCGCGCTCGCGGGGGTTGGCCCCTCCATCGAACGAGGCAGGAGAGAGCACAGAGGGAATTGAGACGACTTGAGGAGGGCAGCAGCGATCAGTGCCGCAGCCGCCGGAGCGCCCGATCTCGCGCCATCTCCAACGACTCTCGCGTCCTCGCTGAGCACGGCGGCGCTGAGCAAGCAGAGGTCCGAGAGGCAGTACGCACCGAAAGCGAAGGTGGCGTTCTGGTACGCGCTCATCCGCTCATTGTACAGTCCGATGAGGAACGTGGACGCGAAGCCGACGAGGGACCATCCGCCCAATGCCTGCTTGAGGTCGCGGGCCATCGCGACGAGGTTGAAGCCGGTGACGAGGCATGCCGAGCAAATGCAGAAGAGTGCAAATTTCGTATCGCCGTGGATGAATCTCCTTGAGAAGATGAGCAGTGGCACGGATAGGAGCGTTCCACATGCCGAGGTGAGCACGCCCCGCAGAGACGGCTCTCCGAGCTTCTGCGCGAGAACGATGGGCACGATGCATGCACACACCGTCGCAAGTAACGACAGAACGTAATATAACGTCTCGCGGGCCGTGACGCCCTCCGCGAAGAATCGATGGGCTCGTACCATCCGGACGTCGATGGGCACGTAAGGCTCTGACGCGTTGAGGTCAACCGGCAAGTAGCTGCCCTGCCTCTGCTCGAGAAAGCGGTTGGTGAACGGGTCGCGGCACACGAGACGAACCCAGTCGTTCCGCACGAGACGCATCAGTTGCGCGTTGCGGGCGAGCACCGCTTCGACACGGGCAGGTGGCGCGTCCACGACGTACTGCGCGCGCACCGGCGTGTGCATCTCCGTCATCTGGGAGGGCAGGCCAGTCCGCAGGTCGCCGCACGTTCCTTGCATCACGCCGAGGTGGCCGACCACGTTGAGGGGAGCCTTGGTGCCGGCGGAGTGGTCGTTACCAAAAGTAGAGAAGAGGAGCTCGAGATTGATGCCAGAGCAGACGATCAGAGCTGGCGTCAAGATCCTCTGAAGGCTCGTCCCACTCTCATCGTCCGTGAACGGGTCATACGAGACTAGGAATGACCGCCTGTCGAGGTCGACTCCTCGCGTCAGGCTGCGCCGCCCCACGACGACACCGAAGTTGCCTGCGTGGTCGAGCTCGGGCCGGATCTCCGACGGATTCGTCGCACGGCCGGTGACGCGCTCAAGAGCCTCGGTGGCATCACGGGGCACGTCGAGCAAGAATCGACGGCAGCGTTCCAAGGCGTGCCGACCATTTGCAACCTCGAGGGCGCGTTGCATAGCCTCGAGAGCTTGCACATGGCTGCGCGGCAAAATCTCGACATCGAAAAAGCGCAGTTGATCGCGTGAGGTGTTGACGCCGCCGCCGACGAAGCGGGTCCCTGGAGGGATCACAATCGAGTGCTTGGTCGCGAGGATCTCGCGCACGCGCACGTCGTTGGCGACGCGGGCGATGAGCCGGGCGCTGTTCGAGCCGTCACGCCCGGCGCAGGCGCCGCACTGGTAGGCTGCAAAGTAGGGATTGTTCACACTCGAGGAGCCGTGGCCAATCGTGAGGACGAGCGGGGCGAAGCGAGAGGCGCTACCGATGTCGGTGAGTGTCGTGGCGAGGAAGGCAGCGGCTTGCTCCTCTGAAAACGGCAGACGAAACGTCGTCCTTGGTGCAGGGGGCATCACTTCCATCGCCACCGCTGTCGGCAAGAGGCAGCTCAGCAAGTTGCTCAGCGCCTCGCCCAGCCAGCTCACCACCCTCGGAAAGGGCAGGAGCAGGAGCTGGAGCAGCGACCACGGAGCGAGGCTCGTCACGACCAGAAGCGAGAGGCCGGGTAAGAACGACATAGCCTCGGCCGTACCCCGCCAGCGAGCTTCGATGCGACGGTTTCGCTTCCAGCGATGGAGGATTCCGGCTCTCTCGTCGTCAGGGTGTGCCTCCTCGACCAGTGTGAAGTTGGGCTTGGGCAAGGGCACGTTCCCCTGCGGCGCGAGTATCATCATGTCCCGTCCATCGAGCGGCTTGTACTTCACAGGCACACCGAAGAAACCGGCGACGCCAAACGTCTCGACCACCAAGCCATTCTCCTCGCAGACCGATTCCGCCGCGCGGCGAAACCCTTCCATCCTGTCGTCGAAACAGGTCCAGATTTGGTACTCGGGGGGGGGGCTCTCCTTGGGCACTGGAGGGATGTCGTTCGTGCCGATCCCAACAAGCAGAGTGCGAAGGTACTGGTCCTCCACCACCGGCTCGTGTGCCTGTTGGTCGATGAATGCCAGACCGCTCGGATGGCGCCTCTTTAGACGAGGAGCCGCCGCATGAGGGCCACCACGATGCGAGTACTCGCCCTCTTCATCTCGGAGAGGCGCCTCCTGCAGCCACGTGCCCAGCGAACTCGGCTCTCGCCCCATGCCGGCCATCATGTGCACCATGGAGGAGTACATGAGGATCGAGCGCACGGCCAGGTAATCCACCAGCCGTACCGGAGCCGCGCTCGGGCCCAAGTTCGGGCTGGGGCCCAATCGACCGTGAGGACCTTCGGACGGTTCGCCTTCCACGCGATGAAACATGCCCGCCCCTGCGTACGGCAACACCGTTTGTGAGCAGGCAAGTATGATCCGGAGGCGCAAGGACGAGGCGCGGCTAATGGGCCTCTCCGGCGTGTGCGGAGCGCGAGGGGCGAGGGGTTCGATCTGAAGCGTTGGACTTACATCCTCGGAGCTCGAGCAGAGACGCACGCAGCGAGGCCGTCCAGTTGTGGCGTGGCACACGAAGGGCGTCGAGAATCCACAAGAGGCATCTATGCCCGAGGGTCTGGAGACTCTCATGCTGACTGCTGACCCCCTCGCATTCGGACAAGATGTGACGAGCGATCTCCCTCGCACCGTCTCGCCATGTCGTAGACCCGAGCAGCTCAAGCCTGGCGAACACGAAGACGAAACCACGCTCACGGCCGTCGACGGCCCACCGTGCAGCACCTCTATCGAGAAACGTGGCGGCGAGCTCGCACAGTGCGTCATCCACCCGTGGGCGCGGGTCAACTGACGACAGGTGCTTGAACTGCGCGGCTGGACTCAAGAATTGTTCGAGCTCATGCACGTAATCGATGGCTGCATGGAATGTCAGCTCATCAAAGTGGCCGAGGGGATTCTGATAGACAAAGTTCTCGAGGATTGGCTGCCTCGGTAGCACCTTTGCCGCCTCGGCGATCGATGCATTCAAAAGAGTCTGCTCCTCTTGTTCAATTGTCGTTGGTGGGAGCGACTCGATGAGCCGTGTGTACGGAGGCTGAGTAAAGAACTCCGCCATGAATTGGAGGACGCTTTCGTGCTCTGCCTTCGTGATCTACCTTCCCGACTGTTGCCTAACCACCGGAGGCTCTCCAGCGTGCCAGCCGCTGCATTATTTGCGGTCCCTCGGCCGGGAGATGTGTGACTTTTTGGGGCTTCTCAAAAGTTTCGGTTCAAGTGAACGTAAAAATAGACTCGCGCGGGGGACGTACATATAAACTCATGGACTTCCGGTGTGTCCACCGCCGCCTCCGTTGATGGCGCAATCGGAAGGTACGAGAGGTGCCACTCTTTTTGTTGGGGGTCGAACGCGTACGCGTACATGTAGTAACTACGGTCCAAGATGGCCGTGCCCCTAACGTGCCCCTGGCCCATTTCGGTCGGTGACTCGGGAATAGAGAGAGAGTTGTAACTGAACAAGCTACCCTACCAATTGGCGTATAATCGTTACGGTGTCGTTACCTGAGATGTCTTCACGGGACACACTGACTGTAGGCAAATACGCGAGAACGCGACTCACGACAAAACATCTTTCAGTCAAGTACATGTACCGCACATTTCTGGCAAATGTTACATAAAATTTCGCGACATCTACGCCATGCAAGGGCAACAAATCAATTATCTGCAATTTGCCAGTGTGGTGGGCTGGTGAGTGAGAGTTATTGAGACACTCACTCACTCACTCACTCACTCACTGGGCTGGTGCGTGGGCCACGACCCACGAGATCGTGTCGGAGCGCACGGGAGCGCAACACTGATGGGCTCTCGTTCCGGTTCAAGACTCAATTGACCCCGGACGTCTCGAGGCAGACTACAATAGAGAGGGTAACCATGCTCGTCTCGTACCATGCGGCCACGGGCCGGGGCGGGGATACGCCTACGGGGTGGCTACGGGGCGGGAAGACGGAGTACCGCCGGCGGTATGGGCAGGTATGGGGTCTGGCGCACGACGTCGAGCACGATCGACGTACGTTTGTACATGTCCATTTCCGTGTGCTGGGGCGTGTGTATCCTTAGCCGCCCCCCCCACTGGTTTCTAAATTAATAACTACACTTCATAAAGGAGAAGGACTTGAGAAACGAGGCCGCGAGGCCGCACCATGTCTGGAGTGATGTGGCGATATCTTGTGTCACCAAAAGGTACTGCCACCAAACATTGCGCTCAGCGCTGCATCGTGCGGCGCAAAGAAGGCTTGCAGCCGACGAAGGGACGTCTCTGTGACGGCGCCAGACTGTAGCAGCCGGGAGATGGTCGTGTAGTTCTCCCGCCCAATCTCCACCTTGAACCCTACCACAAAGGGCGGCAATCCAAGGAAGGCGCCGATGCGCTTGAGGGTCTCGAGCGGCCGGAGCACCAAGTCGTCGAAGCGCACGAGCAGAAGGCTATTGCGCGCAAAGGTAGCGAGCCAGCGGCGCAGATGCAACGCGTACATCGAGTGCACGAGCGGCGTGAAGTAGATGTTGCGGCACTCGCTCTTGGACTCGTCGTGCCACGTCATCGTCTGTGCTGCTGCACCGAGGCCCGAGGCGTTGCCCGCGTAGCATGGGCGCACGCACAGCAGGTTGGTCATCATAATCTCCTCTGAGGTGAAGACGGCCGTCCGGTTGGGGCCTTGCGCACCAGCGGGAGGCACACCCGCCGCCACCTGGGCCTCTTTCGCCTTGAGCAGCGCGCGGAGCGAGCGTTGCATGCACGGGTTCTTACCCATGTGGTTGATCGGCGACCAGCCGAAGCGCAGCTGCATCGAGAAGTATGAGTACATGCGCGCGATGGGCTCGCGCAGCGTGACGATGATCCGGAGCTGTGGGTTGACGATGTGAAAGAGTTCGATCGTCTTGGCACTCATCACGATGTAGTCGGGCATCTTGAGGCCCGTGATCCGCTCAGTCGAGTTGCACACGTCCTCAAAAGCTTCCAGGTAGGAGCTGAGGAGAGTCGGGTTTTCCTTCGTGTCCCACGCGGCCACAGCATGCGGTCCTCCGTGGAAGGCTTCCTCCTTTGGAATGTCAATCGAGGGGTGTCTTGAGAGGTACCAGCGCAGTTTGGACGTTGCCGCCTTCTGCGAGCCGATCACCATGAACGACGGCAGGCAGGATCCGCGGTAGGCGTGCGTGTATGCGCCGTGGCACCGGCACTCGACCGCGGCGCGCGCGGCCGCGGAAGCCGCCAGCACGCCACCACTCCCTCTCTCTGCGGGCCGCTTGCTCGAGCGTGGCGTGCGTTCTCGCGATTTGCCGGTTGCGAGACTCGCGCATGCCGTTGGCATGCGACATGATGTCTGTCCGACAGCCGTGCACCTTGCCATGCTGCTGCCATTGGGTACCCAGCGAGCAGGGCAGCACAAATCAGGCCCAGCTATGTTGTCGGCAGCGCCACAGCCAGGGCCTCCGCACTTTACTGCGCACCGATCGGAACAGCAGTGCTGGAGCCCGGCGTCGAGCCTACCGGCACTGCAGAGACCCGCGATGCAAGTATCAGCAAGCGAGCCAACGAGGCGAGCGTTTACGAGCGCGATCAGCATTCGCATCTCTCAACCCGCACCGGGGCGTCGGAGTGCTTGAAAGTCGATCCTCCCGCGATGATGTACGAATCTGTTTACGTTCCGGGGCTTGAGACCAGGCTCTCCCAGACCTTGAAACCAATCATCTTCAGCGCCGCCCGCCAGGCGGGAGATGACGCCACTAGACTGCTCGACGCTGACCGTCCATGCCGGCCTTCAACTGGACGAGACCGGCACACCACCAGGCCCGTGCCCCCGTGCGGCGCCCCTTTGCAGCAGGCGAGGCGGCAGCGCAACCGATTTCTGGCCAGATCCCATCGCACGGTGCTGCCGCAGTGCTGGCGCCCCGCCGCTCATTCGACCTAGTGGCACTCTCCTCGCGCAGCCTGACGGCTGCGGTGCCGCGCGAGCACGAGCCTATCACAGTCACTTGTGATGGCCGCGGCGCTGCGCGCGCCCCGCCGCTGTCGCAACCGCCTTCGCACGAACGGACAACGCCACCATCACATGCCGGCACGCCACAGGACTGCGAGGGCCTTCGCCACTCTGGGCTCACGATGCCCGTCGACGATCACGAGGAGGCAGCACGGCGGCCATCCTCACTGATGCACCTGCGGCTGAGCCCAGAGTCGCTGGCCCCGCCGCAGGAGTGGCCGTCGTACGAGCACCGCCGCACGCCATCGCTCCACATGCTTCGCGGGCGGGAGGGTGAGCGTGCATATGGCTGGTCGTCATCCTCCGCCCCCGCCCCGGACGACGTCTGCGGTGACGAGGGCGACTTCGATCTCTCGTTGGGTGCTCTCTTGCCGCTCCCAGCTCTGCGGCTCCAGCCGGGAAGCACCTTTGCGGAAGCCGGCTGTGCGACCTCGTCCGTGCTGCGCCCCAGCCGTCTGCCAACGGCCACGCTACAGCGCCAGCTCGAGAGCCTTGGGACGGACCTCTCTCCGATGCTGCGGGCGCCGGCGCCGCACGGCGCATGGTCCACGAGCGAGGACGTCGAGCGCTACGTCGAGCGCTACCCTGGCGTCAGCGCCATGCCTTGGCATGCGCCCGCCACGGCGCGTGAGCTGCCGTCGCCACGGCGGCCGCCGCAGAGCATCGTCTCTGCCGCCTTCCTCGACGCTTTCCGACCGAAGCCAGCGTCGGAGCCAGCAGTGGTGCTCTCGCCACAGCGGCCTACGATGACGGCAACAGGCGTGCTACTGCCCTCGTCGGCATGGACGGCGGCGCCAGACGAGCTGTCGCGACGCGGATCTGCGCGGAGAGATCAACGCCTCGTGGCGGGAGGTGGCTGCGGATGCAGCGCTCGCGTCTCGGAGCTCGAAGAGGACGACGAGGCGACGTCGGCGGAGGCGCAAGCTCAGGCAGCCGAGGCGGAGGCTGAGGTGGCCGAGGCGGCGGCCGAGGTAGCGGTGGAGGCGGCACTGGCGGCGCGCTCGCGAGCAGGGGGCAGACCGCCCCTTCGCCCGCTGCCAGCGCAGCGCAGCCTGCCGCCGCCGCGCCCAGCTGCCGTCCACCCATCGCCGTACGTCGCTCCCCCCGCGTCGCCGCTTGTGCCCACGGCGGCGCGTACCCACGAGGGTGCCGGTGGTAGCCGTGACGAGGCGCGTGAGTATGCATGCGGCGCAGTGGCGCACACGCTGGTACCGGCAGTCGAGGGCGCCTGCATTCATGAGGTCCCCATCCACGAGTACGGCTCCAACCTCGCGCCCGTTGCCGCCACCGCTGCCGCCGCCGCCGACCACGACGACGATGAGGAGGAGGCGGTGACAGCGGCGGCGGTGACAGCGGCGGCGGTGGTGCAGCAGCAGCAGCAGCATGCAAGTGCTCACTACGGCGCCCTCTCCTCCCCAGCTTGCACGGCGGCGCGGCAGCAGCCGCGGGCGTCATCGATCGACAGTGTGGATGCAATGGACGATGTGCATGCAATGGACAAGGGCCCGATTGCGGCGGCGGCGGCGGCGGCGGGTGGAGCGTTGCGCCTCCGTCCGCCGATGTGCTCTACGCGTACGCAGACGATCGCCGGGGGCGGAATCGACTGCGCCGTTCAGACCGAGGCGACCATGAAGCTACGCTCGCGGCTGCTCGTGACGGCGCGGCGCACGCTGGCCAGCCTCACGCGCGAGAAGGCCACACGGCTCATCGCCAAGGCGGCGCAGCGGCGCCGGCGCGCGAGCCTGCTGCCGCATCATGCGTCGTTCCGTACGACGGGCGGCGGTACTCGCGCTGGTGCACCGCAAGCCACCGCCGTGGTCGTCGGGCGGGGCAGCGTTTTCCTCGAGCGTGCCGCGACGCTCGGTGCCGCGTGAGTCGCCCGGGTCACTGGCCTCGCCGTTCTCGGCCGAGCCACGCGGGAGATCGCCCAAGAATGGGAGGCGTGGGAATGAAAGGGTCGGGTTGAGGAACTAGAAATCTAAGGTGTGTGCTGTGAGTCGAACAGACGCGATTGAAAGGTGCGGCTTGCACACAAAGTTAAGCTTAGAGACGCGTCGTTTCGGCGCAAATTGGGTGTGGCGCGCGAATTTGGCTCTCACGCCGGTGCGGAAAACCTCCGCGGCATGGCCCCCGCCGTCAAGGGGCGCCCCGCAATCGCTGCGATCCCTGCGCGGGGAGCCTCGAGCAGGCCTGCTGCCCATGCCCCAGCAGCTGCGCCAGCGGTAAGTGGAAAGGGCGGCAAGGCAGGCGCTGGTGCTGCGGCAGCTCCAGCCGCGGCAAGACCGCGTGAATCCACGAGTCCAGGTGGATCTTTCTTCGGGAAATGCATCGGCAATATCAAGGCCATTCTCGGGAATCGTCTGCCCATGGTTGGCCTCCTTGCTGCCATCCTGGCCGTTCTCGCGCTTCTGGGCTTCATCGGTTCCTTGTTTGTGGCAGCGCCCTCAATGCTGCCTCCGCCCCCGGAACCATCGCCGCCACTGCCGGTTCGGCGGGCCAAACTGCCACATCCTTCGTGTCCGGCCCCGCCCTCGCCGCCCTCTCTGCCGCCGCCCTCACCGCTGCCGCCGCCGCCGCCCTCGCCTGCATCGCCGCCACCAGACCCGCCGCATCCGTCGTTGCCTAAACCGCCGCACTCGCCCAAGCCACGCCCACCGCGGCCGCTGCCGCCGCCTCCACCCGCGCCACCGTCGCCGCGCCCGGCGCCGCCGCCTCCCGCGCCGTCGCCTCCCACGCCGCCGCCTCCCGCGCCGCCGCCACCATTTCCGCCTTTGCCGTCGCCGTCGCCGTCGCCGCCGCCGCCGCCGCCGCCTCCGCCGCCTCCGCCGCCCTCGCCACCCCCGCCCTCGCCGCCCTCGCCGCCGCCACCCTCGCCACCCTTG
>Ga0210247_100471_pt1 | contig 37786 bp, 42 predicted proteins | sample ChrtobMetP3_16mM_FD_155449 | JGI IMG/M metagenome (GOLD analysis project Ga0210247, IMG submission 155449) | Chrysochromulina tobin associated microbial communities from unialgal haptophyte culture, Seattle, Washington, United States - P3_16mM | ecosystem: Host-associated > Algae > Haptophytes >... | reverse complement strand
AGCCAAATGGCCGGCCGGCAGGATGGTGTCTTTGCAGTGTGGGCAGACCGCGCTGACGGTGTAGAGGTTGCTCCCGACGATGGCGAGCATCTTGATTCCCGCTGGAAGCGGCGCGAGCAGGACGAACGTGTATATGGCCGCGCGCCGTGCGAAAGGCAGGACCGTCGGGTCGAAGTGAGGCTCATCGTGCGCGTATGCGGTCGAACGATAGAACTCCGACGGCCATTCATTCGTGACGTTGGAGACCTTGGCCCACACGAATAGGAAGAAGCCCGTGGCGGAGTGCACGGCCTTCTCGCCGGCCGACTTGAGCATGGCCGCGAGCCGTACGACAGGAAGGACAGTCGGATCGAGGCGAGGCTCGCAGTGCGCGCAGTCAGTCGAACGAAAGGACTTGGGCTCGGAGGATCTGGGCACAGCACCGGAAAATGCCCCAAACGTCGCGGGCGCGATTATAATAGGCGAGACTGCCGATGCCCGACAAAAGCGAAAAGGGCCGGCGGAAATGTGAAGCCCCCCGCTTGACGCTACCTTCTCGAGTACTCGAAGAGAAAGAACGCGCACGAACCAACGATGCCGAACGAGTGGGGTAAGTACACAGAGCCGATTAGAGGGCACCTTATCGTCCGGGGTCTCGTACGCGTCGACCGCGTCGAGCATGGTGGAGCGCGGGCGTGCCCCGTACCCCCCCGTAAATTTGACCACACGCGGAAGCCCAGCAGAAGCGCGTGAGGGACTCGTTCTCGCGACCAGGGGGAGCGCCTCGGCTATGCGAAGATGACCGAGGGCAAGAGCGAGGACGAAGGCGCGAGCACTCGGGCCCCAGCACCACTCCGCTCTCATCAGAGAGCCAGACGAGAATGCGACCATCGTTCGAGGATCTCCTCAACGAGGTGTAAGCACCCAGTCCGTGCCAGCCGTTGGAATTAAATCGGGATGCGCATCAAACCGTTTCGAGACTCCCTTGAGTCCGAAACGTGAGCAGCATAGCTCCCGGTATGCGTCCGCACGGCCCCCCATATGCCCAATACCCCTTCCCCCTGGTTGGGCCCCTGTGGTAGCTCTGCCAACAGTCTCATCACACGTTGAGTTCACGGCCGCTTAACTGTTGGGGTCAAGCGGCATTAAGTGCGTAACCCGCTCTTGGTCCGAGGCGCCTAACCCTGACTCAGACTATATGTCTGTCACGGGTGGGCGGGTGGGGCTCAGACAAAACTTTACAAAACTATGCCGAAGTCCCGCGGCTCTCGCAGAGGCAATGCGCAGAGGCGACGGAAGACCATGCACGGCGCACGTCGCACCCAGCGACGCGGCCTTTCCCCGCCCGTCTCTCATTCACATGAACGGACCTTCCCGGATATCTCGGTCACTCACACACCGATCCCGGATCTGTCACTCGAATGACGTTCGCACGTTCCGCTCGCCTCTGTGCATAGTCTGCGCCAATGGTCTGCACGTTCTTGTGCGGCGCGTTCTTCTCACACGGCCCACCAGCATCCACAATAACTCTTCCCCGAGTTCATACTGTAGTGCCCCGGTTGAGGGGTTACGGGGGAGTTTACACACATGATGTAACCATTGACGTTACACATGATTGCATGATAATTGCTTGTTTTTAACATGCTTGTTAACATGTTTGTTCAATTACATGCACAGTCCCTCCAGGTCCCAGCAGTGTTTGTTACTCCCGGTCGACAGGACGACAGCTGTCCAGCTGTCCGTCACCGCGTCACCACTCCCCTTCGGGACAAGGTGTGCGAGGGCTCCCCCCGCCCGGTGTCTTGATGAAGTGGTTTTGTCTAAGGGCCCCCAATAGGGAGAGGACATGCTCGTATTTAGGGGTTTACCGGTACGGTAGGTACGGTACCGGCACTTGTGAGATTCGTCTGTGTGCCTTTGTGCGTCCGCGTGTTCCGTGTGTCTCGTGTGTGTCCCGGCTCCCCCCGGTGTCTTTTTACCGGCACGTCCCGAAATAGGCACGAGCGATGCCGAAGTCGCGGTCGCAGGTACAACCGGCGAACGCTTCCTCAGAATACAATCTGTCTTGCGCGGTCCGCGAACAGCAGCCTCGTCCACAAGTGCACTTGCTTATGAGCTCACTGCCCCGTTGCTGGCGGCTGCTGCGCTCATCCTTGTGTGCTCTTGGGACGCAGCAGACACTTTCGCCGCACTCCATTCACGTCACACTTGAAAGCTCGACTGAATTCATCTCGCTGCTCAATAATGTTCTCAGCGTCGGTGCCGATCTCCATGGCTGGTGTTTGAAAAACGGCCAGATCAGGAGCAAGATTGTTGATGCGACAGCCACGGTGGTCACGCATGTGACAGATCGCAGGCTAGGCCCAATGACGAGATTGATTCCATTAATCGATGGGTACCTACCGTCAGACTCGATTGCTATCGTGGTGGATGAAGACAACGCATACAAGCGGCAATTTATTTGTCGGCTAGTCACCGAGCTCATGAAAGAGGAGAGTGCAGGCCATCAGAATGCAGTCCTCGGAACGCGAAGCGTGGTCGTCCCGCGGAGTGCCTGTACACTCACAAAGAGCGCTCGAGTCCCACCGGCGAAAACCGGCGCCACGCCTAATGGCAGTGCTGTACGTGCGCCCATTCTCGAGCAAACTGGTGGGCTCGTAAGCCGCGTTCACGTTTGGAAGCCCGCGCTGCTCTCGAGGCTCGCCAACGTGACACCCTGCTGGTCAACGGTGCCAGAGCTCCGGAAAAATGACGACCTGTGGGTCAGTGGGGTGCTGCACGAGCATGGGGTGCATCGAATGCGCATAAGCTCTGGATGGCTCTTCAAGACTGTCCACACGTTTCATTCGGAGTGGGGGCTTCACAACATCAACCTGCTGAACTTGACAGTGGGCATAGTGGCGCTTTCAGGCCGTTGCGGGGTGCTCAACGCATCGATTTCCGAGCGAGTGCAGGATGTGGAAGCAAGGGCGCGTAATTTCCTGAGGGTACCGGTATCATCCAGTCACACCTCCTGAAAATGAGAACAAGTCTGGGGAAAAGCAAAAGGTCAGTTCCTGTCAGTGACCAACCACACACGAGTTTCACGCGGTGCTCCCTTTTCGAGAGCCCTACGGGTACACGTGCGACGACGTGCCACACCCAAGTGAGTGTCCCTCACCACACGGCCGACTGCCCATGCGTCGTCTCCGCATTCGGGCAAGTGCCACGATCATCGCTCAGCACAAGCCCATCAGCTTCCTATCACCATCGACAGATCCACGCGGCAACAAGCGATACGCGCGCGATCTGCTCATGCACACAAACCTGCGCGGCCACTGGCCTTGGGAAGGTGAGCCAAGAGACTTGCCGGGTCTCTCGTGCTGTGGACGGCTCGACGCGGACTCGAGTGGACTCCTACTGTGGACGGACGATCACGATCTCGCTCAATACATCATCGGTCCCAATACACCCGTTGAGAAGGAATACCTCGTGCGTGTCTCCGGCCAGCAACATTACTCGGAGGCAACTCTCGCTGATTCGCTGGCCCTGCTACGCTCTGGCATCACGCTGGACGGGGAGCCTTTGCGTGCAGCCGACGTCTCGTGGGCGAATGCGGATCAGCTCAAGTTCGTTCTGCGCGAGGGGCGCCATCGACAAATACGGCGCATGTGCTTAATCGTCGGCTTGCAAGTGGAAGCCTTGAAGCGCGTTCGGATCGGCAAGCTACGCCTCGCGAGCCTCAGCATTGGGAAATGGACACCACTCTCACCCGCAAACGCCGCCAGCTTGCTCATGCCAAGTCGCCGTCCCCCAGCACAAGGGCACGTGGCCGCTGAAGCGGAGAGCGCGGTACCGCGGCGCCAGTCGGACGCCCATGAAACTGATTCGGGCCCACACCTTGGATTCTCGGACACCCAAGGATACGCACGGCCCGGACCACGAGCGATACCGGTACGAGCGGTCGGACAGGCAGCCCACTCTACACAGACCTCGCGTCTTATCCGAAGGGGGTAGGGCGTCCCCTTCCAGGCCTTTGCGCTTTTTCGCGGAGACGCCGCAAAGCACCCAGGACCACTCGCACCACTTTGCACTGAGCGGAGGAGTTTGGTAAAGACACAGGGCGCTGGTGGAGAGCGGAGCGTGCCCGGGCCCAGGCTCGATCGAGCGGTTCTTGACCTCGAAGTCGAAGAGCTGCAGCATGCTGGGCTCCACGATTCTGATCGCGTTCATCTACACTGCTGGCATCTACTTCTGCGTCTCAGCCGCTGCGCTCCTCGGCAACCGCAACAACAAGGTTTTCATGTACGTGAACTCAATCCTCTTCGCGGGCTCGTGGGTCATGTGGGGCCGTACATGTACCTCCTCGCGCGCTTCGGCCTCATGTCGGAATGCCGTCTTCGACGCCGTCTACATCAAGATGGGCCTCATCCTCGACTCGTACGCGATGGTACGACACGTACGCGATGGTCAGCAAAATCGAGTCGTCGAGCGAAGTCGACGTCCTCAACCTCGCGCTCAATAAACTGCTCAACTTCCTGCAAATCTTCAGGCGCGTCATCAGATTCGTCGAAAAAGCTAGGCAGAAGACGAGGAAGTGACACACACTGGGCTGGGTTCATAATATGATGGGAATGTGGTGAGACAGCATGCGCCGCTGAGGGCACCAACACCAGCAGCAGTGAATGCTACTTGTTCGAATGACGAGGGAATGTAACGTCCGGTCCCGGCACACAAAGTCTACACGACAGTCAGAGTCTCTGTCACGCGTCAATCAGTGGAGTCGAGAGACGTCGTCGTCGCGGTTCCATGATTTTGTAAAGTGACGAAATTTCAGGATTCAGCTGTGAACTCGGTGAACTCCTCCCGCGGCTGCTTCTTGGCTACCGGCGCGATGTCGTCCTCAATCCATGCACCGTTCTGGTCAGGCACTACCCAGTCTCCGTCGTACGCGCTACCGGCGCATTTCTGGGTCGGACCAGACTTGGCAGACCTGCGTCGCGCGCACGTGCGCGGGCTGCCGCTACCGCTTCGTGAGGACTTCGGCGATGCCTACGAAGGCAGGTGTTTCGTGCGCTTCCACAGGACGAAGTCGCTACAGGCAGTCCATGGTCGCGAGGCGCGACGGCGCTCCGATCCGCCCGTGATGATCAATTCTATATGGTTCCCCGATCGCTGCATCCCGGGCTGCCATTCACTCGAGGTTGTCGCACGCTCCCGCTTGAGGCCCCGCACGACTGCTGCAATCAGGGGCACGGCAGCGCGACCAGTATCCGCTCGGCGCTGAAATGCACGATGACGATGCGGAAGCAGCAAAGCAAGCAACTATCGACGGAAGGGGCTGTCCGACGTGCTCGTGCTCGCGTCTGGGAGCTGAGCGGTGAGAGCCGCTGCCCGTTTCATGGTGTCACAGTGCTGGTGTGGCCAGAGTATGGTCAGAGCTCTCCGTCCAGCTCCGGAGAGGACTCACGACTTTAAAACATGGCCACGCATAAGCCGTAACCCCTCGAACCCCAAACCCGTCACTCTCGAGATGTGTGGTGTGAGGGTGTGGACTGTGGTGTCAGGGAGTCCGAGGTGTGTCGCAGTGTGTCGGGCCTCGCGCGGATTCACACGCGACACGGTTGGGGATACGTCACGTTGCGAGTGGGCGGTGTGGCGGGTACAATAGCTCTAATACACACACGACACAGGGTGGCGTGGGTCACAACAACATCGTTCATCAACAAATCAACACGCACACGCTGCACGCGTCGCCCCGACAGGCTCAGAGCGTCAGGGAAATGCCACGCGCGGGGCGGGGGGCAAAGATGCATCTAAGCATGGCGAGGAACCGCGCACCCGCGCCCATCGCTCCAACATCATGCTGCATGCATGCACACGCACCACAGACGCTCTACCACCGTGCACGCATGCACCCGATCCCCTTCCAAATCATGGGTTGGCCGTGGGTGTCCATCTACACCTCCGGTGCCCAAGTACAGGGCTGAAGCCCAACGTCTCATCTGCCACATGCCCATCTGTCTGCCGCATCTGTCTACCCGTTCTGATGCCATACGCAACCACAGATCCGTGTGCGATCCGTCTGCAGCGGCTGCTGGGTTCGTGAGCTGCGGCTGGCCCCTCCCCATCAGAGGTCGGCCAGGCGCTCATCATGGCGCTCACGCGAGCGGCGGCTTGCAGGACGTGCCTGGTCAGGGCCTCACCATGCGTGCACGCTCGCTCGCTGTGGCCGCCCCATGCCGCTGACGCCGCCGATGCCGCTGACGCCGCCGATGCCGCTGACTCCGCGTGTCGTCTTCGCGCCGTGGCCCGCCGCGGCTGCAGCCGCGGCGGCCGCGGCCGCCGCGCCATGGACCGCTGCCCCCTGGCTAGGCTCGCCTGGACGCGGCGAGGCAGTGCGCGAGGCGCTCGACCCAGCGCTCCGCTTGCGCTCACCGTTCGCCTTGGGCGGGGCGCCCGTCAGCAAGGCATGGACAAAGTCATAGTCGGTGAGTGGCTGCGGCTCGCGCCCGCGCGACGAGAGGGCAAAGTATTGGTTGGTCTGGTACGCGCCGGCGGGGCAGTTTGCCGCGCCGGTCACCACAGGGCCGGTCCCAGTGCCGCCACGATGCAGGTTCGTCGTTTCGCGCAACCGGTTCGCGCCGCCGGCAGCGCCGGCGCCGGCGCCGGCGGTGCTGCCGCTGCGAGCCGCTCCGGCCGCACTGCCTACGGCCACGGCGCCGCTCGCCACGGCGCCGCTCACGCCGGTCTCATTGCCGTCCTCGTAGACCATGCCGTCGACCGTCTGCGTCCGCGGGGACGCCGGGGCCGACTGCGAGGTGGTGCCGCCTGCCGCCGAAGAGCCTGGGCGGCTGCCCGTCGCGCCCGCGGGCGCGCCCACGACGGCGCCGATGGCGGCGGCCGCAGCGGCGATGGAGGCATTGCCGCTGGCGCCAGCGCTGCCGCCGCGAGGCGACGAGGGCGGCGTCGGCCGATGCATGCTGCGCGGGGTGCTCGGAGGCGTCGGTGCTCTGCCTGACGAAACCGCCAAGACGGCGCTCTGGTCCGCCGCGATGCGCATGCGTCGGGGGGAGCGCCCCCCGGCGGTGACGATCGTCTCGCCGGACGGCGACGAGTGCGGCCGCGGGCTGTCGTAGTGCGGCGTCGTCGGTGCCGTTGGGGCCCAGACCCCACAGCCGCCGCCCGCGCCGCCGCCCACGACGACGACACCAGCGCCGCTGCTGCCGCCGCCGTACGCCGAGGTGGCGCCGCGGTAGGAGCTTGCCGCTGTGGCCGTGCCGGCGAGCGCCGTCCCGAGCACGCGCTTCCCTGCGGACTTGCGCGAGTTTCGACCCAGACCGGCGCCCGGCGGCACACCCGGCGCCGTCCGACGGCTGCCTACGCCTCCAAAGGCGCTATTCGAATCGGAGCTGTTCGCGCCGAGAGCGCTGCCTGCCGCGGCGAAGTGGCCAAAGGGCTGCGCTTGCCGTGGTGCGGCCGCATCGCCCGCCTCCTCCTCGTCCTCCTCGTTGTCGTCGCTCGCCTCGAGCGCGAGGCGGAGCATTTGTAGTTTCGCCTCCAGAGACTTTGCGCCCTGCTGCTGCTGTGCGGGGGGCTGGTTCGGCTGCTGCATACGTAGCATCGGCGCGGCTTCGTTGGCGCTCGCGCCCAGCTTGTTCAGCACCGCCGGCGCCGCCGGCATCCCGGCGCGCTCGCGCATCACAGACGGCTCATCGAGACCGAGGGCGAGTAGCACGCCCTCGAGCATCTCGTCGGCCCCTGGTGCGACGCGCCCCTTCTCCGCGTCCTTGTACGTGTAGCGGTAGCGCGCCGCTTTCTCGGCCGAGTACTCCACTTTCCACTGCTTGTCGGAGACCGCCTTCGAGAGCAGGCACAGCGCCTCCAGGAATGCATCAAACGAGAGCATCGTGCTCGCGGGCAGCTTGCCCGAGGCGGCGCCGCCTGTTGGCCGGCGGCCGCCGCCCTTGAGCGCATCCTCGTAGACCTCCTCGAGCCGCTCCGCACTCAGGTACCCCGGGCACACGTCGAAGGCGTCCGCGAACGCCAGCCAGCCCGAGAGCGAGAGCATCTTGGACGTGGCGCTGCCGCAAAAGTGTGAAAACAGCTCGAGCAGCAGCGCGCGGTAGCTGACGAGGAGCAGGCTGCACTGTGCATTGCTCGTCGAAGGGCCGCCATCGTTTGCCCGCATCCCACCGCCTCGCTCGCCCATTCCACGTTCCTCGACCCAAAGGTCGTTGCGTCCGTCGCACGCAGGTCAATCCGGGAGAAGTTGGCAAGCGCTCGGATTTTCGTTCTTTTTATCTCCCTTTTAAAAAGGTAACGTCGTGATTACAGGCTCAAAGAAAGGCTCACGGTCGGTCACAGACTTCGCGAGGTCTGAAGCTCGCGACGCGACTTTCACACGACTTTCACGACAAATGGCCTACCTCTCGTGGTTGATCGCCATTTCGTGGCTCGTGTGTAGCCCGCGCGCCTTCGTGGCCGTCACACAAAATTATGCCGGCCGCGTAAATGTCGGCTTCGCACCGGCCGTGCTGCCGCTGCGCGCTCCGACGCCGCGCATGGGCGTTCCCAAGTTCTTCCGCTGGTTGACTGAGCGCTTCCCGCAGATCAACCGGCGGATCAGCGAGGGCCGGCGCGCCGACGACTACGTAGACAACTTCTACCTCGACATGAACGGCATTATCCACACGTGCACGCACGGCGAGGGCATTCCCGCGGGCTTGCAGCCTTCGGAAGAGGCGATGGTCGACAAGATCTTTGAGTATACCGAGCGGCTGATCAAGATCGCCAACCCGCGCAAGCTGTGCTATCTGGCGATCGATGGCGTCGCACCGCGCGCCAAGATGAACCAGCAGCGCTCGCGCCGCTACCGCGCTCCGCGCGAGGCGGCGCAGCTCGCGGCGCAGCTCGCAGCGCAGGGCGTCGCGCAGCCGACCGGGCCGCAGTTCGACTCCAATTGCATCACGCCGGGTACCGAGTTCCTGAACCGGCTGGGCGAGCGATACAAGTCGTGGATCAAGCACAAGCAGGCGACCGACCCAGCCTGGATCAACGGGCCCATGGTCGTCTTCTCGGGCGCTGACGTCGTAGGCGAGGGCGAGCACAAGATCATGCAGGCGATCCGCGACGGGCGTGCGAGTGGAGCGTTCGATGAGGGGACGCGGCACTGCATGTACGGTCTGGATGCCGACCTGATCATGCTCTCGCTCGTGACGCACGCGCCGCGCTTTACGCTGCTGCGCGAGCGCCAAAAGTTCCAAAAAGGACGTTACGCGCCGCGCGGCGGTAAGAAGATGGGTGAGACGTCCCACAAGGCGTCCGGGATCGCGGACTCCGACACCAAGGCGGAGCAGTCGTCGGACGACCGCGACTTTGTCTTCCTCGAGATTGAGCTGCTGCGCTCGCTGCTCGGCGCGAGTCTGCGCCCGCCCTCGGCCGAAGGCGGCGCCGACAAGACGGACAGCGTGTACCCTGGCGAGCGGCTCGTGGACGATTTCGTCTTCCTGTGCATGCTGGTCGGGAACGACTTCTTGCCTGGGCTGCCGTCGCTCGACGTGGCCGACGGCGCGCTCAATCTGATGCTGCGCACGTACACCGAGATGCTACCCACCAACGGCTTCCTCACCGACAAGGAGGTGCTCAACCTCGCGGCCTTCGAGACATACGCGCGCAAGATCGCCGCTATGGAACCCACCGTCTTCGAGAAGAAGAGGTCCCGAGGTGCGGGGGGTGTACCGACCGGAGGCCGGTTCGACCGGCGCCGGCAGCGCAGCGCGGGCAGCGCCGCGGGCAGCGACGCCGACGCGTACATGTCCGACCCCTCGCTCTACAGGAAGGAGTACTATCTGCAAAAGGTGGGGCTGCACCCGAAGGATGTCGATGGGCGTCGGCGGCTCGTGCACGCGTACTGTGAGGGCCTTGCGTGGTGCCTCGCCTACTACCACCGCGGATGCGCCTCGTGGGACTGGTTCTACCCCGACTTTTACGGGCCGCTCGCCACCGATCTCGTCGATCTCGCGAGCCTCGATCTCCGGCTTGAGCTCGGCCGCCCCTTCCCGCCCCTCGCGCAACTGCTCTCAGTGCTCCCTCCGCAGTCGTCGGCGCTCGTGCCACTGCCGTATCAAGAGCTTATGCTCTCGCCCACCTCGCCCGTCTTCGATGCGTACCCGGCCGACTTTGTGCTCGATCTCAACGGCAAGCGCGCCGATTGGGAGGCCATCGCGTTGCTCCCTTTCATCAACCAGCCGCGGCTGCTCGCCGCCGTCCATGCCATCGACCAGAGCGGCAAGCTCACCGAGGCAGAGCGCGCGCGCAACGTGCTCGGCGAAGACCTCATCTACCGGCCGAGTGGCTTCGTGAGCGACGGCCAGTTTGAGCTGGGGCTCAAGGTCAAGGCCAAGGCCTGACGCAGACTGGCACACGCACGAGGCGGCCGCCGCCGGCGCGCCGGCGCTCCGCCGTCGCCGCCCGTGCTCCACTCCAATGGGTCGCGTGTACCACCACCGACGAAGCCACATGAAAAGTGAGAAAATTTATTTAAGATTTGTAAATACGTTCTCGTCTGACGTCACGCTCGTTTCGGCGAGCAGGCGTGCCGCGACGCGGCCGCGACCCGGTCCGCGGTCGTCGCGGCGTGGTCGCGCGGGCCGAGCAGCAGCAGGCCCCGCGGCCGCGCCTCACGGCCGCTATACGGACCGCCTACCCCCGGCCCCGCCCGCCCCCCCCCGCCGCGGCTCGACCCCGGCGGCTCCGCCTGCGCCTCCGGGCGCGGACCGCGCGCCCGCGCGGCTGTCGTGCGACTGCGAGCCTCCGGGCGGGGTCGCGCCGGCGGGGCGCGGACAAACGAACCGCAAAGCCGGTTAACGTCGTACGACGGAGCGTAAACGGCGAGAAACGGCAAAGCGCGAAAAGCGCGAAAAGCGGTCCCCGCGAGATTTCCCCCCTGGACCCCTGGAGATTACTGGGCCGAGGAGTACAATATATATAACAACATACTCTCGCCCCAGCGTGGACAGGTACAGCGGGCCGCGACACCGACAAGCCTGACAGGGACAACTTTGGGCTGCGCACAGCCGCACCGAGGCCGACGGCGACACGCGCCGGGCGGGGCGGCAAGCGACATGCGGCAGGCGAAGCAGTGCGTGTTGAACACGGGCCGCCCCGTCGCAGCACCCGCATCTTGAACAAATTGACATGTGCCCAGCAGCGTAGTACGGTAGGGCGTTGTACCCCCCTGCATGCTCGCACGTCACTTTTGGCCAGTTGGATAACCTCCGACCACACCATTGATGGCTCCCCTCGCGCCCACCATGGCGCCTACTTCGATCCGACGGAACGGAGAAATCATCAGCTCATCTGCCCGACTCCTCAGTGGCCTCACACTCACCTTCATCACCATCTGATGCCGGCCTGCCTATTCGATCGTCATCCCATGCACCAACCCCTGGTTGGCTGTATGTGCCTCCCACCCCCAGTACACCCCATGCGCCATCTGACCAAGCGCATGTTGCGAAATACTGCGCCACGACGCGGCGTGTCATGCCCAGACGGATGCATCATCTCCGCATGCCCGGGGTCGCGAGCAGAATAGAGCGTCTTGTTCCTTAAGCGGCGACGGCCGTATTGCGGCCACGCGAGCTCACTGGCGAGTTCTCTCGCTCCTCGAAGATGAAGGAGACGGCGCGGCGCACCATCTGCGTCGAGAACGACACGTCCTTCTTAATGCCAAGGGAGGGCTCGCGCGGGTCCACGGGCGAGTCGACATACTCGATGCGACGCGAGATGGGATCGCAGCGCAGAGGCGACCAGCACGCGTCGTCCTCGGGCAAAGATGCCTCATTGGCGATGCTGCGGACGCGACCAAAGATGCCGGCGCCATAGGCGCCAGCGCCAACGCTGCCATTGCCGAGCGAGGGCGTCCCCGAGTGCATCGCGGCGGAGGGCTGCGCGGCGGCGGCGTCGACGGCGAGGCACTTCATCGCGAGGCATGCGAGCTCGTCGCCAGATGCGAAGCTCGTCTCAAGCTCAACAAAGGGCCGCGGCGGGCAACGGGGGGGCGTTGGGCGGCGCGACGCGGGGAGCGAGCCTGGCAGTGAGCCGGGCAATGATCCTGGGCGCGATGCGGGCGATGAGCCTGGTAGCGAGCTCGGCAACGAGCGCGAGCCAGCCGTGAGCAACTCGATGAGCTGCAACTGGCTCGTCTTCGAGGGCAGCGGCGGGGGCGGACCCGGAGGCAGAGGCGGCGGGCCGCCCGGAAGCCGCAGCGGCTGCTGGTTGAGCATGCCCAACGGCAGCGGCGGATATCTCGGGAGGGGCGGCTGCTGAGATGGCTGATGTTGCTGCAACTGCTGCACCGGCCATGCCGACGGCGCTTGCGGCATCGGCGCCCCGAGCGAGTGGCTCGAGGATGACGCGACGGGCATAGCCATTGGCAGTGACATGGACGGCGGCACCATCCGACCAGTCGCCGCCTCCTCCTGTGGAGGCGACGACTGACCGCACATGGGCGGCCTGTTTCGGAGTTCCTCCTTGCCGTGCGCGAATTGGCACTTGCGACCGTAGGGGCACGAACCCGTGTTGATCCACGTCGTGCAGAGGACCGTCTTGTATCGTTCAGGATCCTTGATCAGCCGCTTCGATGGCATCGTGGCGCTTCCCCCGTGTCGATGTCGTGGGCGTGTGCGCGCCTTTCCGCGGAATGGACGGCCCTTTCGTACCTTTTTGCTGCGTTGGACGATCGTCCAGAAAGGGCTCGCTTTTCGGCTCGACGAAACGCTCAAAAATTTAAAGAGGGGGAACGCAATGCTGGACGGTGGCGCGCGTGTCGCGAGAAATATTCTTCAGTCCTAAGAATAGTTTACTTGACTTGACTTGACCTTCATGAGACTCGACGGAAAGATAGCAACGTCCGGTCGTGTGAAGCTCGCAAAAGCAACGACAGCCTTGCAGATGCTGCGCTTGAGCATCGACAGCCTTGCAGAACAGGAGGAGTCGAGCGACCGCGGTGCTGGCCCGCCGCCCGCTCCTAAGCGCTGTCGCAGCACAGTCTTCGGACGAGCCGAGCGCCTCGCCGCGTTTGCCACTGCCGCGCGCATGCCCAACCAAGGCATGTCGGCCACTCGCATCGAGAGCGTCTACCGCGGGCACATCGTCAGGCGGCAATTGCGTGCGCTTCGACCCACGTCGGCCTCCACATCTTCAAACCCCGATGAGACGCTTGAGGAGGTGCCCGAGGAGATTTTCGGCGACCAGGAGGGTGAGTGCTTTGGCCTGAGCACTCTGACGCTCAGCAGCGCACCTGTCGACAGCGCCCTCGAGACGAGCGGCGAGCTGGATATGATGGATATGATGGAGAGCAGCAGTGATAGCATCGTCACCGTCCCACTGATGGCGACGGTCCACGAGCGCATGTGCTCGATCTGCCTCGGACCGATGCCTCGCCACTTGCGCAACCGACCTGGCGAAGGTGGCGAAGGGACCATCGAGCCCGCGGTGGAGCAGCTCGCAGTCACGACCCTCGAGTGCGGTCACAAGTTCCATCGCCGCTGCATCCTCGCCTGGTGCCGGCAGAAGTCGCCCGGCCTGTGCCCACTTTGCCGCGTGGAGGTGCGAGCTCGCCGCTCGTCTGTCCGCCCGGCTGTGGGGCCGTAGAGACACACTGCGTAGAAGATCAGCGGTCTTCACGACCGCACTTCCGCTCTGACGATCTTACATACCGTCGTGCAGGACGGGGCACGCCTCTCCTCGAGGCATGCCTCGAGGGCGAGACCTCTACAGAGGCATATTCGTCAGACTGTACTTGGTCTGGTGTGCGCATGTGGTCGCCTGACCTCATCATCGAGGTCTCGACCAGGATGCAGTGGGAGCAGAATCGACCGGAAGCAGGTCGGACTGTTTTTTTTCGCCACACACCGCTCATAAATTTGAAGCATGTTCGTCAATTTCGTGGTTTCGTCAAATTCGCACGAGATTCTCGAAGTGGAGAGGAAGCGGACCTCGAGGCGTGGACTGACGTCGTCGGCGGGAGCGTGCGCCATGCCATTGACGCGATACAACTCATACCAAGAGGATATGACGACCAATGCTCTGCCCACAGTCGGCAAGATGGGAAGAAACTCCACATGGAGCCTTGTCGCGGCGGAGGAGGGTCTGCATGAGCCATCTGAAAATCTCCAAGAAAACGATGTAGAAATGGTGCAACAGCTTCGCGACGCATCGCAGGCTGCGCTGGCAACTGCCGAAGCGTGTATCGAGTTCGCCCGCCCGCAACTCGAGGTATACCTTACGGAGGCGCACAAGCATCTCGCGGATATCCGCACGAGCATAGCGAATGCACGCACGAACGCATACTGGAAGGGCGAACATCATAGCCTCTTGCCCGTTGCTGTCAGGCAGGACATGGCGATGTCCAGCCGCATGCGGCCGCCTGCAGCCACATTGTCGTATGCGTTTCACAGGGAGTGCTCGGTCTAGGTGGCAAGCGGCGATGTAGGTCTAGCAGTCCAATCAGACTCACGACCGCCGGCCAGGCGTCAATGTGGGGCATGTGTGTGCAAGGTGTGCGTGTACTAGGTGGACTAGGTTAGTTGTGGTAAACGATACTGTAAGTGTCGTTCCTATAATTTTCGTGAGTTTCCCCCCCCATGAGTTCTCTAGTTGCCCCCAATGTACCAGATCGCAAGTCATGCCCGCGGTGCGCGTGCGGGTGTCAGTGCGCGGGCGTCCCGGCTCCCGGCGTGTCTCGACTGTCGTGTACGTGTGTTGACGCGGTCCCGGGTTGGGACCTGCGGTGGTAAATTGGCCGCGCGGAGGGAGCCGGCCACTCTCGTCGTCTTTCTTCGAGGCTTTGAGCCAACCCTCCCCGGGCAATCTCAAGCCCGGCCGTCTCCCGAGGCGCAGCTGGGGCGGCGTGGGGTCCTCCCCCGACCCCCATCGCCCCGCCCCCGCGCACCGGTAACTCTCTCGTCTCGGCTCTCTCTCGTCTCGGGCTCTCGTCCCCCGACGCCCCGACGGGCCCGGAGATCGCGCCAGCCCTTATCATCCTCAGCGCTGCACCGCCTTGTATGTCCGCCTAACTGGCTCTGGGTGCCTCTTTGCCATCAAGCAGTACTCGGCGTACACGTTGCGTCGCGCGGAGAGCCCGGGGATGAAAAAGGCCCGCGCGAGCGTGCTCGTCGAGCGGCTGGCGTCTAGGAAGGGCGCGCAATACACGCGCTCCCAGTTCGCCGCATCCTGCACCACACTGGGCTCCGCCTGCCCCGCCAGATCGAGGTCGACGAAGTACCTACACTGCTCCTTCCCAGCATAGCGCGTCGGCTCCTCTTTGTTCAAGTCGTTCATGTTCGCCGGCGTCGTCCACAGACCCTTCGGCCAGGGCGCGTACGGCTGTGGCAGCTGGCCAGTGAAGCCGCCGCGTACCCAGAGCAGCGGCGCCGCCCCGGGTGCCAAGAAGAAGGTCGACGGGAACCGATACCACTCCTTCCCCACGCACACGTGGGTCGCGCTCGCTGGAAGCTTCGCATACACTTCTAGCGGTGCGCCGTAGTAGGCGACTAGCGCCGCACTCCGCGCGGCGCACAGCGCCACTGAGACTACGACGACCAGCGCGCAGCCCACGCGCAAGCTGCCCGCGACGGCGCGCCGCCCTCGCGGAGCCAAAGTGCCCAGACGCGTGGCAGTTACGCCATCGGCGAAGGCGGCGAGGGCGGCGTCGAGGGTGAGCGCGGCGCCCAGGCATAGGGTGGGGTACACCATCGTGAGGAAGCGCTCCTGGGCACGGCATGCGACGAGGCGCAACATTGCATTCGGTCGCACTCAGTCGCACTCAGTCGCAATCGGTCGCAATCGGTCGCACTCAGTCGCAATCGGTCGCACTCGGTCGCACTCGGTTGCACTCACCTCCTTGTGTGCCATCGGCTGCAGCACCATAAAAGTGAGGTACCTGATGAGGGAGGCCATCAGGGGCTCGTCAGTGGCCATCAGTGGTCCTCCTCATCGATCGAGCACTGAGCGGTTCGGTCGCGAGCGGTAGGTCTACATGCCCGAGAGCATAAGGGTCGCATGCAACTTTCGAGCGCGTGCGCCCGGCAGCGCGAGGATCGCAAAGAGAGAGCCCAGCCCGAGGAGCGCGAGCACGTTGAAGTTGAGCAGCAGGTTGCGCGGGTAGAAGCTCCAGGGCTCCTCGCCGTACAGGTTGGCGCCCTGCCCGCCGCCGCCACGGCCGAAGGCGTTGTATGCGAGGAAGTTGCCTACGGCCCACACTGGGTGCCCAGCGCCGTAGTACAGGTAGCCGTCGATGAGGGCGGGCACGAGGCCGAAGGCAAGCAAGCCAAACACGGCACAGCCGGCCACCGCCGCCGGTCCAATCGTGAGCAACGCGTGCACGCCCATCGGGATGAACATGGGCGCAACAATGGGCCAGACTAGCACGACGACAAAGGTGCCGCACAGCAGCCCCGTGCGCGGCCTGTTCGAGAGCCACGCAGCGTAGCCGAGAAGGACGCCGTACATGCATGTCGTGCTCGGCAGTAGCGCCACACCGGAGTGGAACATGCCGCTGCTCGCGCCGAGGAAGATGAGGAGCAACGCCGCAGCCCGCGTGCCAAAGGCGCCGGCGACCGCGCGGCAGAAGAGCGCCTCGCTCGTCGCGCACACGACGGCGAGGCACTGGCGCAGCGCAAAGAAAGCGCTAGTGCCCGAGGCGAGCGAGCCGGGCAGGACGCGCAGCATACGCAGCACGACCGCGTGCAGCTCGATGTAGACATAGGAGCGCAGCGCAAACTGCGGTGAGTACTCCCACGTTTGGAAGCCCTTGCCGTTCAGCACATAGTGGAGCGGCTCCCAGTAGTTGAAAGTCTCGTCACAATCCATGATCGGCGCGCGCGCGGCCGCGAGCAGCCGCACCGCGAGCAGCGCGGTGAAGCCGATGAGGAAGAGCGCCGTCGTCGGAGGTTCCACCATTTTATTGCGTATCTCATCAACCTAGACGCCAGTTGCTCTCTTTCTCTCTCTCAGCCTTTCGCACATTCACCGCCACACGTTCCACGATCAATTCAACATCAACCACAAAATCAACATCAACATCAACACTCGATGCTTCGATCGTGCATCGTCGTTCGTCGAGTGTTCCTCACTTCCTCTCGATGCCCCACACGCACCTGCAATAGTACGTGTCGGCGGTTGGGCCATGTCATACATTTCTACTCACAACTGAACTCAGATCTCATCTCACAGACTCTCTGTGTATCTTCACATGACACGTTGGTAGGCCCGTTTGTACTCAGTGGAGTTGTACTCACTACTCACTACTCAGCAATGCGGAGCACTCAGTCGCACGCGGATGCCTCGATCGCCTCCAAATCAAGCTCCCCCGACAGCAGATCCTCAACCTCGGTGGGCGAGGGCGGCCGAACCAGCGCGGCAGTTAGCGTCGACGCGCCGGTCTTCTGACGCAGGGCGGCGACCATCTTCACGGTCATCATCTTCGTCGGCGGCGTTGGGTTCGGTTTCGTGGCGACCAACTCAGGGACCACCAAGCGAGCAGTGGAACCCCACGCCACCGCACCCGTCGACCTGAGCGTCGAGAGCGAAGCGGCATACGAGGAGACGGGGCATACGAGGAGACGGGGCTGCTGGCTCTCGCGCCCAGTCGTGGCAAAGGTGCCGTGCTGCTTGAGAGTGAAGCTGCTGCTCTTGGTTAGGTAGCTATGCGTAGGCGCCACGCCGGCCTTGGCAGTATCCGGGCGGATGACGCTGCTAAACTTGGTCACGCCCGATGTCTTGAGAGTGCTGCGAGGCTCTGCGTAGTGCGCAGGCGTGGCCTCGAGCGCGCCGGGCACGCGGAGCTCGCGCCCAGCCGTGGCAAACGAGGAGGCGCCCGGCTTGGCGGAGAAGGGCTTGAGGCTGGAGTAGCTTGAGACAGGGCAAAGGTCGGGGAGCTTGTTGCGCTCGAGTTTAGCGCGGCCGAACGTGCCCGAGGACTGTGACCTATGGAGGCTGCGGTGGCGTGCGCGCGGAGACGTAGGAAGCGACATCATGCGCGGGCTGGACTCGCGCGACGGGCGAAGGGACGCCGGCATGGAGGACGACTTGATGGGAAGGTAGTAGTTGAGCGGCTCGGTGGTGACTATCATCGCCATGACTTGTTTGTTGTTTGGGTTGCGTGTCGGGCGGGCGATGCGATGCTTTCGGCGGGACGATCGGGTTTGGTGCCGTTGAGTCAACGCTTCCGGGTTGGGAACCCGGGCATTTCGTCATTCCGGACAGATCCTCGTTCAGTGCATATTTGCAACGAGATCAAACTCTTGGTCGTTTTGTTCTGGAGCTTTTCGAGCTACCGTGTACTAGCACACTGTATGTGACGTTGACATTTGACATATTGACGTGTAGCCCACCACGGTACCGGTAGCACAGCACGAGATCCCTGAGCTCAAGATTGTCGACTTGGTTGCATTCGCGATCAGTGTTGTCAAAGTAGCTCATTGATTTTTTTTGACCTTCGTAGACACTTGATTTCACGTCGCCTCGAGTCATCTTGACCGCTGCGAACCGCTCGCGTGATTGGATGTGGTAGTGGTTCAAAACCAAAGGCGGTTGCTGGTCGGGCATCAGCCATTGTTTCGACATGCTGTGCCACATGAGTGGATGATGGACCCAGAAGGATCTCAAGGCGTTTGTTCGGGCAATGTACTTGGTCAAGCTGTGGGGGGTTGCCGCAGCGCGTGTGAAGTTGATGCGCACACTTGGAGGTTGTACAGTGTGGCCGCTGCTGCCGAACACCTGCCAGTGCAGGAGGAGGTATGTGGATAGGCAGTCTGTCTGCTCCACGTGGCGGATGTACGCCGGAATGTTTTCGAAGCCAGCACGTGGCGATGCGTATACGAACTCGTCGACATCAATTTGCATCGCCCATCGCGCGCGAGCTTGGATTATAGTCAGCCATGATGTGACGTGACGCTCCTGCTGGTAAGGAACTGGATCACTTCGCACGGAGACATGCTTGGCGAAAGGAGCCACGGCTCTTTGCCAGTCGTCTGTCGAGTTGTTGTCGATGAGGAAAAAGTGCTCGACTCCTTGCCACAGATGGTGCTCGACTCCGGCAATATATCGGCCTCATTCTTGAAGATCCCAACCACGACGAGGAAGAAGCGCTCTGAATCACTCGCAATTGCACACAGCTTCTCCCTCTGAAGCTCAGCGTCACGAGTGCTATTCCAGCCATGAGGATGGTTGCCAAGTATCGCGATCAGCGTGGTCATTGCCCGGGACCCGGAGAAGGCCAAAAGTTCTGTAGGAAGGTGTTTCCAAGCTACTGGGCGGGGCTCGGCTACTGGGCGAGCCGCACTCGCCGCAGTGCGGTCCCGCGCGACCACTGATCGGTCGATTTTCCTTGCGCAGTTGCGGACGCTGCTGCGGTCTAAAGCGGTCGTTTACCGGTACCGGTATTTATTTACAGAACCGAATTTGCCGCGCTGCGCGGTCGATTTCCTCCGCACTGCGGTCGATTCCCCCGCAGAGCGGTAGCGTTTTCGGGCGCAGTGCGGTCCGCAAACACCGCACTGGCGACTGGGGTACCGCAGTGCGGTCGAGTTCCCCCGTGCCCCGACCCCCGCTCCCAGTGCCGAGCCGCGAGCCCCGCCCAGTTGCTTGGAAACCCCCGCCCTTCCTATCGCGGTTTTGCGGCTAGACCGGCGCTTCCCCCCTAGTGTCTTCTAAAACCGGTACAGTACAGCAGTATACTTCAAGAATCGAACCGAGGCTCACGTCACCGACGCGCGACGCACGCGCGCGCGCGCACGGGCCACGCCAAGAAACCGAACGCCGGTGCCCATACGTCGGCCGACTCAGAACAAGAGGCCGCCCCCCGCGAACCCGATCCGGCCCCCATCTTCCGCTCCCAGAGCTAAAAGCACCCCGCGCCTGCTCAAAGGCGGTAGGCGAGATGAAGGCACGCGCCGCTGACGCGTTGCGGCCGGCGGCCCGCGGAACCCCCAAAGAGCTCGAGACGCGAGAGGCGGACGACGGGCGTGCGCCACAGCCGCGGCGAAGCCGACCACCTGGGAGCGCAACGTCGAGATGCAGATCAATCACTAGCGGTACAGCCCCCCCTCTCGCTAACGCGGCCAACCAGACACCGCCTTCACCTCGAGGAACTCTCTGAGCCCAAACTCGCCGCCCTCGCGCCCGTTACCCGACGCCTTGACGCCGCCAAAAGGCGAGCGCGCGCTGCGCCGCTCGCCATTCACCTCAACCATTCCGGCCTTGAGCTGCGGCACGACGCGCCGGATGCGATCGGCTGAGCCAGTCTGGAGGTACGAGGTGAGGCCATACCTGCAAGCAGCCACAGCAGAGGCGCTCAGCAGCACTCGGTGGCATTCAGAGGCACTGGGCGGCCGTCAGTGGCTGGTCTTACGGCGTGTCGTTGGCAAGGGCGATCGCCTCCTCCTCCGTATCAAACTTCGTCATCGCGAGGACCGGCCCGAAGATCTCTTCGCGCGAGATTGTCATATGCGGCCTCACATCGGCGAAGAGCGTGGGACGGCAGTAAAAGCCGGGCGAGTCCTGTCATCCGAGGGAATCCGAGGAAATCAGCGGCGATCCAATCCGAGGCCACAATCCAAGGCCGAGGCAATCAGAGGCAATCAGAGGCAATCAGAGGCAATCAGAGGCAATCCGAGGCAATCAGAGGCGATCAGAGGCGATCAGAGGCGATCCGAGGCAGTGAGAGGCCAGTTGCGCACGGTGGCACCTGCATGCTATGTGTGAGGTCATCAGAGGTCATCAGAGGTTATCAGAGACAGAGAGAGGCCAGTTGCGCCGGGTGGCACCTGCATGCTGAGGGGGCGGCCAAGCCCTCCCACAAGCAGACGCGCCCCTTCGGATATGCCCGACGCGATGAGCGACTGCACTTTGTCAAACTGAGCCGCTGAGGCTACAGGTCCGAGATGCGCGCCGTCCTGGTGAGGTGGTCCCACCTGAACGGCCGCGCATGCCTTGGTCGCCAGGGCCACTGCTTCATCATACACGCTCGCCTCGATCAGCATGCGAGAAGGCGCATTGCAGCTCTGTCCCGAGTTGCGCATCAAGTGGGAAACTCCGTGCTGGACAGCCTTTCCTAGCCCATCACCAAGGTCGGCAAAAAGCAGATTGGGGCCCTTTCCACCCAATTCCAATGTGACGCGCTTGACGCTGGCGGCCGCGGCCTTGCTGACCGCTACGCCCGCGCGAGTCGAGCCTGTGAACGAGACCATGTTGACGTCTCGATGCGCTGCGAGCGCTGCGCCGACGGTCGCGCCCGCGCCGTTGACGAGGTTGAACGAGCCTGTGAGGTCAGGTGAGGAGGTGAGGTCCTGTGAGGTCATCAGAGGTCCTGTGAGGTCATCAGAGGTCATCAGAGGTCCTGTGAGGTCATCAGAGGTCATCAAAGGTCATCAGAGGTCATCAGAAGGTGCCTGAGAGGGAGAGCACCCGGTGGTCATCAGAGGGAGCCACTCCGTGGCACCCAGTGGCATCCGTGGCACTCAGAGGCGCCCAGTGGCTCCATCAGCCGCCCTACCCTTGGGAAAGTGTGAGGTCATCAGAGGTCATCAGAGGTCATCAGAGGTCATCAGAGGTCATCAGAGGTCATCAGAGGTCATCAGAGGTCATCAGAGGTCATCAGAGGTCATCAGAGGTCATCAGCCGCCCTACCCTTGGGGAAGCCCGCGGCGTCGATGAGCTCGGCAAAGAGAAGAGACGAGAGCGGCGCAATCTCGCTCGGCTTGAGGACGACAGTGTTGCCTGCGGCAAGGGCGGGAACCACTTTGAGCATCACTTGGTTCATCGGCCAATTCCACGGCGTGATGCATGCGCACACGCCGAGCGGCTCCCACAGGAGGGCCTCCTTAGCGCCGAGCGTCGAGAAGTCCTCGAACTCAAAGGCGTCGAGCACGCTGATGAAGGTCTTCAGGTGGCTGAGCCCCGCCGCTGCCTGCGCGGTCCGAGCGAGTGAGCGAGGCGCTCCCATTTCGGACGAGATGGCGTCTGCCATCTCCGCTGCACGGCTCTCATAAAGGCTAGCGAGTCGTTTCATCAGCTCGAGCCGCGTGGCCTTGGTCGTAGCGCGCCAGCTATCGGAGGCCAACCGCGCTGCAGCCACGGCCGCATCGACGTCCTGAAAGGTGCCGAGTGCCAGCGTGCCAATCGCAGCACCCGTGGCTGGATTAGTGATGTCCATCGATGTAGAACTTGGACGATGGACAACACCATCCCAGCCACCGTCGCGCGGTGCGACCCATGAGCCGTCGATGTAGAATTTGGACGTGTGTAGCCGGCGATGGATGGCTTTCAGCATGATTAGGTCGAGAAACTCCAATTCACACACGCTGTGTGTGAAGAAGTGCGTGTTACCTTCACGCTTCAGACGAATTCGGCCTTGAACTCGACGTGCACGTGCTTGCCCATGCCGGAGCCCTTGCGGCCGATGAGCTTCACAGTGTGCACGCCGCCGGCCGCGTTCAGGCGCACGTCCTCAAACGCGAGCGCGTCGTCATCGCTCCTCGTGTCCTCATCCCAGAGACCAATAGCGAGGAGCGGCGGGCGCGCCGATCCGCGCGGCAGTGCGAGGGTCAGCGTGAGGGTGCCCCAATCCGCCTTGGTCGCGTTCTGAATGGTGGGCGTGACCACGGAGGTGGAGGTGGCCTCATGGCCCCCAGCATGCGTCGAGTCCAAGTCATCCTCGCCTGTCTCGAGCAGGCTGAAGCGTATGTAGGGGTCCTGGAGTGCTCCCGCCGCGCCCGGAACGGCGCCCGGGCTCTTGGCGCCGGCACTCTTGCCTCCCAAGCTCTTGCCCCCCGGACTCTTGCCTCCTTTGCTTTTGGGCTCGGGCAGCCCCGAAACTTTGACCCCGCTGAGGAGGAGCGTCGCCGCGGGTGCGATGGACGTCGATAATTCAAATCGGAAGCTGACAGTACAGTCCTTGCCCGCGAAGTCGCCGACACCCTTGACGAGCAGCTCGTCGATGGCGCCGTACCGGGCGTCGCCCGTAGGCGGATCGAAGAGGAGCGTCACCTCAGCCTCACCGAGCAACTCATCCACACCTGTCAGGTCCTTGTCATACACGCGCACACGCAGTTGCGGGGCGCGATCCATGGCGGCAGCGGTGCCTGCACGCAGCAGCAGCTGGACCTCGTCGACGTACACCGGGTTGAGATTGTTGTACACCGGCCGCGTGCGCGCCGTCGTGGGCGCGACCCCAGGCCGCCCGTTGAGCAGCGTGAACTGCACGTACGGATCCGACGTCTTTGCCTTGTCGGCCGCGGGCACGCCGTGCGCACTGATGGCACTCACAATCAAGGTGAGCTCGCGCTCGCGCCGCTCCTTATCCTCTCGCTCCGCCCTTTCACGGGCAGCCCGCTCAGCCTCCAAACGCTCGCGTTCCAAACGCTCCGCCTCCGCCTTCGCTGCCGCCTCCGCGCGCTCCGCCTCCGCCTCCGCTGCCGCCTCCGCCACTTTGCGCGCCCTCTCGGCCTCAAGCCGCTCAGCCTCAAGCCGCTCAGCCTCGAGCCTCTCTCTTCTGAGCCGCTCCGCCTCCAAGAGCGCTGCCTCGAGCGCTGCCCGCCTCTCCGCCTCCGCCTTCTCGGCGCTCAGCCGCGCCGCCTCCGCCGCCAGGCGCGCCGCCTCGAGCGCTTCCCGCCGCGCTCTCTCCGCCTTCGCGCGTCCTTCCTTGCCACGCTGGCGTGCCTGATGAGGGAGGCAATAAGATTTCATCAGCGGTCATCAGCGGTCTTTAGAGGTCATCAGAGGTCATCAGAGGTCATCAGAGGTCATCAGAGGTCATCAGAGGCCTTCAGAGGCCATCAGAGGTCATCAGAGGTCATCAGAGGTCTTCCTTGCCACGCTGGCGTGCCTGGATGCGCGTGGCTGCGGCCGCTAGACGCGCCTCGTCGCGAGCTCTCTCCGCCTTAGCGCGCCCTTGAATGCCGCGCTGGCGTGCCTGGATGCGGCTCGCTGTCGCGTGCAGCCTCGCCATTTGCGCCGCCTCCTCCGCCAGACGCGCTGCCTCGAGCGCTTCGAGCTTGGCCCTCTCTACCGCCAGTCGTCGCTCCTCCCTCACCTGATGAGGGAGGCAATCAGAGTTCATCAGAGGTCATCAGAGGTCATCAGATGCCAGTCGTCGCTCCTCCCTCACCTGATGAGGGAGGCAATCAGAGTTCATCAGTGGTCATCAGAGGTCATCAGATGCCAGTCGTCGCTCCTCTCTCACCTGAATCTCGGCTTCTCGCACCCTCTTCGCCTCCTCCCTTGCCTCCTCCTCTGCCGCCGCCTTCAACGCGGCCTTTTGTGTGGCCTGTTCTCGCTCGGCTGCTCTTCTCTCGCCCTCGAGGAAGTCGAGCACCCTGGCCTTCTCGGCGGCAGCGACCTCCTCGGCCACCCTGAGAGTGTAGTAGCGCCCCTCCGCGCGCATGTTGCGACGCACGATGTTGTGGAACGACTTGAGGGCATCGATCTCGCCCTTGGGGCTCATGGCCATCAACGAGAGAGAATCCGGTCTCCCCGTGACTTCCATATTTGGGACACGGCTCGTGAGGGCCAGCTGGCGCCCGCTACGGCGCCCAGGGCTCTCAGAGAGGCCGAACGGAGTGCTGCCGGTAGAGTAAGAGGAGCCCGGGCGAGCGGTGGCGGCGGCACCTATGGCGGCATGTCGTCTGACGGCTGGCCGGTCCTCCGCGCCATACTCCTCGTCCTGCTGAAGCTGCTTCATCGGACCGACGGACGTGTCGGGCGCGACGGCGGAGGGGCGCTTCGGAGGTGCGAGTAAAGGATAGACGCTGCTCAACTCCATCTCACTGAGCCCCCAGTGATTGGAGCGTGACGCTACGGTGGGCTCGTACAGTCGGCTGGCGACGCTGGCTGCGGGCATGTGTTGACGGGGCGCGGGCGCCGCCGCTGCCGCCGCCGCTGCCGCAGCTATGTCAGACGCTGCCGCGGTCGCAGGCGCCGCAACTGCAGTGTCGGCAATAGCCTCAGCCGTCTCAGGCACGGCCTCTGAGGGCCCATCGAAAAGCGATGGGTGCAGCTCGCCAAGACGGCTAGCCTGTGGCGGCATGGTGACCTTCTTGCTGCGAGCCCCTCGACCCTTGGACCTGTCGGAAGGTGGAGACTCGCCCTTGAACCCACCGTTGGAAGTGGGAGATCTGACTGGCGACTTGATGGGCGAGGGCGGGGATTTGATGGGCGAAGGTGTGGATTTGATGGGCGGGCGTGAAGCCCTCTTCTGGAGTGAGCCAGGCGAAGACGAGGGGACTGAGCCAGGCGAAGACGAGGGGGACTGATCCTCCGTGCCATCCGCAGCACCCGTAACAGCTGTGCCTTCATCGGCCTTGGCCTTGGCCTTCTCCTTCGCTATCAAGCGCATTCTTAGGGAGCGGGTGTCGCGCATGCCCCCTGGATTGATCTGAATGGACGGGCGGCGTTCGACCGGATTGATGCCGTCGCACGAGTCGGCCCCGGCCCGCACGAGGCCCGAGGCATCGTCGATGTTCGGCGAAAACTAATCAAGTTTCCAAGTTTTAGCCAATTTGGGGAAATCTCGTATCTCGAGGCCCTACACGTGCTGCTGCACTGACAGGGTCGGCACCGCAGCCCCAGACAGATTGCCGGCGCCAGGTGCAGAAGCAGAGACTTCTCCCACTCTTTCCTTATCCCACCGGGCCGCTTTCGAGGCACATCGGCGTGCCGAGCCCTGGTAGTGGTCGTGAGAGCCTTTCTCATACGCGGGGCGCTGCTGTACCCGCTCCCACGCGTCCTTGTGAGCGCGCCTCTCCGCGCTTCGACGGGCCGAACTCGAAGCTGAGCCGGGGTGCTGTGAACGTTCACAGCCGGGGTGCTGCTGCTGATGCTGACCCAGTGGAAGCGCCGGTACGCTCGCTCTGACCGCCGTTCGGCGGAAGCGCTCTCTCACTTGATGGACCACGCCCGTAAGCAGCTCGTCCACCTTGAGATGGTCCCCCTCAGGCGTGACCTCTGGCGCACCTAGCAGGCGGCGCACGGCCCGACGCCTCGACGAGCGAGCTCGCTCGGAGGGTGAGCGCTCCATAATTGGTAAGGGCGAGCCCTCCATGTGTGGCACATCCGACGTGCCGGGCGACGTGCTCGACTCTCGACCACCCGCCCGCGACGCAGATGCAGGTCCATCTGCTAAAGGTCCTTCAGATGCAGCCGCGGCTGGTGCCGGTGCACCTTTTAAGGCACCTTCGGTAACGTCACCTTCGACTCGACCCTTGGGCTTGGCAACCACTGGAGGTGGCTCCACGCCCTCGACCGCGCCCTTCGCCTTCCCCTTGGCATGCGCCTCGGCATACGGCATGCCGCTTTTCATGCCGCTTTCGTCGCTATGATCGCCGGCTCGGGCGTCGTCTCGGGCGTCGGCATCCTTCTCCCGGAGGTCCGCAGCGGCCATCGCTTGCAATCGATCTGAGACGCGTAAAGCGACGCGCTGTCTCCCGACGGTCACCTCGGTACGCAACCGCCGTCTCTCCGCCTCGATCAGCAACATGTGCTTCGGCGGGTCGCTGTTCGTGCACACGCGCTGCATCGCGAGCCCCTCTCGGTACGCGAGGGCGTCCTCCGCCCAGTGCTCCGGGGTGACGGCGATCGATCCCTTGAGCGCGGCGGGCACGTAACGGTAAGTCCCACGGTCCCAAATCGGGCGGCCCGAGTTCTCCGCGTACACCGCATCCTCCGCCATGCGTCGCCGGAGCCCATCGGCCACGGAGTGGTTTTGGCCGTCGTCGAGGCGACGTAGGGAGTCGGTCGCGACGTACCTGATGAGGGAGGCAATCATATGTCATCATAGGCAATCAACATAGGGCACTCAGAGGCGACGTAGGGAGTCGGTCGCGACGTACCTGATGAGGGAGGCAATCATATATCATCAGAGGCAATCAACATAGGGCACTCAGAGGGCACTCAGAGGCGACGTAGGGAGTCGGTCGCGACGTACCCGACGCCATAGTACACGTTGCCGCCGAGCCTGCCCACGTCTACCACACTCCGGCTGAGACCTTCGGTGGGCGGCAGGCTGGCGGCTGGCACGCTGCTCGTGTCCGGGCTCGTGTCCGTCGAGGCGCTCGCTGCGCCACCGCTCGTCGTGCTCGATAACGTCGTCGACCGTCCCCGTCCCCGCCGCCGAGGAGTTGTGGTCGTGGAGGTGCGCCCGCCAACGTCGTGCAGCCGGCGGCGCAGCTCCGCGTTCGCGCGTGCATGCATGCGGCTCTCGCTCTCGCGACGCGCCTTTGCTTCGGCGGCCATCGCCCGGCGAATCTTGGCGACCTCCTCATCGGCCACATCTGAGTCGGTCCTTGACTTGACCGCGTGCATGGACGTTTGATTGAAGACGCTTGCCGGTGCGGTTGTGGAGCGTCTTAGCGGCGGGCGCGATGGCAGGCCAAACGGGCTCTCAAGCGGACTAGTGATCCGTGCGTGGCCCTGGTGGCTGAGTGCATCGAGGGCCTTGAGGACCTCGGGCTCGAAGGCAGCATGGTCGTTGGCTTTGCTCGCACCCGTCGGCGGACTCGCACTCGTCGCAGCGGCGAGGAATGATGAGCCCATTGGGCTCTGCTGCCATCTCTTGCTCCGAGGATTCGTCGGCACGTCCTGTGGCAGGATGACCAGCGCATGATTCTCGTGCCACAGGGAGAAGATGTTCCGCCGGCGTCGCGCGCTGCGAGCTCGCGGCGTACTGCCACGAGCGCTCTTGGGCGGGAGGGGCGCGTAGGCACCAATACGAGTGCCCAGCAGTATCGACATATTGAGGGGCGCCCACAAGCGCCCAAGAGATGAGCCGATGAGCAAAAGCGCTCTCAGAGAATTGGACTGAATGGAGGCCGGAGACGTTTCACCTCGTTTAGGAACGTGTTCCCGCTTTCGCACGGCATGCAACGACCGCAAGACCTGTTTCGGCACAACGGCAAACAAACTGTTCGCAAAAATAGTCAAATACACCATCAGTTCTTATATATCATTATATACTCCCTCCAGCGCCGGCCAGACTCAATCGACAACTTACGCGCGTCCACGTACTAGTAGACGCACGAACATGAGGCGACGAGGTTCACCTTTTGTCGCGTTCTACCGCGGTCACCTCGTGACGGCGCCCGGCGCGTCGATCCCCAGCCCTGCCAGGTCGATGCCATCGAGGGCGCCCTCACCCTCGGCCGCGCCGCCCCCCTCATCCCTGCCGCTCCTCGTACCTGAAGGCGCTCGAGATGGCCTGTCCTCTCGCATGCCAGCACCCCCGCGGCCGAGACCCTGTCCGCCGCGTCCGCCACCCCGTCCGCCGCCGCCGCGGCCGCCGCGCCCCCTGCCAGCCGAACGCTCCTGGTCCGTGCCGGTGCCCTCGCGTGAGGCAGGGCGCCACGCGCGCGCCATGACGTCCTCGGTAGTGATGGCGAGCGACCTGATGAGGGAGGCAATCAAAAGGTCATCAGAGGTCATCCGAGGTCATACGAAGCCATCGGGGGTGATGGCGAGCGACCTTTCCAAAAATGGTCGCTCCTCTTCCCCACACGACGAGAGGAGCGCGAACTGCACGTGCTCATCCGGAGTGAAGCCCTCCGCCTTCATCTCGTCCAGGAAGCTCACCGCCAGGTCGATATGGCCGCCCGTGCACGAGCCGTTGATCGCGGCGCGGTAGGTGGAGAACGAGGGCTTCACGTCCCGCTCGCGCATAGTGCCCAGCATGGCGCGCGCCTTTGTCACCTCGCCTCCACGGCACAGGGCCCGCAATCCCGTGTTGTAGTTGACGAGGTTGGGCTCCACGCCCAGCATCGGCATCTGCTGGATCAGGCGCTCGATGATGTCGAACTTGTCCTGCCGCTCACACGCCTGCAGCAGCACATTGTACGTCGCCACATCTGGCAGCACCTCGAGCTTGTACCTAATTTGGGAGGCACTCGCACGCAATTAAGGGCAATCAAGGACACTCAGGGGACCATCTGCCCGAGCTCGATGAGCGAGAGCAATTAAGGGCAATTGAGGGCAATTAAGGGCAATCAAGGACACTCAGGGGACCATCTGCCCGAGCTCGGCCACGTACATGCGCTCGATGAGCGAGAGCGCGCGGTTGAGCTGGTTCGCGTTTGCGCACGCCATGAGCGCCGTGGTGAACGTCTTCGCATCCGGCTGCAGCCCGCGCTCCTGCATCTGCGTGAACAGCTTCATGACGAGAACCACGTCGCCCGAGCGGGCGCATGCATCGATGACGCACCCATAGTCGAACGCGCTCGGCTCGGCGCCCTTGCGCAGCATTCGCCCTAGGACCTTCTGGGCGGCACGCGGCTGTTCGCCGGCCGCACAAGCACGCAAGACCGCCGTGTACGTGTGCTTCGTCGGCGCGAGGGTCGGGTCGGCGAGGCGCACCCCCTCCGCTTCCATGTCGTCCATCAAGTCGATCGCTTGCAGCCATCGCTTCGCACGCGAGGCGGCGCCGATGGCCGCATTGTAACAAAAGGCATTGGGCTGCAGCCCTTCGGTGCGCATCTGCGCGAGCAGTTGGAGGACCGTCTGGACGCGCCCATCGCGCGCGCATGCATTCATGACGTTGCCGTACACGAGCGTATCGGGCGCCAGACCCGCCTCGCGCATCATGCGCAGGATGTTGAGCGCGCGTCGCCACTCGCCCGAAACGTCGCACGCTCGCAGGGCATGCTTATACCCGGAGTCGTCGAAGATCACGCCGGCGCTGAGGCCCTCGTCAAAGGCGCGCAGCACCTGCGTGGCGCCCGTGAGCCGATCGGCGGGCCGGCCGCCCTTGTCGCCTCCCTCCGCCAGAGCGCGCATGAGCACATTGTACGTGAACGCGCCCACCTCCAGAGGCGGTGATTTCGCTTGCTCCTCCTTCATGAGATCCCACAGCATGCCCACCATCGCGGGCTGCTTCGCCTTGGCGCACGTGCGGAGCACACACTCAAATGTGCGCGCGGTCGGGCGCAGGCCCGAGCGCTTCATGCGATCGAGCAGCCCGAGGCTCTCCTGCCACCGGGTGCGTCGGTCGCATGCACGGAGCACCGCGTCGAAATGAACGGCCTGGAGCATCACGCCATAATCCTCGAGCACGTTGAGCAGCTCCGCCCCCTGCTCCCACGCGCCCTCGTGGGCGCACGCCACGAGCGCCGCCCGGTACACAGCCTCGTCCACTGGCGCCGAGCGCCGCCGCCATTTGCCGATCATCTCAAGCACCTTCGCGTGCTCGCCTTTGGAAGAGGCCCCGAAGAGGCTGCGACGTAACCCGTCGTTCGGGTCGTCGTGACGCGTCGTAGCGGGCGCCCGCGGCGGCGCTCCCCGCGGCGCCCGCCAGCCGCCAGCGTCCTGCTGGCCCGCACCGGCGGCGCCTCCTGCGGCCGGCCTGGGTGCGCCGCCGCCGCCAGCCGCACGTGGCTTGGGCTTTGGCTCCTCGTCCACGGGGCCGAAGAGGTCCTGATGAGGGAAGCAATCAGTGGCACTGATCAGAGGCAATCAGAGACACTCAGGACTCCTCCGTGCTCTTCCATGCTCGTCAGTGGTCATACGAGTAGCACGCGCGCACCTCGAGCCACGCCTCATCGAAGCCGTCGGTGGCGAGCGGCGCGCCAGTGTCGCCCTCCGATGCATCTGCCGCGCTCGCGAGACTCGCGATCGTGTCGGCGAAGGGGTCGGGCGCTCCGCGTCGAGGAGCCGGCGAACCGAGCGGCCCGTCGAGGTCATCGAGGCTTGCCAAGGCGTCCGCGAGGCTTTCGTCCATGCCGTACGACTCGTACCTCCTACCCGGTGGCAGAGGCCCTGACGGGTCGTCCAGATCGCTCTCGAGATCGCTCAGCAGCTCGTCGAGCAGGCTGTCATCGCCGAGGGCGGCAGCGGCGCTGGCGTCGCGCCCGATAGCGCCCGCGTTGCCTGCGGAGGTGCCGTCGCCCATGGGCAGGTCATCGTCCAGGGCGAGCGATCCGAGGAGCTCCGCATCATCGGCTGATGACGGCACAGGCCACGTATCGACGACGGCCTTGGGCGCGGGCGGCGTTGGAGCTGCTGGCTTACTGACGGGCGCGGTTTCGGATGGGAGGGCTTGCATGAGCCGTTCACGCAGCTCGTCGGCCTTGCCGGAAGCGCGCAGGCCTCGCTCCTTGCACGCTTGCTGCAACTCACGGTAGCTCATCGCTGACAGGTCGCCAGACATCGTGGGCGTCCGTGCGCGCATGGCGGGTCGAACCCGAAGGTGATGAACGCTCGGGGCCGAGTCGGTGCGTGCATCGAACCGCGCTACAGGGGAATGGTACCCGCACAGCACCAGCAGCGCGCAGGCCGCGATGGCCATGCTCTCACGCGGCTCGACACATCTCGTCGTGATGATGTGGGGAATGCTGGGAAAGGTGCTTCCACTGTCTTCACGCTACCACCCGCAAGCTAGCAAGCAAACGTACCGAGAAGAACGACATGTCGCCGGTGTCTTTTTACCGGTACTGTATGTCCACATGTCGTCAAAGCCTCACGCACTCCGACGTCTGGCACTGACTGAGCAAACGTCTGCTCGGCTCTCGGAGAGCCGAGTGCCGCATGCTGGCCAAACAGAAGGTACAGCTCACCCCGTCTTTGGCCAGCGTAAAGAGAAACTGCTCACTCCTGGTGATTGCAAGCCTCTCCAACTGGACAAATATGAGCTTCATCGATGATAATCTACGTTGCTTCCCACCAGACGCGTGGAAGTGCCTCGTGTTAGGGAATGCGCTGCGGTCGGACTATCCAACATCACGCTGTGACGTGAGTGTACATCCACACACAAGGTGGGGCGAAATATTGCATATAAACTCGCTTCGAATCAGAGAATACGATTGTGAGCGCATCATGCTTGTTCTGGACGATGTCAACCTCCAAAGTTTGAACGTGACCAAGCTGGTTCACTTCGCAGAGCAAATGAAAGCAGACATGGTGTCGCCAAAGGTTCTGGGTGCCACACACAAATGGATGTACGATACCAATGCAATACAGCTCTTCAACATACGAAACTCGAATCGCACCGCGACCTCGCCGCCGACTTCACAGCCGCCGCCCGAGCTGCCCCCGCCCTCGCTCTCGCCCTCGCCGCCGCCGCCGCTTTCGCCGCCCTCACCACACTCCACTGCATTACGGTTGTCCAACACTCGACAATTGTGGAAAGCTCATGTGCTCGATACTCTGTACATCGAGATATACGCTACTCTGTTCAATAGCCGCCTGGCATGGCGAGCATTTGAAAACTTACTTGCAATAATCAGACCAGGATATGGGTGGGGCTATGACCACTGCATGGGCAGGCACGTGAAGCAATTCATAGATGCAAGCCAAAACGTGTTGCACCTGGGGCACAGAACGTTGGAAGGTCCAGGGTCACAGATCGAGTACAAGGCAATCCTCGCGGAGGCCCAATTCATCATGGCGGCTTGCGACAGCGCCGTCGCGTAGCAATCATCATGGTATGTGATGGTGCGGGTGGCGGTCTTGCGTGCCCAGCACCCCCAGCTCCATCTTGAATACATCACACATGTGACATGAGGCTGTTAGGCTGCGTCCGAACCGGACAATCGCGCGCGTCTATGCGTATGGTACATAATTCACTCACAGAAACTCTTGGAATAATTACGTCATTTTGGGCGTGAGCTGAGTGTTCTCACACCTGCGGGACTGACATTTCTCATGTTACCAACCTCCAACGGCCGGCGGGAAGCGCGGAACAGCCGGGCATTAGGAAAACTTACGGGTATGAACACGGCTTAGCGGTTCGGAGATCGCGCGAGATTGAGGTGTGAATATTCACATTCCGGGTTCGCCACATTTCCTCATGGAGGATGACGAGCCGCAGCCGTACGAGGACACCCCACAGCCAGCGTTCGGCTCCGAAATATTTACGTGGGTCGTTCTTGGCATTGGCGCCTGTCCCGTGAGCATCGTGTGTGGTGCGATGCTGTGCTCATTCTGGCTCAGGCTGTGTGCAATTTTGACAGAGCGCCATCGAGCACGCCGCGCGCGGACGAAACCAACCGACTCGACCTTGCAAGAGGAGGTTCCACTGACGGCAAGGGGACGACGGGGTTCACGAGCGCCTTCTCCTCCTCCGCCGCCGCCTCCAGACGATGAACCTCCTCCATTTTATGACCCTCTCCTACGCGATCGCGTGCATGCACGAGAAGTCGATGCTTCCTCGATTACTGTCTGCCCGCGGCCAATCGCAGCCCAACTGCCCCACTGCCGGGCCCAAGTTCACCCTAGCATCAGCGTGTATCGGCTCTCGGATCGGGGCCCTCAATCTCGCGGAGTCACAATATGAGCCCGATCCTCCTTTGTAGCTATGGAGGCTCTGACTCGAATTTGCTCGGCATCAAGAAGAACCCACATTCGCCACCGTACTAGCTTGAGGTGTGCAGCCTTCTGATCTCCCCGTCTAGCTTGAGGTATGCCGTGCGGACTTCTGGCTTCCCCATGGGATACACTTTTCCCACAGGGCGGTTGAGTTGGGGGCGGGACCGAGCACTGTGACGTGATGCGAAATGAAAAAAGGCGGATGAGCGAAAGGGTATACAGCGAACACCTCAGATGGACTAAAGACGGCCTGCGCATACATGAGGACATCTATAATGGCCGAGACGACTCCACCGATTGGGCTACTGAGGCCGAGGCGCACAGGTCTCGCCCGAGATAGGGCCTCATTTCGTTCGCCTCTCCAACATGCTGCACATTAGGGCCTCAGCGCGCTCCGGCCTCCGCGAATAATCGTTCGCACTCCGACGAGAGATGCAGCAAATGCCAAATCTCTGCAACGCACTCGCGTGCGCTCGCTGCCAGAGTAAGCCTATTCGTGCATGCCCCCACCGACCACCTGGCTCGGTACCGCACCGATCCGCCATACAAAAGTCTGGAATAGGCGAGTTTGCCCTCCAGAACCATGGCAGCTACACTCGCCGGCATGGGTATTTGCACCTGACGCAGGCGAATCTCTCAACGCTGAAGGCCAGACAGTATGTTGCGATGATTTACGAGTACCCGCCATCTTGGGCAAAACTCTGGCTGTTTATTGAGCTGTTCACTGATGAGCGGTTCTCATCGGTGGGCATGGCTGGATGCAGACCTTATCCATGAACCGACGGTCTATCAGAAGTGGTATTCGTACGTCTTCGTATTCGACGTCGTCCGCACACGGTCTGGCGTCCCTTCTCGAACCAACATATGCCAACTTCATCCAAAGGTTCCCAGGTGGGAATCCTCAACCAAGTGTGGCACTAGCTCCTTCAGAGCGCTGTGTATGAGGCCATGAAGGCGAGTCAAATTAATGTGCACGTTGGCGTCACGTTGGCCATGGTAGCCGTCTGACCCTGTATTGTCGATCGCGCCAGCCCCTGTCGTGAGTCTCGGAACTGGCACATCACTTGCGTCGAGGATTCGATAATAGTGCATATGCACGTGGCGTACGTGACGCCATAGTTCAGCCTCCATGGTCCACGAGCAATTCTGTGCAGCGCGACAGTAGAGAGGCACATGAGCTCGCAGAATGTGCACCGGCACATATGCTACTACGGTGTGCAGGACTGCACTTTGAGGTGGTGTGATACTCACCGCACACTCTCCATGAGGCCCCTCGTAATTTGGATTGGCAGATCGGATGATGTAGTTGATCAGCATAGCGTATGCGCCATGCCGCAGGAAGGGCAAAATCATCGAGATGCCGCCACATGGCGAGAAAGCGACGCTTGTCGACGTTACGAGCGCGAGCTGCTCTGCCAAGGGCATGCTTGCGAAGCCGGTCACTTGTATGTCAGCATGCGCGCCAAAGCGTGTTCGCACGTAATGAGACACCTCATCAAAATTCAGGATGATGCGCACTAGCCTGTTGGAGTTCACAGACGTTTTGTTTACGAGTAGTATGCGTGGACGTTCTGCTGGCCGCAATGCGCGCGGGTTCAGCCCGTGCCAATGGAGCACGCGATGGCGAAAAAGTGCGATGAGGCCTTCGCGGCCCACGTTGAGGGCCTCGCTGTCGAAGACGTTGTACGCGCCGCCAGCCTGCAATTCTTCAAAGCAAATGAGATGGCTCGACGAGTAGGCCTTACGTAGCTGATCGAGCGTCCGCACCCAACCACGCGTCGAGGCGTTGAAACTGTGGCCGGTGAGTGGGGCAAGGAATGCATCGGAAAATGCGGCGAACAGCCTTGGGTCTTTGGCGGCCCGCGCAGAGGTCCGAAGCACATTGAGATTGCCTGTATACACTCCAAGCTGCGACATCGATGTGAGCAGCGCAAACGCTCCTTCCCAAACAAAATGGCCAAGATTAGGAGCAATACGCTCTCCCATGACAGCGGTGAGTCCGCGGATCTTTGCCACGTGTGCGCTGTTAGGTATTCGGTGACTGACCACACGCAGGGACAGCTTATCTCCATGTCTCCCGCCGGCATTCGATGTTGAAAGTGAGAACCCATTCTGCAGAATGTGCGTGGCGTCTGATGAGAAGTAGTTCCACTGGCTTGTCGTTGGCACCCAGCATACATGGCTTAGGACGCACGCACGAGTAAATCCGCCATAGTAAGGGTACTTTGTCTCGAGTGCCACAAGATCCGAATCCAAGTTGCCGATGCAATAATGGCCACTCCAGCCCTGGTTGGCGTCACGGTGCAGATTATGCATCGGCGGTTGCCCCAGCACAATGGCGCCATGCTCTGCAAGGAGCGAGGAGACATCCTTGACTGCGCCCGCGCCAGTGCGGTTGTCAAGCCCGTACGAATTTGAGACCCTGATCCCCGCGAACATGCGAGGTGTGGGAGAGCAAGCACCAACGCCGCCGCGCCTCTATGTTTTAGAGAGCTGTCGCCGGCTTCCCCACCCCCGTTTGTCGTTTTTTGTCGAGTGTCGTTTCGGTGGCGAGGAGCTCTTACTTTAGTCACCTTAGTTCTCTAGTCTCAGTCATGTACGGGACATGTACATACAGTGTCTCCTTACCACATGTGACGATGGTCCGGTCAAAGTACGGACTCCGGTCCACCTGCCGTGCTCGGCCGGGCGGAACTCCGAGCCGGGGCTGCAGTCGTTGCAATCGGCGTCGGAAGCCCAGTTGCACGTCTCGGCGCAGATGGGCGGTGGACGCGGGAAGCGCGGGCCGCAGTCGGCGCAGTCGGTGCCGTAGATGCAGTCTGCGTACTCGGCGCCGGGCCGCCGTCGTCGCAGAGGGAGTCGGAGGTGTAGGGACGCGCCCGCTGGCGCGCCCCCCGAAGGGAACGCAAAAGAAGTCACTCGATGCCGCCGTCGCGCGACGGCGGCGGCGTCGAGAGTGTCACGGGGCATATTACAATTGTACATGTTATAGCTATCGACCCTAGGAGTACTTAGTCTGTGGGGAATTCCCTGTGGGGACGTAGGTGTTTGTGTTTCGTGGTTGAGTGGAGCCATGTTCTCTCTTACTCTTTCTTTCGCCGCGTTGGGCCCCGTGTCCACGCGATATGGCTTCCCGGGAATCCCTTCGAACTCTTTGGCTGCGCCGCGTCGCCGATATTGCCGATGCTGTCGTCGCCGACGCTATCGCCGTAGCCGCTGCCATTGCCACGGTCGCCATCGCCACCGCCGTCGATACTGCCGTTGTTGATGTCGCCGTTACCGCAGCTGCCATCACCGTTGCCGCCGTCGCTGCTATCTAGGCGAGCGCGGCAGAGCCGCTGAGAGGATGTACACGTCGCTTGCCCATCGCCCCGCCGCGCGGATCGCCGCCGGGCTCAGGCCGGCCGACAGGGCTGCCGTCGCGCCGCCGATCCGCAGCGAGTGCGCCCCGAACTTGCGCGGGTCGAGCCCCAGACTCAGCATCAGGTACTTGACGGTCCCTCGCACCTGCTCCACGGTGAATGGCCGCTCCCATATGCCCATCTTCGATGCCCTCGCGCTCGTCCGCTCACCGCACTTGAGAGGACTCGCTTCCATGACCTATGGCCGCGCACGGTGGCGCGGAAGCTGACTACAATGGGGTTTCTGAGGCATTGGGGGGACGTCGTGTTCGTTAACACTATACATCCCAACCGAGCCCAACGAACTGTGAGGCTGAGCTCAAGCTCACCGCAGGTGTGGTTGTGTTCAGTTAGGTGTGAATGAGGGCTCCCGCAGGCGAGCCGACCTTTCGGTCCGGCCGAGCATGCATGCATATACCGCCCATATTACCATATCGGGTCGTGATGAACGCTGAGTGCGTCCCGCGCTTAGTGCTTCGAGAAAGCTTCGAGAATCCGCTCTCGCGTCTCGTGCGCTTTATCGTGTTGTTGTTGCTGTGTCCCACCCTCCCTTCCCTGGGGGTTTCTGAGGCATTGGGGGGACGTCGTGTTCGTTAACACTATACATCCCAACCTAGCCCAACGAACTGTGAGACTGGAATCCTTAGCTGTGTCGCGAGAGTTCGAGAGTAGCTCCTCGGATCCCCCACAGGCGATCGAGAGGGAAGAAGTGGGCGAAGACCGCTTACACTAGCTTGTCCGACACAAACCAAAGAAGGGTATCACAACAGTGTGACCATACATGGCATGGGAGTCTAACCAAACATGGTAAGACAGTATGCATGCATCTACTAAGAGATGTACCGACCCCTCCCCTGACCTAAGCCCTACTCATATGTGAGGTCTTGCTGGACCTCAGTCGAGATCAGGTGAAACCACTTGTCTCGCGGCAAGCTGTATGTTTTTCCGCGCGCGTGCCAAGTGGCGCCCATCCTCGCATCCGTGTTCAGGAGCTCGAGGGCATGCTGGTGGCAACGCTAGCGCTCGCCATGCTAGGGGTTCGCCCAAGGAATCGCGTCCTTGTTGAGACTCCAAGCATA
>Ga0210247_100467_pt1 | contig 37893 bp, 42 predicted proteins | sample ChrtobMetP3_16mM_FD_155449 | JGI IMG/M metagenome (GOLD analysis project Ga0210247, IMG submission 155449) | Chrysochromulina tobin associated microbial communities from unialgal haptophyte culture, Seattle, Washington, United States - P3_16mM | ecosystem: Host-associated > Algae > Haptophytes >... | reverse complement strand
ACAAGTGTGATGCACAGAGAAGACGGTGGGTTCTAGCGCTTGCGCTAGATTGGTTGTCTTCCAGAGCGAACAACGTTAAGGGCGGCAGGCGCAACACCTCGACCCGTACTGTCGAGCCCGGAGCGCCGGCGGGCGGGTGAAACTATAACATGCGTGCAACGTGCATGCATGCATGCATCCCATGAATATACAGAAGCATACTGTGCTTACCAAATCTGGCAAGCGAGATCCGTAATTGTGTGACGTGTCGCATATCTCCTGAGACGTCGCCCAAAGCGCGCATTCTGTTCCTGGTCAGCGGCTCCGCCGCGTTTGTCGTGCCCCACCCTCCTCAGACCCGTACTGTCTAGAATAGGGGACTCAGAGCTCGGCCTCACAAGGCCAGCTCTCGGGGCTGATTATTACTTAACATCCCTAACAAGTGTGATGCACAGAGAAGACTTGGTACCGGTAAACATTATAAATACGGACGCCCCCCGCGCGGCATGGACCGCGACTCGCTTCGCCGAGCGGCCAAGATCGCGGCTGTCAGCTCGCTCGAAGTGCTTGCCAACACATACGCGGGCGACGATGAGGCGCTGGCGTGCATCGCTGCGATGATTGAGCAGGTCAACCAGCTAATTGCAAAGCCAGCTGTACCAGCGGTTGGGATGGTTGTGATTGGAGAAGCAGTCGCTGTCTCTGCGCCGCTGGTGACCACCGCCTCCGACGTGGATGCACAGTCCATGTCAAAGCGCCCGCGCCGTGAGCCGCCTGCCACCCAGTCGAGCATTCGCGACTACCAGGTGGGAGAGTGCGAAGTGCTGATCGCGCGTCGTGACGACGCTGGGAATCGCTGGAATGAGTATTGCCCCGTCGTCGGGCACACATCCCTCGGCTTGCTGCAGATCTACGTCCCCGGAGAAGATAGCCTCCTGGAGAAGTCCATTCTCGGCCTAGGGGCTGGGCTTGGAAAGGAGACTCGCCCGTTGGTGCGCGCGTGCGTGCTTCCTCGAGACGCGGGCGCGCGCGTTCCGCCGCTGCGTGCGACCGTCTCCTCGTCTGCAGGGCGACCCTCTTCCTCTGATGCAGTCTCAGCTGCCGATGCTGCATCCACGCCCGCCTCGGCGCCGACACCAGCCACGTTGCAGCAACCTGGCGAAGGAGATTCGCGCTCTGCGGAAGAGCAGCTCGAAACCAGCACCATCCCAAAGTCGGCTGGACGCACGCGTGAACAGCTCAACGAGGCGGTGGCTCGTGGTACGCTCCCGGGACTCTCAGCGAAATTCGGCGTACCAGTCGTCTCCACCAGGGATGGCGTGGTCTCTCATCTCACCTTCAATGTGGGGGCTGGCGAGTGGAACGACTTGCCGAGTGACATGACGGCGCCCTTCGAGTGGTGGCTTGGCGAGGGAAAACCGCGACTAAGCCAGGCGTCGAAGATCGACCCTGCGCAGTATGCGCAGCCGGTGGGCGGCGTGCCGCTCTTCTTCGCAATGAAACGAAAAAAGGGTGGCGCACTGTGCCGCTACGGGGGCCACTGGACGACGAAGAGTTTTGATATGTGCGACGCGGGGGCTCTGGAGACCGGATGCAGCCGCCCGACGTTCAAGGATCGGCGGCGCCAAGCTATCATCCGATTTGCATTCGATCACTTCGACGCCGCGCTCGGTGCAGCGATTCATTCGATTCCAGATCCTCCCAAAAATCGACCGACCACACGACAGAAGCCGCCACGACGCACGAGGGGACACCCGAACCCGTAAAGCCGAACGAAAGGGAGAGGGAGCGGAGGAGGCGACGAAAGTCAGTTTCTCCAGGGGGTGTGATTGTACACGAGTGCACCGGTTGTCGCGTCTGTCGTGTTACAAGTGGTGAGGTGGTTGCCCTCGCCATATCTACCACCGATTGTGTAGTCCTGTTACCGTTTGTGTTTCACAGCAGCAGCAGTAACGTTCACGAGGAGTTCCTTCATGCGTCGCAACCTTTTCCGTCAGACTGCGCGCTGGCTGGCACGGCCACCGCCCTGCTGCAGTACGCGCCGAACACTGAGCACGCAGGCCGACCGCAGCCGGTCGTGTCCGTACCTCAACGCTCGCATCGACGCGACCGCCGGCGCCAACGCTGACCGCGACAACTCGCTCGCGACCGAAAGACTGCTTGCAGCCGATGTACGGCGGCTGTGGCACCCGTACACCAGCGCGACGCAGCCCGTGCCGTGCCTCGCGGTATCGCACGCCTCAGGTGTGACGCTCACCCTCGAGGACGGCCGCGAGCTCATCGACGGAATGTCCTCATGGTGGGCTGCCGTGCACGGTTACGCGGTGCCTGAGCTGGACGAGGCCGCGTCGCAGCAGCTGGGCTCGATGGCGCACGTCATGTTCGGTGGGCTGACTCACCGGCCGGCTGTACGGCTCGCCGAACTGCTCGTCCAGGTCACGCCCGAGCCGCTGCAGCGCGTGTTCCTTTGCGACTCCGGCTCGATCGCCGTCGAGGTCGCGATCAAGATGGCGCTACAGTACTGGCGCGCGCGCGGCATCGAGGGGCGCTCGCGCCTGCTGACAGTGCGCGGCGGCTACCACGGCGACACGTTCGGTGCGATGGCCGTGTGCGACCCGGTCAATGGCATGCATGCCGAGATGTTTGGCGGCGTGCTCGCGAAGCATCTCTTCGCGCCGCGCCCAGCTCCGCTCTTCGGGCAGCCTTGTGCTGAGAAGGACGTCGAGGAGTTTGCGACGATGCTGCGCGAGCACGAGCACGAGCTCGCGGCGGTGATCCTCGAGCCGATCGTGCAGGGCGCGGGCGGCATGCATTTCTACTCGGCAGACTATTTGCGGCGCGTGCGAGAGCTCTGCAATCAGCACGGTAGGCGGCTCCGAACGCTGCTTGTGCTTGCCTAATATGGAAGCGGCTCCGAACGCTGCTTGTGCTTGCCTCGTGTGACCTCTGCTGGCATTTGAGGGCCTCCGCGTGCCTCGTATGCCCGGCTCTGGTGGCTTTTGAGATTTTGAGAGATTGAGATTTTGAGATTGTGCTGTGACCTGTGCGACCGTCTGATGGCCTCCCTCATCAGGCCTTACCTGTGCGACCGTCTGATGGCCTCCCTCATCAGGCCTGACCTGTGCGACCGTCTGATGGCCTCCCTCATCAGGCCTGACCTGTGCGACCGTCTGATGGCCTCCCTCATCAGGCGAGCTCCTCATCTTGGACGAGATCGCCACCTGATTGCCTCTCTAATCGCCTCCCTGATTGCCTCCTTCATCAGGCGTGCTCCTCATCTTGGACGAGATCGCCACCGGCTTTGGAAGGACTGGCGCGCTGTTCGCCTGCGACCACGCGGGGATCGCACCGGATATCCTCTGCCTCGGCAAAGCTCTCACCGGAGGATACCTCACAATGGGTGCGACCCTCGCCACCGATGCCGTCGCCGAAGGAGCCTCGGGCGGGCGCGGTGCCGTGCGGCCGGTGCCGTTGATGCACGGCCCCACCTTCATGGCCAACCCTCTGGCATGCGCGGTGGCGCATGCATCCGTGCAGCTGCTGCTCGCAACCCCCTGGCAGGCGCGTGTGCGTGCAATCTCGGCGCAGCTCGAGGCTGAGCTGCGCCCGCTGGCCGCCTCGTCGGCTGTCAAGGACGTGCGCGTGCTGGGCGCCATTGGGGTGGTGGAGATGAAGGAGCCCATCCACATGCCTACCGTGAGCGCGATGCTCGTTGAGAGAGGCGTGTGGCTTAGACCCTTTGGGCGTCTGCTCTACACCATGCCCCCCTTCATCATGACCGCCGCTGAGCTGCGCCGTGTAACCGACGGCATGCGCGCCGTCGTCGAAGCGACTGAGAGTGCTCAGATCGGCTCGGGACAGCGCCTCGAGTCAGACGTGTGGCGCGACGCGCAGCGCAAGCCGGGCGAGTAGAGGGAAGCGCTGTCGTGTCATCTTTTGTAGTAGAGAGGCGGGACCCATGCTCCCATGCACCAGGTGTGAATTCATATCCGGATGCCGATACCGGTAGGTGTCGAAATGACGGAAGCAGCGCGTGAAGCGGGTGCGGATGACATGCTTTGGCGAGCCGAGGTGCTCGCGCCACTACGCGCCACCGTGGCGTGCATGGAGGGTAGGCTGCAGGAGCAGGAGGCTGCTCTTGGCCGAGCGACGCGCGAGGCCGAGCACGCCTCCGCCAAGCAGCGGCGCGCCGAGCGGCTGGCAGGAGAGGCCTCGGAGCGGTGCGAGTGGCTGGAGCGAAAGCTCGACATGGCGAAGCACGCGGCAGAAGCGTCGGCGGCGCAGCTCGAGCAGTATCGTTCCGTCGAGGCGCGCGCGGAGGCATGGCACACGGAGCTCAAGAAGGTCAAGGAGCAGCTCATGCTGATCGCTCGGTCGCACAGAGAGCAGGAGGAGCACGTGGCAGCGGCGGCGACGCGAGAGGCCGCGCTCAACGAGCGGCTCATCGAGGCTGAGCGAGGCCGAGCCGCCAACGAGCGCGCCGCGGCGGCCTTCAACGCTGCCGAGGAGCGCCACTCGGCCGAGCTAAGCAAGCTGCGTGCGCAGGCGGCGCAGGCGGAGGGGCACGCGGCGGAGGCGGCGGTGCGCTTGGATGCGAGGCTGCGCGAGGCGGGCGAGCGCGCGCGGCACGCCGAGGAGCGCGCCGATCGCGTGCAGCACGCGCACGATGCGCTGCGCCTCCAGTGCGAGGAACAGGCCAAGGCGCTTGACGAAATGCGCGTGGCGCTGCGAAGCAAAGAGGCGGTTCTACGGGAGCGGGTGGCCGCCGAGGAAGAGCTGCGCGGCGCGCTCGCGCGTGCGGCGGACCAATTAGCAGTGCTCAAAGAGGCGCAGGCCAGAGCCAAGGCCGACGCTCAGGCCGAGCACGAGGCGCATGTCGCGGCGCTAGCGGAGCGGGAAGCACGCGTGCGCACGCTTGAGGATGCACTCGAGCAGCGGCGCGCGCAGTTGCAGAAGACGGTCGCCCTTGGTGCCCAGATGAAGGGCATCCAACAGATGCTCGAGGAGCTCGGCTCATTGGATGCGGCGGCGTCATGACTCAATGCTGGCGAGCGATGCGATGTGTGCGAGGACGCAACGGCCAACGCCGCGCGGAGAGCGCAGAGCGGGCGGCGCGGCGGGACCGGAGAGACCGCGAGGAGCCTCTGAGACATTTGAAAAATTACAGAGAAATCAGAATCGGATAAGGCAGCACCCGCCATCCGAGATGGAACATCCTCGAAAGTCCGAGACGCTCGCTCGCTGGCACCTGGCAGTGGCACGCCGGATAGGCGATGCCCGATCCGCCCCGCGGCCCGGGCAGACGACGCCGACCGGGCGCAAGCACACGATACATACACGCTTACAACTTTACATGTACACGTTACAGTAAGACCGTAGAGACACGTGCGCGCAAAACTGAGAGCCCTCGTTGCTCCGGCTCGACGAGCTCCGCGGCAGCACCGGAGAGGACACTCACCCGCACACGCGCTCACACAAACACATGCACGATTCAGCTGTACCTGAGGCGCTGGCTCTACGTGCGCAGCCCGGCGCAGCGCCTGTCACCGCACGTCGAACGTGTTCTTCACATTGTACATCCATGCACCATGGTGGACTCGCAGCCGGCAATGTCCAACACGTCGGCACATCTCACCTACTCCGAATTCGACCCGACGACACAGTGCCCCCGACGCTCGTAGACACGAGCGCTGGGGAGTGCGCGCTGGGCGTCAGCTGCGCCTCGCGCCACTGCCGTAGCTCGCTGAAGCGCTGGAGCTCTCCGTTCAATCCTGGTGAGCGTGCGCGGATTGGTGAGGCTGAGGGCGAACGCATTTGGCGCGACGAGAAGGTAGAGACCGCCATCACGCTCGATCGAGAGCACCGAAGAGCAGGCTCGCCCGGGATTTGCTTGATGTTCAGAAAGTCATCGCTCTTCGGCTCATGGTCGGCGAGCGCCGCATCCTCTTGCTCTCTCCGGTGCTGCATCTCGTCCACTCGGGACCTGCTGCCTGGGGTATACGTGTGGAGCCTCTTCTCCTCTTGGATGGAACTGATATACGTAGGGTCGTGCGTGGCACGCCAAAGGCGCCGATACTGTGTGTCAAAGTGGCTGGCGCGCTCTTCGAGCTGCTTGTTGAGCGCCCGCGTCTCCGCCAGCGAGCTGCGAAGGTGATTCGCCTCCGCCTCGAGCCGCAGGTTCGACTTTCGCTCCTCGTTGTGGTCTCCGAGCATTCGACGGAGCTCGATTGCTTCGGCCTCCATCACCTTCGCTGCTCGCCTCACCTCGTGCAGATCCGCCTCCGTCTGCGCGAGCCTCGAGCAGACGAGGTCAATCTTCCAGTTGCTCCCGTTGCGGATCCACCTGTACAAGAACTTGAGCATCTTCGACCGGAAGATCATTCTGAAAATGCGCTTGGCTTCAGAATCCTCCCGCTCCCGTCGGCAGACCTGGCGCCACACGTCGAAGCCGTACTTAACCTTGCCTCCCTTCAGCAGCCGGGCAGCAAAAATAGCAAGTTTGCGGCTTTCACGCGTGGCATTGCGGAGGGCCAGATGCCTGGCCATCCAAGCGTTCAGCCCCCGACGTGCCTGCGCGTAGATCATCGATGCGAACGCCTTGCGCATCCAACAGAGCTGCTCCCACATGGCGCGCAACGTGTTGTACGCTTTACGTACGGGGACGTTGCGCATGCTGTTCATGCATCGGCGGAGCATATCTCTGTTAGTCTTCGATGCGATAGCCATCTCGATCCATGTCGTCATGGCTCGGCGCAACCCCGGCGATGTGAGGCCCTTGGCAGCGTGGCGCAGCTTGCGACGCTCGTCGGCAAGTTCCAGCCATGTCGCCCACGCGGCACGGCGCTTGCCTCCCCTGATCTGGCTCAGAGCATCCTTCATCTTGCGCTGGACGTTGGCCTGGTGGGTGGCCTGCTCCACCCATGAATTCATCGCCGCTGCTAGACCCGAGTTGCGCATGGAGGCCGACGCTTTGCGCATCTTGCGCAGTGCTTCTGAGCGCTCGGTAGCTTGCTCTACCCAAGCGTTCATCGCCGCTCGAAGGCCCTTGTTGCGCATGGAAGAGATCACCATGCGCATCTTGCGCAGGGTCTCTGAGCGCCCACTGGCTAGCTCGTGCCAGCCGTTGAAAGCCTGGCGCAGCGGCTTGTTTTTGATCGAGGACAGCGCGCGTTTGCGGATGGCAAGGCTCTCGTTGTCATGCGCCACCGTCTCGAGCCATACGTTCATCGCCAGACGCTTCCCCCGATGCACGATGGCCTTGAACGCCCTGCGCATGTGAATGAGCTGCTGGGTCTGGGCATGCCACGAGTTGTACGCTTTGCGTACGGGGATGTTGCGCATGCTGCTCATGCCTCGGCGGAGCATATCTCTGTTGCTCTTCGATGCGATAGCCATCTCGATCCATGTCGTCATGGCTCGGCGCAACCCCGGCGACGTGAGGCCCTTGGCAGCGTGGCGCAGCTTGCGACGCTCGTCGGCAAGTTCCAGCCATGTCGCCCACGCGGCACGGCGCTTGCCTCCCCTGATCTGGCTCAGAGCATCCTTCATCTTGCGCTGGACGTTGGCCTGGTGGGTGGCCTGCTCCACCCATGAATTCATCGCCGCTGCTAGACCCGAGTTGCGCATGGAGGCCGACGCTTTGCGCATCTTGCGCAGTGCTTCTGAGCGCTCGGTAGCTTGCTCTACCCAAGCGTTCATCGCCGCTCGAAGGCCCTTGTTGCGCATGGAAGAGATCACCATGCGCATCTTGCGCAGGGTCTCTGAGCGCCCACTGGCTAGCTCGTGCCAGCCGTTGAAAGCCTGGCGCAGCGGCTTGTTTTTGATCGAGGACAGCGCGCGTTTGCGGATGGCAAGGCTCTCGTTGTCATGCGCCACCGTCTCGAGCCATACGTTCATCGCCAGACGCTTCCCCCGATGCACGATGGCCTTGAACGCCCTGCGCATGTGAATGAGCTGCTGGGTCTGGGCATGCCACGAGTTGTACGCTTTGCGTACGGGGATGTTGCGCATGCTGCTCATGCCTCGGCGGAGCATATCTCTGTTGCTCTTCGATGCGATAGCCATCTCGATCCATGTCGTCATGGCTCGGCGCAACCCCGGCGATGTGAGGCCCTTGGCAGCGTGGCGCAGCTTGCGACGCTCGTCAACAAGCTCTTTCCAGCTTCTCCATGCAGCTCGCTGCTTGCCGCCGAGGATCTCTAGAGCGGCTGCTCGCATGCGACGGGCCTTCTCCACTTCTGCACGCGCTTGCTCGACCCAGGAGTTGAGGGCTCGTCGTAGATCGAAGTCCAGCATTGACGCGGCTGCGCTCTGCAGCTTCATGAGCTTTTCTGCCTTCTCCTTGACGGCCCTCGTCCACGCGAGAAGCCCTCTGCGCATAGCTGGTGTGATGAAGGCCAGAGCAGCGCGCATGAGCATCTTCCACTCCACTGTCGCCTCTTGCCAGGTCAGCCAGGCTGCACGTCGGCCTGCACCCGCCCACTCTTGAATAGCTACTCGCCTGCGCCGCGAGGATACTGCCAAGGCGGCGGCCGCAGCTCTCCAGGTGCTCCAAGCTTTCCTGAAGTTGCCGCTCACCAGTGCAGCCAACGCTCGCCGCTTGAGCTGGTTGTCCTTCTTCAGGACGACCGTCCAGGTCTGAAAATGTTGCCACCCTAGCGCAATTGTCTTGTTGAGGAACACGTTGCAGGCCATAAGCAGACTATTCGTCTTGGAGTAGTAGTGCCTGAACCTGCCGAAGTGCCGCTTGAGTATGAGATGGCGTCTAAGTGACTGCTCGACCTCATCCTGCTTATCCTGCAGCAGTCGGGCCTCCTTTAACACTCGCTCCCGTTCTTCCTGAACCTCCTGCACAAACGAGTCGTGCCGATAGAGAAATCTGATCGACTCGGTCGACGATTGCTGTAGCAGCTCTTTGGAGCGATTCAGCGAGTCTAAGCTGGCCTGTGGACTCATGAAGGAGTCACCGGAGCTCCGGCGCCGTCCATTGGACATGTCCAACGATTGGGTCCGCCCTCGTCCGACGCTCTCTAACAGTTCGCTGCTTGCTCTTGGTGAGCGTATGTCGATGCCGATGCTGTTGACGGACCTGGGCGACCAAGGGGGGGACGCCAGTGTTGGCGGCATGATTGATTGCTTGCTTGGCCCGTGTTGAGCTTGAAGTCTACGTTTCAGAAAGAAACGTTTTTCCAGCCCTAAAGTTGGTCTCTATCTGTTTCGTTCGCCGCAAAGCGGACATACTGCTCCGGAAGCTCTTCTGTGGCGTGTTCCTACAATTGTATGCATGGGATCGCCGTTCGATGTACATGTAGCGCCAAGGTGTAGCGCCGCGCGGCCGCCCGCCCCGCCCCATTGGCGCGCCAGTTCCGCGCCCACGGCCACGCGGCGCCGAGGAAGTACACCTCGTCCCTGGCCCTGCGGCTGCGCCAACATTACAACTTCGCTACCGGCACCCCGATCCCCTTCGTTTCCGCAAAGCCGTTACACAAAAACGATACGAAAGAGGTGCCGCAGATTCCACAGTGCAGACGTGGCATCATCAAGTTCACCTTGCATCGCGCGGATCCTAGCCCGAACATGTTCTTCCCGAGGTGAGGCGCGGCACCCTAGCTGCCTGGCTGCCCAGCGCGGCACCCCACCTGCCTAGTAGCCCAGCGCGTCAGACTCGTCACTGCAACAGTGATCGCTGCCCCGCTTTGCGCCCGCTTGGCGACTAATCGTCAGACCCTTCCCTCATGGCTCCTTTGCTGCGACAGCGTGTTCTCCCGCGAGAACAAGGCCTACGCCGCTCCGGCGCCCGCTGAGGGCGGCTCGAAGGTCGTCTCGTTTCTCGTTGACTTCTGCGCCGGCGGTGTTGCGGGCGCTGTCGCGAAGACCGCGACCGCGCCGATCGAGCGCGTGAAGCTGCTCATCCAGACGCAGGACGCGAACCCGAAGATCATCTCGGGCGAGGTTGCCCGCTACACGGGCATCGTCAACTGCTTCACCCGCGTTGCCTCGGAGCAGGGCTTCGCGGCGTTCTGGCGTGGCAACACCGTGAACGTCATCCGCTACTTCCCCACCCAAGCCTTCAACTTTGCGTTCAAGGACACGATCAAGGGTCTCTTCCCCAAGTACAACTCGAAGAAGGAGTTCTGGAAGTTCTTCGCTACCAACATGGCGTCGGGCGGCCTCGCCGGCGCCGGCTCGCTCACCATTGTGTACCCGCTTGACTACGCGCGCACCCGCCTCGCCTCGGATGTGGGCTCTGGCACGCCCCAGTTCTCAGGTCTCGGCGACTGCATTGCCAAGACCATCCAGCAGGGCGGCTTCTTCTCGATGTACGCGGGCTTCGGCGTCTCCGTCGTCGGCATCGTCGCCTACCGTGGCCCCTACTTCGGCGTCTTCGATACTCTCAAGGACATCAACCCGTGGAAGAAGGCGGAGGGCCCCCTCCGGATGTTGTCCGTGTTCGCGATCGCTCAGACCACCGCGATCATCGCGGGCTTCATCTCTTACCCCTTCGACACGGTGCGCCGCCGCCTCCAGATGCAGGCCGAGAAGCCCAAGGAGAAGTGGCTCTACAACGGCACCCTCGATTGCGCCGTCAAGATCGTCAAGAACGAGGGCATGGGCGCCATGTTCAAGGGCTTCGCTGCCAACGTGCTGCGCACCCTCGGCGGCGCTCTTGTGCTCGTCGGCTATGACGAGATCAAGCGCGCGCTTGGCTTCGAGGGCGGCAGCTCCGGCGAGTAAGCCGCTGGCCACCCGGCAACAAGTGTGTAGTTGGCCCGCGTGCGCGAGAGTCAACTTTGGCCGCCGGCGCTGCATCATGTCACAGAGAGGGGGACCCGGCGGGTCAAATGAAGGCGTGAGCCAGGGCGCACGCAGCGTGAGTGTGTCACGGGGAAGGGGCGGCCTAAGCGTGGGCGTAGGAGGTCGATGTGATTGAAAATATTTGCGTCTGATTGTTTGATGACAATCCAATCTTCACTGCACACCGCCACGAGCCCCTTGGAGGTGCAACGTGTGACGGGCCCACTGGTCGGCCCACTTGCTTTTGGAGCTGGCCTCATCTGAGATGAGCTCGTATGACATTGTGTCCAACTCCAACTTCACGATCAGCATGCTGCCGGGAGAGGTGAGCGTCGGGCGCATCCTGCCCAACGACCTCAAATCGTGCGCGTGGCCGCTGCTCAAGGCCATGTTCGGCGGCGGGGAGGGCAAAGGGCCGTCAGGCTTCTTCAGCCTGACGCAGGATGCGACCGAGGCGACGCTGATCATGGACGATCGCTGCCGTGCCGCCTTCGACGAGGCGGCCGGCGTGGCCGCCATCGAGTACGCTCCGAACCGCTGGCGCGTGCTCGAGCTGCACCTGGGCTCACTCGCGTGGGAGGTGCCCGGCCTCGTGTGCTTCCTCGCGACGCTCATGGCGGAGAGCAAGGTGTCGATCCTAAACCTGTCGTCCAACGACCGTGACTTCATGCTCGTCCAAGAATCGGACGTCGCCTCGGCCACGCGTGTCATTCTGGAGCGGCTGCAGCACGACGTTGTCGGTCTCAAGGCCGACATCTCGCACAAGGCGATGGTGCGCCGCTCGGAGAACACGTTTGACGACGACGCGTTCGACGATGGCCACCAGGGCAGCGCCAACGGCACCAGTGCCGTCGGCGGCGGCGCCGAGGGCGAGGGGAGCACAGGCGCTTCGGCGGCGGCGGGGCCTTCCGCGACAGCAGCGAGCAGCGCAAGCGGCACTAGCTCGGAGGCGGGTGCGCCGAGCAGCAGCGAGGGGCGCGTCTTTGGCAGCGAGCGAGGGCTCTTCGTGCAGGTGCTCCCCACGACGCTCGTGGTCGTTCGCCTCCAGTTCTCAATGTTACAGGCATGCGCGCACGCTCTCATCCAACGAATGCTCTTCGCGCCAGCGTCGGGAGCGGGTTGCTTCTGGTCGTACACGCTCTCGGACGATGAGATCTCGCTCATCTTGGACGAGTGCTCGCTCGCGTCCTTTCCGGAGGCCGCGATCGTGGGGACCACCACGCGCTGGCGCCCGCTGCGCTTATCGGGAATCTTTGGATTCGATGAGGTCGGCGTCGTCGCGAAGATGTTCACGCCGTACGAGGAGGGCTTGCCACTGCTCAACATCTCGACCTTCTCGACCAACGTCTCTCTGGTCGAGGAGACCGATCTCGAGCACGCCCTCGCCTCCTTTGACATCCCCGTCGTGCGGAGCGACCTTTCGTAGGAGCAAGAGGTGCCCCGGGTGCCGACGCGCCGCCACGAGCGCCCCCCTCCGCGGGTTCGGAGCGTAGGGGAGCGCCGAATTACGTGCATGTAAACTCGTGTCCCGAAAGGGCTTTCGTTATTTCGATTTTGATTCGTTGATAACTAAGCGTGCGCCTCGACGTACGCGCGTGCCGATCTCGCCGGACTCGGTCGCTCCCCTCGCGTTAACCCTCGCGCTTCGGGACTTGAGTCTTGACGATCCCCGAGACATCGAGATCGACGACGACGTCGCGCCGCCGTCATCCGATTAATCGCTCCGCCGACACGGCCGAACGTTCGCCTCCCTTGTATGAACTACAACTGATATGAGTATGAGCATCGACTTGACTTGACTTTTCCCGGCCACCGGGCCGCCCGGTGCGGCGTCCAACTGACCTCGCCCCTGGCCGCGCGAACCCTCAACCCATACGCCATAGCAGTGCCGTGGGACCGGTGGTCGTGCGTCTTGCCGAGATGGCAAATTAACGTGAAAAGTATTCATATCATGATTGGAGTCGACCAAGACGAAACGCAATCTCGTCGGACGGAAGCGATGTCGGCGCCTGGGCCGGCTTGCAACGCCCGAGGCGCTTGCCAACCCGTCATTCTAGTGCCGGGCGTTATGGGCAGCAGGCTGCGAGAGCACGTGCGTTTGCCGGGATCGATCGAGACAGTGTCACGCCATCTCTGGCTTCCGGAGTCACATCGATTACTGCAGCGCTCCGCAGCCATGGGACCGCTGAGTGCGTCGCTCTACTTCGACTGGGTGGCCTCCCTCGATCCGAAGGCGCCCCGCCCTGGCCATCGCATCGAGCCAGACTTCACCAACTTTGGCATCAAGGGTGTCGCATGCTTGCTCAAGGTCGGGCGCGAGTGCGTCTCGACGGCCAAGGTGTATTGGGACATGATTGGGCAGCTCGAGCGCGCCGGCTTCCGTGCGGGCACGAATCTGTTCGGCGTTCCCTTTGACTGGCGGCTGCCTCCGACGGAGAATAAGCTGTGTGCCGATCTGGCGCGCACGCTGCACCTCGCCACGAATGACACTGCCCACCGCAAGGCGATTGTGGTTGGCCACTCGCTCGGCAATCTTCAGATCCTCTACTGCATCCAAAAGGTGTTTGGGCCGGAGACGACGTCGCTGATGCGCGCGCTCGTCGCGATCGCCCCGCCGTTCGCGGGCTCGCCGCAGGTCGCGCGGGTCCTCCTCTCCGGCGCCGAGATGGTCTCTCGAATGATCATCACCGATGCAGGCGAGGGCTCCTCTGATTGCACCTCTGCTTGCACCTCTGATTGCACCTCTGATTGCACCTCCGTGGCGAAGGATGAATTGCCAAATCATTCCGAGCGTGCCGAAAGGTGCCGAGTGAGGAACCGATTTGTTGAAGATTGATATCAGACGCCCCTAGAAGCCCACTACCTCTGATTGTACCTCTGAGTGTACCTCGGAGTGTACACGTCCGTGCAGCAATCCGTGCACCCTGCAATACCTGATTGCGTCCGACTGCCCTGGTCGCCGCGCATCTGCTCATCTCCAATGCAGAGACACGTGACTTTTCTCGCAAGATGGGCTCGGCCTTCATGCTGCTCCCCCATGAACGCGTCTGGGGCAACACGACCATCTTGTCGCTCCATGGAGGCGATGCACCTCTGATCGGGGCGTCAACTCTGCCGCGCTATGGCGGGCGCGCCGCGACGGGCGCCGACGGCGCGGCGTCCGTATTTGGTGCCGAGTACTATCGAGGCACGCGCGCGGATCTGCGTCGTCTCTTACGAAAAATCGAAGCGTAAGTTGATTGCCTCTGATGGCGAATGCGTGCCGCTGAGGAGCGCTGATGAGCTCTGAGTGCGCCCATCATCACCATCTTGATGAGCTCTGAGTGCGCCTATCATCACCATCTTGGTGAGCTCTGCCATCTGATGAGCTCTGATGGCGCCCATCATCATTAGGTACTCGCCCACGGACGCGAAGAGCAAGGCTAATGACCTCTGATGACCTCTGATGATTGCCTCCTTTGTCAGGTACTCGCCCACGGACGCGAAGAGCGAGATGGTGGCGGCGTACGATGCCTCCCTTGAGCTCCTCGACATCTGGCGTGCGCCACCGATCCCCGTCGTGTGCTACATGGGCTCCGGCAAGCCCACGCAGACCTCTTTCCTGTACACGGAGCCGTGGCCTAAGAATATGAACGAGGAACCTTGCGTCACTCAGTATGAGGACGGTGACGGCACGGTGCCTCTCCGGTCGGCAGGTGAGGAGCTGCTTTTTGATGAGCTCTGATGAGGACCTCTGATTGCCTCTGATGACCTCTTGTGACGGCACAGTGCCTCTCCGGACGGCAGAGAGCGTGTGCGAGTCGTGGACCTCTCCTCTGATTGCCCCTGATTGCCTCTGATTGCCTCTGATTGCCTCTCCGGACGGCAGAGAGCGTGTGCGAGGCGTGGACCTCTCCTCTGATTGCCTCTGATTGCCTCTGATTGCCTCTGATTGCCTCTGATTGCCTCTGATTGCCTCTCCGGACGGCAGAGAGCGTGTGCGAGGCGTGGACCTCTCCTCTGATTGCCCCTGATTGCCTCTGATTGCCTCTGATTGCCTCTGATTGCCTCTGATTGCCTCTCCGGACGGCAGAGAGCGTGTGCGAGGCGTGGGCGCACCAGCGCCGGTGTGCCTCGCCGCTCTCGACGGTGCATCCGCTCAATTACAAGGGGCGCTCTGACGAGTGCGTCGCTCTGCACTACCTGCATTGCCGCGCCCCAAATATGGAAAGTGCGGACGCGCTTCGGGGCGCCGAGCACTGCGTCGATTTGCACTCGAAGATCCTCGGCAAGGTGAGGGTTCATGATGACCTCCCTGATGACCTCTGATGATCTCTGACGACCACTGATGACCTCTGATGACCTCTGATGACCTCTGATGACCTATGATGATCTCTGATGACCTCTGATGACCTCTGATGACCCATGATGACCTCTGATGACCTTCCTGATGACCTCCCTGATGACCTCTGATGCCTTTTACTGCTCGATCCTTGGCAAGGTGCCCGCGCTCGATTTCGTGCAGTCGCTCGCCATCAACCCGCGTGCGTACGAGCCGGGGCACGCCGTGTCGCTCGAGGAGCTGCACGAAGTCTCGCAGATGCTCGCCTGGCTGCACAACTCGGCCGTCCAACGGCTGCCCTCGATCTCGGAGGTGCGCGAGGCGCTCCAAAAGATGACGTGGCGCACGCGTACGGGCATGGGCGACCACGTTGGCAGTACGATGGGCAGCAGTGGGATGGGCGCCAATGCGCGGGGGGTGGGGGGCAGCCAATCTTGGGGCGTCTCGGCCTGGGCTGCTGCCGCTTGGGCCAAGGCTGCTGCCGGATCCTCCTCCGCCACAACGGGCTCGTCGAGAGGCTCGTCGAGTGGCTCGTCGAAGGGCTCCAAGGAGCCCGCGCCGTCGTGGGCGTCAACGGTCCCCGGTGGAGGAGGGGCGCTGCATGCCTCCGAGATGCTCACCGAGATCCCGCATACCTCCGAGATGCTCACCGAGATCCCTGCCCTGCTGGGTGCGCTGGCCTCGCGTGCGGCGTCGCGCATGCAAGTGCTCACCACAGCTGCGCCCGATTCCCCACAGGTGCGCTGGCCTCGCGTGCGGCGTTTGAGCGAGGGCTCACCGCTTTACAGAGCCTGCACGGCGTCGTGACGAGCCGGGTCCGTGCGATGGCGGTGAGTGACGCCGAGCGGACCACCAGTACGGCGCCCACCAGTACGGTCTCTGGTAAGGAGGGCGCGGTGGCGAGCGCTACCGCGTCCGCCTCCTCCAGTGCCGCCGCCGCGGGCGCCGCCGCGGGCGCCGAGGTGGGGGCAGGTCGTCCACCCATGCGGAAGATGACTCCCCTTCCGGCGCCGCCCTCCTTGGTGCCCAGGACGGCGCCACCCAGAGAGAACGAGCCTGGACTGCCGATGAGAGGCGCGAACTCGATGAGCGACCCTCGCGTGGCCGACGGCGCGATGGAGGAGGCGCTCGAGACGGCGCTCGGGCGGGTCGAGGAGGCCTTCGAGGCGCTCGTGCAGCCGATGACGGTCATCATAAGCACACTAGACGAGGCTGCACGGAGCTGTGCGACGCAGGCGCGAGCCTCGCCGTTGAGTCGAGCGCCGTGGCGAGCACGTCGCGAAGTGGCCAAGGCCGCCGTGGCGACCTCGGCGGCGGCACGGCGCGCTCAAGCCGGCATGAGCCAGGATCCCTTGGTTGACGAATTTGACGAATCACGTTCCGATGGCGACGTGGTTGGCGGGCTGGGCCTACCTGATTGCAGTGAAGCCTTCGAGCGCGCGTCGCACGCTCACCTGCGCTCCTGCCAGCGGGCGGAGGCGAGCGACAAGGAGCGCGACGAGCGTCTCTGCTCGGTGCACCTCTGATTGCCCTCGAGTGCCTCTGATTGCGTCTGATGACGCTCCTCATTAGGAGCGCGACGAGCGTCTCTGCTCGGTGTACCACGCTCTCATGCCGTCCGGACCTCTGATTGCCCTCGAGTGCCTCTGAGTGCGTCTGATGACGCTCCTCATCAGGTGCACCGCGCTCTCATGCCGTCCGGACCTCTGATTGCCCTCGAGTGCCTCTGAGTGCGTCTGATGACGCTCCTCATTAGGTGCACCGCGCTCTCATGCCGTCCGGACCTCTGATTGCCCTCGAGTCCCTCTGAGTGCGTCTGATGACGCTCCTCATTAGGTGCACCGCGCTCTCATGCCGTCCGGACCTCTGATTGCCCTCGAGTCCCTCTGAGTGCGTCTGATGACGCTCCTCATTAGGTGCACCGCGCTCTCGAGCGGTTTGGGCCGCCGTTACGCGACATGGCTGCGCAGCTGGAGTGGTGCCTTCTCCACTGGCACCGGCTCCAGCAGCGGCTACGTCAGCCGGAGCCATCCCTCGCCAAGTCGGCGGCCATCGGCGTGCCGGGAGCCGAGCGCGTGGAGCCGCCAGCGTACTCGAGCGCACTCTACGGCAAGATGGAGGGCGATGACCTTCGGGACTCGACGCGTCGCACAGATTGAGGCCAGAGATTGAGGCCTTCGAGTGCACTCGAGTGCCGCACTTTGGCATACCCGCCCTTCCCCCTCTCCCCCTTTTCGGAGGCACGCCGCACATGACGTCGGTCGCAGCAACAGCGGAGCAGCAGTGCCACATTTTCGATTTTGGACATTTAAGAACCGTGATCCGTGTTTTTCGAGTTCAGTACCCGCCGGCCGGTTGTGATCAATGACGGCGCCACACGACCGGAACGCCCCACGATCGCCCCCCCGTCGGCCGCCGTCGGGCGGAACACTGAAACACGACAGATCAGTATGTAGGACAGTCAGCACAGTAGACGGTTCGCTTCAAACGGTTCACAGATCACACGCCGCACGCGTCGGAGGTTCAACTCACTTATCGACACACGGAGCCTCGTCCCTCGTGCATGGCACAAGCAGGAAGTACACGCGGCCTTCCAAACCAACGGGGGCTGTGAACGGGGGCTGTGCCAGACGGTCCAGCCCTCAACGGGACACGATCGTGCCCTCTGCCTAGCACGTACGTCCGCTTCTATGCGGCCGCCACTGGAGCATACACATGCATGCTTCTATGCGGCCGCCACTGGAGCATACATGCCTGCTTCTATGCTGCCGCGTGGAGCATGGCCCATTTATGGAAATGGTCCATGGAGGGCACAGCTTGAGTCCCCTCCCTGTCCTGTAGCCGAGCTCCTGGCCTCCCGAGCGCCATGCCGTGCGCACCCTCTTTCAAACGGCAGTGCCCACCTCCATGTCCAAACGGCCAATGCACTTGCGCACATCCTCTTCGAATTTGGAATCGGTCGAGTCCTGTGGAAGCGTGCCCCCACGGGTGTACACTCCGTTTGGAAAGGCGAAGAGGAAGCGCGTGACGACAGCGTTCTCCTCGGGCGCCACCCAGATGGCTTGTGTCTTCCTGAGCGAGGGCACCTGAGCCACCTCGCATAGCGCTAAGAGATTGAGCTCGCTGCCTGCGAGGAAGGCATTCCCGCCCGCGGTTGATGCCGAGGAAGGCATTGACCCCGCGACGGCGACGGCGGGACTGGCGGCGGCGGCGGATGCGGATACTACCCCGCCGGCGGCGGCGGAAAATACCCCGGATCTGCGCATGGCGTATCCCAAGGACATTGCGGCGCTCGTCGAGAGGTAGACGCCTGCGCCGTAGGCCGCGCCCGTGGTCATGAGCTTCGTGTTCGACAGGTTGCGAAGCCCCGTGCGCAAAATCGAGTGCCAGTTCTCTGAGCTTGAGCCGTGCCATGCGAACTTGGAGCCATACTGCCGCTTGAGCTCCTCGAAGGCCGCCTGCCGTTCGGGCGGCGCTGAGAGCATCACAAACTGATGGCGTGTGCCCAGCGACGCGAGCTTGAGCGCCTCGGGCACGGAGACAAGGTGGGCGCGATTCGAACTGACGATCCACTCAAACAGGCCGAGGGCCAGCGGGTGCTGTGCGTCCATGAGCCTCCGAAGCCCCTCTGTCCCGTCACCATACGCCGCCGCGTTGATGCGCTCGAAGGCAGGGAATCTCCCGAGGATCTCGCGTGTCAACGGCAAATTGGGCTTTTCGGGATCGAGGGCGAGCACCGACGAGCCGCGCTGTGCCGGCACCCACGGCATGGGCGTCAGGATATCGGCAGCCCGCGCCGAGGTCGCAGCCAGCGTGGTGGTGGCAATCAGAAGGTCGAGCACCTCTGCATGCGTCGCGAGCGAGGTGGCGCCGACGAGCAGCCTGCCAAAGCTGGCAAACTGGTGCATGCACAGTGGCCGTTGGCACACCGTCGGTTGGAGCATCGCGCCAAACGGATGCGGCTCGTCGCAGATGGCGCAGTAGGCGTTGAGCGATCGCAGCCGACTGATGACGTACGAGATGGTTGCTGGCGCCGGACGTACGAAGTCGAGAGCCTCCTCGCGCGCTCTGTGCCGGCCGTCCATGCGACGCGGCATCACGCTCGTGAGGCTTGCATGGCTGCCACTGCTGCTGCCACCGTATTCCAATGCTGCCAGTGCTGCTGCCGCCGAGCAGTCCGCAGGCGAGACTGCGCCCAAGGAGGCGACACTGCGCCAAACTCGAGCTGCCACCGCCGAGAGATTGGATCTTTCCTTCTGAGATTGGATCTGAGATTGGATCTGAGATGCGGTGGATCCAATCTCAGATCCAATCTCGAGATTGGATCTTTCCTTCTTGATGACAAGCTCTTCGCCGCCGCGCATCGCTTCTGCAGCAAGAGCCTCCCAAAAGACTTGGATGATGCGTAGCAGCTGTTGCGCGACGATGCAACCGTCGTCGTTCGCCGCGATTGCCGTGCCATCCTCGCCACGACCCGGGTGCCACAGCGTCGCCTTGTCGATGCGCCGACTCTCGTACGCCGCGCTGTCCTCAAAGGACAGGGTGAGCTGAAGCGTGCTGTGCAGGCCCCACGCGGTGCACACATCCCTCGGGATCACCTTGAACGGCTCAAAGATGAAGTGGAGTACCTGAGGCGCCGAGAGACCGTCCAGCCGCGTGAAAGTCACGCTGCCCTCGCCGAACAGCTCGTGGCAAAGCCGCACATCGTCGTCCATGTTGTCGGTGGCCACATCGCCCGACAGGAGGCCAAGTTGTACCTCATCCTCCGCATCCGACGCATCTGACACCTGATCGGACTGCTGCGAACTCTTCGTGTCGGCGGTGCCACTCCTGCGTGGCGCCAAGTAGCGCTTCTCCTCGCACATCTCACAGCGTAGCAGCGCAACAAGCCCCTCGGTGCTGTGCTCGTGCCCGCAATTTTCGCACGTCCACGGTGTGGGGGCCGTCGTCGGAGGCGGCATAGGCGGCGCCCCTTCGGCTGGGGGCAGTGCCATCACTGGGCTACACCGCCTCCTGACTGCCCTGACATGGGCGTCGGCGTCCCCGGTTTCGTACGTGTCGTCGTCATCTGTCACGAACGTCTTCTTGTCCCACTCCTCCTTCTGCAGCGCCAGGGCGAGACCCTCATCGATGAGGGCGAGGCTACTGCCTAGAGATGCACGTCCAGCATTTGGCGGCTGATCCATGCATGCAAGAAGCTCGCTCTCGACCTCAAAGTCGACTTCTTCTGAGGCGGCTCGAGCGCGGGGGATGGCCATGTTGAAAGTCGAGCGACCCTGCAGCACAGCTGTGAAACACACCTCTCCCCTCATTGCGACGCAGATGCGTCTGATTTGCGCGCAAATGCGACGGTTTTTCGGCGCTCGTGCGACGTCATCTGGCGACAAAGTCTTCTCTGTCCCCAAAGTCTTCTCTGTGACCGACCCTTCCTAGTTGCGTGACGCGGGTCGGCGGCTGTGGTCTTCGTCATGTGGACGATGCGAAACAGGAAGCCCGTGCGCGTGCATGCGCGGCTCGTGGAAACAGTTGCACGCCTTCTCCCGCCCAGTAATTATGATATCCATACTCGGCGACGACCACAGCGCCAAGATACAGCACGGATAGTACACGAAGCGTTGAGCCAAGAGAGCGACTGGGCAGACATCACGCTCACACAAGTCAGCCATGCGCTTCGTATCCTTCGCTCAGGAGCACAATCTTGGGCTCAGGACGATGCTCGCAACAAGGCTATGGAGCACATTAAAGCTGGCGGCAAGCTCAAGAACCTTCCGAAAGCGTTTCGTGACGATGAAGAGATAGTCTTGGCCGCCGTGTGCCGGGAGCCCGATATGCTTGCATCAGCATCGATTCGGTTGCGTAATTCTGAGGCGGTCGTGCGAGCTGCAGTGCAACTGCGCCGAGGAGTATTGCGGTTTGCGTCGACGTCGTTGCAACAGCAGTTCGGCAGCATTCATGCCATGCAAAGGGAAGCTGGAGGATGTGACGCATCGTCTCCGAAATCTCGGCCGCAGCGCTGCTACAGCTGCGGTGTTTATCAGGGCATGCACACGGGATTCAGCGGTCCGCCTGGCTTCTACCCCGAACGCTGCTCTTTTGCGCGAGCGCAGTTCAAGCGTGCGGAAAGTCGACGGCGCTGTCGTGACTGCACCCGGGTCTTTAAGCCTTTGCGCACGGAGGCAGAGCTGACAGCTGGCGAGGAGCGGGTACATGAGTGGAGAGAGAAATTGGAGATCACCCGCGGCAATTCCGGCTTGCTGGATCAGCTACCAGACACTGTATTTGATCTGATCTGCCAGGCTCTCTCCCGTGATGAGCCGCCCTGGCCCTCGTATGAAGCTCCGCGTGTGATCATTCCGCAGCTTCACGACAGGCATCTGCCTGACAACGCCGTGGATGATCCTGAGTTTATGCCTGACACGGAGGAAGGGGAGGAGAGGGAGGAAGGTGGGGAGGAGGATAGTGATAGCGAGGAGGACGACGACGACGAGGAGAGCGAGTCGGAGGACGAGTCGGAAGATGGCAACCTTGCAGAGGAGATTTCGTCACCAAACCTTGGACGGGAGCTCCCGCCACCACACTCTTTGCACCTGCACGGCTGTTCTTCACTCGCAACCGTCTCGCGCAGCATCCACTCTCTCGTTGCCTCTTGGGCAGCCTCCACGATTGAGAAGCTTCGCCAGGTGATCGCCACAGATGAGCGCATGGCATATGCACGGCTCGAGCTGCAGCGCCAGGCACTCAACGAGGAACGGCGCCTGCGCGAGGAGACAACGTTACCCCCACACAGCTCTCGGAGTCATCACGCCAGCCGATTTGAGGTTCATCCACTGCTCCGTATGTGGGGCACCGAGGCGGTGTGCGCGCTTGAAGGACTCATTCTTGACAGCTTTGATGCAGTCTGCATGCGTATGGGCCCGGGTCTGGACGCATTCTTAAGTTTCATGCGGGGTGATGGCGACTCTTCGGACGGCTTTTCGCGCTGGTCGTTGCTCGATGGCGAAGGGAGGCGAGCAGTAGATGCAGCTTCAGCATGTGACGGCCAAGTCTTCCTTTTGCTTGACAGGAGCCGGCAGAATGATCCGTGCGGCAGCCGTACATTGCCCAAGCTTCGCCTTGTCTGGCCGATGGCCAATCCTCATTGCCCTAGTCGTGGCTCGGAGGATCTTGATGAGGTCGTGCCAATGGAATGGGAAGCTTCCAACTTTTTCTTCGATATGGAGCAGGACGATGCTTCCCTTTACACGGATTGCACAGGAGGCGACTCCCCTTGTCAAGGACGTACTTGGTGGCTCGAGCAGAATTATGGACGGGGCTGGGGCCATCGGAAGGACCGGCCCAAAACAGTGGGTGAGTTTTGCCGCGAAGAATCTGAAGAGACGCCAGGGTGCTCACCTTACGGACTTCACATGAATCCTGTCATCAGAAGTACTGGCCAGAATGAGTGGCAGCCGATCATGCCGGGATATATGCAAAAATCGTGGTACCACGAGCTTCCAAATGCACACTCAATTGCTTTCTACAGCTCCCTTACAAATAGCGGGCCTGTGTTCCTTGCACCAGTTGCAGAGTACATGCAGCTGGTCTATCCATGGTTACCTGTACCTGACCCCCTAACCTCGTAATACTTGTTACTTCGGTACCCCGCCCTAGCGGCCGGGGTGTTAGCTGTTACGACCGCAACCGATCTAAGATGTACCGCAGTAAGTCGGTAATATGAGCTCTATAAACGTGTTGCAGTGTGTGAAAAAGTGAACTTCGCGTCGGTGTCCGAGGTCTGATTAAAAAATCTTTCTGTTTGTCTTTGCTCGGGCACTACTCGCTCACGCCGGCGGGCCTCCTCGGAATGGGACTGCGCGCTGATCGCCATACGATCGTCTTGCAAAAGGGGTGTCACATGCTCACATGACTTATGAATGCTTGCCGAAAACATCCAAGCACGAAGCCGAGCCCGCGCGACCGCGTAACGCGCGACACCGAGTCACCGACAGCCCGCGCCGATTCAAAAGTTCATTTTATTAGAATCATTATTACTTCAGTGTCGTCCCTCACTTGACTCTGGATCATATTCAACTGATCTATCCGAGTGCTGGCCTATCTAAAAATATCTAGCAGTATATCTCTTGCCGTTCTGAGGAGGTTCACGATCTTGCCGTTCTGAGGAGGTTCACGATCGCCTACAGCTCCTCCTTTGCAAACGGCTTGGGTTCTCGGGGCCGCGCGTAGTGGTGACCCTCATCAATGTGTAGCTTTGCGTTGTACAACAACTCGTCGGGCGTCCAGAAGTGAAAGCCGGTCGGTAGCATCTCGTCCTCGTCCTTGCCGCCTTCCTTGCTGGCCAGCTCCGCGTCGCTCGCGTGCGGCCGGCACAGGCCCCACTGCGTGCTCGGATGCTTAAAGCAGCCCCCTTCGGCGCACATCATGCGTCCTTCATGTGGGCCCATCTTGAGGCACTCGCAAGATGAGGGCAGCCAGCACTTAAGAGGGCAGTCAAGCTCTTCGCAGTATTCGCCATCCGGGCATGTGTACTCCTGATTCTGGCCACGGCCACGCAGGCGCAGCTTGCATAGCTTGTACTCGAAGTGCTCCGGCTCGCAGTAGTCGGGCACCCAGCAGTCATGGCTGATGTGATCCGTCAGTGGATCAAAGGGCAGCTTGCAAGCGCAGAAAGAGAATCGCACGAGAAAGAGTGCGACGCGCATATGGATTCTCAGCGCAAGAACGCTCGGTAAAAGGAAAGATCTAGGGGCTTCCAAACTTTTCGAGGGTAACTCTCAACAAAATTATTTGACGCTTTTGTTGGAATTACTGTTGACGAAGCATCTGTTTTGGTGCGCGACACTTCCATTTGCTGTCCATGTACATTATTGGCCTCCTCTAACCTGTCGTCGCTGATCCAGCGCACGCGATTAGGATCCATGGCATTTGGCCTTTTGCGAGAGTTAATCGAATCTTTCTGGATTGTGCTCGCGCCTGCACTTCCCCCATCATCCAAGGCTAACCACACGCAGCTCAGCAGCAACATTTCCAAACCCAAGGCCAAGTCGTCTCCCACGGAGCAGGTCCAGAAGGAGAGGAAGCTGGCGGCCCAGAAAAAGGAGAAGAGGTCACGGCCGAACAGATCCACCGTCACGAGGTTGGAATGGGATGAATGGGTGGCGGCCGCGCCGAAGAGCGCCCTCGGGTCCAAGCTCGTCGGGAGATGCTCTGCGGCAGCACCACGGCGAGAAAAGCGGCTGCCGACTGCAGCCGTGGGCGTACCGCTGGCCTGCCTGCCACCAGCGATGCTCCCGCGCCACGGCTTGGCACCGTTGCCGGTGATGCAGAGGGCGGCCGCGTCGCCGTCATCGCCGTCATCGCCGGCGATGCAGATGGCAGCCGCGCCGTCGTTAAAACCACATTCTGAGCTCGTGGCCACAAAGACGCTCGTGGTGCGCGAGGGCTACGCGCTCGACAGCGCAGTGGTAGAGCCCTCGGTCAGTCAGGGGCAGGTGGTTGTCATCCTTATGACCCTTGAGCTCGCGGACGGGACCTACCGAGCGCTTGTTCGGCGACCGGGCCTCGTTGTGCCGATGGGCTGGATCACCTCGATGCACAAAGCGGGGTCCGTCCTCCTCCTGCCACGTTCCGATCCGCAGAGCGCGCATCTGGAGAATGAGCTCGCGAAGGCGAAGGCACGTGCCGCAGCCGCTCGGGCGTCGGCCATCGTCGCTGAGAAGCTCTCTCAAGCGGCGCGCACGCACAAGCCCTACATCGGCTTAGAGATGCCCGTGGAGCTGCAGCCCCGCGGCAAGGCTGCGAATGCGCACGGCTCGCTCGCGTCGAGCACAGCCAGCTTTATGTCGTCTGACGTGTCGTCCAGGTCTAGCAGCAGCGTGCACTGCTCACCTGCGTCACCAGCGTCACCTGCCTCCAGGACGAGCAGTCTATCTTATACTGGGAAGGGCGGGCCACTCCCTTCCGAGTCGTACGAGACGCCCGACAGAATGACCCGGCTGGGCGTTCCAATACCATCGCTGCCTGGCTGGCTGGCATGCACCGACCCGACGCACCAACGGCCCTTTTGGTTCAACACACTCACGCAGGAGACTGTGTGGGTGGACCCTCGCCTGAGAGCGACACCGGCGCCAGCAGACACGATCTGGTCTGGATGTGATCTGGCCGATCGAGAGCAGATTGTCGAGACCGACTTTGGCAGGCCTGGATGGCGACGACGATGGCGACGCCAGGACACGGCCAGCCTAGCGCCGCGACAGATAGCAGCAGAGCCGACGCCGGCAGCGACAGTCCCGCCGACGTCGGCATCACTGCCGGTGCGGCCAAGGGCACCGAGCTCGTCGCCGCCAGAGTCGGCGTTTAAACTGGCCCAAGCTTTGGCAGAAATGCGTCGTAGCCGAGAGGAAAAAGAGCGAAAGTCGTACGCGTAGCTATAAAAACTGCGCTGCGCGCGCCAAACTCGGCTGGCCGGCACTTGTAGCCTGTAAGTAGCCTGCACACGCCGACGCCGCCCGCCCCCCGCGGGCTTCCCATGGGGGATGGGCCGGGCTCGGGCGTGTCTGATCTCGTACACCATACTCGCCCGTCCGGTCCGCCGGGCTCGCACTCACCTCAGTTACATCCCAGTACCGGCTCTCGCTCACGTACGTCGTGACTGTGTCGACCCCCCAGTGCCGTGTAGCCTAGCCTGTAGCTGTGTACACGAGTCAGCAGTCACGACCAGAGTAATATTCATCACGACCCACCGCGGTCTTGAATCTTTGAATGCACTGCCAGCTTCGCTTCACCGTCCCCGCGCTTTATTCTTCCCAGGATGACCGCGCATTGCCATTGGTTGCCGCATGCGCCAGGTGGCGCGCACCCTATGGACACTCCCCTGGAGGCATCCCCAGAGGGCGTCAGCTCTGTCCTCGATGGAAACACAATAGAAGAGCGAGTCGGATGTGACTTGTGAGGTTCGAGGGTCGCCCCCTGAGGTCCTGTGGGGAGGGACGCTTGAGGTCCTGTCGTGTAACAGTCGAAACGCCTCTGTGGCCTCAAACTTGGCCACGTCATCCTTTGGGACGCATAGTAAGTTGCGGCATCCCGGGGCTCCGCAGGCCTCATCAACCACGTACACCGCGTACCGGGAGTGGCCGAGCAGCCTACCAAGCTGTACCGCCATACTGTAGTCTCTCTCGGAATATCCAACGATCGAGGTGTTGGTATGCGTCTCCAAGGTGAGCCAAGGACGGTCGCGTGCGAGCGTCCGCCTGGCTCCGAGAAGCACCTCGTACTCATGGCCTTCCACGTCAATGTGTGCCAGCGCCAGCCGCTCACCCTCAAAGATGCCATCGATCGTGAGTATGGGAAAAGTCTCTACCTCCCCTGTGCTCTCGTTGGTGACTTGTGAAAGCGTGAGCATGTTCTGTCCCAGGTTCCTATATCGGATGCGAGGCACTGTTATGTTAGTGTGCGCTTCGCGGCCTAGCCCTGCGTGTGTGACGGTCACGTTTCTTGCGCCCCACGCCTCCCACCGTGGAAGCAAGCTCTGCATGTAGGCAACATTCGCCTGGAGAGGCTCCACGGCGTGCACCATGCGCGACGGGTCCAAAGAGCTGTACCAGCAGGCCTCGCCGCCGATGTGTGCGCCGACATCGAGCACGCTTCCAGCAGGCAGCAGGCCGTCGGTGAGTAGCATCAGGCCGCAGAGGGTATGTAGCACGGGCTCCATCGCGGCCTTGAATACCCCATCGCCGAGGCAGCGCGTCGCCGAGCCAAGGCAGCTGGCTGGAGGCCGGCCGAGCTCCCCCGGGCGCCCACGCCAGAGCTCTAGGTTGCTCGCGTTCAGCAAGCAGTAGAGGCCTGACGCCGCAGCCTCGCGTCGGCGCTCCACATTTGTCATCACACGCCTGGCGTGTGAACGTTAACACGACAGACGCGACAACCGGCGTTTGTATTGGCTGTAAATACTCGACCGTCCTAGGATTTGTGTTGAGGAGGGGCGTGTGCCTCCAGTTGATATTTGGGGTTCGTTGAGGCAGTCGTTGTCGCGGACGTGTGTGTGAATTGAGCATCTATTACAATGACATCTAAAAACATTCACGTCATTACGGGTTACCGTAAATAGACGATACCCGGAAGCGAAACAGATCTCCGTCCCGTCCCAGGGGAGGCGCAGGGAGCGGGCGCGCGCGCGCTCGGCTCGCGGCAGGGGAGGTGAGCGGGCCAACGTGGGTGCAAAGCGAAGTGGGTGTGGTGGGGCCCCCTCCAAAGTGCAAAGACCAAAGAGCCCAATGATGAGAAGATTTGCACGAGACATTATGCAAATTACCATCCAACCTAAATCACCCAGCCACCGCCTTCCAAAGGGGCTGCGCCACAAACACGACCAGCACAAGCGCCTGCAGTCCGAAGAGGATGGCATACCCGGACGCAATAGCCGCGCGCCCTTGCAGCAGCGAGCGCTCGAACTCATCGAGCACGAAGACGGAAGGCTGCGGCCGCCAGCGGCTCAGCTGCCGCGCTACCTCCTCGGGCGCCACGTAGGGCGAGCCGCCCGACAGCGCCGTCCACGTGGCCTCCATCGCTAGTGCGCTCGGTGGCGCCTGCGACGGCGCCCACGTTGACCGGACGGCTCCGTTGGTGAGGGGCGCGCCGTCAATACCATGGAGTGTGGTGGGCTGCGCCGGCCGCTCAGCAAGGAGCGCCTCAAACTCGGCGCGGCGTATAAGCCGGCCCGCCGCGGTACCGAGCGTGTCGCCTGGCTCGAGGCGTGACACCGCGTCTAGAACGTCGTCTGCATACAGTGGCGCCGGGTAGCCGAGCCAGCGCGAGCACGGCAGTACGACGCCGCCCACCTCGGCGGCGGCAGTACGCTCGCTCAGCCGCTCGGTGCGATCGCCGAGCGAGGCGAGCGCCTGCGTATTGGCAGCGCGTAGTGACGGCAGCAGCCCCTGACCCAAAAAGGCGAGTGCCAGCAGCGGGCCGAGGACTGCTTCGACCGACGGCCCCCCGCCCCCGCCATCGAGAAACACGGAGGCGCTCGGCTCGGCGACAGCGGAGGCGGCGGCGGAGAGCGTCGCGGTGGAGAGTGTTGGGCCGAATGGTGGCAAACGCATTGGTTTTGGACGCCCTCGTGAACGGAAGAAAGACACTCGTTCCTGGAGAGGGCCGTCTGGTCGCGTGCTTTCGCGACCCATTGTGTGTCCGCGTGTTCACACTCGAGCGAACTTGGCCGACGGTGGCGCCGAGCGAAGGGTGCGAGTTCGTGTGCGTGCAGCTCCCTTCTGAGGCTGAGATGCCAGACGCGGCCGCGGCCGCGCCGCCGTCGCCGCTTGCGGCGCTGAGCAAATTGAGCCTGCTCGACGACGCGGGTCGCAGCGCCTTCTTCGGATGTGTTGCCAGCCAGCTATGTTCCACGTCACCGCCGGTGGTGGAGGAAAGGCTAAAGTCCTTGCACGAAGGCTTCGGCTTGGACTTTGCCAGCGGCGAGCCAGCGGCGCTGCTGCTCGCCGCCAAGCTCGTCATCTGCCGGGTCGCGTCGCGCACATACGAGGGCGCCAGCGCCAAGGCCGCTTTGCTCGCTGACCTGGTCGCTGCCGGGCTTCCGCAGGCCGCCGCCGAGTGGATACGCGAGGCCGCGCAGGCCGCGACGCTGCCGTGCGCCGCGCAGCTGCGCCTCGCGCAGGGTCACGCGGCGGCCGCGTTCTCGTCCGACTACTTGCAGGACTTCGACTGGCAGCTCAACTACGTGCTGGCGAGCTCGACCCAAAGCGGTCTCCCACTGGTGGGTACGCCTCTCGTGCAGCTACAGCTAAAGGTGCGGAAGGCGGGCACCGACGCCGAGGCGATCGAGCGGCTAGAGCTCGCCCCGGCAGAGCTCGATGCCGCGATCAGCACTCTCGGTGCTGCGGTCAGCTCTCTGCGTGCTTTGCCGGAGCCTGGGGTGGCTTGAGCAGCGGCGTGGACGGCGCCCGGCCGGCTCGACTAATGATATGGCCATAGCTCGTGTTGTCAGAAACGTCTTGTCATAACAGTGACACTCGAGCGCGCGCTCAACGTTCCGTGTATGTTCGCAAGTATCTGGGCCGTTGCTTTAGTTGCGGTACATTGACCTACATGCTTCTCCTAAAAGGTGGCTAGTATACTCGCCAGCGCGCTCTTCCGCGCTCGACGCGTCGCAAACGTACCGGAAACCGCCGACGTGAACGTCAATCGTCGCACGCTCGGCGCACGCCGCACCCTCACCCGTCGTCACCCGGCGCGAGGCCACGACTCCGCTTGGACCCGCCAGTCGGACCTGTACGCCTCTCCCCATCTCGCACTCGTCGCCCGACGCACCTCTGGCGGCCTCAACAATGCCTCAACTCTCCGTCCAAAGGTCATGCTGTCGGTAGTCGTGACATTTGGGTCGCGCGGGGCTCGCGAGCGGCGGCGGGGACTCCCCGCCGTGTCTGACGAAGGGGACTCGCGCGCCCATCTACGCGGGTGTAGCGCCTGCACCCGCACCGCCACTCCCACACGCGGCCTGGGCGCCGCCCTGGGCGCCGCGGCGCATGTAGATGAGCACATACGCTGCAGGGGTGATGATCGAGCTCACGTCTTCCACGAGGCTTGTGTGCGAGTCGTCAAACTTGTACCAGTCGCCCGAGAGGCTGTTCTTGGCGAATGCTGTGTAGTGCCCGCCTCCAGTCGAGCCATAGTGGTTCGAGCATGCGATCAAGTCATAGAGGTACGCGTCGGTCGTCGAGCCATTGGCGCCGCGGCGGGCACTCGGGTGCATCACGTGGGCCGCCAAGTCCAATTCCAAGGGAAAACGGACGGGCGTGTCGTTCTTACGCCGCCACTGGTTCCCGGAGAAGCGCTTCAGTTGCATCACGAGGACGTCGGGTAGGGACCAGAACTGCGCCAGCCGCATACACGGGGGAGTGAGGGGAGAATGGGGTGCATGTGGGGAGATTGGGGAGCATGTGGGGAGATTGGGGCGCAACGGCACACGACGTGCGCACGCACGTGTGCATGCATGTGAGCACGGCTACATGCACGCGAGCACGGCCGCACGCACGCGAGCACGGCCGCACGCACGCGTTCGCGCACGCACGCACGCACCTCGATCTTCTTGGACGCTTCGCGATGTTCCTTGCACTGAGGGCAGTACCATGCATTGTCGGCATCCAAGGTCTCCTCGCGAGAGAAGAGTTCGAGACACTGCAAGAGGTCGACGCCCACGGCGGCGCCGTTCTTTTCCGACGGAGGCTTGTGGCCCGCTTGGATCCCGTACCTGTGGGGAGAGGGCGCCGTGGTGAGCACTTGCATGCGTGCAGGGGCGGAGGCTTGTGGCCCGCTTGGATCCCGAACCTGTGGTTGGCGTCGCCGGCGCCAAGCGCGCCTTCGAGCTTCGCCTTGTCGTAGGATCCCAACGGCTCGAAGGCTTCGGGTAACCATTCGAGGACGACGTGCCTGGTCTCGGGAGGGGGCGCGTCGTCGCGGGCGGCCAGGCTGCTTGTGCCGCCGCCGCCGGCGACGGGGCGAGAGGTGCCGCTGCTGCCACCGCCGCTGCTGCTGCCGCCGCTGCTGCTGCCGCCGCTCGCGAGCGTGGCTGCGCTGCTGCTGCAGTCGCACCGGTTGGTGCTGCTTCCTAATTTGGGCGCGCCGAACTCGCACAGCGCGCTGGTGCACGGGATGACAGCACCCATCGGTTCCTGCCCTAGCTGGCCCACTGTCATCGACGTATAGCGTAGCCGCCACTGCGCGCCGCGCGCGAGCGGCGCGGCGGGCGGCTGATCGGCGCCGACCTTGGCGCCATCGTCTCCGGTGGAAATGCCGTTGGACTCCTCCTCCAGAGGCGCCGTATCGGGCGCCTCGTGCGGCGGGGGCGCCTCTGCATCGGCCTGGCCACCCCGCAGCTGGGCGGCGACGAGGGCGTACAAGGCCTCACCGCTCGTCGTCCACGAAACCGCGAAGGCGAGGGGCGTTCCCATGAACTTGACTTGCCCATAGCCCGTGCCTGTCGGAGAGGCTCGTTGCGGCGCGCGCTGCGGGCAGATGAGCACGAGCGGTGCGGCGTCTGCCTCGGCTTCGTCAATCCCGTCGAGGTGCACCTGCGAGATGATGAGGGAGGCAATTAGGGGAGTCATCAGGTGCAATCAGAGCGCACAGATCCCGTCGAGGCGCGCGCACACCTGCCAGATGACGATGACGTCGCTGTCGTGGATCAGCTCGAGCTTAGACTGCGGGCTGAAGAGCTTGTGCAGCTTCGAGCCGTACACCTCGGCGCACACGAGGGAGGTCGGCACGAGCGCCGGCGCACTCGGGTCGACCGCCCGCGCCTCGACCGCGACCGCCGTGAAGAGATCCTTCACAGCACCCGCGAGGGGCACGGTGACACGCAGCACTGTGAAGGAGCCGTCGTAACGGCGCAGCGTGAGCGAGAGTCGGCGAGTGTCCTCCGGCTGCAACGGCACCGCCACGCTCATGAACGAGTCGAAGGTGACGCTCACCTGAGGAGGGAAGCCATCACGGAGGGTCATTCGTGGCAATCGTCCGAGGGTCATTAGTGGCAATCATCCGAGGGTCTTACTGACGCTCGTGAAGAACGAGTCCGAGCCCACACTCAACTCAAGTCAAGTCAAGTCAAGTCCGAGCCCACACTCACCTTGCTGCACAGCGGGCAGATGACCGTCGATTTGAAGTATCCCTCGAAGAGGTCCGCCACGTAGGAGTCGTTGCGCAGCTTGTGACGGCGTGTGACCTCGCGCGCAATCTCGACGTCGGGCTCGGTGCCCTTCGCTTCGAAAGTTTCCACGTACGGCTTCTTGCGCACGCGGTTCGTATCCTCATGCAGCTTGTCCAACACGTAGTTGCACAGCTCCTGGGAGTCCTGCTGTCCGTAGCCCGCAAACTGCGGCGCGAAGCGTCCGAGCACATGCTCGTCGGCAATCCATGGCAATCCATGGCAATCCATGGTAATCCATGGCAATCTATGGCAATCCATGGCAATCCATGGCAATCCATGGCAATCCATGGCAATCAATGGCAATCCATGGCAATCAATGGTAATCAGTGGCAATCAATGGTAATCAATGGTAATCACCTGCGGCGCGAAGCGTCCGAGCACGTGCTTGAAGTTGCGCGGCGAGACGGTGGTGGCGGCTCCGCCCCACATGAGCTTGAGCAGCGCCGCGAACGAGCGAGCGAGCTCGCCATTGGCACCGAGCGGGTTGTCCTCGTTGAGGTCGACGAGGTAGCCGTCGTCGAGGAACCTCGCGCGGAGCATGGGCACGTTGGAGAGGCACTGGAGCATGGAGTTCATGAAGCACGTGTTGCCCAGATTGGAGAGGCCGACGACACCGTCGAGCGCCGGCTTCGTGCTGTCGACGACCCTATCCTCGTCTCTGCTGCTGCTGCCGCGCCCGCTGCCGCCACCGCCATGCCCATGTCCCGTCGCCGCGGCTGTGCTCGACGAGGAGCCGCTGACGCCGTCGAAGAGGTCCATGCTGCCACCGCTCGCGTCGTCACCGTTGCTCACGTCCGAGAAGCGCCAGCTGCCGTCGGCCTGCTGCACCTCGACGAGCACATCCTGAGCGGGCATCAGATTCGTCTCCATTAGGCTCTTGCTCGTGTCCGAGAGCTGTGTGTACCGTTTCTTCTTGTAGTAGTCCCACAGGCGCACCTTGTCGAGGCCAGGCAGCGCCCAGATGGCGACCATCTTCTCGAGCAGCGCGTGCACGGAGGCACTCTTGCTCATGTGCAGAACATACTCGCCGCTCGCCTTGGCCTTGTGTGTGGCGGAGTCGCTCTGCAGGTGTACGACGAGCTTGAGCAGCGTGAGTTCGAGGAGCACCTCGGGCTTCGAGTAGGCGCCGCCGCCCTCGGCCAGCGCTATCCTGCGGATGGTGGGGCCGCCGCCATACCATTCGACAAGCTTGCTCCAGGCGGCCTCGCCGAGCACCTTGAAGTCCGAGCCCTCTCGCAGACCCTCGCGCAGCAGGTACTCGGTCGCATCCTCGTCATCCACCAGCAGGTCGCTCGTGACAATTTGACCGGGCGCATCACCACCGCTGCTGGTCGGATCCCAGTTCGAGTATGCGGCCCATTGCGTCCACCAGCTGCGAGCGAGAGATGCAGGCGCATGCGCAACGGGTCAGTGCGTCCAGACAGCAGGAGGTGACAGAGTGTGGCTGCCTGCGCCGCACCTCTGCGGCACGAGGTAGTAGAGCCTGTTGGCCTGGAGCGGCTCATTATCGGCGTGCAGAGCTTTTATCAGCTCCTTCTGCGCGGCGGGCCCCGGTGGCGAGCCAATAGTGTCGCTGAGAGGAGCCATCTTCTTCGAGGTGTGAAAGCAACACGAGAAGGGGGGAGCCGGCTAGCAAGGCTAGGGCGCATTTTTTGACGCGCAAAACGCCTTCACACCGTGAAGCGATTCTCTTCTCACGAAATGGGCGGCGCGTGGCGCGTGGCGAGGCTCGTCCTTCTCGGCCTCGTACCTCTTCCCGGCGGCGCGGCGGCGGCGGCGCTTCTGCCGAGTGCGCCAGGCACGCTGCGGAGAAGGGCAGCGCCAGGGTCAGTGCAAATGGCCAGCGATGACCGACCCATTAGCGCGCTTCTGGACGTGGCGCTCACCGCGTGCCAGGACATGACCGAGCTCATAGAGGCCGTCTACAAGCAGCTCAACACAAAAGAGCCGGGCGCGAGTGTGCTGAAGGAGGACAAGTCGTTCTTCTCGCTAGCCGACGGCGTCGTGCAGGTGAGCGTAAGCGCGGCTGGCAGCCTCGGCCTCGGCCGGCGCGCCCCGAATGATTAATCCATTGACGAACGATTCCGAATTCTTGTTGCGGACAAATGCACACGGATGCTGACGGAGGCTCTGCAAGGCGCGGCGCACAGGCAGCGTGCGAGCCCAGCGAGCCCGACCCGCGTGCTGCCACTCGCGTTCGCGCGCGCAGGCACTGCTCATGCGGCTGCTCCGTGGGCGCGTGGGCGCCGTCGTGGGCGAAGAGGACGAGGCATCGATCAGTATCGAAGGCGACGGTCCGTTCCGCGCAGCTGAGATCGAGGCGCCCGCGGCGCTCGAGCCGATGATCATCAAGCTGCGCGCGCGCATGGATGCCCTCGCGAGCACCATCCCGCCTTCGGAGACGCTTGCCGCACTCACGGCCTTCATCGACCCGATCGACGGCACACGAGAGTTTTGCACCGAGCTGGGAGAGCAATGCTCGATCTGCGTGGGCTTTGCCGATGGGGCTGGCCAGGCCGTGGGCGGCCTCGTCTACCGGCCCCTCTGCGCGCAACGCTCGTGGGCGCTTGGCTGCCAACGTGAGGGCACGTGCCGGAGCGAGCTCCGAACGCCCGAGACGGCGCTCCGCACGCCCGAGACGGCGCTCCGAACGCCCGAGACGGCGCTTCGAGCGCCCGAGACGGCGCTCCGCACACCCGAGACGGCGCCGGACGTGGGCGCCTTTTTGTGCAGCAATGGCGGCACGAGCCGCTTCCTTCAGGCAGTGCAGGCAGAGCTCGGGTACGCCACGTTCCCATTGATTACCCTTGTGTACCCTTGAGTACCCTTGAGTACCCTTGAGTACCCTTGTGTACCCTTGTGTACCCTTGAGTACCCTTGAGTACCCTTGAGTACCATTGATTACCCTTGATTACCCTTGATTACCCTTCCGCAGGTACGCCACGTACCCAGCGGGCGGCGCGGGCAATAAAGCCCTCCTAGTCCTCGAGCTGCCCACAGCGGTCTACATACAGGATCGAGGAGTCAGTAGATGGGATTCCTGCGCGGCGCAGGCGGTGCTTGAGGCGCACGGCGGCGTCTTCTCGCGCCTTGATACGGTAGCTGCTCCCGCGCCCGACGCGCCGGCGTCCGAGGCTTCCGATACCACGATCGCCGCCGCCTCCCTTGCGCGCTACACGTACGCAAAGGGTTCCGTCAACTCGGTCTTCGTGCCTCTGCAGAGCATGCTGACCAAGTACAATGCGCGGCCGGGCGTGCCTACGGGCGGCCTAGCCGCCTCGGCCGAGCAGTTCAAGCCGTACGCGAACGTGTGCGGCCTCTTTGCTCTCTCGGCAGCGGCGGACACGGCGAGCATCGCGGCGGCTGTGCGGCGCGTCGCGAGAGAGGTGCCGCCAAGCTACGATTGAATGGCATGGCGCGAGAGAGGTGCCGCCAAGCTACGATTGAATGGCATGGCGCGAGAGAGGTGCCGCCAAGCTACGATTGAATGGCATGGCGCGAGAGAGGTGCCACCAAGCTACGATTGAATGGCATGGCGCGAGAGAGGTGCCACCAAGCTACGATTGAATGGCATGGCGCGAGAGAGGTGCCACCAAGCTACGATTGAATGGCATGGCGGACCGTCGAAGCCGGAGCGGAGTGGCGAGGCACGCTGGGTAGCCGCGCGTCTTATTAGGAACTCACTCACGACTTAGAGGAGCCGCAGCTTCCGAAAAAGTATAATCCGTCCGGATTAATTGTTCAGGTGAGTCACTGTACGGGCGAGGGCCGTGTTCAGGAGAGCAGAGTGTTTGCCGCCGCGCGCGCTCGGCTGGGCCGCGTCGCCCGCACGCCCCGCCCCAAAGTGCTGCCCCATCTCACGCTCAGAAGTCGAATCTCTCTGCACCCGGACAGCACAACAGCTGCTGCGGAGCGGTGGGGCCTCTGTTGTGTGAACATATCCTCTCGGCCGAAGGGAAGGTGCTTGTGGTCTGCGATCGATGGCTCGAGGACTACTGCACGGAATCGTCGCCGTGACGGCCTCGGCACATTCGCCTGTGCCGTCGCCTTCGACCGTTGTGCCGCCTCCGCCGCTCCCGCCCGCGCCCGACGGCGGATTGAGCTCTTTGCCGGCGCCGCGGCCGCCTTCGACTGAGCTTGGATGAGCCCTCCTGGGTAGCCAGCATGATGGGCAACAACTCGCGCACTCCACAACCATCGTGAGCTCCGGGTCGATCGTGGGCAGCGTCGCCTCGGCGTCCCTATTGGATGACGTGCGTGCAGCCCCCGAGGCCAGCGACATTCCCGGGCTGTCCTCCTTGCAGCTTGTGCCTAGCCACACCTTTTGGCAGTATGGGCACCAAGGTGCCGCGCACCGACGCCTCAGGCTGCCCGAAGGTGCGCACGAGCGCTTGTAGTGTATCGGGCCAGTCGCCTGGTCGGGTGGCACGTACGACGCAGCTAATGGCGCGAGCTCCGACCAGCTCAGCGCGCGCTGCGCACCGCGCGCGCGCTTGGGCGAGAGGTCTGGCGGCCTTCGCGACCAGCATATAATAATTGCATGTAACTTTCTCGGAAATGTCGCATGCGCCGTCTTGGGCGTGAACGGAATTCACACGGGTCAACGTCATCCGGGATCCCGCCTTCACAGTTCGCCCAGGGTTTCGTTGCACGGTGTTTTCGCGCAATCCAGCAAGTTCCAGCAACGCCCTCTCCGGAAAGAGACCTTCCGAGCGAAGCAGCTTCCGTGAGTCAACTCTTGCGCGTCGTCGCCCCTTCTTCGATGATGTTGGGCACCTTCCTGCTCGTCGTCGCTGCCGAGAGCGTAACCTCTACACCCTTTGTTGGGGCAAACGTGCGGCGGGCGACTCATCAGCTCTTCCTCGGCGGCGCCTCGCCTCCCCCCCATTCACTCTGCATGAACACGGACGTATGCGCCTCGGACAACTATTGCGACAGCCCCGGCTCCGAGTTGCCGATGTGCGCGTACGGCGCTGACTGCGTGGACTGCGCCCCGCGCATGCCGCGCTCGCCCCCGCAGCCACCGGTCTCCAGCCCACCGCGCCCCATCGCGTCAACACCTCCTGCATCCGCGGCACCCCCTGCCCTTTTCATCAACACTGTCTCTCGCATCGGAATGCCAGCTGATGCCTCGGATGGCTGCTGCGACGACGGCGGCCCGGGCGTCGAGTACCCGGATGGCCAGTACGGCACCGACTGCGCCGACTGCGGCATGCGTCAACCGCTGCCGACCGCTAGTTCACCCCCCGGCAAGGGCATCTGCTTGGAGACGTGCTTCGGCGCCGACTGCGCCGACGGCGGATCGCACCCCGTCGTGCAATCGTCGCCGCCGCCTGTGGCTCTACCACCTCCATCGCCTCCAAGGATGCCGCCCACTCCTGGCAGCATCTCGGCCGGCACGCCCTCGCCGCCCTCGCCAAAGTCAACGGCCCCTCCGCCGCAGGCGCCACCGTCCGCACCCTCGCCACCGCGGCCTTCGCCACCGCCGCCGCCGATGCACCCCCCCTCGTCGCCCTTGCCGAGCTCGCTGCCGCCACCGCAAGGCGCCACCTTACACACGCATGCCAACTCTGCAGCCACGGGATGGAAGGCCACCGCTCTCCAAGGCGAGATGGGTCGACTCGCTTGCCTGCTCTCGATGGTCTTCTTTGCGATGGCTGGCCTCGTCGCACGGTTGGTGGGGCTGTGTAGAGCACTACGTTCGAGCAGGATGCGAGACGGGATGCGAGGAGCACGTGGGAGTCGGCGAGGAAGGTCGCATTCGGGATGTGCTCGATGGAGAGTCTGGCTGGCTATCCTCCTCAGCTTCGGCAGGATGGCGAGCGTTGAATGCCAAACGACGTGCTCTAACTGCGCCGGGCAAACATGCTCAGGTGGCCATTATTGCAGAAGTTCGTGTTGGAACCCTTCGGGGTCGTTTTGCGGTTGCTGTCCGCATTTGGCATGGGGATGTGGGCCAGAAAATGATCCGGGATGTTGTCCAGGGAATGTCGCTTGTCCATTTTTGCCGCCCTCGCCCTCGCCGCCGCCGCCCTCGCCCTCGCCGCCGCCGCCCTCGCCCTCGCCGCCGCCGCCCTCGCCCTTGCCG
>Ga0210247_100453_pt1 | contig 38455 bp, 19 predicted proteins | sample ChrtobMetP3_16mM_FD_155449 | JGI IMG/M metagenome (GOLD analysis project Ga0210247, IMG submission 155449) | Chrysochromulina tobin associated microbial communities from unialgal haptophyte culture, Seattle, Washington, United States - P3_16mM | ecosystem: Host-associated > Algae > Haptophytes >... | reverse complement strand
CCGGCCCAGGTGAGCCACGTGAGCCACGTGAGCGGGGGGGGCAGGCGAGCCGGCCGGCCCACGTGAGCCACGTGAGCCACGTGAGCGGGGGGGCAGGCGAGCCGGCCGGCCCAGGTGAGCCACGTGAGCCACGTGAGCGGGGGGGGCAGGCGAGCCGGCCGGCCCCAGGTGAGCCACGTGAGCCACGTGAGCGGGGGGGGCAGGCGAGCCGACCGGCCCCAGGTGAGCCACGTGAGCCACGTGAGCGGGGGGGGCAGGCGAGCCGACCGGCCCCAGGTGAGCCACCTGAGCCACGTGAGCGGGGGGGGCAGGCGAGCCGACCGGCCCCAGGTGAGCCACGTGAGCCACGTGAGCGGGGGGTCAGATGTCTGGAGGGGTCAGCCTAGGCCAGGTGAGCCAGCCGTCGAAAGCTTCACGTGAGCCATGTCGAAACGAGGCAATTCTGAGCCAGAAGCTCGTGAGCCAGCTGTAGAATCGACACATACAACACAACACGTGAGCCACAACCAGGCGAGCGCACGTGCGCCCACGTGTCTAGGCGCGCGTCAAAGTGGCCCATGTCTCTATTACTTATCGAAAATCGTTACCGCGCCGCACCCGGCACAAGGCACGGCGCGTCCAACACACAATTCACACATCCACATCACGTCAGTTATCTCACGCCACCCTGCAGCGGGAATACGGAACGGCGTTGAACGCGACACTGCTCGCCGGCCAGTCGAGTGCGTAGCCGGCCTACATACATGGAAGGAACTTGGGCATTGTCGTGTCCACGCACCACACGCGTGCGCTGCGCTGCCCCGTCTGACTCTCTCCTATTTCCCTCCCCAGGTCTCTCTGACTCTCTCTACAGATTCTCACACTGGGGCTGCAGCAAAGTCGTCGAGGAGAGGGAAGAGCGCCTCGTGCAGTGCCTTGCGTACGGGCGGCGCGAGGATGTACGCGGTAGGATCATGAGTGCCCTCCATCGCGTCGCTCACATCGAGCAGCAGCACCTTCTCCATCCAAGGCGCAAGCTCGAGCTGCTCAAGCGCCTCTTCGTTGTCCTCTAGCAAAGGTCCAGTCGCCCCGAGTGCCTCAGGCGCGACGCGTCCGCAGCGCGTGTACTCAGCCGCATGCCAAAGGGAAGGGCCGCTGCCAAAGTTGAGCGCCGGGTCGCGTTCCGAGTGTGCCAACGCGAGCAAGTCACACTTGGACATGAGGCGTTGGTACGGGAACTCGGCCGGGATACTCACGAGAGCCTCATGTTCGTGTTCCTCGCCGCCGGCTTCAGCGCCGGTCGAGCTGCCAATCGGCCCGGGGATGCCCATCTCGGCGCCTTTGAACTGCAGGCACTTGTCGGTGATCCATTCAGCCGACGGAACCCAAACCTCATCCTCGGGTACGGCCGCCGTGTTGAGCGTGCCGCACACCTCCACGTCACTCTGGATCGCGACGGCGAAGTTACGCACCTTGTCGTAGTCGAGGTATTTCATATCGTGCGTCGACACGAAGTCGTCAAACATAAGCTCGATGAGCGCCTCCTCCTGCTCGGCATTCAGGTCCTCGAAGCCACGCCGCCGCGGCCCCGAACGCGTTGGCGAGCCTCGTTGGGACGCCTTGGGAGACACACACTTCACCTCGGTCGCGGGGGCTTTGGTGCCGGTGAGCGCGTGATTGTCGACCGCGGCTCCCAGCAGGAAGAGCGCCTGAATGCGTGGCGCGGCCAGGTCGTTGGCGAGCGCCTGCAGCGCCACGCGCGCCCCGAGCGAGTGTGCAGCGAGCACGATGTTGCTGCCAGCACTCTGCAGTTTCTTGAGGAGCAACGTGAGCGTGCGCGCTGCCGCCAGTGTGGCCTCGTGCGCTTCCTGCCACGCGGCCGCCGCCTCCACGGTCGCATCCTCGGACGTCCACTTCACGTTGCCGCACGGCCATTTGAACACCACGCTGAACGCCTGCCGGGCGGCGGGCGTGCCCTCGTCCATCAGCTCCGCCGACTTCCAGCGGTCGGCGTGCAGCTGCGTGAAGCTCGCCCACGACGCAAAGCCCGGCACGAGCACAAGCAGCGTGCGGCCCTTGGCGCCAATGCCTTCGGTCGTTGTGGAAGCCGTCGGGTCGGAGGCGGCGTCAAAGATGAAGTCAAACGTGGTGGACCACAAGGCGGCGGACTGCGCTTGTGCCGCCTCCTCCGCCTCACGAGCGAGCTTGGCCGTATTGACCTTCGCTATGCCTGCCGCCTTGACCTCGGCGATCGATGCACCATGGTTTGCGGTTGAGCCTTCTGCTTTGCACGTATTGGACAACTCTTTGAGTGCAAAGCTCCCGTCCGGCTGGGCAATCCATGCTGGTGGTGAGAGACTCGGGCCGCAGCCTGTCAGCGAGGGGGCTGGGGCGAGCGCAAGGCAGCCGAGGGCGGAGCAGCGCATGCTCTGCTCGATTCGTTCCATTACCTTCGAGGCCTGCGTTGCTACTCCGGCCGGACCATGCCCCAAAGTCGGGTTCGGCTCCTCGGGCGATGCTCGGCATGCTGGAAATTGGGGAGGGAAGCTCGGGAAGCCGAGCTCTTTCTTTCCTATTTTTGGAAACGCCACATTGAGCTGCCACGAGCTGTAACCTTGGAGCCCGTACATGTAACATGTGAGTAAACAGTCGAGAGATGAAGGGAGGTGGACGCAGAGACACGTGTCCGCGCGACTTTTGAGGAGAAATGGCGAGCGCTCTGCGCGAGTTGGAGGCTCCAGCGGCGCTTGTAATTGACGATGAGCAAGCGGAGAATGCCGAGCGTCTCGCGGCTCGTGTGGCGGGGGCGGCCGTAGAGGATGGGCTGAAGTTGTGGGCGGCGGTGCACGAAAGGGCGCGCGAGGAGTTCCTGACGGAGGCGCAAGCGGACGCGATTATCGAGGAGTGGGATCGCCAGTTTCCAACTGCCGGCGCGTCGGAGGCCGTCGCCGCTCGACACGGCGCGTGGACGGGCATCTGCCGCTCGACAGAAGCCTGTGTGCTGCAGAGCGGCAACGAGGGTGGATGCAAGCTCGGCGCGATGGAGGAGCACAAGTATGAGATGGAGAGGATCCTCGACCAACGCCAGCGGGGGCGCAAAGTCGAATACCTCATCAAGTGGCTCCACTCACCCGACATGGACTCGAGCTGGGAGCCCGAATCGGCATTGCGCGCCTGTCCGGAGATCCTTGCGGCGTGGCGTCCGGCCCGTCCGGCACCGCCCGCCAGAGCGAGCTCGACACGGCGCTCGAGCTCGACGGCGGCCGAGGGGCTTGAGCTCGACACGGCGCTTGAGCTCGACACGGCGCTTGAGCTCGACACGACGCTTGAGCTCGACACGGCGCTTGAGCTGGTGCTGTCGTCGAGCAATGAGACGGGCTTCAGGGGCGTGTTCAAGAAAGGTCGCATGTACGCGGCGAGGATCTGGGAGAATGGTAAACCTCGCCATCTCGGCTCCTTCGCGACGGCGGAGGAGGCGGCCTTGACCTACGCGAGGCACAGCGGGGTGGAGCGAGCGACGGCAAATGCGTCGGTGATCTTCGACGCAGCACGAGACAGCCCGGGACAGCACGAGGCGGCCACGAAGCACGAGGCGGCCATGAAGCGAGCGCAAGAGGAAGCAATTGCGCGAGAGCGCGAAGAGTGTGCGAGGGAGGCCGCGCGGGCGACGAAGGCGTATAAAAAGGAGGTGGAGCAGGCGGCGAAGGCTATGGTGCTCCACGTGGCACCGAGTCTATGCTCCAAGTCAGAGGCATGCAGCTTGCCCGATGGGCATACGGGTAAGTGCCGCAAAGCGCCGTGCCGAGCGCCTACGAAGTGGATCCAATGCGATCGGTGCGCAAAGTGGCGCGTGCTGCCGCCGCACGCGCGGGAGACGCTCGACACGACGCTCGGCACGACGCTCAGCACGACGCTCGGCACGGCGCTCAGCACGACGCTCGACGAGCACGCCCAGTGGTTCTGCGAGATGCATCCAGATGAGAGTCTCGCGAGATGTGATGCGCTCAGCACGACGCTCGACGAGCACGCCCAATGGTTCTGCGAGATGCATCCAGATGAGAGTCTCGCGAGATGTGATGCGCCTGAGGAGGCCGAGGGAGAGAGCGTCGTGTGGGAGGTGGGTCCCGCGGAGCGCGAGCGACTCGCGGCGGCCGCGCTCGCCGCCGCCGAGATTGAGTGCCTCGACCTAGCCCGCACTGCCGATGGCAGTTACGCGCACGTTGTCCAGAGGCTCAGCACCCAAGGGACGCCATACGTCGCGGCGGTGCCACGCGATGCCCACGGCATTCTCGATCCCATGAGCGAGCACCACGGCCAGCTCTATCGCGAGCTCGGTGCATTCGCCACCCGCGAAGAGGCCGCGCTCGCCTCGGCACGCTTCGTGCTTGCCTACCAATCCGACCACGCCGCTTTGGTCCCGAGTTTGCTTGGCGACCAGTCAGGCGGTGCCTCGCGCGCGACGCTCGTGGGGCAGCGCCTCGACTTCTACTGGCCGATCGATGACGTGTGGTACGATGCGACGTGCGTGGCGCACCTGCACGGCACGAGATACGAGATGGAGTGGACTGATGACCACACACGCGAACAGTTCTGCCTTGCAGTCCCCACGTACGCCTGGCGCCTCCATCGAGATGCCGAGGCTGGCTCGCCGTCGAGCAGCGAAGGTCCTGGGCGCGGCATGTCGCTGCTCGACATTGGCGAATCGGAAGATGTCGAGGCGATCGCCGCCAAGGAGGGGCTCACGCTATTACGGCTTCGTGGCGACACGCTGGTGGGCCAGCGGATCAAGGTGCATTGGCCACTGGACAAAGTATGGTACGTGGCGGTCGTGACTGGGTACAGCCACGAGACGAAGAAGACCGAGGTGCGCTACGTGGACGATGACGTGGTCGAAGCACTCGATCTGGAAAAGGAGGAGTGGCGTCTCGACGGGCGGCATACCAGTCGTCCCTCTAAAGGCGCGCTGATGCGGGTCACCGCTGATGCGGACTCGTCCGAGCACTCCGTAAAACTCCTCGCGTCACTGGCGGAGTACCTCGAAAACTGCGGCGGCTCGACGGAGATGATCAATGGCTGGTTCACCAAGACCCAATTCCGCAAGGAGGGAGGCAGTGCAGGCACCGGTGACTCGTACTTCTTCACTCCGCAAGTGAGCGGGAGCGCGGCGCCGTCGTGCGCACAGCCCTGCAGGTCAGTCTTAAGCGCTCACCCGCCCCACCCTGCCCCCACGTACACAGGGCAATCGCTTTCGCTCTCGCGCCGAGGTCGCGCGCTATTTCAACCTGGAGGCCGTCGGCAACCGCGGCAGCAGCAGCAGCGCGGACAAGTTCAAGGCTGCCGCGGCGGGTACCCATCGCTTTGCGCACGTCGTCACCCTCTCTCTCGCCGAGGCAGCGGAGGAGATGCGTGCCGAGAAGCTGGCTAAGGAGGAGCGGGAAGCGGAGCGACGCGAGCGCCAGCTGTGGGAGGCCGCAGCGGAGGCGCGGGAGCGTGCCAGAAAGGCCAATCCGAGCCTCGCGCGCGTCGATGAGCTCGCCGCCGAGCTTGACGCAGTCACGATGTCCCAGGCAAAGCGGGCTAAGGCGGCCAAGGCTGAGGCGGCTAAGATGGCTCAGGCGGCCACGGAGGCGGCCCGCGCGGCAAGAGAGGCGGAGCAGGAACTGAAGCGCACGCGCACGCGCACCGCGCACCGCGTGCAACGCGCCCTTGCACAGCCGTCGGCGGCGCCGCTCAAAACAAATCAAAGCACGGAATGCTCGTTTCGCGGCACGATCGTGCGTGTGCTCTTCTGTCTCGGGAGTCACGAGAGCATTGGGGGCGTGCGCGCGGTCGAGCGCGCGCGCATATTGGCTGCCTGCGGCGTCCTGGACGACCATGACTACACCGCCTCTGGCGACGAACGTTCTCGGATCGTAACACCTTTGGGCAAGGAGAAGAAGCTCAAGGAGCCGTGGTGGACGCAGGACGGCGAGCACTACGAGCTGACCGAGCACGGCGTGGCACTGAGCGACCGTTTCCGCGAGCTCCGCGAGGTGGACAGTGAGCTGTTAATGAAGGCCGAGGAGGCCGCTTTGGCAGCGGCGGCGGCGGCCGAGGCAGCAGAGGCCGCAGAGAGCGCTGCAGGGACTGCGTCCGAGCTGGCTACCGAGATCGAGCCTCAGCTCGGCACGGATTGGAAGGGATGGGCGTCTACACGTGGCCTCCTACTGCGCGGACTCCTGGGTGGCGCCACCTGCAGCGCAGCGCTCCAGTCGCATTGCGAGGTCTTCATGCCAGATCGACGGAAGAACCTCAAGCGAGTCATGAGCAAGGAGAGCGACGCGAGCTGCCCGCTCTGGCGCCTGGAGGGGGCCGTGGCTGGGCCGCACATCATCCTAACAGAGGCGGGAGAGGCACTGCGTGCTCGTGCGGCCGCGCTGCTTACGGCGGAGGCTGTGGCGATCCGCTTTGACGCCAAGCAAAGGGCTGAAGCGGAGGCGGAGGCGGCAGAGGGCGCAGAGGGCGCAGGGGGCGCAGAGGCGCCTCAAGCTGCGGCAGAGGGCGGGGCACAGATGTGGGTGATGCCTACTGATGGCGCCGTCTTGGGCGTGACACGGATGGACATGGACAAGGATGCGGCGGGTGGCGCTGTCTTGGGCGTGACACGGATGGACATGGACAAGGATGCGGCTGGTGGCTCGTCTTCCCGGCCGCCTAACTGGGAGTTTGAGGACGTGGAGGACGAGGTGGTGGAGGAAGAGGTGGTTGAAGAGGATGAGGTAATGCTAGTAGAGCCCGAGCACTTGATCTCATCTTCGGAGATCACGTCTTTGACGCCTGCACCCGCGGCGGAGAAGTTGCCTGCGCTTGCAATGGTGGAGGTGCCTGCGCTTGCAATGGTGGAGGTGCCTACGCTTGCAATGGTGGAGGTGCCTGCGCTTGCAATGGTGGAGGTGCCTGCGCTTGCAATGGAGGAGGTGCCTGGTCGCGACGGCCTGCGCGTGACACGCATCACGACGGCCGCCAAGGAGGCCGCCAAGGAGTCCGCGCCACGGCCGCCAATGAGGCCGCCGGCTCTGAAGCGGCCACGCGCACACGCGTCCACCCCAGCTGTATCCAAGGCGGCCCGCGCGCCTGCAAGTGTCGATCGCACACTTGTTGTGCGCACGGCAGAGGAAGACGAGGACGAGGACGAGGACGAGGACGAGGACGAGGACGAGGTCGGGAACGAGGACGAGGCTCTGCTGTGCCGCTATCGTGCGACCGCACGATATGGCCATGAGGTGATCTCGCTCGGAGCTCTGCCCACGGCAGCGCTCGCCGCCTTGTGCGTCGCACGCAACGAGCGTGCACGCAACACGCCCGCAGTGGTGGCCGCCTCGGACGCCATCCGTGCGTTCAACGTCCGCCTAGCTGCCGAAGCTGCCGAGCGCGCGCACGCGGATCCCGAGGAGCCCAGCGAGGCGAAGACGCTACAAGCGAGGACGCTACAGACGCGACAGACGCTTCAGGCAAAGACGCCACAGGCGAAGACGCTAGCGCACGCAGGCGCGGCCAGCAGCGCAGGCGCGGCCAGCAGCAGCAGAGGGAGCAGAGGCGGCAGCGCCGCCGAGTCCTCCGGCGCCGTCGTGGCGGACACCGCTCTCCCAGAGGCTGGACGAGTCGCTGAGGAGATCCTCGAGATCAACGTACGGCGCCGCGGTGAGCACTTGCATGCAGAGGCTGGCCGTGTCGCTGAGGAGATCCTCGAAAGCAACGAGCGGCCCGGGCACGAGGCACGCTGGCTTGTCAAGTGGGAGGGCCTCGGCAGGGCGCATGCAACCTGGGAGCCCCGTCGGAAGATACCGTCAGAGCTGCTCGAAGCTTTCGAGCAGAAGCGCATGGCGACCTTCAACGCAGAGCTCGAACCCCTCCTTGCCTCGGCCCCTGCTGCCGGGTCGAGCGCTGCGAGCGGCGTCGTTGGCCTGACGGTGCGCGAGAGCGACGCGCACGCGTGCGCGGCGGCCTTGAAGGAGCGCTGGCAGCACGGCCGCCTCAAGCTGCATGACGAGTCGGGTAAGCTGCTCGGCACATGCTTCGGCTACGCCTCGTACGGCAAGACATTGCAGACGCTCGATAGCGAGCAGCAGAGCACGCACACGCTCCTGGTGACGAATGCACTGCTGCCACTGGTGCGCCGTTTTCTACCCGGCTTCTTCGCCATCGAGCAGCAGCTTGCCATGTGGCTGCAGCAGCGCTTTGGTACCGTCGTCGAGCTCTTCTACGCCCATGGCTTGCGTCAAGGGCCCGATACCCTGAGCTCCACGGGCTTTGCCATCCACCAGGACACCGAAGACTACGACTTCATTGAATACACTGTCGTTGTCAAGCTCACGCCCGACGAGCCAAACGAGGAGCCGTCAGCCATGCGTGTTGTGGGCGCGCCGTTCCACTTCGAGTACGGCCCAACACCCGGCGCTAGCGGCTGCTTCCGCGCGCGCCTATTCCACGCATCTGTCGCCCCGACGTCGGAGCGCGAGCACCTCAAGATTGCCTTCTTCTTCCGGAGCTCGGTCAAGGGAGAGCGGCTTGCCAAGCGCGCGCTCGGCGGGCGCGCCCGCGACGGCGCAGACGACGAGCTGCTGGCGCAGCGGCGCGCGGAGGTCCATGCGAGGGCGTATCTTGGCGAGCTCGCCGCGTGACGCTCGAACCCTTGATGCTGCATATTGGGTCTCCGCAAACTCCGGACCTGTCTCGTGTCTGCGAGTGAGTTTAATCTGTGCCTGGAAGTGGTGGGTGTTTGTGCTCGTCAGTTGTGGAGTTCATCACCAGACAAGCACACCTCGTCTCGTCTCACGCATCCTCGATCCTGACTCTACCTGACCCCTCTCCCCCCCCCGTCCCCGTGTCCCTCCTCCATCAGCTGAAGATGAGTGGCGGCTGTTCTCGTCCGGTCTCAAGCTAGTACAACACCACAAGGGTCTTCATTTCGCGCATGTTGTTCCTTCTGCACTTGACCTCGTGTGGGGGCCTTTTTCTTCTCCATGTCCATCGTTCGCCGTGTGTGCACCCCGTAGACCTTCAAAACAGCTCAATCTGTACACCTCCTACCTCGCCAGTGGCTGGATGTTGCACCACCGACAACAGACAAACGTGACACTCACGTGCAGACACAGTTGTACCATTGTACTCGTACGATTCGGGCGTGAGGAATGGAATGCTGGTTAGCTTTCCCGCTCGCTGGCGTATCCTGCATGTTCTCAGCTTGATGCGCCATCACCGCCCACAATGTTGCTTGCCCCATGGAAGACAACCAATCTACCGCCCAAGGCCGCAGAACCCACTTCGCCCCCCGGAGACAACATTTCTACCGCAGTAGAAACCACCGTTTGTCGCTCTCGGCACCCGGACATCACCGGACATCCCTCTTCCCCCGAAGAGGGGCACGCCAGATCCCATCCCATGCCTTCCCGCCCCATGCCTCCCCGCTTCATGGCTTCCCGCCTCTTACCTTCCCGTCTCTTCGCAACTCCTCAGCCATCTCACAGCTACGTGACGGCCGGAAAGGCAGCCTCGTCGCTGTGCGTCTGCCTCCCATTCGCAAGCGCGTGATGATCCACACACGTCGCACACGTCGCACAGAGCGCCTTCACTTCGGCAGGGCTAGCCGCAGCACCATTGGGGGCACGTGGGGCCCTCGCATGGATGGCCAAAGCACTTTTCGGAGGCTACTTCCATGCCCTCGCGCGTGTACTTGGTTCCCTCGTAGACGTACACCACACGCGTGTCGCACGGGCTGAAGAATGGGATGACACATAGCGGGAAACAAAGAACGAAGAGGATAAACGAGATGAGATAGGTCACATTGCCGATGTAAGTCTCCGCCTCATAAGTGCCTCCGGTAGGCACGCCGGGGGGCGGCGCATCTTCGCCGAGGATCATGGCTGAAACGGGCGCACCCGTCTTCGGGTCAACCACGGCGATGCCCGTAGTGTCGGTCGGCCGCATGTTCGCCTTGCTCGCCATCAAGATGAAGATCTGCTCGAGCGTGCACTGCGTCACCGAGCACTCCTGCACATGGTGCGATCCCTTGAGCTCATCCAGCAGCCCGAACAGGCTCGCGAGCTTGACGGCATTCTGGGGCACCGTGAGCACGAGTGATGGCGGCTCAAACTCCTCGGTCTTGATGCCGGCACAGCGCTCCTGCAGTATCTGGAGGATCTTCTGCGGATCGGCGTGGTTCGCCATGTCGAGGCGCAGGTCGAGCTTGTACCCCTGGCCGTACTGGGACTTGAGCGATTGAATGGGGCCGAGGCAGCGGAGGGTGCCGTCGACCATCACGCCGATGCGGCCGCAGAGCGCCTCACACTCCTCCATCGAATGGGTCGTTAGGACTGTGCAGACCTGCGCCGTGCGCCGCTTGATCAGTGTCCACAGGAAGCGCTTGGACGCCGCGTCCATGCCCGACGAAGGCTCGTCGAGCAGCACGAGCTGCGGGTTGCCAATCAACGAGATGCCGACGCAGAGCTTGCGCTTGTTGCCGCCCGAGTACGTGCCCGCGGGCTTGTCCGCAAACTTGCCGAGATCGAGATCCTTGATGAGCTGGTCGACCTCGAACTCAATGATGGCGGGATCTACCTTCTTGATCCTTGCGTACATGCGGAGCGTCTCGCGCGCGGTGAGCAGGTGCTCGAGCGTATCGTGCTGCGAGCAGTAGCCCACGAGCCGGCGGATCTTCTCTTGCTCGGACAGGATCGACATGCCGTTGAGAGTCGCATCGCCCGAGGTCGGCACGAGCGTGCCCGTGAGCATCGAGAAGGTTGTCGACTTGCCGGCGCCGTTGACGCCGAGGAAGCCGAAGCACTCTCCCGCGTCGATGCGCAGCGAGAGGTCGCGCACAGCGATCTTTTGGGTCGTCTTCCGGTTGACGGAGACGCCCGTGAAGACCTTGCGCATGTGGCTGAGCACGAGCATCGAGTCCTTCGTGTCGCCGGCGTCCACACGCCGGCGCTCCTCGATGACCGAATCATCCTCGAGGGCGCTCTGCTCGGTGGTGCTCGTGGAACCCGTCGCGGCGGCGAGCCCTCCCGAGACGGACATGCGCTGGCGCAGGGCGACGTACGAGTTGCCGTACTGGAACCCAAGGGCCGCCAGGCCGTAGATGAGGCCGGTGACGAAGAGGTAAAAGATGATCGCGCCAAGCTGGTCCCATTCATACAGCCCAGGCGTTGGATCTGAAGGAAGCCCCGGGATGAGGGCACTGACCGCGCTCGCCGACTTGCGGGTCGCGAGCGTCACGAACCCTTGGCCGAGACAATAGGCCGGGAAGATGCGGAAAAAGTGGCGCAGGCCTACGATGATCAGCTTGGTCGATTCGATGTTCTCTAGGATGAAGTCGGCCACGACCATGCCGAAGCCGGTCAGAAAGTGGAAGGCGATCATCACGATCAGCCCATTCGAGGGCGTCTTGAAGTAGAAGGAGACCATCGACGACAGCCCGATCACCGACCAACCAAAGCCAAGGAGGATCAAGATGGTGCCCCAGAACGCCTCGGGAGTGCCGATGAACTCCTTACGATTGAAGATGAAGAAGACGATGAAGGACGCGAGCTCGATGATCAGATACATGCACAGGTCCCATGTCCACGTCGCGAACCAGTAGGTCACCGTGCCAACGCCGCAGATGAACTGCATCTCCTTCGAGCCCGATTCCTTCTCACGGATGAGGGGCGTCACAAACGTCGCCCCCACAAAGGAATATGGCACCATGATGAGGATGGCGGCAAAGACGGCGAGGAACGAGTCGATGAACGCCTTGCTCGCGTCATCGAGCGGCAGGTCCTGGGTGAACCCCGTGATCGTGCTCGCGCCGCCCGTCGCTTGCAGGAGCAGCGCGTCGTAGAGCGTATTGATGAGGATTGGCATCGAGTGCCAGTTGGTTGCGTTGTGCATCAGGGTCACGACGCTCACGCTGCTGTTGCTCGTCGCTGGGCACGGGCCCGGCCCTATGCCGAGGCAAAACGGTCCGCCGAAGATGGTGGTAGTGGACGCAGGGGGGATACGCACGCCGGGGCTCCACGCCATCGCCGCCGGCCGGAACTCGCTCGGGTTTGCGAGCACATAGGCCTCCATCTCCCGTGTCACCTGCATGAATTCGTTCGGAGTCGAGTTGGCACGATACTGGAAGCCCGTCCACCCGTCCTCGGCCAACTGCGGAAGCAGAGTCTCGGCGAGGTTGCCCTTGGGCACGGTGAGTGGCACCGGCCGCGGGATTCTGCCGCCAAAGCCATTCGGGAAGAGCGGGTCGGGGAGCAGGGCAACTGGGTCGGGGATGGCGGTGATCCTGCCCGCGACGCCCAGCAGCGCGAGCGCGCCAAAGACAAGCGACACGGGGAAGAAGATCATGCAGCACGTCGTGTAGCAGTCGCGGCGCGCGGCGATCCGGCGCTTAGCGACGAGGCCGCTGTACATGTGCATGGTGGCCCCAGTCTGGGACAGAGGGGCCGAGTCCCGGGGGGTCGCGTGGCTGTCCGGCGACGACCTCGCGCTCGCGCCCTTCTTCAGCTCACCTTTTGCGGGCAAGATCTCGAGCGGAGCAGCGGCGACCTTCGAATCGCTGTGACCAGCCGTGTGAACACTCGCATCGTTGTGCGCATCCTTCTGGTCCTCAAGACGCTGGAGAGCATTCGAGTTGATCTTGAGGAAGACGTCCTCGAGGGTGGTGCACGTGGCGCCATAGTCATCGATGCCCAGCTGGCGGAAGTTTTTGTCGAGCTCCTCGAAGAGCGATTGGAACATCGAGAGCTTGTCGCCCGGCAGGCGCACGCTCGCCTCGCGCTTCGTCTCGCTTTGGAGCGTCGCAAGCGGCACGTGCTTCTTCACAAACGTGAGCAACATCTCTTTATCAAACTTGGCCGAGGCAGCTGCCATCGTCTTCGTGATGGTGAGAGCGTAGCCGGTGCCCAGGTGCTCCTTGAGGAAAAGGGGGGAGCCGACGCACTTGAGCTTGCCCTCGGCCATGATGGCGATGCGATCGGAGAGGATCTCGGCTTCGTCGAGGAAGTGCGTCGTGAGCACGATCGTACGTCCCTCGCGCTGCTCGCGCAGCAGCGCCCAGATCGAGCGTCGCGAGTGCGGGTCCATGCCGCTCGTCGGCTCATCGAGGAAGATCGTCTTCGCGCCGCCGATGAGCGAGATTGCAAGGCACAGCTTGCGCTTCTGGCCGCCCGACAGATTTCTGGCCTGTACGTCCTTGCGTTCGCTCAGCATCACCTTGCTGATCAGAAGGTCGATCGTCTCCCGCAGAGCCGCGCCCTCGAGCCCCTTGATGGCACCGTAGAGACTCAGGTGCTGCACAGGGGTCAGCTGGTCGAAGAGGACATTTTGCTGCGGGCAGACGCCGAGCGAGTAGCGGATCGTGGTCATGTGCGACGTGATGCTCAGGCCGTCAACCGTCGCGTTGCCCGACGTTGGCGGCATCAGGCCAGTCAGCATCGAGATCGTCGTGGTCTTGCCCGCGCCGTTGGCGCCAAGGAGGGACGTAATCTGCCCAGATCGCATCTCCATATCCAACGACTCGACAGCGACGCGGCGCGGCGGCCACACCTTCCGAAGTCCCTGCACTACCACGCCCCTCGCGCCCATCGGCTCATCCATCGGCTCGACGGCGAGCGGCCGGTTCGCATCGTCGGCGATGAGAGCGCGCAGAGCAAGTGGCTCGTTCTTTTTGCCGAACCAGTAGGAGGGCGAGCAAAGGAACCACGGGCGTTGCTGGAGGCCGTAGTCGGAGGGCAGGACCTGGTCGAAGTACCACGCGATGAAGAGCCAGAGCCAGATGTCGAAGAAGAGGATCGCGATCGAGTTCGCGACGGAGAAGCCGCCGCCGGCCGTGGCGAAGTTCTTGGCGGTGATCCCGACTTGGGTGCCCTCGTACTTGGCCATGAGAGAGGCAGCGAGATAGAAGCCCATGGCGGGGAAGAGCGAGGTGAGCGCCTTAGCGCCATTCATCCCCTCCTGCAGCTCACCACGCTCGAGGAAGACGTTGTACAGCTGCGAGGTGAGGAAGAAGATGAGAGGCCCCGCGAGCGCCGCGACGCGCGAGTTGCGGAAGAGCGACGAGATGGCGAGGGTGAACGCGAGCGACGCGAGTGCAAACAGGATGAAGAGGATGGCCACGATGCCAGGCGAGGAGAGCGTGAAGCACCCGATCGAGATGATTACGCCGCTGATGGCCGCGATGATGAAGAAGGACGCGCCAAACGTCGTAAGCACGGAGCCGTAGTAGGCGGGCAGGGTGACGCCCATCATGAGCAGCTGCTCGCGCAGCTTCGATTCCTTTTCGAGGACGAGCGTGCGCAAAGTGGTCGAGACTGGGATCAGGAAAGCGAGGACGCACACGAGGCCGACCAGGCTGCCCGCGAAATTGAAGAAGCTGTTGCGCTCGAATCCAAGGACGGGGAAGGGCGCACCATAAGGGAGCACATCATCTTCGACCACCGCGATGGTCGAGGAGGAGTTGGCGCGGGTGCTGTTGAGGAGGACGCGCTCGTTGATCGCGGCCTGCAGTGAAAGGAAGCCGCTGCGGTAGTAGGAGTAAAACTGCTTCGAGAGCGCGCTATCAGTGCCCTGTCCCGGGAACCTATCAAAAAAACGGTTGGATTGCGGAAGCAAAGAGGCGTTGTACCGCAGCTTGTATTCCCAAGTGCCGACGCCGTCGACCGGGATGCTGGTGAAGACGAGGCCCGCCCAGATGGCCCCCCGCGCACGCGCAAGGACCTCAAGCGCCTCGTCGCTCGGCAGGTAGCGAACCTCAAGCGGGGGATGGTGAAAGTCGGCAATGCTCAAGGTCCTGTTGGTGATCATGCTGACCTGTTGGAGCGTGGCGTAGACCGAAGCGCCGACCATGTTGGTCGGGTCGATCATCCACCCACGCGGCTGGCGGCTTATGACGCTCTGAACGAAGGCGCGCACCTCCGGCGTGTCCGGAACCACCGCCAAGTACGAGCCGTCGTACGGCTTGGCAAAGCTCGGCCGTCCCGGCTGGCTGAAAGCAGAGTTAAGCAAGGCAGCGTAGGCGAGAAAGAGAGGGAGCGGTGGCACAAAGGTCGGCAAGCTCCGAGGGGAGCTGAAGGCACTGAGGCTCAGGTCCTGAAATGCGATCGTCGAGTTGTCGGGCACAAACAGCTCGGTCGGGAACTTATCACGATCAGAGATGAGAGCGCCGACCAGCACGATGGCGCTGAGGAAGATGGGGATCAGGATCTCGCAGATGCTCGAGCAGCAGCGATTGGCCTTGAGGAGCGCCTCCTTGCGGCGCAGGAGCGTTACGCACACTGAGCAGCAGCCCGGCATTGGTATGGAGGTGCAACTGGACTGCAACAAGGGTGCACAAAGGTTCCAGGAAGGATCGCTCTGAATTTCGATTTGGAAGCTTCCACGAGAATCCAGATCGAATCGAGATCGCACCGGTCGGCCAGCAGCGCAAAAGCTCACCTAAAAGGTCCGTACCGGTATCACAACCGGGCACTTCGGCTTTTGTCCAATGTCTCGAATGAATCGTACACATGCCCGGCTTAACCGCAAGAGCTCGATCGCTTGATGTTCCAAGGGCAAGGCTTGATCCAAGGGGCTTGATCGAGCGCCCCAATGGAGCGCCCGCGCCTCCGCAGGCGCGCGCAGGGTGCGTTGGGTTTCCTATTCGAACTTTCGAATAGAGGCGAGTCAAGGGAGGGGCTCTCTTGTGGGGAAAACGGAGAGGCGTGAGCGCGGGCCGCGGGCCGCTAGAAAACTTGACGCGCTTCAATTGCTTCCGGATACTGGCGCGCTATGAGCTTTCGTAAAATTGTGCAAGGCGTGTCATACACCCCGTTGAGAATAACTTTTACGAAAAACAAATTTTCGCTGTCTCGTGGTGTGAACCCGTTTTTTTCTCACGACGTGTCCGGAACCTCGAGGACTTTGGGAACGCGAGCCAACGTGCAAACTCGCCCACGGCTCCTGTGTGGACTTGCGCGCGATGGCGGCAGCGTACCAGGCAATCCTGGCGGCGCATCGCCGCCAGGGGGCCAAAGAAGCCACCGGCGCGCAGAAAAAGAACGTGAGCGAAGATTTGGTCAACAGCCTCAGGCACGAAAGGTCACGACTGAATCAGCTCTTCAACATATGGGACGAAGACGGCGATGGCACGCTGTCTGAGCAGGAGTTCCGGCGTGCCCTGAAAATGCTCAACATCAGGTACCACCCCGAACACTTTGATGCGATCGTCAGGTTGTGCTCCAGAGAGGAAGAGGGCCTCAGCGAACTCCAAATCTCCATGGCGGATCTCAACAAGCTCTTAGCCGAGGCTGAAGACGTGATTCCAGAGACAATACCCCGCCCACCCCTTACGATCGCAAACTTTCCGAGGCGCCTTCTATCCCTGTTCTCATGGGTTCTCAACACGATGGCGGTGCAGACGACGCTGTACCTGCTGTTCGTGCTCATGTTCCAGAACCTGTCTGAGACGCTGCGGCTGCCCGCTGAGTACCTGCTGGACAAGCAGTTCGTCGACACCTTCCTCGAGGGCAAGTTTGACCCCAATAACCAAGACCGGTTTGTGGACATTCGGCGGCAGCACGAGTTGTGGGAGTGGGGCAATACGGTGCTGTGGCCGGGATTCTTGGGCAACTCGGACGCCAATTGCGTGTACGACGTGGGCGGTCGGTTCAACTCGTCCGTGATGAACGTCTCCACACCGCCGCTCAGGCCGAGTGAATGGGACGCAGGCAGCTGCAACGATGACGTGTGGCCCGACGGCACCGGCGTCTTCTCTACCGGCAACGGCACCGCGTTCACGGTCAAGGAGGTGGTCGATCGCATGGACGCCTATGACTGGACCGGGGGCATCGCCATCTGGCAGACGCGTGCCCAGACGGTGGGCATGGGCGCGTGCAACAGCCCGACCATCAGCGGTGAGTGTCGGCCCGAGTTGGACCAATCTAAACCCGACTCTCTCCAGTACCAGGATACGGAGCCCTTTGGGTACAACTGGACGAATGCGAGCGCGAGCGGCCTCTCCAACCCCTTCCTATACTACAGCGCGGCGGAGGCTGGCACGCTGCCCAACGGCCCCGCCTCCGCCAACCCGGCGAGCTTTCGGCGCTACCCGAGCGGCGGATACCTCTCCCTCGTCATCCCCTTCTTCTCGGAGACCTACCTGCCCGATCAGCGTGGCGTGGCCGAAGACGTCCTTGACTTTCGCGACCACCGGGTGACCCGACGGACGCCCGGGCGCACCGCGCGCTATTACTGCGTGCGCATCGTGTGGAATGGCGACTTTATGCACCAGCTGTGCGACCCCAACGATGACAACGTGCCGCCACGCACCACCGGACGCACTCGGGCGGCCGTGACCGAGTTCTGGAACGATCTGAAGCGCGCCCACTACATCGACAGTGCGACGCGCGCGGTGACGATCACGTGGAGCGCTTCCTCCAATGCTGCGGCGGTGACCTCGCGCTCGCAATTCATGTTCGAGTTCACGCCGACGGGGGCGGTGCTCGCCTCGTACCAGATGCAGACGCGCGTCGACCGTGACGACATGCTCGATTCGACCGAGTTCTATGCTCTCGTTTCGCTCGGCTTTACGGCCTTCTTTGGTTTCATTGAGCTCATGGAGCTGCGGGCGGGAATCTTGACCTACTTCAGCAACATGTGGAACCTGATGGATTGGGCCAACTATGTCATCTTCATCATTGCGTGGCTCTATCTTGGCCAGTACGTTGACCTCGCGAGGTCCTCCGCGACCGCATGCAGCTCGACGCTCTGCAAGCGCGTGGGCTATCAAGACCACTGGGAGGTGATGGCGGTCAACAGCGATGCCAAGTCGTACCTGTCGCTCTGCGTGTGCATCCAGCTACTCAAGGTGATCAAGTTCAGCGCGATGCTCGTCCCCAAGATGGATCTTGCGCCCAAGGTGCTCAAGAATGCGCTACCCGACCTCATCTTCTTTGGAATCGTCTTTGGGATCTCGCTGCTCGCCTTCTCGATGATGTTCTACGTGACGCTCGGTCCCGTGATGGGCGACTACTCGAGCCAGATGGCCTCGGTGGTCGCGCTGTGTCGGGCGCTCTTCGGCGACTTCGACATCGACGAGATCATCAACAACAGCTCCGGCTACATGAACGCCATCCTTTTCATCGCCTACCTCTTCGTCGCCGTCTTCATCCTGCTCTCGATGTTCTTTGCCATCCTCGGCGAGGCGCAGGCCACCATTCGCGACAAGCAGCGCGAGACCAAGCGCGAGGGGACCTCCGCGCCCGAGTACGGCGTCTTCGATGCGGCGTACAAGTCCGCGAGCAAGCTCGCGCGGCGCCTGCCGTTGATTGGTGCGCAGCTGAAACAGCAGCAGTCCAAAGATGCGGAGATGAAGAGCAACGAGCATGCGGATGCTGCGCCCTCAGCGATGGATCGCGTCGAGGCACGCCAGCTCGAGCTGGCGGACCAGCTCGCTGCGTTGCGGGATAGCTTCAAGGACGTGAGCGACATCAAGCACAGCATCCGGGACGTCCGTGAGGTCGCGAAGAGGTTGCTCAAGGCGCGTGGAACCTTGAGCAATGGAAAGGACCGGCCAGAATCGGCGTCGGAATCCTTGAGAATGAGGCGAGAATCTCGGAGACAGCATGCGGCGTTGGATGAGGGCAAGGAGCGCCCGCCCACGAGGGCCACCGAAACGACCGCACACAGGAAGGACCGATCGTACTCCTGCTAAGTCCAAACGATATTCATACAGGGAGCTGAGAGACTTCTGCCTTGACAGTTTCTGAGACGGTCGCTTTGCGAGACTTGTGGAGCAACAGCAGCAGCATCATGTAGAGGAGCCTCGAGGGCTGCGCAGGTCACGTCGTGGGCCGAGGCGCGAGAGCCGAGCAGCGCTGAGAAGACGCCGAGAAGCTGTAGGGTCACTTAGCGGGGCAACGCCCAACCCGTCAATATAATGATGTAGTAGACCGGATGTGAAGTACACCACAGTCCACATATTCGCAAACACCGCAGACCGAGACCCCAGGCGGGCGTGCGGCGCGCACAAGGCCACAACGGAACTCCGCACCACACACGACGTTGTTGTAGTTTGACTGCCGTGCGCGACTCATTTCGGAGTACATGTATGTACTATACATGTGTACAGTTCTCGAATGACGATCTCAACGAATGGCTTATTCGGCTCTCAAAGACCCGGATAGCCGACGCGAGCGCGGGATGCTGGCACGATTAGATTAAGTAAGGCCGCTGTGGCACTGTTGCTGTCTCGGGGCTGCCGCCAAAGAGGCGCTTTGAGAGCTGACTAAATGCACTGGGATCCCGGTGAGTTACTACAGGTAGGCGGTGAGGGGCTTCCGTCGGCAGATCCCGCTCGTCGCCCAAAGTGTCAAGCCGCTCGACGCCGCCCGGCCCTACGGCGGCCGGCTCCTTCCCCTCCTCCGGCCAAGACGAGCGCAGCTTGTCGCGCAGAGCATCGTTATTCAAATCCGGCTTCTTCCCAGAGTCGTCCCTGAGAGCCGCATCGACGTCACGGTGGGCCTCAGTCATGTCGTAATACTTCGAGGTGGAAGCTCGGCGCCGCGTAGGCTCCTCATAGTGGTCGTGGCCCAAGCCGTCGTGGCCCAAGCCGTCGTGGCCCAAGCCGTCGTGGCCGAGGTGGCCAGGGCCGCCGTAATGCATCATCGGCTTGGAGCATGCCTCGTTATAAGCCAGGTTCGCCTTCTCGGCGGTCCCATAGATGCGGAGCAGCGCATCGTCGTCCCACTGCGCGGGAGGCGGCGGTGGCGGCTCTCGCGGCGCCTTAGCGCGCCACTGCTGAGAGGCAGTCTCGACGGCAAGGTCCTCGGGCATGTCCGGGATCATGGTCACCACGCAGAACTGCGCGAGGAGCAGCAGGTGCTCGACGACGATCAGGAACATGAGCTTGTTGCTCTCGTTGATCTCGATGAAGCCGAGGAAGTTGAACGGAATTATGCGCTTGAGGGTCGTGTCGGTGACCCCGACTAGACCAACATTCGTCAGCACACCCAGCACCGCAAGCACTCGAAGCACTGTCTGCCACGAGCCGATGTCCTCACCACCCATGTACGCCGGCCGGCGCGTGTTGCACACCATCTTGTATGCATCCGTTCGAAGTTCAAAGTAGAAGGAGGCAAAGAGCAGCGCCGAGGCGAGCGGGAAGGCGGGCGCGAAGAGCACCACGTAGCCGAGCTGCACCACGATCCGTGAGTACTCGGAGAAGACTCCCTCGAAGGGCTCGAGCTTCGCCTGCGCCTCGTACACAGTCATCGCGCTGATTACAACCTGCTCGCCGGAGGCCTCGGCGATCTTGACCGCAGCCGAGTGACCGCCACAGAGGACGCGCATCTTGAAGCAGATCCGTTCGATCGCCGTCTCCTCCTTGGCCGTCTGCGCCGCGAACATGGCAAACTCCTCGTCTGCCTCCCGGAGCTTCGCCTTCATCCAGGGCATCACAAACTCCAAGATCTTGCCAGTCAGCATGTTGACGATCAAGGCCGAGGTCATGAAGGCCGACAGGTCGTTCATGCAGTACGGATTTTGGTGGTGCTCAAACTGCGCCTCGATCTGCTCCACGGTCAGGGTGAAGTGCTTCTTGTCGTGGCAGTACTCTGGCACGTGTGTCAGCCATGAAAGCCAATCGAGTTCGTTGGCCTTGACAAAGGCGATGTAGAAAAACGCCGCGTAAGAGTTGGTGGACTGGAAGATCATGGTCTTGACGATGAGCGCATCGTCGTAGTCGGACAGCGTGCGGTGATTCTCCCAGTCGGTGAGGCGCCGCGCCACGCGCTGGTACACCTGGTTGCTCACCGCGACGTAGACGCCGTTGATCGCGCCCATCATGGCAGAGCCCAGCTGCACTCCGTCCTTCCCGAGGGTCCTCGGGTTGCCGTCGGTCTCGTAGAGCAGGTAGAACTGGAGCATCTCCAACGACTTGTACGAAAGGATCATGGTGATCATGGTGATCATGCACAACAGAACGGGCGTCAGGAGGACGTATGAGATCACCATGCGTTCTCGGCGCACAGTTGTCGAGAACCTTTTCGTCAGCGGCGCCTTGGCGGCGTACTCGTCATCATCGGGGACGGGGACCCAGTAGCCCTCGTCCGAGTAGAAGCCGCGCGCCTCGTCGCCTTCAAACTCTTTCCTCTGCCGCTCCGTCTCCCGATAGTCGACCACGTGCCAGTGCGCCGCGAGCCTCGCCTCAGCGCGTCTCCACCTCTTTAGGAAATAGGTGATCCAGACGAGGATAAACATGGAGTACATGGGCGTGAACATGTTGTCGGTGGAGCCGTCGTACCAAACTTCGGACACGATGAAGAGCACCACACCCATCGCACCAGGGTACCGGATCGCGTTCGCGAGCTCCTCTGTGAAGGCATAGTAGAAGGCGATTCGCTCGCCGAAGTAATCACGGACTCGGTCGAGCGGCTGGTTGACAGTGAACTCGAGCGGCGGCGAAACCCAGATGCGCATGAGCTCCGTACGCCTGCCCTCGATCTCGTGAACGGGTACGACTGCTGTGAACACCTTGGTCGCGAGCAGGTCGTCCAGGTTGAGGCCGCAGCCACCCTCGTGTTGCGGCAGTTCGAGCAGCGACTGCAGCAGCCGGATGCGCTCGAGCGAGCTGAAGAAGCACGTCGGGCTTTCCGGTTCGAAGCGCTCCTTTTCAGCGGCCTTGAAGTCCGTGTAGTAGCCCTCGCGGCCCTGCCTGTCGGCCTTAAGCCCCTTCTCCATCGTCAGGTGCTCAGCCATCTTCTCAAGGAGCGCGTCGGGAGCGGACAGCTTGAGAAGCACCTCATCTCGATCACGAGAGAGATCAGCAACGGCCTCGATACCGATCGAGCGCGCGCGTGCAGCGACAACGTCGCGTTGCCGCTTTGGGCCGCCCGGCAGCCCTTGGAAGGACGGTCGCTTCTGCTTGAGTTCGGCTGTGGCCTTCTCAATGGCGTCACTGTCCGCCTGCTCCACCGCGTCACTGTTCGCATCAGCCGCCGGAAAGATGAGGACGAGGTCGAAATACGCCTGTCCGGTAATCGGGGGCGCCGTTGGTCGAAACTCGTCGAGGCGAGCAAAGGCGCCATGCACCGAACTCATCGACAGTCCACAATGGCATGGTTTGGAAAGAGCTTTGAAAAGGTCAAGTTTCGTTGTATGCATGCAGCTTATAGAAATTTGCACCCCCTACCCTCCAGAAGGCCAAGGCTGCTGCGGCCATGTTGAAGAATGAGCTTACAAGAACTGCCAAAAGAAGAGAGAAGCGCCTTTAGAGAGATTTGTAAATTGGCTTGAGCTTCAGAGAGATTTGTAACTGACCAAGCTGTACCTAATTGACCAAGCCTGGCAGTTGCGCGTTGAGGTGGCCGGGCGCAGGCGGCAACGCAGAAGTCACCGGGAAGGCATATAGGCAAGTAAAGAAAGTCGACTCCACTCTCCGGAATCCGAGGTATCGTCCGACTACGAAGCCCCAGTAGGGAGTACGGTAGCCGACTGCCCGTTACGGCGTTACGCTGAGTGCGGTGCGTTTCGCTTTTGTACTTTTCTCTCTGACGACCTCTAAAAGCTCTGTGGTGAGGTTGCAGGTTCTCGCCCCCCGCCCTATTTCTAGTACCGGAGCGGTACAGTGAGCCGAGCGGAACGACTGTCATACACATGACGGAACGTGGGAACGTGGGTACACTGTGAGCCGTGGGAACGACTGCTGTCATCAGTCGCACGCGTTCCCACGTTTCAGTCAGCATGTCAGTCAGTCTACAGTCAGTCAGCATCAGTTTCGTCGCGGTCCACCCGCGCTCACCACACCACCGTCGCAAGGGAGCGACGGCTCCGCTCCCCTCACACGCGTTCACAGATCACACACGAAAGCAATTGTATGTAGCTCCTCCACTGGGCCTTATTCTCATAAGCTATGGTTAAGGTTATCCGCTGCCTCGTTCCAATAAGCTCTGAAAGAGCTCTTCCGCGAAACCGCCACACCTCTCTTTGGCTACGCCGGGCAGCCACGCCCCCCCAGCTCTGGCGCTCCCCTGCTGTGACTTAACGGCTTGATGTGGGATCTTGAGCGACGGGAGCGAGGGCGTGGGCAACTCGCACGCGGAAACCATCGCATCGTCGGGCGTGCGGGACGTGCGGGGCTTGCATCCGTCGTGAGCCATACGGAAGCCTATGCCGAGGACGGCGGCAAACAGCGCGACGGCTGACAGCCAGTGCCACCAGGTGTTTGAACTGGGTCCGATGGCGGCAACGGCTGATAGCCAGTGCCACCAAGTGTTTAAACTGGGTCCGATGGCGGCAGCGGCGTTGGGAGCGATGCTGCCTGCTGCAGCGGTAGCTGCACCGGTGCCGGTGGCGCCGAGCGCGGATGGCATCGTCAGCAGCGAAACAAGCGCGGGCTCCTGTGGCATCTGCTTGCTGCTACGGCGGCCACCGAGATGCGCCTCCATAAAAGCCCAGTGCGCGGCGGGCACCCAAGTGGGTAGCGAGTGACCGCCAGGATGGAGACACGCGACGACACTAGCCCCGCTCGCACAGCCGGTGCGCCAGTACTCGCAATCGGCGCCGTTGACGCGCGCGATCTCACACGCCTGGTCGCCGTCCGCGCAGCCCGTGCGTGGTGTGGCACTCGACGCGTTCGCGCTCGCGCCGTCGCAACCGTTGGCGAGCGCCCATCGGGAACTCACGGCGCGGGCGCTTGTGAAGAGCCATCCGCCCTGGGACAATGGGCGATAGCTCGTGTCGAGGGTAGCATCGGGGTCGCCTGGGTGGCCGGGCGCATACAGGTTAGGCACCGAAGGGATCGTTGTGTCCTCCCGCCCCCAGGTGCCGAAGAAAGGTACGGGTGCGCGTGCTGGCCCGTCATTGAAGCCCCAGTGCGGTGACCCGACGACAGGCATGAAGCCCGCGAAGGCATTTGCCAAATCGGAGCGCGCGAGTTCATACAGGAACATGCCGCCATTCGAGACGCCCGACGCGAACACGCTCGACGTGTCGAAGCAGAGCGCACGGCTGAGCTCATCGAGCAGCATCCGCACCTGCGCGACACTGTCCTCGCACGTCGTCCACCAACAAGAGTCGGCGCAGCTCCCGCACGAGCGGTAGCACATGCCGGCGAACGCATTGGTTGGATCGTAGCACGTGCGGCCATTCGGCCCTGGAGAGGCAACGGTGCCGACGCCATTCCACGAGGTGAGTGCAGTGCCATTGTCGTCGAAGCCAAGCGGCGATGCGACGATGTAGCCATTGACAAGGCCGTGTGCGTGGAACACGTCGGACGCGTTCATGGCGCCACCATGTCCGTGAAAGGCGAGAAGCAGTGGTGGTGGACGGCTCGCCGGCGCTCCGTACGATGTGGGCAGCGACAGCCGAAAGGGCCGACGCTGTGATGGGACCTCGAGGTCCGCGACGCCGCCTGAGACGAGGATCGGCCAGCCGGATGGAAGCATATGCGCGCGGCTCGCGCATCCGAATGAGGGCGTGCCGTGCTTTGACACAGCTGTCGGGCGCGTCGTCATTTGGGCTTGCCAAGACTATTGTAGGCGACTCCGTGGACGATGTCTTTCCTTTCAACGCGTGCTCGGCCGGCCCCTGCACGGTCACGAGCTGTCAGTCCACAGTCAGCATTCCTAATTTAGAAATGGCATCCGCGTCAACATGTCTGCTATTCTCCGTACTCGCCCCGGCTACCAGTGTGTCGGATTCCCTTCTCGATTACGTCGCGGACGCGCCGCGGTCGGACAAGTTATATGTATTCAGTTCAGTTACTACGTAAACAACAGACAACCTAACGGAAGCCTATCGAATGTTCAGTTACTGAACTGAACTGAACTGAACTGAACTGAAGTTATATGTACGGCCCAGCGAGTACAGCCTAACTTCCACTCTGGGGCGAAGCGCGACGTGGCACGCGCCAGCACAGTTACAAGGGTCAACCCACGATGCTGGGTAGCACAAACACTCGACACGAAGAATGGGTAGTAGCAGGTGAATTCCGCCATCCATCTGCGAACCAGCATCACCAACCATGCGCGCGCTTCATACCGTAACCCCAGCCACGTGAGTTTAGTCACTGATAGCTCGACCGCTTAGGCTAGCAGAGGTGAGCCGCGGCGGCTGACCTGTGTGCGGTAGCGGCTTGAAAATCAATGCGTCAACCATCACGCCGTCGTGCACTTCGATGCTCATCTTGTAGTTCATGCCGGCGACCACTTGCTGAGTGAATGAGTGGCAAACAAACTTCGTGAAGGGCTCACCGCCGACTGCGGCTTGAATGTCTCCTTTCACGGCGGTTGCCACTTGGATTACCTCGTCTGGCACGTTCTCAGTGGGTGCCGAGTGGCCGCCGCATACATGTACCGCGGCTTCGTGGAGCATCACTCACGCGAAGGCGCTCGGCGCTCGCTAATAATCACCTCTTCGACTGGACCCCGCATTGACGGAACAGATGGGAATAGCTTGTGCGTGTTTTTGATAATCTAACTTATTTCACAGTGTTGGAGAAACATTCACAATGTCTGTGTGTGCTCGGTCGGGGACGATCCGCGACGGGGGTAAGCGAGGCAGCGCATGGACTCTGACAGCTGCCGCCCTCGGTTGTACACGTACCAGCTGCCAGGATCGTACCGGGACTCTCCACATGGTCTTGGGAAGGCGATCCACATCCGAAACCGCGTAAACGCCCCGCTGTGGGACACAGACCAGTACAGCCTGGGCTCGCTGCTATACGAACGCGCGCTCGCATACCGCTGCCGTACACGTGATCCGTCAAACGCAGACCTGTTCTTCGTGCCAGCGTTCAAGGGCGCGCTTGGCACGATGCAAGAGTGCGCGGAGCCGGATTCGAAGGTCAAGCTGCTCCAACGGCTGAGGGTCGTGCTGCTCAATGCGAGTAGTGCCGGCGCCGAGCGGCATGGCCCGCGCGATGGCGCCAACGGCCCGCCCACCACGCTCGAGGCGCGTGGAGGCGCCGACCACATTATCCTCAACCCGCGGAGCGGCATGACCTGGGAGCGCTACCCGTTCTGCGAGCTCCAGATGGGGTCTGCACGTTTGGGCGCGGCGCTGTGGCTCTCGATGGAGTCGCATCCGCACAACGGCTCGTGGGTATACCCCGAGGGCTACTGCGGCAAGGTGTGCGTGAAGGCGTACTACCCGCAGCTCGTCTCGGAGAGCTTCTATTGGAGCGTGCCGTGGACGTCGGTGGTGCATCTCGACTCGACCTCCAGCAGTACCCCGCCGTGGACCTCGCAGCACGTTCGCAGCACGCTGGTGGCGGCGCACTTTAACGTGGTACACAAGCCCGTGCTGGCCAAGCCCACGCTGCAGCTGCGCCAGGCCCTTCTGCAGCAGTGTAGCGCACAGCCGACAAAGTGCCGCTCAGTGCCGCCTGTCATGTACAAGGGTTCGGGCTGCTCGGGCCCCACTTGTCTCTCCTCAGAGCGCACTGCCGTGCTCTACTGGGACTCGACGTTTTGCTTGCAGCCGGGCGGCGACACGATCACACGCAAGGGGATCGTTGATGCGCTCCTCCTCGGATGCATCCCGGTGCTCTTCCACATCGGCCAGCCCGCACAGTGGGCGTGGCATTGGGGCACGTGGGTACAGGACGCGACGGTTACGTTCAACCAGTCGGCTGTGCGCCATGGCGAGCTCGATGTCATCTCAACCCTGAGTGCCATCCCCGCCGCGCGGGTCGCAGCGATGCAGGCTAGCGTGCGGCAGCATGCCCACCGCGTGCACTACGCCGCGGTGGACACCTCACGGCTCCAATCGGGGCTGCGTGGCTTGTCTATGCCCGATGCCTTTGATGTGATACTCGAGGGTGCGTGGCGTGTAGCACGCGATGCCAAGCTGCAGAGCATGGGACGGCACGTGATGCGTACCAATAAGGGCATCGGCGAGATGCGCATACGCCGGTTGAGGCTCGCAATGGCCTCTGCGTCCGAGCGTGCCTCCGAGCACGCGACTGGTGTAGAGATCGACGGTGCCACAGTCATCGGACGTCCCTCTCCGGCCAGGAGCGTCGCGGCAGGAGCGTCGGTAGGAGGAGCGTCTGGAGCGCCGGATAGAGACCCCAACTTAGGGAGTGAAGGGAGGGCGGATCGTTTTTCGTGACCGTATCGTGTGACCGCACACTGTCGAGACTGTGTCACCCAGACACGCCGAACACCGTGGTGGCTGGTGCACACTCGAGTTGTATACACGCCGCGTCTTCTTATTACATTATATTAACTGATATATTAACGAGCCCAGCACACACCCGCCACAATGATCTACCGGTGTGTGTCCCGGCTCCCCCCGGTGGTAAAAAGACACCGGGGGGAGCCGGGACACACACGTTTACCGGTACCTACCCCGCTGCGCCCCCCTGATGACGAAAGCAATCCGGTAACGGCGTCGCACCCCCGACTCTGCTCCCGCTCGCGGTCTCGGCGACGCGGTCGCCACGTCCCTCCGACCGCAGCCGACCCCTTGTAGCACAGCAATCAGGCTCTCATACTGGATATGTCCTCACATACTCCGATCGCGGCAGAGACGGCCGTTGAGGAGGATCCACCATTGTGCGAACTTCCCATCGTGCCCGATGTCGGCCTCAACATCCATGCGCCTTCATGGCAGGATGGAATCCGCTCCCCGATCGCCGACGAACCGTCGCAACAGATTCGAGATCTTGAACTGAAAGCGAAGCCAGGCATTCCATGCGAGGTCAAGGGCCCGCCGCACGTCATCAAGTTCCTTGAAGCCGAGACTGGCGTGTCCGAGTTCATAGGGTACCTCAGCCCGCCGAACAAGATCACGATCAGGGGTAAGAGGGCTAAAGTCGCGGGCATCCCGTCGAATGCGTCGTACTACGCCTTCTCATATCCGCTCGAGTGCCTCTCGGGCCAGTATCAACGGCTCGTCAGCGCCGACAAACCGCCAGAGCCATGGCTCTGCTTCTTACTCATCGGAGGCTATCTGTACTACGATGTCGATCGCAGGCTCATTCAAGCGAATGCCTTTGTGCTGCAGCCGACCGAGCGCAAGCTGACGCTGGCCGGGCCGTTCCGTCCCTCACCGATGGCGGTGGAGGCGCTACGCTCAGCCGATCGTCTTCGCGAGCTTACCCTCGCGCCGCTGCGCGAGCAGGGCTTTGAGCGTTGGGGTTGGGTCAATCCGGCGGAGCGGCCGGGCGGCCACGCGCTGCTCGCCGACGGCGGCGAGCTTCCCAACAATGGCGCCTTCCTCTTCGAGGCCGCGGGTGGAGAGTTCGCCCTCTACTCGCTCATCAACAAAGCACTGTTCGGGGTCGCGGACGAGACGGCCGCGACCACGACGACGCTCCTGAGCCTGCCCGCACGCCCCTCGCATGCCTTCGCGGCGGCTGGCGCAGAAGCTCCCAACCTTCTTTTGGATCGATGGCGAGCGAAGATGGGCGCCAAAGCGGTTGGGCACGGGCGCAGCGCGCAGCAGCGCCGTCGCGATGCCGAGGAAAGTCAGTCCAAATTAGGGTCGAAGGGACTCGAAGCGCCACAGGACTCGCCCGAGGAGCTCGCCGCATGGGTAGGTTGATTGCTCCCAATTAGAGTGGACTGCTCCCAATTAGGGTTGATTGCTCCCAATTAGGGTTGATTGCTCCCAATTAGAGTGGACTGCTCCCAATTAGGGTTGATTGCTCCCAATTAGAGTGGACTGCTCCCGAATCAAGGTTGATTGCGCCCAAATTAGCTGACTGCATGGGTGGGTTGATGGTCCTTGCTTGTACTGAGTGCCTCCGAGTGCCACCGAGTGCCTCTGATTGCCTCCGAGCGCCTCCGAGTGCGCCTCTGAGTGCCCCTTCTGATCGCCGCCGATTTCATTGCATGCAGGTTGGCTTCCTGCCCGCTCTGGTGCAGCAGCAGCTCGCGCGCAGTGCACACCTCGACCTGGCTGCTGGCGAGCTTCCACCTCCATTCGAGCTTCAAGCGGCGGCGATCTTTGCCGACGCGTCGGGGTTCACGAGCCTGACCGAGCGCCTCTCGAGGCTGCCGGACGGCGCCGAGCGCATGTGCGCCATCATGAACGCCTTCCTCGGGGAGGCCATCCGCATCGTGCACGAATACGGCGGACAGGTGATCAAGTTTGCAGGCGACGCGCTCTCAGCCATCTTCGTATGCGGCGACGGGGGCGACGAGGACGGCGCCGAGGGCGGCGGCGAGCGGCGTACTATGAACGCTGCAGTCGAGAGTGCCGCGCGCTGCTGCTTCACGCTTCACGAGCGATTGCACGGCTTCAAGGCCTGGTCAGTGGATCAGCCCGGATGGCGTCGGATGGCGTCGGATGGCCTCTGATGGCCTCTGATGGCGTCTGATTGCATTTGATGGCGTCTGATGGTGTCTGATTGCATTTGATTGCCTCCTTTATCAGGTCCGCGGATCAGCCCGGATGGAGCGAGTTTGGCGATGAGAAGCCAATCACCCTCAGCCTTCACATCGGCGTCGGGTGCGGCGCGATGACGTTGATGCACCTGGGCGGCCACCATTCACGCCTCGAGTACGTGGTGGCGGGGAAGGCGATCTCGGAAGCCGCGAGCGCCGAACCGCACGCCGTCTCCGGCGAGACGGTCGTCTCGGCCGCCGTCTGGGCGCACTTGAACGCGAGTCAGGTTTGCGGCGCGTCGCCGGTCGGCGCGGCGCCGGTGGGTCAGCCATCCACGCCCCTGTGGGCGCCCCTGTGGAAGTTAGCGCCGGGTCCGCCGTCGAAGCGCCCATCGGATTTGGGTGCCGACGCACCCGGGAGCCAACGGCAGCAGCAAAGGTTCTCGCTGCTCAAGTCCGTGGGGATGAGTGCAACCCACTCGCGGCTGCTCCGGGCCTATGTGCCCCGAGCGGTGACTCTTCGACTCGCGCAGGGGGTCGTCAACATCATGCGCACGCTGCCGGGGGCGGCCGAGGCCGGCGCGGCTGCGGTGGGCGACGCGAGCTTGTCGGAGCTTCGTCAGGCGTCGGTTCTTTTCATCAACCTCAAGGGCCTACAGCTCGCGAGCGTGTGCGATGGCTCGCATAAGGGGCGGGCAGCGCTCGAGGCGGCACAGGCGACCATGCTGTGCGTTCAGGAGGAGGTTTGCCGATTGAGGGCTTCTGATGGCCTTTGATGACCTATGATGGCCTTTGATGCCCTTTGATGGCCTTTGATGGCCTTTGATGGCCGTCTGAGTTCATACGCGCCTGATGGCTTCACTCATCAGGTGCATTACATGGAGGGCGAGGTCAACAAGATGCTCGTCGATGATAAGGGGACGATCCTCCTCTGTGCATTTGGCTTGCCCCCTCGTTCACACCCTGACGACGCGCTGCGTGCGGTGCGCACCGCGCTCCTCCTCGCCGATCTCCTCGGTGGAGATGTGGCCTCAGAGAAGGATGGGATTCCTCTCGCGAGTTCAGAGGGCGCCTCAGCCGTGGGGGCGGAGGGGGCCGCACCGCCGCCGCCGCCGCCCAAGTCTGTCGAGCTGCTCAATCGCATCGTGACGGCGCTGTCCGATAAGCCACCCTTCGACACGCTCGACGAGACACAGAAGCAAAGTCTCGCCGACGCGATGGTGCCACTGGAGGCCAAGGCGCAAGATCAGCTGCTCAACGAAGGCGACGAGGGGCAGCACTGCTACCTGCTCGACCGTGGCGAGGTGAGCGTCAAAGTCAAGGGCGTCGAGACAGATCGGATCAGGGCCTCAGACCAGGTCCTGCCGACGATCTTTGGCGAGATGACAGCTCTTGGCGAGATCTTTGGCGAGATCTTTGGCGAGATTGCCCTCACGTACGACGTGCCACGCACTGCCACGATAGAGGTGGTGAGCGACACCGCGTCACTCTTCAGGCTCGACCGGCTCGCTTTTCGGCGCGCGTTGCAGCCGGATGACATTTGGCGCCGCCCGGTCGCATGCATTGGCATCGGCACGGGTAGGATCTTCTGTGGAACGGTTGGCACCCTTGAGCGGCGCGAGTTCACCACAATGGGCGACGCTGTCAACGTGGCGGCGCGATGCATGCAGCTTGCGAGTGCGCTCAACGCCCCGAGTCGCGTCATCTGTGATGAGCCGACGATGTCGCACACCCGCGCCAACATCCATTACAACCCTCTCCCCCCTATCAAGCTCAAAGGAAAGGCAGCCCAAATGGCCCTTTATTCACCGGACGCGGAGCTGGAGGACCATTTGAATGCGGGCTCGAACGCCCAGTTCCTCATCTCGCGCATGGGACGCGACGCCGAGGTCAATCAGCTTCGAGGCCTTCTGAGCAACCTTCTCGTCTACCACGGCGGCAGTGGCCATCTGATGCTCATCGGAGCGAAGGGCTCCGGCAAGAGCGCGCTCGTCGCGGCGCTTGCCGAGTTTGGCGCGAAAGCGTCGTTACATGTCATTCGAACGGAGATCCGTGACCACGCCGCCCAGCTGCGCGCCCAGCGTCGTACCGAGCGCATCACCGCCACGATGACCAAGTTTGCGGCCCATGGCGAACCCATCCTGCGGGCCGCGACTGAGCGCCACCGTGAGCGCCAGCTGTCCGTGCTGGGCAGAGCCCACACCGGGACGACGCTCCTCCCTCCGTTGCCTAATATGGACCACGAGGCTGTGCCGGAGCCCACGCGTTCAAAGACCATGCCGTCTGACATGCGCCACTCCACCGAGCCTCTGGCTCACCCTCCACCGAGCAAGGACGTGAGCGCGCCCGGCTCTGAGCGTGAGCCTGCGGCACAGAGCCTGGCCACGAGCGTGGGTGTGGCGTTGAAGGCGATTCACTTTGGGATGGCTGTGGCAGAGCCACTACGAGCCAGATCCGGCTCGGAGCAGACGGTTCGTCAAATGATGCCCGAGCTCGCCGAGCTCTTCACCCAACTCGTCGCCCTCGGTGCCTCTTCTCTCGGACTGAGCACCGCCGAGTTTGTACGCGACGCACTGCTCGAGAGCGCACCGCTCGAGCCGACCGAGCCGAGCCTACGCGTCCTGCTGAGTGAGTTAATCTCCGAACCGATCCACGTGCCCATCTCTCGAGTGGATCGGGTCGGCTCCAATCCCGATCCATCTCGATCAATCTCGAGTGCATCTCGAGTGCATCTCGGCTCCAATCCCGATCCATCTCGATCCATCTCGATCAATCTCGAGTGGAGCTCCAACCCCGATCAATTCGCATTGTCTTTGCTGCCTGATTTGGAGAGCGAGGCGCCTCGAGTGCATCTCGATCCTAAAGGCCAATGCGAGGCGGTGCTGGCGGCCGTGCTCTCGCTGATGCGGAAGCTCACCCTCGCACGCTCCACGCCTCGCGCCGCCAGCTACACGTCGCACCGGCTGCTGCTGATCCTCCGCCTGGACGTTGACGGAGAGACGGGCTCGCCAATCTGGACGTGGAGATTGGCCCAACGGATCTCAACCTCGATCACCTCCGAGGGCTTACCCGTGATCCTCTGCATCGTGACCACCCCCACCTCGGCATTGCCCGGAGGCGGCGCCGACACGGAGGACGAGCAGCTGCAGGCGGAGGGGGCCACCATGGAGCAGGCCACCATCCTCTCGGCCATCAAGTCAGCGGCCGTCCAATCCGACACGTTCCTCAAGCTGGAACCGTTGACGAAGGTCGCGCAGCAAGCGTACGTGCTGCAGGTGCTTCGCGCCAAGTACTCGTACTCGGGCACCCTCGACGGCATCCCCAGCGGTCTGCTTGACTTCGTCTTCGCGCGCTCGGGTGGCAAACCCGTCTTCATCGAGACGGTGCGCCTGAGTGCCACTGAGTGCCACTGATTGCCATTGCTTGCGCCCGTCATCGAGAAGGTGCGCTTGCCACCCATCGCCACCGATCGCCCTGAGCTTGTCATCAAGTGCCTCTCCGATGGCCTCACAGCTCCTCTTTCTCACGTCTCGCCGATGAGCCGTCGTCGTTCGAGCAGATGGCCGCGTTGCTCGATGAGCAGGGGCTGCATGCATGTGCTCACCACGGCGCCCTCCCTTCGCCACAGATGCTCGCGTTGCTCGATGAGCAGGGGCTGCTCAGCTTCACGTTTGATGAGGAAGGCCTGCTGGACGCGGGCGCCGAGATCGTGCGCGAGGTGCCTGACGAGCTCCAGGCTCTGCTCTTGATTGGCTCTTGATTGCCTCTTGATTGCCTCTCGATTGATTGCCTCTTGATGGATCCCAAGTGCCCCCGATGATTGCAGGTGCCCGAGGAGACGCTCCAGGCTCTGCCCACGCCGCACAACATCTGCTCCGAGTTCCTGCAGCTCTTTGAGGGACTCGACGCTGCCCTTCAAGCGGCGCTGCGCCTCGCCGCACCCATGGAGGCCTTCTCCGAGGCGATGCTCATCCACGTGGGGCTGCCATATAAAATCGTCGGCCGGCTCGTGCACCTGCTCAATGTGGCCGTTGACGAGGGCATCCTCGAGGCGTACTCCCGCGCGATTCCACAAGGGGTGCTCTCCGCAGACCCCACAGCGGCCATTGCGTGGGGGTGGCGCATGGAGTTTGTGCAGCAGCAGGTGCTGAAGGTGATGCTCGCGTCCTTGCATGCAAGTGCTCACTACGGCGCCATCCCCCACAGGTGATGCTCACCACGACGCCCGCTCCTCTCCCCACAGGTGATGCTCGCGTCCGAGGTGCTCCGGATACGGCGTCAGATCGCCGAGCTACGTCGCTTCCACGGAGACCGACGTCGTGCGCAGGGCAGCTTTTCGGCTCGGGGTGACGGGAGGGATCGTCGGTATTCGAGTCGACCGTCCCTCTCGGATGCGCACCGTAGACAGCGTCGGCAGAGCACGTCCTCCGAGTTGGACCAGATCGACCTAATGGTGCCGTCGACGACGGAGACGGCCGTCCAATGCGACCTCGCCGTGCAGGACCAGGAGAAGGCGACGTGCTGCACCATCGTTTGAGTTATCCCCAATGTGTATCCGTTGAGCCCTTTTCAAGCTTGCTCGCACTGGACACAAGTTTGTATTGCGTAATACACAAAATGATGCCTCAATATATACGCTGCGTATGGCGTTACGTACATCTCCAGACATTCTTGGGCACCGACGAAATCTTTGTCATGTGCCGTATAAACGAAAGCAGACAGGTCGCCCGCATTCGCCACGATCTAGAATGCTACTCACAGCGTGAATTCTACGTCTCCTGTCTTCCTCGGACCTCGCCCTAGCGGCTGCATCCCGCCATGATCCTTGAGATGCTCCTTTCAGTTACTCATTGACTTGACAAACTCGGTCATGATCACAAACAGCAGCGAGACCGATTCGATGATGGCATTGCCGCAGCAGTTGGCGCAAAACGCGCTCGCGAACAGCATGGGTAGCCCCTTATTTGCGAGGATGAGTGACGGCTCCAGCAATACAAACCGCTGGAAGCAGGAGAGGAGCCACGAAATGATCAGCTCGACCGGATTGCCCGCTTGTTTGATCAGCGGGATCGTGCGCACGACCGCAAGTCCATCATTGCTGCCGACGCTGCTGTTGTTGTCGCCGCCGCCATCATCACCCACCCAATCCTGCGGCTCGAACAGCTGACAGCCGTACAAGACAAAGGTGAAGCACATGATCGCAAACAGCATGAGCGACAGGGTCCAGCCGAGTAGGATCTTTCTCACTGAAGCCCAGTCCTTGTTCTTCCACGTGAATGTGAGCGAGGCCTTGAGGAGCCCATCGTCGAGGCTTGCATAAGAGAAGACCCTTCCAGCCAGGCTCGCCTGTCTCGCAATCCGCTGTGGAGGGCTTTGAACGACTGTGGAGCTGGACGACTGTGGAGCTGGAGCAACAACGGAGCTTGAGCGATTCCAGTGGCGCTTCAAGACGCACTTCCAGACGAGCCAATATGGCCAGCATAAGATCAGCCACAGCAGGTTCTTGCTCACGTTGACGAGGATGATCGGGTCAAAGACCCAACCGAAGATGAGGCCCACCGGAATGCAGATGACGGCCGTCAAGGTGGCCGATATGATGATAGCCACCGGGTTGATGACGACGGCAGGCCCCGCCTCCTCCTGGGGGAGCCCGGTGACGTTGTCGACGGCCAGCGGTGTTGGCTGCGAGTAGAGGAGGCATAGCATGACCAGCTCGAAGGCGAAGCCGTTGAACAACAGCATCATCGTCTGGGCGCGCGTGAAGCCCGCTAGGCCCCGAGTGAGGATGCCAGCGCAGAGCGAATGCTTGGCAGTGCACCCGAGGCACACACGCTTCCAAAGCGAGTCGACGTCCTTGTGCCAGCGCTTGGTGAGCTTCAATGCGTTCGTCTTGGCTTGAGCTTGCTTCCAACGCTGCAGGGGAGTACTGGTGGCACCTCTACGAAAGGCAGTGCCGGCGTTGGTGGAGGCGGGCGAGGGGACGCCGATTGCGCCGGCGCCGACTGATGGCCCCGCGGTTCTCTTTGGTGCAAAGGCGAGGGTTGCCAGGGCGTAGGCGTTCGATTGGGCGGCCACAGCGTCAGAGATGGATATTTCCTTTGTCGATCCATCTGAAGGGGCCTTGACCTGCAGATGGGCCTGGGGAGGGTTGGTGGCAGCGTGGCCAGTGGACTTGGCGCCGCCGCCAAAGGCAACAAGGACGGAGGCGGTCGCCGCCGAAGGGGCGGCTGCCGTGTCTGCGGCGGAGGCGGTTCGGGGCCTGGGGTACGGGACCACCGGCTCGAATCGCACAGCTTCCGTCAAGATCTCGGTCGGGTGCGGCATACGCGCCGCGATAAAGCCACGCGACGAGACAAACTCTTTGCGAGTGCGACTGCTTGTGTCGGCACCAACGTCGGCACCAACGGATGTCCCCGTGGAACTCTTTGGTGCAAAGGCGCAAGCGGCCGCACTCGATGGGGTGGCCACAGGGTCAGAGATGGATGTCTTCTCGATGATCTTATAGCCCACTCCAACCTTGATCCCCAGTTTGTCAAGGTCTGTAGAGGAACGCGTGTTGACATCGTCCACGGAGCAAATATCGTTGTCGCCAAGGATCGTGCATGTTTCTGGGTTGACGCCGGCGAGGAGATCGTGTAGCTCAGGCTCCATGGAGTCGTCAAACGAAGGCTCGGGCGAGAAGTCGCGTTCTTCCGAGGAGCTCCGCTCCGACACGGGTTCTGCTCCGACACTGGCTTTGAGCGGTTCCAGAATGACGGATCGGGCGCGAGCAGGCAAAGTAGGAGCAGCCATGATCGCGCTGGTGGGCGACGCGGCGGTCGTTCGAGGGTGGCATGTGGATAGCGGTTCCAGGATGACGGATCGGGCGCGAGCAGGCACAGTAGGAGCAGCCATGATCGCGCTGGTGGGCGACGCGGCGCTCATTCGAGGGTGGCGTGTGGAGACCATGCCGGTGCCCAGCGCATGCCAGGCCATCACGGCATCGGCAGGCCGGGTCAACGCGACGTCGCGCGTGGGATTTGGGGGCTCAGCCTCGGCGTTCTCGATGCTTCGCAGCAGGTCATACAGTACGACGTCACACGGCACGGTTTGAGGTCTGGGGTACAGGACCACCGGCTCGAATCGCACAGCCTCCGTCCGGAGCTTGATCGGGCGTGGCAAACGCGACGAGACGAAGCCACACGACGAGACGAACTGGGTTTCTTCGGAGCTGGACACAGCAGACATCGATTGCAATGAGCGCAGGCGGCTCGTTGGCTCGGCCGCAGATGAGTCGCAGCGGGGGTCGGCATCAAGATGCCATGCCGTCTCGTCTGCTGGTGGCGGCATGGCCAGCTTGTCCGCGGGTGGCGATGGCGGTGGCGAGGCGTTTGTTGCGGACGCAGGCAGAGCGAAAGGAGTCTGTGGTGGCATCGCCCGGAGATAGCCGACGATTTTCATCTGCGGCAAGAGCGATCGAACGGACCTGGGCTGCTGCTGCTGCCTCTTGCCTGCGACAGCGAGCATCATCGTGCGCATATCCTTCGCCCGTCGGCGCATCGGACTCAAGATGAGCCGTTGTTCCTGCTGCTTCTTGCCCGCGAGGAGGAGGAGCGTGTTGTACGTCTCGCGTCGGTCGTTGCGCACCCCATAGGCGAGCATCGCGGTGAGCATGGCCACCAGACCGATTAGACAGTACCAGATGGGACGCACCGTGCGCCACGACCTCGCTGGGTCCAGCGCGCACTCAAAGGCGCTCGATTCTAGGGAGACAAACGCGACTGCCCCCAAGGCGACCTCACGCAGCTCTTCGACCGTCGTCGGGAACTCGAAGGCGATGAACTCGGTGAGGTGCGTGCACGAGCAGCCCACGGAGCCGTCGGCGCCCATCGTTGTGGCACAGCCATTGGTCGACCAGCTGTCCTCGGTCTCATTCCAGAAGCGGCACTCGACGGTCGTCGCGCACGCCCTCGCCGCGTCCGACAACGAGTCGGGCCTTCCCACACAAGGCAGTCGGCCGGCGGCCGCGGCAGGTGACTGGTATGCGAGGCTGATGATGATCGGCGTGGCTGCGTCCTTCACAACAAGCTCCGTGCCCTGCTGGCTGATCTTGATGGAGATGGTAGGGCCGGCCGCCGTGCCGTTGCCCGCAGGATGTCCTGGGGACATGCTTTCGCTCGTGAGCCGTCGGCGGCGGCGCTGCCGACGGCGCTCAGCGGCGCCGCTTCCGCCCAGCCCGCCGTGCAAGTTGACCCGCGAGGTGTGGAGGACGGCCGCGACTGGAACAGACTGGTCGAGCCCAGGAATGACATTGATCAGGTCGGTGGGCACCGAAACGGCAGCCGCGACGCCCGTGCCCGAGTCGCATGAGATTGGCTCCGCGGCAAGCGCGCTGGCGGAGCGCACGTTGATGGTCATGTTGAGGTTGGGTGAGGACAGCACCACGGGTTCGGCGATGCCGCTGCTGGGAACGGCCGTCGTCGCGAGGGCGGCCGCGGTGGCGGCGCGCGCCATCTGTTCGACGGCGGCGCTGATTTGCTCGCTGGCGCTTGCCGAGGAGGGGGAGCCATCGGAGGCAGACATCAACCCAAAAAGCGCGGAGAGACCACTCGTGACGGCCTGGGCGGCGACGGTGTCGAGCTGCTGCACGGTCGCAAGTACCGCCGCCAACTCGGTGGCTGCCGTCGCCGTGGCCGCAGCCAGGTCCTCGGCGGTGGCCTCGTCACTGACATCGTCACCGCCCAGGGGCAAAGCTCCAATTCCGACGGTGATGAAGGCAAGCACCTCCATCAGAGGCCGCAAGGGGGGTGGCGGCAGCAAGGGAGGAGGTGGGGGCGTGACCGGAGGCGGAGGCGGAGGCGGCGATGAGGGCGGTGGCGGCGGACACTGCGGACCGCCCAGCGGTGCTTTGGGAGGCAGCCGGGGCGTCGGCGACGATGGCGGCGGCGGCGATGGTGGCGGGAGCATTGGTGGTGGCTTCTTCGGAGGCGATGGCGGTAGCGGTGGCCGCGTCGGGGGCGGCTTCGACGGAGGTGGAACTGCGCCGCCCGGATGCAGAGGCGGCGGGCAGCCAGGCGGGGGTGGCGAGGGCGGCGGCAAGGACGGCGCTGGCGGCCGAGGCGGCGGAGGCTGCATCGGCGGGGGCGGCTTCGGATTCGGTGGCGGGGGGG
>Ga0210247_100442_pt1 | contig 39019 bp, 33 predicted proteins | sample ChrtobMetP3_16mM_FD_155449 | JGI IMG/M metagenome (GOLD analysis project Ga0210247, IMG submission 155449) | Chrysochromulina tobin associated microbial communities from unialgal haptophyte culture, Seattle, Washington, United States - P3_16mM | ecosystem: Host-associated > Algae > Haptophytes >... | reverse complement strand
CTCCATCTCCACCACCACCTCGTCCCCCGCCGCCATCTCCACCACCACCTTCGCCCCCCCCACCTTTGCCCTCTACGCCCTCTTCGCAACCCGCCATGTTCGGCGCGATGAACGGCACCAGCACTGACCAAGGCCAAGGCGCGCTGAACACCAACACCATCCTCGTCATTGGCGTGCTCACGGCAATTCTTGGGCTGCTGTGCTGCCTGGCGATGGTCTGCTGGTGGATGAGGCGCAGAGATACCGAGCTGCTGAGCAAAGACGTCGACCTCCGCAAGACGTCCGCGAACACGGTCGCCGAACTCGAGCATGAGCTTCATCAACAGCAGCCACTCGTGTGCAGCGTCACGGTGGCCGCGCCCTCCATCCCCAATGGCAGCGGCGGCGGCGACGGCGGCGGCGATGGCGGTGGTGGCATCGAGATGAGCGGTCGCTTCGACCGCCATTCCTCCAAAACGGAGCGCTCTTCCCGCGCAGACGGTGCCGAGGGTGACGCTCGGCGGGCGATGGCGGGCGTCATCGGCGCTTCGGGCAGTACCACGATCCGTACGCGGACGATGGCGGAGCGCTCGCACATGCAGCAGGACAAAGTACGCCAGCAACAGGAGGCGCGGCGAGCGAACCCGCCGAAAGCCAAACTCGCGATGCTGCCATCGCCGGCAAGGTTGCCACCGCCTGCAAGGTTGTCATCGCCGGCAAAAGCCAAAGCGACCTCCTCGTCGATGATCGACTCCAACATCGTGAGCTGGAGTGATCTGAAACTCCTTGATCCTATTGGAGCTGGTAGCTTCGGTGAGGGTGGACGTGATGGCGTTAGTGATGGCCATCCGAATGACCGATACAGGAGCTCAGTATAAGCTATATACACTAGCTAACACACACGTCCGCGCGCGATTTTCACGTGCACACGAGCGCCCTGACGATCTCTGCGACGGTGTGGTTGCGCAGAATACTCCGCCGGAAAAAGGGAAGCTTGCATAGAGGGCAGCGCAGCTCGGTAGACTGCCGGGCCCACTGGTCGATGCAGTTGTAGCAGAACGTGTGAATGCACGGTAGAGAGTGCGGGTCCTCGAGCGTCTGCAAGCAAATGGTACACTGCAGCCGCGCCAAGACTCGCTGGGTCGAGCTACCATCAGGGCATGAGCCCGAGCTGCTGCTGCCAGCCGCATGTGATGGATCGTCCTCGTGGGACTCGTCGTCCTCCCGGACGGTGTGGATCGTCACCCCGGAAGCCATCTTACGCCGCTTGACATCATGCATCGCCGCGCGGTCGGTCGTCGCCGCCTTGCCTTCGGCGGCAGCGGGTGCGCTTGGAGGAGCCGTATCCACATCCGTATTCACTCCGGTCAATCGGGCTTCGAGCTTTCGTTTGCATACCCTGCGCTTGATGCCTGGCCCGCCAAATTTGACCTTGTCGAGGCAATGTGAACAGGTACCGCAGTCTTCAAGTGCAATAGGTGCCGTATTCATGTGAATAGGTGCCGTACGCCAGGCTGCTGGCTGGCTGCTCGCGACGGCGCGCCAAGGGCGCACGCGCCGCCGCGGCTTCCGAGCCTCAAAGTCACCATCGTCGTACTGCACGTCCACGTCACCATTGGCCCACAGCTGTGTGATGGTGCCTGGCCACCAGGCCTCAGCGTCTGCAACCCCGAACTGTGCCTCGACGCGAGCTCCGACGAAGAGCTGCTCGCCCGGAAGGTATGTTGTACCTCCCGAGTAGCGCCGCTTGCCATTCTCCATGACCTTCGCCTCGTGCATGCCCTCGCCAGTCTCGTGCATGCCCTCGAAGCCCGCATCACTTCTCGGCAGCGCAAGGCCCTCGGCCGCCGCGGCAGCCCTGGCCTTGCCTGCTCTTGCCGTGGCCGCCTCTGCCGCCGCTCGCTCGGCCCCAAGGTAACGAGCGATGCACAAGGCAGCCTTCTCCGGTGTTGTGAAGCTGCCGAGGTGGTTCTGCTTGCCATTCTCCCAGACCTCCGCCGTGTACTTGCCAGACCTCTGCCGCCGCACGCCCTTGAAGCCTGTCTCATTGCTTCTTGAGGACGGCACCAGCTCGAGTCCCTCGGCCGCCGCGGCCGCCAGGGCGGCCGCGGCAGCCGCCCTGGCCTCGTCCACCGTGAGCAGCTGCGGCCCTTCGGCCCTCGCCTCCGCCGCCTCGGCCGCCGCTCGCTCCGCCCCAATGTACCTCGCGTAGCACAAGGCCGACTCCTCTGGCGTCGCAAAGGTGCCGAGGCGGTGCGTCTTGCCATTCTCGCGAGTCACCGCCTCGTACTTCGCTTTATTCTTGGCCACGCACTTGAAGCCTGTCTCATTGCTCGACGGCACCAGCTCGAGCCCCTCGGCCGCCGCGGCAGCCAACGACTTGTCTGCCATGGCCAGCACCTGGTCTGACGTGAGCTCGGCGACACTCGTCTTCGCCATGAGCTCTGCGACCTTCGACTTCTCCATAGGCGCCTCCTCTTCCGCTCCCAAGGTGTGCCTCGCATAGGTTAGGGCCGCCTCCTCTGGCGTCGCAAAGTGGCCAAGGGAGCAGAGCTTGCCGTTCTCCCTGACCATTGCCGCGTACCTGCCGTGATGAATGTACACGCCCTTGAAGCCCGTCACCGCCGTCTGGCCGTGACGAGGACGAGACGGCACCAGCTCGAGACCCTCGGCTGCCGCGGCCGCCCTGGCCTCGTCCGCCGTGAGCGGCTGCGGCGCCGCGACTCTCGTCAGCGCCACCTCTGGCGCCGCTCGATCCGCCAAAACGTACCTCGCGTAGCATAAGGCAGCATCCTCCGGCGTCGAAAAATTGCCCAGGTGGCGCCTCTTACCATGCTCCCGGATCTCCGCCTTGTACTTGCTATGATTCTTGAACACGCCCTTGAAGCCAGTCTGACTGCTTGAGGATGTCATCAGCTCGAGCCCTTCTGCAGCGGCCGCCATCCTTGCCTTCGACTGTGGCACTGCGGCCCTCGCCTCCGCCACCGCTGTTGCACCATGCTGGGCTTCAAAGTGCCTCGCGTAGTGCAAGGCAGCCTCTTCTGCCGTCGCGAAGATGCCCAGGTAAAGTTGACCGCCGACCATCCTACTAATGCGAGCCGTGAACTTACTACCTTTCGTGGTCACGCCCTTGAAGCCCGTGCCGGTGGTCGAGGATGGCTCAAACTCGAGGCCCTCGGCGGCCGCGGCAGCCCTGGCCTCGTCTGCCGTGAGTGGCTGCGGTGCCGCGAGTGCGAACCTCGACCCCGCCGCCTCTGCTGCAGCCCGCGCCGCTCTCGCGTGCCTCGCGTAGTGCAAGGCTGCCTCCTCTGCCGTCGCGAAGTTGCCGAGGTGGATCTTCTTGTCGTTCACACTGAACACCGCAATGTACCTTTTCGCGTGTAGGTACACGCCCTTGAAGCCCGTCTCGTTTTTCGATGGCACAAGCTCAAGCCCCTCGGATGCCGCGGCCGCCAACGCCTCGTCCACCGTGAGCGGCTCCGGCCGTTCGCTGCTCGCCTCCGCCGCCTCCACCGCCGCACGCTCTGCTCCTATGTGCCTCGCGTAGGTTAGGGCCGCCTCCTCTGGCGTCGCAAAGTGGCCAAGGGAGCAGAGCTTGCCGTTCTCCCTGACCATTGCCGCGTACCTGCCGTGATGAATGTACACGCCCTTGAAGCCCGTCACCGCCGTCTGGCCGTGACGAGGACGAGACGGCACCAGCTTGAGACCCTCGGCTGCCGCGGCCGCCCTGGCCTCGACCGAGTCCATGTTGGCTCGGAGTAGAGAGCGGGGCTCGTCCACCCGCGTGCTCTCGCGACCACCACGCAGCGTGGGCGGAGCCAGCGGTGCAACACGAGGTCACGAACACTCTGTGGACAACTTGCAAGTTTTACAGTTCAGGTTCGTCACGGCTCCAAGAAGTGTCATTGTGTGCTAAAACTGATAAGACTTTGCTAAAAACCTATGCGGTCACACCTGCGGCCCGTGCATCCTGGGCTTTCAGTTCGGGCGTAGCGCTGGCCAGGAACGGCCGCCGCCTTCTCGGCCGCCTTCTCGGCCGCCGCCGCCGCCTCAACCGCTGCGCTATCCGCTGGAGCCTCCACAGGCCGCGTCCACTGCGTCTTCTTCGTCGCCTTGCGAGAAAAGCACTTGGTAAATATCTTCACGTGTACAAGGCCCGGCGGCAGCGGCGGCAGCGGCGGCGGCGGCAGCGGCAGCGGCGGCAGCGGCGGCGGCGGCAGCGGCGGCGGCGGCGGCTGAAGGCCCCTTTCGCATCGCATCTTCCCGGCACTGCTTGATGAGCTTGCCAGAGCCAGCCTGGTCAAGCTCCACCGTGTAGATATTCTTCGCCGCATCGTACTCCTTCACAAAGGCGATGCTCTCCTCTCCGTTGCTCCGCTTCACATACACATTGCTGCCGATCGAATAGCGCGGCTGGTCAAGCGGCTGCCCGTCTTGTTGAAGACCACTTTGCTGCTCTTGCTCGACCTTCCGCTGTCTCTGCCGATCGGCCTTGTTTATGAAAAAGGCGACCTCCTGCGGGTTGAGCTTCCGCCTGGAGCTGACGTTTTGAGATAGGAAGGGCTGGAAATCGAGAGCCTTGAGCTTCTTCTCCAAATTTTCGCGGGTCGAGCGTTTCGTATGGTCGCAGTTGATGACCTCGACATCGTCGATGAACCAGACGGGGTACAGAAAGCGCAGGCCGAGGCACGAGCCGCGGTACTCCTGGGTCTGAATGTCTCCGACGATGTCTCCGATCGGGACCGTGAGCGTGCCTGAGCACAGGGTGACTTGGCCGGGCGACCTCCCGAGTTGCTTGAGGATGTTGCACATCTGGTTGAAGAGCGCTTGCTTGAGTGCGAGGTCCTCAGCGAGCATCTCCAAGATGAGCTCAGAGCGGTCTAAGGTATCCTTTAAGGAGTTGGCGACTGTAATTCTCGCAATCGCCAACTCCGCGTCCTGCTTGGGCAGGGAGACCTTGGCCAATTCGCACAACCTCTCGAAGGCGCTCGTCCGCGTTGGTTCGTGCATGTCGTAGAGGACGACCGTGCAGCCGCGACGCACAAGCTCGCCGGCGATGAGGCACCCCATCCTCCCAGAGCCGACAATACCCACCTTGAGCGTGAACGGTGGCATTCTGGGTCGCTCGGACTGCACCGGCGAGAAGTGGCGCGCGCCGTACGCTGCACCGCCTGGTGTGTATGGTGAGGGTGGCGAGTACGAGTTTTCCTTGGAACCGGTGGCGCCCATGCTTGCACGAGCCTTTCGCAGAGCTCGACCCACAGCACAGAGTGCGGTGCGTGCGCTTCTCTCACTCAAGGTGTGAAGGCACTCCTTCCCGTTTTTCCACAGGGAGTCGGCACGGCGCGGGAGCCCCCATTCACGCTCGGCGTGGGAGCCCCCATTCACAACGAGAAAGGAGGGGCTGCTCAGAAGGAGCTCGAGAAGGAGCCAAATTCGGTTCGAAGATTGACGCAATTGCATGCGCAATTGACGACCCTTAAGGACTGATTACGAAGAAAAGACTACAGTAAAAAGCGCCAACCCACATGTTGTTCCCTTTCGTGGTATATTCTTTTGGTACCGCAATACGCTTCTCAGCGCGCGCGGGGCTCAGAAGACTCAGTATCGTTCCGGGTCCGGATGGCGGGGTGTCGATTCCGACTCTGTAACGACTCTGTCCCGACCTGGTCCGCGCATGAACACACCGAATTTGCCAGCATGGCGCGCGGAGTGGTGGCACCTGGCATTCATCACCGAGTGCGTCGGTTGTTTATTGCTTGTTCATCCTCGCCATCAAGTTGATGGTGCCGTTGATGATGGCAAACGAGCCCGCGATCTGCGTGGAGCGGATGGCGACGCCCTTCGGTACCAGCACGGTGGCGACGGCCGCGAGCGCCCAGCGTGCCGGTCGCGGGAAGCCGTTGCCCAAGGGAAGGCGCGCAGCTGAGTCCTCGACGAGGCCTCCAAAGTGCTGCGCGTAGCTCTTGTGCGGTTGGAGCAGCTTGAGCGCCGAGAGGTTGTGCGGGATGTGGGAGAGGTAGCCGCAAGCCACGCCCGCGCTCATCGAGCCGACAAAGTTGCGTGCGGCCGTGCCCTCGAGCACAGCCTCCGGCACACGTTCTTCACACCATTCGGAGAGCTGGTTGATCCCGATCCCAAAGATGATCTCGCGCAGCATGCGCGGCGCCGCACCATTGAGCCAGCGCGTGGCGAGCGGCGCCGGGTTCGAGTGGCCCGCGTTACTGGCCTCGAGCAGCCCGGAAATCGGCGACATGAGGACGCCTGGGAGGCATGCGGCCGCGAGCGACGCGCCCACCACTTGCGAGCTCCCCGGTGCCCCCCAGTCATCGGGGTGGAAGGTCTGCTGCACCGCGAGCCGCAGCCCCTTGAAGCCGTTGATGTACGCGACGCGCAGCGGCAGCTGCACGTGCATCTGTGGGAAATAGGCGGCGACTGGCTGGCCAGTGAGCGTCGCGTTGAGTTGGGCGTTGAGCGCGGAGCGATAGAATGACTCGACAGTCGCCCCGACTGACGTGTACAGCGCGGTGAGCAGCGGCGCATCCATCTGACTCTTCGGCGCAGACTGCGAGAGCAGCGCGGTGCGCATCACCACCTGCTGCGCGAGAACGTCTTTGGCGAGGGCATAGATGATCTCCTTGGCGAGTGTCGGGTTGTCCTTGACCAGCTCGTGGAACTGAACACTCGAGAGCGCGTAGCACGTTGTGTCCTGCGTGCAGCGAACGGTAGAGTAGTATGGATCGCTGAGCAGCAGGTGCAGCCCACCGATAGTGGCCTCGGAGCCCTGCGCGCCCAGGTTATTGTGCTCGTGCTCCCGATTGTTCTCGAGCCGTGTGCGTGAGACTGCGCCGCGGGTGATGATGAACATCTCGGTGGTCGGGTCGCCTTGATAATAAATCACCTCATTCTTTCTCAAGTCGACCCTTCGCATTTTGCTCGCGATGAGCGTCAGCGATTCCTCACTGCAGAACTTGAACATGGTCGACTTACGAAGCCCAGCGATCGCCTCGTGCGTCGAGCTGGCGCTGAGCTTGCTACCGACCGAAAAGCTTCGGAGCGGGTACCTATCGGGTGAGTGCCTTGAGTCCACAGCCACTACATTGGACCACATTTTGTTGCAGGAATGTCCGTGAGTACCCCGTCCGTCCCTTGTCGCAGCGCTGCTTGCCGACGGCTCCACGCGGGTGGATGATGATGAGACCACAAGCAAATCCGGAAAAAAAGTGAAAAACAGACTCAGATCGAGATCTCACGGAGTCTCGTTTTTTTCGGCACTCGATTGTCGGCCCACAACAAGTAACCTCGCCTTTGCTACTTGGACTTAGACGACTCCCTTTTTTGCTCCGCTTCATTCTCCTCGGCCGATATCCGCGCCGCGACGAGGATGAGATGGAAGCCGAACTCGGTCTGGACGGGCCCCTGCACCACGCCAATCGGTGCCGACCAGCACACCTCGTCGAAGGCGGGCACCATCTCCCCGGGCGCGATGACGCCAAGTGAGCCACCGCTCTTGCTCGAGGGACAGGTGCTGTGCTCCTTGGCCAACTCGCCAAATTTGATAAAGAGGCCCTGTTGGTTGAGCCCCGCGGCGGCCAGCGTGTCGAGGTCCTTCTTGAGCTTGGCGCACAGGTTCTTGTCAGACATGAGGATGTGGCACGCGTGCGCCGTCTTGCCGCTCACCACGCCGCCGGTGAAGTAAAAGTAGAGTGCGACCATCGTGCTGCCCGCGATGATGAACAACTGATACTGGTCGAGAAGCTTGTCGAGCATCGATTCCTCGAGGATCTCGAGCATCTCCAAATCGAAGATGATCGTGGCGTCCCCCGGAATGCCAATGTGAACGTTGCCGCGGGAACCGTAGGCGAGCTTGGATGGGATGTAGAGCTTCCAGCGGTCGCCCGGCGACATGAGCTTCAGAGCTTCAGTCCAGCCTGCAATGACATCGGCCGGGGCAAAGATCGCCGAGCTCATATCCTCTCCATCTTGCGAAGAATCGAAAACGGTCCCATCAATCAGCGTGCCAGTGTACCGACATTTGCACTTCTGGTGATTTGTGGGCTTGCGCGTCTCGTCCCACGGAGCGCTCTCGATGATCGTGTACTGGAGACCGGAGGGAAGCTGAACGACGCTCTTCTTTTTGGCGTTCTCGCGAAGCCACGCATCGTCACACAGGCCCGCTCCAGCGAGCAGGGCCAGTACAAGCGCGCGCATGGGATACATCGACGGACGCTTGGTTAGGTGCAGATGGAGGCAAAATCGGAGACGGCCGCGGTCTGTCGGTGGTGTCTCCCGCGGGGCCGGGAGGAAGCGCAAAAGGCGAGCGCCGCGAAGACTTTCGGGCCATTCTGCGGTCATGTAAAGTCAAGTCAAGTCAAGTCGGTCCAGAACGGTTACTTGTACGTCTCATGTTGTGAGTCGCTCAACAAACGACCACAGATTCAAAATTTCAAATATGTCACCAACTTAGTAATGCTTAGTGTTACAATGCGAGAGTCTCTTGCAAGAGTCTCTTAGGATTCTTAGTGTAAGTGTTAGAGACCATCGTGATTGGTGTGAAAAGGCACATGGCGCGCTCGCCTGCCTCGCTCACTCAAGTAGTGCTGTGAAACGTGTCACCTCTCTCGTCTCTGATATTCCAGTTGTATCCATGCCAACTCTTCAGTCCTCACTCCTCAGTTCTGTGTCCTTTGGGCATGTAGTACATTTACATGAGAAGAGAACCCCCATGAGAACTCCTCGGGCCTTGGCATCATGCTCATGCATGCTCCTTGGCTCTGGCGTCCGCTTTCGATCAGCAGCTTCCTGCAGCTTCCTGCCGAATGCGGTGACGAACCAGCGTGGCCGCCTCACTTGGCCTTCTGCCCCTTGGATCGCTTGGCCTGCTTGACCTGCTCGGCGAGCTCGGCGGGGGTGGGTGTCTTCGCGACGACGGTGCGACCCGTCACAGCGTACTCTTTTCGTTCAGTGACGAGGATGAGATGGAAACCGGCGCCGGTTTGAACGGGCCCCTGCACCACGCCAATCGGTGCCGACCAGCACACCTCGTCGAATTTGGGAGCATTGTTGCCCGGCCCGAAGCTGCCGAGAGAGCCACCTTTCTTGCTCGAAGGGCACGTGCTGTGCTGCTGGGCGAGCTCTGCGAACTTGTGCTGCACGGTCTCCAGGCTAAGCTCCGAACCGGCCAGGTTGTCCAGCTCCTTCTTCAGCATGGCGCACACGGCCTCTTCAGCCACGAGAATATGGCTGGCGCTCACCATCTTGCGGCCGCTCGAGCCGTTGTAGTAATAGTAGAGGATGATGATCAGACCGCCCACCCACATGAACGCCCTGTCCTGAGCCACAGGTAGACCTGTAAACGTGTAGGGTGCTTCGCCGAGCTCGATCAGCTCCAGGTCAAAGATGAGCGTTGCGTCCGGCGGGATCCCGTCGCTGGTGCCGGTGGGACCGTAGGCGAGCTTGGACGGGATGAAGAGCTTCCAGCGGTCGCCCGGCGACATGAGCTGCAGAGCTTCGGCCCAGCCTGCGACCGGGACATTGTACGGAACCACTACCTGCGGGATGCCTTTCTCGCGCGTCGAGTCGAAAACGGTCCCATCCGTCAGCGCCACGGTCCAGTGACATTTGCACTGCTGATCCTTCATGGGCTTCAGGCGGCTGGGCGGAGCGCTCATGATGACCTCGTACTGGACACCGGAAGCAAGCTGGATGACGCTCTCTCGTGCGGCGTTCTCGCGGAGCCACGCCTCTTCGCGGAGCCACGCTTCTTCACACAGGCACACGCCAGCGAGGAGCGCCAGGACGAGCGAGCGCATTGACCGCGAAAGGACCCCGCGCCGATCCCTGCGCGCTGCGAGTCGCAAAGCAACGCGTTCGAAAATGGAAAAAACTAAAATTAAAAAAATCGCGAGGCTCTGGCTGTGGTCTGGCTACGAAAAAGAGCGGCGTCTGATTCAACTTGAGTCGCCAACTTCGACAAAGCGCTCCGCCTCGTCTTCCGCCTCCTCTTCCATGCCGCCTCTGAGAGCCTCACGTAGCATCGCGGATTGATCTTGATTCCCTTGCATGCGCTCGCGCCTCTCCGAGATCTCGGCCTGCCTTGCCTGCTGCCTTGCTCGCAGTTGGGCCTGAAAGTCAGACGACCAAACCAAAGACGCAACGTCCTCACCCTCGCCCTTCTTCTCCTCCAGAGTACGCGAGAAGCCTTCCACGAAGCGCTCCACGACGACGCTCGGGATCCCAAGAGCAAGGAGCTCAGACGCCACACCAGGAGCCACTTCGCCCCATGCCTTGGTGGCGCGCAGATACTTACGCCCGAGCAATTTGGTCACCTTGCCGCCAGCCGATGTTATCTGGCCCGCGAGCAAAACGCAAGCCTTGTAACGAGTGAGAGCCTCTATCCTATCGCTCCCAAGTTCGTGCTCACCTTGCGGGTTGGCATTGGCCCACTCGGCTGATGATTGAAGCCTGTGCGCGTTGCACTGCTTGAGGGCCACCTTGGCGCAGGTCGTGAGCTGGGCCAGGTCGGGAGGAGGAATTGTGCTGCCGTCCTCAGCTTGTCCGACGAGTGCACCCAAGTAGCTTATGTAGTTCTTCATCGCATCGGTAATTCGCGGCTCGTCGGCACGCAACTCATCCGCGACCGCATCGAGGTGATCCATCGGGAAGGGAGAGGGAGATAATCCGAGCACATGGTTGCAATCCGAGCACCACCGAACTTGCAGGAACACGTCTTGTGTCTCTCGGCATTCCAAACAAAATTGGCAACGACGCTCGGTTTCTCGGGGCCTCCGTGTTTTCGGACAACCAACTTCGCTACGCGCGATCCGTCGGCCCCAGGGTACAGCCGCCAGGCTCTTCAACATGCTCAGCTTCTACCACGTCCTCTCTACCCTCTCCGCCATCCCGAATGTGACCCTGAACAACGGCGTCATCATGCCCATGATCAGCGCTGGCACGTGGCAGTACGACGGGCCGACCGCCGAGCAGGTCGTCAAGCTGGCGCTATCGCTCGGCTACAATCACATTGACGCAGCCAATGACTACAACAACCAAGTGAGCGTCGGCGCCGGTCTCAAGGGCGTCCCCCGCTCGTCGTACTTCCTGACAACCAAGATCGACTCGCAGCAGCAGTCAAAAACCGCGTACGATGCGACCATGAAAGACATGGAGCTCAGCCTCACTCAGTTGGACCTGGACTATGTCGATCTCATGCTCATCCACTTCCCACCGACCGGCAACGACCAGTACTGTGCGGCGATGCAGGAGCAGTGGCGCGCGTGCGAGGACTTTTACAAGGCCGGTAAGGCGCGCTCGATTGGCGTCAGCAACTACTGCCCGTCGTCTTTCGAGTGCATCCTCAAGACGGCCAACATCACCCCAGCCGTCAACCAGGTGGAGATCCACGTGGGCATGGGCCCGGACCCCGGCGGCATCATCTCCTACTGCAAGGGCAAGGGCGTGCAAGTCCAGGCCTACTCGCCGCTCGGCGATGGCTCTTCCGAGCTGATCTCGGGAGATCTCGTCACTGGCATCGGCAAGGCTTACAACAAGACGGGCGCGCAGGTGAGCCTACACTGGGTGTACCAGCACGGCATCCCGTTGTCCACCAAGTCGACCAACCCGCAGTACCTCACCGACAATAAGAACGCCGTCTCCGACGATTGGAAATTGAGCGCGCAGGACTTTGCCACCCTCGACGCCGCCACCTCGCCCAGCGGCCACTACTCGTTCAAGTGCACCAAATAAGAAATGACGGGAACGAGTACTCGTTGGGAATGCGGCGAAGAGACTAGATCGGGAAGAGAGTGCTCCCACCCGGCCCCAGTCGGTGCGTCTCGAACTCTCGATGCAACGGCGCCCCCTGGCAGGCAGATGGATGCTGACTGTTTCCGGCTTCAGGGGTGTATTTTCGTCGTTTCCCGTTTGATTTTGTGCTCGGAACGAACTCAAGTCTCTTGCTCTTTTCCGGCAAGGGCGTACAACACATAACCAGGCGCGAGAGACAAGCCCTCAGCTAGGTAACAAAGCCAGAGGACTCTCGGCCATGCTCTCGGCCTGCAGGATCCCCTCGTTTGATTGCCCCCTCGTCCCCGAACGAGGGGGCCTCACGCCGACAGTGTAGGACGGGACGGATATCTCGCAAACTTGGACCGATTTGAACTGTCATCACTCCGCATAGCGTCCGAGCGACGAAGGAAACCAAAACTCCACTCCTGGCTCCGCTCCCCTACTATCTTCGCGGCTGGCCGGAGCCGTCAGGTTTCCTCCATAGAAAGCGTGGCCATTTTAGATGCCAGCGCCACCTCGCAAAGCGCCGCCGGGAACCAAGCGCGTCTCCAGTCCTCGCACCAAGTCTGGTTCACGTTTCGCTGTCCCTGAGATCAAGCGTGTTCCCGGCGATTCAGTCCAGGCGATGATTAGGGCTGCATTGAAACATCACGGCGCCCGGCTCAGTGACCTCGTCAGAGAGTGGGATACAGATCGGAATGGCGAAGTGAGCCGCGCCGAATTTCGCAACGGTCTCAAAGCCCTTGGAGTTGAAGGAGAGAATGCTGAGTTTGACGCTCTCTTCGACGCATGGGATTCCGACGGGGGAGGCTCCCTAGACTTCATGGAGCTGGAAAAGGCGCTTCGAGCCAATGACAGCCTAAAGGATGCCATGCAGGCAAAGTTGGCCGCGGCGAATCTTGAGGCGAACAAGGCACCTCGCAACCAAGGGTACGTGTTCATGAGCAACGCTGCGATCCGACAGCAGCGTGCCAAGGAGCGTAGCACGGAAGAGCTTGCTCTAAAGGAGAGACTTCTCGTCGAGGAGCGGGCACAGCTGAAGCTCGCGGAGCTTGGGGAGGCGCTGCGAACGGCGTCGGCCTCGGGAGACTTGCAGGAGGTGCAACGCATCCTAGCAAGCACGACGAAGGAGCGCACTCGCCAGCGGAGTGGGCAGGAGCGGCCGAGTGGCGAGGGGGAACCGCTGGCAGCGGCCTCTGTCAGCACGAAGGAGCTGCTCGAGCACTCGAATCATGAGGGCGTGACTGCGCTGATCAAAGCTGCCATGTATGGGCGCGAGGGCGTGGTGCGCACGCTACTCCATGCAGGAGCACTGGTCGATGCGACCGACCAGCGTCGCCGCACCGCGCTTATGCTGGGTGCGCTCAACGGACGTGTCGAGGTGCTCAAACTTCTTTTGGAGGCAGGCGCCTCTGTCGAGCTCGCCGATGGCAAGGGGCGCACGGCCCTCATGCATGCGGCAGAGCACGGGCACGCGGAAGCAGTCACCCTCCTCGCGGCGACGTGCAAGAAGCGGGCGATCATGCGGGCGATGCGCACCGTCGAGGGCGACTCGATTGAAGAGGTTGTTGCCGCCCGCCGCGCTGCTGGCAGCATCGTTGGTGCGCCGTGGCTGGCAGAGAGGGACGAGAGCGGGTGCACTGCGTTGGACCTGGCCAAGGGAGCGGAGCAGGCCGCAGCGATCAAGGTGCTCAAGGCACTCGAGGCCGAGGCGGCGCAGCAGCTTGCAGAGGCGGAAGCTCGCAGCGCCGATGAGGCGGAGGAGAAGGCGCGGCGGAAGGCAGCTGCGGCTGAGAAGGCGGCGGCTGAGAAGGCGGCGGCTGAACAGGCAGCGGCTGAGAAGGCGGCGGCGAAGAAGGCGGCGGCTCACCAGGCGGCGGCTCACCAGGCGGCGGCTCACCAGGCGGCGGCTGACCAGGCGGCGGCTGAGCAGGCAGCGGCATCGGCAGCAGCGGTAAGCTCACGCGCGGCGGAGATGGATGGAGCCCAGCAGCTCAAGCGTGAGAAGAGCGCTTCCAAGTGGGCCAACCTGCGGGAAATGCGCCGCTCCAGTTCGGGGATGGTGAGCGGCAGCGCCGAAGCACCGATGGCAGGCGATGCGGATGTGGGCATGCGTGCCGACAGGAGAGGCGACGGCGCGGGGCGGGCGGGGCCGACGGGCTGGGCCGGGGAGCTGATGCGTACGATGGGTGCCCGCCAGGGAAAATTCATAACGGGCTTCTTAGCAAGCTTCGGCTTTTCGAAGGAATCAGGCCTACGGCCTAGCATGTCGCACACGGAGGCCTTCAGCGTGCTGGACCAAGACGGCAGCGGTACGATCTCGGCGAGCGAGCTCAAGTCGGCGCTCATGAAGGGTGGTAGCTCGCAAGTGTCCGAGGCGGAGATCCAGAGCCTCATCAGCCAGGTCGATGCAAATGGCGACGGCGAGTTGCAGCTCGATGAGTTTGAGGTCCTTTGGAAGAGATGGCAGGCAACTGCGCGGAGGAGGGAACACCGCCAGAGCAAATTCATAAGGGGCTTCTTAGCAAGCTTCGGCTTCTCGAAGGAATCAGGCCTACGGCCTAGCATGTCGCACACGGAGGCCTTCAGCGTGCTGGACCAAGACGGCAGCGGTACGATCTCGGCGAGCGAGCTCAAGTCGGCGCTCATGAAGGGTGGTAGCTCGCAAGTGTCCGAGGCGGAGATCCAGAGCCTCATCAGCCAGGTCGATGCAAATGGCGACGGCGAGTTGCAGCTCGATGAGTTTGAGGTCCTTTGGAAGAGATGGCAGGCAACTGCGCGGGGGGGGAAGCACGTGGCGCAAGTGCCGCCGCTCGGCATCAGTGCGAGTGCCGCCGAGAACAATGTAGCGCACAGAGCATCCTCGCCCACGATGGCCGTCTGCTTCGCCCCCGATGCGCCCGAGCCATCATCGGTCGCACGGCATGGGGATGCGTCGCCAAACTGCTCGCCGGACGTGTCCTTCAAGAGTGAGGGCAGCTTTTCCTCCTTCAAAAAGGATGGCAGCCTCAGTCGCAGCAGCTTCCGCCGCGGCGTGGCTTTGACCACGACGTGGGCAAAAGCCCTGCTGCGCAACTCCAACGAGGCAGTTGAGTCGGCCGCCTCGTTTGTGCGTGGCCGTGGGCCAAGCAGCTTCAAAGGCCCGGCATCGCCCAGCGCTGCAGTCGCCTCTGAAAGTGGTAGCTTCATAGGTTCGGTGCTCTTCGCCGCCGGGATGACCCCAGCAGCACCGGTAGCACGCCCCATGAGCGTCCTCGGCGAAGTCTTCGCCAGGGATGAGCGTGATCGCGCCGCTCGGGATGCGGCTATGGCAGGCGATCCGATGCTGCTGGCATGATCTGCAGCGCACTGTGCTGCATCCCCAAGGGTTATTTTATGTGGTTCTAAAGACAAACACGCGACGCACACTCATCTGTCACAATCGCTCTCTTACTTGGCGCCTTGTTCGCGACTCAACCTCACGTGAAACGCCGGGATCCAGCTCCAGCCGGGCTGAATCACGAGCCGACACGAGTCATCTGAGCGTGAGTATTTGACCGAGCGGATGCGCGTCCTATACCTCCAGAGCAGCGCGAGAGTGGGGGGCGAGAACTCGATCTCGAGCACACCCGAGCCGTCAGAGCTCATCGCATACTTGGCTGGCTCGTCAAGGTTGAGCGCACCAACCAGCGTGATCTGCGCGTGGCTTCGCGTGAGCACCCTGATCATAAATGTCTGCTTCCCGAGGATAGGCATGGACATCGTCCCGACGTACGTAGCTCCCACTGCTGGCGCCGGGTGCTGTTGCATTTGCAGAAGTGGCCACAAGGCACCGCCGCGGCCGCGCCAGTCCTTGTCGGCGAGGAAATTGGACCAGGGGAGGAAGTTGAGTGAGGGGGCGGCCTCAGTGGCCGAGACGTGCAGCGCTAGGACGACGGCGGTCGAGCAGAAGGAGTGCGCCACCGCTCGTGCAGGGGGAGACATCTTCTATGATACCAAGAAGATGCAGTCCAAAGAAGTTGCAACACTCCTAACGGTCACACTCGCAGGGCAGGGGGTCCTATTCTACTTTTTGCGTCTACACTGCGCGCGCGGGGCGCACAGACATTCACAGCTCCGTGCGGGTCGTTTGACTAAATTTGAAACGCAAAAAGAAGTCAGCTGCTCGGGCTTCTAATGTTCTGTACCGGCGACGAAGGCGGCCCTGGTCGTCATCGAGGAGGACATGATGGACATGTGCGTCCATGCGCCTAACGAGGGTGGTCTCGAGCTGGAGGACAACCCCGGTGAGGGCGCCGTCGATGACGGTTCCACGTCGCACGCCGACGGCCTCCGGCTCGAAGACAATGAGCACGTGGCCACGGGCGACGATGACGACGATGACGATGACGGGTTCGCCGACGGAGAGGAAGTGTGGGAGATCTCATTCTCAACCTCCGTCCGCGAGAAGCCGCCCGTCGACGAGATCGTAGAGGTGCGCCTCTTCCGCAAGGGCGACGAGCGGCTGGGCCTCGTGCTCGATGCGACGAACGTGGTCGTCGCGCTGCGTGAGGGCTCCCCGGCGGCGCAGTCGGGTGAGATCTTTGTGAGCGACACGGTGCTCGCCGTGCAGGGCGTCGCATGTTCCGCCGAGCGGCGCGTCGCTCAGCTACTGCGCGAGCTGCCCGACGCCGCCGTCTACGCATTCACGATCCGGAGATCGCTTGCGCCCAAGACGGCGTGTGTTGGCGGCGCGCTCGCATCGGACGCGGCGGCGCACGGGCCACTGCCCACGCCCGAGGAGGCCGAGGCGCTTCGAGATCGCGAGCTCGAGGCTCGTCAACGGCTGCGCGAGGAGCTCGCCGCGTCAGGGCCCTTGTCCATATTTGGCAACTCGGTCTCGGCTGAGGAGAGGGCAGCTGTGGAAGTTGAGCTGTGTCCACGTGACCTGAGGGAGAGTCGTTACGCATCAGCCCGGGCGGAGATGAGCCCGGCGACCAAGCAGCAGCTGCAGCAGATGTGGCTCCTTCAGGCACGATCCAACCTCGCGCACCGCCTCTCCGCCGCTGAGATGCTCAAGGTGCAATTATGGCCTCTGAGTGCGCCTCTGAGTGCGCCTCTGAGTGCGCCTCTGAGTGTGCCGTGGCTCTCGCTACAGGATGAGGGCAACGACAAGTTTAGCGAGGGCAAGTACCAGGATGCCCTCGATGAGTACCAGTATGCGCTCGATCTCTTCAAGTATGCTGATGAGCTCTGATTGCGTCTGATGACCTGCAGGAGTGTCGCTGATGAGCTCTGATTGCGTCTGATGACCTGCGCTCGGGGTGTCTACTACTACCCCTACCAGGTATGAGATGGCCAACCTGTGCCGTGATCAGCAAGCCGCGGAGCTGGGCGATCACAAGCGCGGCCTCGGCTCGGACGACCTACCTGCCATCCAACAGGTTCGCGTGCCGTGCCTACTCAACTCAGCCGCGTGTCACCTCAAGCTGGGCAACGTATCGGGCGCCCAGGCGGGCGAGGGGGGGTCGCTCGCCACTGCGCTCACGACGGCGCTCCGCTGCTGCGCCGAGGTGTTGCAAGCGGGGCCGCCCGCCGCGCAGCGCGCCAAGGCATACTTCCGGATGGGTCAGGTGAGTGCCACTCCTTGCCGTGGCTTGCCTTGGCTTGCCTTGGCTTGCCTTGGCTTGCCTTGGCTTGCCTTGGCTTGCCCATGGCACTGATTGTCGACGCTCATCGGGTGGCAGGCGCACGTAGGCCTCGGCAACCCACGGGAGGCATGGGCGGCGCTCGTGCAAGCGCAGGAGATCAACCCGAGCTCACGCGAGATACGCGAGCTGCTCATCAAAGTTTCGTACGAGCTCAAGCAGCTCAAGGTAGCCGCTGAGTGCCGCGGAGTGCCCCTGAGTGCCCCTGAGTGCCCCTGAGTGCCGCTGAGTGCCCCTGAGTGCGACCGAGTGCGACCGAGTGCCACTGATTGCCACTGATTGCCACTGATTGCCACTGATTGCCACTGATTGCCACTGATTGCCACTGAGTGCCACTGAGTGCGACCGAGTGCAACTGATGGTCTCTGATGGTCCCTGATGGTCTCTGATGGTCTCTGATGGTCTCTGATTGTCTCTGATGGTCTCTGATGGCCTCTGATGGTCTCTGATGGTCTCCGATGGCTCCAGGCGGCTGAGCGGGAGAGCCGCGAGGGGATGATGGGCACCGCAATCAACCATCAGCAGCTCCTACGGCAAGAGGCGCTCACGTATGCTCAGAAGCTCGCACTGCTTCGCAAGCTGCTGCCACCGGCCGCAGAGCCGCCACCGCCGGCGCTGACTGAGGAGATGAGGAAGAGCCGAGATCGCGCCGAGATGAGCCGAGATCGCGCCGAGATGAGCCGAGATCGCGCCGAGATGAGCCGAGATCGCGCCGAGACGAGCCGAGATCGCGCCGAGGCGCTCCTCGAGCGTGTGGCGGCGCGAGGCTGGACCAATTTAGGGCATGAAGAGCAGCTCTTATTCGGATCGATCTGGTCGGCGGCCCAACCGCGCCTCAAGCAGGCGGAGGTGCGATCTCCATTGATCTCCCTTGATGACCTCTGAGGACCTCTGAGGACCTTCGAGGAGACCTCTGATGACCTCTGATGGTCTCTGAGGACCTCTGAGGACCTCTGAGGACCTCTGATGAGATGACCGCTGCCTCTGAGTGCCTCTGATCACCTCTGATTGGCTCCCTCATCAGGTGCGCGAGGGACGCGACGCGGGTGTCTTCCCGCCGCGCGACGAGGAGCGCATCTTCGGTCCCAACCTGCCTAGGGCCCTCCAGTCCAAACCTTTCCCCGAGGTCTTCGGCTGGCTCTCGCCGGCGCAGCGCAAATACGCTCGCGGCCTCGCTCTGACCATTTGGCAGCGCGGGGCAGAGGACCTCGATCCCGCAGAGAGGCGGCTGTGTGAAGGCCTAGGCCTCCTCTGCCTGAGCACCCACACGGCAGTGCACCACGCCATGCCGCTCGGCAAAGGAGGCGCGCAGCTCATCCTCGCGCCGTCTCGAGCGCATCTGTGGCCCTTTCCGCCGCCCTCGCTGCGGCTGCAGCCAGCCGTCCTTGGGGGCGGGTTGCCGCTCGACGAGCTGCATGCAATCGACGCATGGGCTCGCCGGCGACTCACGCCGGGCGAGGTCGGCATCGTGCTCTCCAATGTCGAGTGCTGGCAGCACGCACTCGAGGCGGGCTGGGAGTGGACTTTAATCCTCGAGGACGATGCGGCCGTAGTCCCCGATTTGGCAGGCGGAGCGCTCCAATTGCTTGCACTCGTGCCCGAGCTCGTCGCGTCCGCAACCGAGGCGGACAGCGAGTGGCAACTCCTCTGCCTTTCCCCACATGGCCTCGAGCCCTTTTATGAGCTCTGCGAACCCGAGCACATCCCAAGCCTGCTGGGCGCGCGGGCGCCGTCGTGGGCGCGCCGGCCCAAGGCCATCGGAGATTTCGGAGATTTCGGCTGGCGGCGGGTCGGGCCCACCTTCCACGCGTTTGCGTGGCTCTACCGCGCGCCGCTCATGCAGAAGCTGCTCGCCGGATGGAGGACGCAGAGCCCGCCGCTCAACCCATTGGACGTGTGGGTCTGGGAGGTGATGGCCACGAATGGCGTCCTCGACAAGGCGCTCGCGCCCATGAAGCCCCTCGCCAGCACGCGCGACCTGCCAGGCGGCGCGGCCAGCCTGCGCCAGCAACAGGGGCCAGCAACACTCAGGGGCCAGCCCCTTGTCTTAGGTTCGTAAGATCTTCGTAAGGTAAGTTTTCTACACGACCCCGGCTCACCCGATGTATCGGCTCCCCCGGTGTCTTTTTACCGGTATCTTACACTTTGAACAATGAAACCACAACCATAACAGACGCGCCGCTCCTCTCACCAGCTCCCCCCAGCCTGCGGCGCTGCAGCCGGCCGGCGCGTGCGGTGCTGCTCGTCAGCCCGGGCTCGGCCGCAGACGTGGGCATCTGCAGGGCGCCTGCCCTCGGCCCTCCGCACGATGTCCGCGTCCGTGCTTCCGATGCCGCCCCCCAAATTCGTGCTCGATCACGTTTCCTCGCCAATGCTTCGCAAGCTGCTGCTCTCCGAGGAGGGCGTGAAGCGGAGGATAGCAAAGGACGCGATGGTCTCGGCTCCAACAGCGCCCGCTCCCGCGCCAACGCGTCCCACAATCGACAAGCGGCTCGTAGATGGCATGCCGTCGCCCCGTGCGCACAAGCAGCAGCAGCATCTCCACGATGACACATTTGCACGGCATCCGCGCAAGCCTCAGCCGCAGCAGCATACCCCTGTGCCGCTGCCGCTACTTGAATCTCCTCCTGCAGGCAGCGGGAGCAGCGGCGACAGCAGCGGGCAGAACCGCAACGAGAACCACCAGATTCGCTTTCCCGCCCTGGTCGCCGACGAGAAGCGGCGTGCGCCCAATCGGCAGCCGATCAAGGAGCGCCTGTCGTATGCAGAGTACCTCAAGCTCGAGGCTCAGGGCGAGAGGAGGCGTCAGCAAGAGCAGCGGCTCGAGCAGCAAGAGCGGCAGCAAGAGCGGCGCGACGCAAAGCGGCAGCAACAGGCCGAGCAGAGACGACGCAAAGAGGCCCAAGAGCAGGAGCGAGCCGCAACGCTGTTGCAGGCGCGCCACAGAGGAGTGAAGGCGCGGACCAAGCTGCGCGAGCAGCAGCAGTCGTCCAACCCCATTGATCTGGCATTCCGGCGCGCCAAGGCGCTGCTCAACCACAACTTCAGCGACCTCGAGAGCTATTTTGTGTACGCCGAGGACAAGCTCACGCGCAAGGAGAAAGCGGCAGCGGCCGGGAGCTCGGCATTCTTTTTGACATCCGTGGGCGAGCTTGGAGACGACGACGCTACGATATCGGGTGCCCCGCGCCTCGGGCAACAACCTGGCCAACGATCAGCGAAGGCTCTCGCTCGCCATGGTGCCCAGTACGAGACGCACGCCGTGGACGGATTTGTGCAACAGGCCGTTCAGGCGTTCAAGGAGGCGATGCACGGAAGGCTGGATCGTATCATCGACGTCTTCAGGAGCATCGACTCCAACGCCGACGGGTGCGTGTCTCGTCGAGAGTTTGTGAGCGTCATCCCCATCGTGTTTGGTGAGGCGTGGGCTGCGCACGTTGGCCTCCCGCTGGACGAGGCAACGATGCTAGCGCTCTTCAATTCTTTCGACACAGACGGCAGTGGCAAGATCGAGTACCGGGAGCTGTACGAGGCGCTGCGGCGCGTGGACGGCCCAGAGATCGCCAAGCTTCGCCCGGGGGCCGCGGGAGCGATTGAGCTGCACTCGCGGAATCGGATTGCACTGCGCTCGAGCGCACGCAGGGACCCCGCAAGCCGCGTGGGCAACGCCAACGGGGCCTTGAAGAAGGAATGCAACGTCGCCGAGCTCACCGCTGCCCTCGCGCGCGGCTCCGCTCGGGCAGTCGCCTTGCTGAGATTGCTGGATCGCAACGGCGATGGAAAGCTCAGCCGAAGCGAGTTCCGAGCCGTGCTGCCGCTTCTTGGTTACGATTCGCGCAAGTGCGGCAAGGTTGCGGACGCCGTCTTCGACTCGCTCGACCTGGATAGCAGCGGCTTCCTCGACGCCGAGGAGCTCGAGATTGCGCTTGGGCCGCGGCTCCGATCCAATTTACCGCTTCCGCACCGGACGTACGCGTATCCGTGGGAGGAAAAGCGCCGCAACTGGAATGTGAGGACCATCCAGATTCGGTGGCGATACTGCCGCAAATGGCGGCTGCTCGAAATCATGCGACAGAGAGAGAGAGAGAGATTGCGTCGGGAACAGGCCGCGGTGCAGATCCAGCGATGGTGGCGGCGCCGGCGCGCTCGACGGATGTGGCTGGACACGCTAGTGGTGTGGGCAAAGAAGGAGGTGGCCGACCGCCGGAAGAAGCCGGCCAAAGTCCAGGAGAGCGCAGGTGTCCAGAAGGTGGCGGGCCAAAAGGTGGCGGCCCAGAAGGTGGCAATTCAGAAGGTGAAAGGGCAGGAGGTGGCAGTGGCGGCGGCGGCGGCGGTGGAGGAGGAGGAGGAGGAGGAGGGGGTACCCCAGGAGGAACGCGTCCGCCGCCAGGCCGAGAAGAAGGAGAGGGGCATCCTGTGGCAGGCTCCTCCTACTCCGGAGGAGAAGGAGAAGAAGGTCTTAAAAGCTGCAGACACGAAAACGATGATGATGGTCAGCGACATCAAGAAGGCGCTCCGGGAAAACTCGTCTAACATTCTGGCCCTCTTCCGGGCCATGGACCGTGACCACAGCGGGTGCATCACTAGGGAGGAACTTATGGTCACGCTGCCGCTCATTGGCCTAAATGGCGACAACAAGGAAGCGTTTGATGCAGTCTTCGACGAGATTGACGTTGACAAGAACGGCAAGATCGAATACGAGGAGCTGCTCATGGCGCTCAAGCGGCGCGATGCTGTGGTGGCGCTGCAGTCGACGTACCGAGGGGCGAAGGCACGCCGACTTATGCCGCACCTTCGATCAGGGCCATCTGGGAATGCCAGCGCCAAGAAGGCCGTCGCCGCTGCCAAGAAAGCCGTAGCTGCAGTTGGCAAGGTCCCCCCAAAGAGTGCTCGGCCTCGGTCAATCGTTGGTCACGTCCAGCCCGATGCTCAGCCCGACGCCGCCCTCGCCGCCGCCGCCGCCGCCACCGCGGCTGCCGAGAGCGAGAAGAAGAACGTATAGAACAGAGAGGTTCAGAGAGTTTTGCGCGTTTATTTAAGTTAGAGAGTTTCAGCCTGAACATGCGCCTACTCAGAACTCTCAGTCTGGACAAGGAAGTGCTCGGTGCAACGCTGTGCCTTCTTCAGAAGTTTTTTCTTCCTTCCATCGACATCCGAGCGGCGAGGCCGTCGAGGCGTCTCCCCTCCTGTGACCCAGTGCGCACCGCAGTAGGCGACCTAGGTTGCATGCTGCCCACCGGCACGCGCGCCCTCTTCGCCGGAGTGCCGCCGGAGGCTGAACCCGGAGAACGCGAGCGCTACCAACGGCTCAGCCGGCTGCTGCCCGACGGCCACTTTCACGCCGAGCGAGCGCCGCAGCGCCTGCTCCCTGCAGGGGTGGCGTCGCAGATGCTCGCGTCGCACACACTGCCCATCGGCTGGGAGCAGCGCGTCGAGCCGCCCGCCAAGGGCGGCTCGCGCCGCATCTTTTACATAGACCACTTCACGCGCACGACACAGCTCGCTGACCCGCGCACGAGTGCTGATGCAGTCATCGAGGCTGTGGACGAGGCCGGTGAGGATCCGCTGAACGAGTTCCTGCTGCTGTCCTCGGGCGTGCTCAGCGAGCAGCACGTCGGGCCCGCCGACTACCGCGCGGCGCTCAACCGCGCCCTGCGCCACTCACTCCACGGTCAGCTTGAGGGCTATGCGCCAGGTGGGCTGCGCGAGCGTCGGTTACAGTTGCAGCAGCACATCCAGCTCGCATGCCTGGAGCGCCTCTTCGGGCGCGGCGTCGCGCCCGCGCCCCTCGTCGCCCTCGCGTACGCCACCTTTGTGCAGCACCACGCCCCACCCACCCCGGCCGCTCCCGACCGACACGTGCTGGACTCACTACTGAGGCACTCGAGCTCGGTGCCCACTGATCCGATGGGACTGTACACGTCGGGTGCGCGGCCTTGAGTGGCTCGGATGAGTTCTGATGAGCTCTGATGAGCTCTGATGAGCTCTGATGAGCTCTGATGAGCTCTGATGAGCGCTGATGAGCGCTGATGAGCGCTGATGAGCGCTGACGACTCTTGATGAGAGACGAGTCCCCTCCGACCTGCTGCAGGCTTCTGATTGCGGCTCTGACTGCGGCTCTGTGTGCCTCCCTCATTGCATGCAGGCTTCTTTGGGCCAAAGCGTCGGCACATTTGGCGGCTACACAACCGGCTCGATCTGCTGCCACCGGGCGCCCTTCGGGGCATCGCGTTGGCGAACGGCGGTCCGCTCTCGACCTCGCTGCACCCGCTCACCCAAGCGCCCGAGCCGCTGAGCTCGAGCCTCGAGATCGCGCTGCATGCATTGCTCACCGACGTGAGCAGCCGCGAGGCGCGGGAGCGAGCCTCTCAGGGGCTTCATTCGGAGGTATGGTGGCCTCTAATGACCTCTGATGACCTCTGATTGCCTCGCCCTCTAATGGCTTCTGATGGCTTCTGATGGCTTCTGAAGGCTTCTGATGGCCTCTCTGATGGCCTCTCTGATTGCCTCCCTCATCAGGTGTGGTGGATGGCTGCCCAATCCGTCATCGCCCTCGCCGAAGCGACGGGCGCACTCAGCCCACTCTTCACGGGCGCCCGTGCGCTGCTCCGTCCGAATATCCCACAGCCGCCGCCGCCTACCGCTGCAGGGGCTCCCGAAGGCGCTTGCTCGGCGCCGGCCGCTGCACCGGGGATGGGCCATAGGTATGTCCACTGATGGCCTCGGATGACCGCTGATGACCTCTGATGGGCCTTAGGTACGTCCACTGATGACCTCGGATGACCTCGGATGACCTCGGATGACCTCGGATGGCCTCCCTCACGGCTATTGGCCACAGGTTCGCACGCCTATGCCACGCGTACGCCATCGACATGCAGTCGCGCTCGGTCCAGATCCCCGCGAGCTCGCGGCCCGAGATGGTGAGCAAGGCTCTCGAGTCCAAATTTGGGTGGCTCTCGAGTCGCCGTCTCCGACTCCTCGCGCATGCAAGCGCTCACCACGGCGCCCGCTCCCCACAGGTAAGTCTAGAGGCTTGGCTTCTAGCGCTCGGCCTGCCGCCGCCGCCGCTCCTCGATGCATTCCCCACAGCCCCATCGAGCCGTCGCCAATCGAAGGCGGACGCGTCGAGGAACGCCGAGATTTCCCCCGAGCTCACGCCCGCCTGTGCGGGCGCGTGCTTCCTCGCCGCGGCGGCGTACCAAGCGACCAGTCTGGAAGACTGGATCCTTGGCAGCAGCACTCGCGCTGGCCAAGGCGCTCGGCACGGCGCTGAGCCGCGGCTGTCGATGCCGTCGATGACTGGATCCTTGGCAGCAGCACTCGCGATGCCGACGGGCGCGCCCGATGAACGTTCACAGCCCGATGGACGTTCACAGCCCGAAGGGCTCGCCTCGTCCGCAGCCACGCGCCGTACCGAGCGCGCGAGCCTCCGAAGCTTATCAAGCCTGCCGTCGCTCTCGGAACGGTTGGCCGCCATCTCGGACACGAACATGACGGCCGCAGGCCAACCCCCCCACCCGGACCTCGTCCGAGGGCTCGGGGGCTTTTGCTGCCTCGAGTGCTCGCCGCGAGCTCTCGCGCAGGTGTGAAGGCCACTGATTGCGTGCTGATTTGTATGCTGATTTGTATGCTGATGGCCACTGATTGCATGCTGATGGCCACTGATTGCATGCTGGCCGCATGCTGATGGCCCTCATCGATTGCATGCTGATGGCCCTCCCTCATTGCATGCTGACCACGAGGGCGTTCCTCATTGATTGCATGCTGATGGCCCTCCCTCATTGCATGCTGACCACGAGGGCGTTCCTCGCGTGCTCGCGCAGCTCTTCGCCCTCGTCGAGGAGCTCCTCGGAGGAAAAGCGAGCGCCATCCCTCTACCGGGCGCCGCCGGAGTAGTAGGCTCGGTCGGTGCCGGCGCCGAAGGCGCGCTCGGAGCTGCCAACGCGTCCACGTCCCGTGAGCGCTTTCTGGGACTGGCGCTTTTTGGGATCGGCAGGGAGCCGTCGGCGTTCACACCTCCGTTCACACCTCCCAGCTCCGCCTCGCTCGACCCTCGGGCCGATTCGGCTGGTTTCCCACAGCCGCGGCTCATCGAGGCCCTAACGGCCGGCGCTGCTGTTCACATGGGCGGTGTTCACACTGGCCCTGGGCGTTCACAACAAGCCGCGGTGGCCGTTGGCGTCCACAGCAAGCTCGGCGGCGACGCATATCTGTGCAGCCGCACTCAGGCAGCCCTGTGCGCGCTCCGGCTGCTCTACGTGCATCTGCTTGGGCTGCGCCGCGCCTCGCTCGACATCGGCGCTCTGACGGAGCTCGGCCTGCAGACCAAGTCGGCGGAGCCACCACTCTTCTTTCGGGTGTGCTGCTAATGACCTCTGATGGCCGCTGATGACCTCTGATGGCCGCTGATGGCCTCTGATGGCCTCTGATGACCTCTGATGGCCTCTGATGACCACTGATGGCCTCCCTCATCAGGTGCGCGAGCTCCTCCTCGAGCTCATCTGTGCGCCAACGCCGGGCGCCGCCGTCCCGGGCGCCGTCCCGGGCGTTGCCTCGGCTCGATTAGGAGTCCATCTCCAGTCGGAAGCGATTGCGGTACTACTCGCTGGCGAACGTCTTTGGTTCGCCTACCCCGACGAGCGAGCGCATTTGAGCCGGGCTTGCCTCGTCGTCCTCGACGCACTCCCCCCCGCCACCCGCCCCACGCTGCCGGTGGCGCTGCTCGCTTCCGGGCTCCTTCGCCTCTTCGCCTACTCTCCGGGCACCTCCCACGCCCTCATGCCGATCCCAGTGCCCGCCCCCTCTCCTCCAGCCGCGAGTGTTCACAGCAGCGGCGCCGCCGACGCGCCTGCTGTGAAGAGGAAGGTTGGCTTCTACTGCTCACCTCCCCAGCCTAAAATAGTCGAGCACTGCCCGCCGCCAGTTGGGATGCATGCGCCCACTGGCCAAGCGCCCGACGCTCTGATCGTGCCGATGCTGCACGCGGCCACGCTCGCCACCGCCGCCGCCGCCGCCGCCGCCGCCGCCGGCGACGCCGGCACGCCGAGCGCCGTCATGGGCAGCCACGAGAGCGGGGGGACTCGGAGCGTACCGGTATCAGGCAACGCTCCCCTCTCCCCGGCTGTGGGGAACCTCTCCCCGGCGGCGGCGGCTGTGGGGAATTCACTGCCGTTACTCGTGCGCGCCCTCCGGGCGCATGCCGCGGCGCTGCTCGCGCTCGAGACGGCGCCGTTTGGGGGCGACTCGATCCTAATATGGGCATGCGCCGCTGTGGAAGAGCTCTGTGGAAGGGCGTCGCTCGATGATCGGCTTCATCACGACATACCCAACGCCTCGCGTGCGCTGCTCCAGCTCGTCTGATGACCTCTGATGACCTCGGATAGCCTCGGATGACCTCTGATGACCTCGGATGACCTCTGATGACCTCGGATGACCTCTGATGACCTCTGATGACCCTGATGACCGCTGACGACCGCTGATGACCTCTGACGACCGCTGATGACCTCCCTCATCAGGTGCGCTGCTCCAACTCACCGTCGGCATGCTCGAGGCGGCGAGCGCCGTGCTGGGCGCCACCACCACTGCAGTAGCGCCCGGGACGACGCTCTCCGAGGCGGCGCCCGGGACGACGCTCTCTGAGGCGGCGCTCGACCGGACCTTTCTGGCGCGCGCCCTGCCATACGCGCTCGATGCGCTCTATCAGATGCCCTTGATGCACATCGAATGGGCCAAGAAGCTCTGCGCGCCCCTGTATGCCGCGGCCACGTGCCCGCCGCTGCTCGCCCTCTCGGCGCACGGGCACGCGCTCACGACGGCGCTCGAGGAGAAGCACCCACCTAAGCAGGCGGCGCTCGCGACGGCGCTCGCGACGGCGCCCGGTGGGGGCGGCGCCGTCCTGGGCACGCCGAAGGATGCCTCGTGTGCGGCTGGCCGCAGCGGCGTCGTACCGGGCGCCGACCCCCCGCAGCACGTGGCTCTGATCGAATCCGAGCATCCACTGCCAGCCGAGCCAGCGCCAATGCTGCAGCACATCTGCCTCGAAGGCGCGACCAACCTATGCCTCACATTCGACCCTCGGTGTGCGACGACCCTAATGACCTCTGATGGCCTCTAATGACCTCTGATGGCCTCTAATGATGACCTCCCTCATCAGGTGTGGGACGCACCCTAATGACTTCTGATGACCTCTAATGACTGCTGATGACCGCTGATGACCTCTGATGACCTCCCTCATCAGGTGTGCGACGCACCCGGCGGACGTGCTGCGCATCGAGCTGCCCGCGCCGCAGCTGCCCAACGGCTGGTCCTTCGACTCCGAGCTCGCCGCGTTCGCCACCGGTGCTCGCGACGGCGCTGCTCGGGGCAAGGAGCTGCCTAATTTGGAGCATCAGGCGCGGCGGGAGGAGTTCCAAGGCCATTATGGGCAAGCGTACGCCTCCTTCCTGGCCGCGTACTCGGCCACGGACGATCTTTCCCTCATCCTGTGCGCCGCGCGCCTCAAGCTGCGCCCGTTGGGAGATCCTCGCGTCGCTGCGGAGCTGCTCGCGGGCGTGATCGAGCGCTGTGCCGAGCGCTCCTCGTCCTCCGCGGGCGCCGTCGCGAGCGCCGCCTCGGGCGCCGCCTCGGGCGCCGCCTCGGGCGCCGCCTCTGGCGTGCAGGATGTGGGGGCGGCGGCGCGGCTGCTGCTGACCGAGGCACGCAAGGCAGTCGCCGCGGGCACGGGACGCGTGCTCGAGTACGCGGGCTCGTCGTCGCACTGGCCGCGCAAGCCCCTCATCCTGCCCGGCAACGAGTGCACCATCTGCCTCATGACGAGCGGCGAGCGATTCGATCCTAATTTGGTCATGACGAGCGGCGAGCGACTCGATCCTAATTTGGGACCAAAGTCGCCCGTGCAGAGCCCGTCGGCGGCGGCCGTTGGGGTGGCGGCCGTTGAGGCGGCGGCCGTTGGGGCGGCGGCCGTTGGGGCGGCGACCGTTGGGGCGGCGGTTGTTGGGTCGGCGGCCGTTGGGGCAGCGGCCGTTGGGGCGGCGGCCGTTGGGCGGGGTGGCGATGACGAAGATGAGGTGCTCGAGGCGCTCATGCGCTCGATGGAGGAGGATCATCAGCTGGCGAGATCTCACCGAGATGATGAGGTGGCGGCGAGATCTCACCGAGATGATGAGGTGGCGGCGGCGCTGGTACCGGCCGGCGGCGGCGGAGCCATGGAGAAGGAGGGCGAGGGCGGCGCGCAGCTGCTGGCTGGAGGCATGCGACTGGTCCGGAGTGGGGGCACTTCCGAAGCCGAGCACTCGAAGCTTCCGAAGCCGAGCACTTCCAAAGCCGAGCACTCGAAGCTTCCGAGGCCGCCAGTGGTCGAGGCACAGCTCTCGTCGGGCGCGGCCGATGCAGGCGCCGTCATGGGCACCGACGTGGCCGAGGCGTCGGGCGTCGTCGCGGTCACGTCGGGTGAGGTCGCGTCCTTGGCGCCCATGACGGCGCCCTCGTCGGCCGAGCGGCGCTCGCGACAGCGCTGGAGCCTCGCGCGCACCAAGCTGCACGAGATCGCCGAGCTCCGTCACGAGATCGCCGAGCTCAGTCGGCGCCGTCTCGAGCGCGCCGTCTCGAGCGCCGAGCCGCGCTGGGGCTTCCGGATCGAGGTTCGTCAATGGGAGCCGCCACGTCATCAGCGATCGTCCTCGCCCGCAGCACTGCTCGTGCACTCCATGGGGGCGCTGCTGGCGCGGCATGCAGGCTCCCTCTTGGCGGGCGAGCCGTTGCTGGACGCGGAGGAGAGCAATGAGGAGCAGCGTCGGTGGCTCGGCTCGTCGCTCTTCGTGTGCGGGGATGCCAAGGCGCCGTTGCCCGCTGAGCACCCGCTCCGCTTCTTCCTTGAGCGAGCGAGCGAGCACGAGCGAAGTGGCGAGCCAGCGGGCGGCGCGGGCGGCGGCGGGCGCGAGCACGGGCAGCCGCTCAGCACGGCGCTCCACGTGGCCGCGCCGAGCGCCGAGCACGGCGTCGCGCCCGAGACGGCGCTCCTGCTCGCCGATCTCAAGGAGGGGAGATGGAGCCAGATCGAGCCAGACTCAATCTCGCGAGATTCGCGAGATTCGAGCCGCGATGCGGGCGCCGTCGCGGGCGCCGACGCTGCCTCCGAGCGTCGTCGCGGGCGCGAGCCGTTGCCGTCGTCGGCCGCGGGCGCGCTGCACGTGACGATGCTCAACCGCATCGACGCCCAGCCGCTGCGTCCCAATTCAGCCCGTCCGCTGCCGGCGCACATGACGTCGCTAGCCAAGCTCGAGCGCGCGCGCGCCGTGCTGGTCGGCTGGCTGCTCGTGCACACCGGCCTCGTGCGCGAGGCACAGGTGATCCTGAGCGCCGCGACGGCGCTCGGAGAGGCCGACGTGCGCCGCGCGCTCGATGCGGCGCTCGGGGCGCCCGACACGACGCCTCCATGGCGAGTCGCGTCGTATCGGGCGTCTGAGTCGGATGCGATGATGGCGCGCGTGCAGCTGGTGCTCGAAGAGGGCATGCATCTCAACAAGAGCTCCGCCGACGCGGGCGGCGGCGGCGGCGGCGGCGGCGGCAGCGGAGGCAGCAGCGGAGGCAGCGGAGGCGGCGGCAGCGGCAGCGTCTCTTCGTCCACGTCCTCCTCGTCCTTCTCCTTGAGTCAGGTGCGTCTCTGCCTTGAAGAGGTCTGGAGGGCTGCGGACTCGCTCGCCCGCGCCATCTCGGAGCACGAGCAGTTCAACGGCCAGAGCGCGCAGGTCTTCATGTTCGCCGATCGGCTGCTGCGGTCCGCCCCTCAAGCCGCGCCCGTGCGCCCGACACGGCGCTCGGCGAGTGCGGTGGCCGAGCGGTGCGCGGCGCTGTGCGACGAGGCGCTCTCGTGGGTGCATTCGCGCCCCGACGTGCAGGAGCTCAACAATTGCCTGATCACGCAGCAGCAGCGGGCCTTCTCCCGGGCGGCTGGGTTTCGGATTAGCGCCGCTCTGCTGCAGGCGAGTGTCGTTCATTGCCTCCTGATGGTCTCCTGATTGATTGCTATCATCTCCTGATGGTCTCCTGATTGATTGCAATCATCTCCTGATTGTCTCCGGATTGCAATCATCTCCTGATGGTCTCCTGATTGATTGCAATCATCTCCTGATTGGCTCCGGATTGCAATCATCTCCTGATGGTCTCCTGATTGATTGCAATCATCTCCTGATTGGCTCCGGATTGCAATCATCTCCTTATGGGCTCCTGATTGCAATCATCTCCTGATTGCTTCATGATTGCAATCATCTCCTGATTGGCTCCGGATCGGTGCGGCGCTGCTGCAGGTATACGCGGCGACGCCCCAGGTCGTCTGCCACTTGCTCGAGCTCCTGAAGAACGCGCGCTGCCGGGGGTCGAAGGGCGGGCGCAAGCCGCCCGCACCGACCGAGCCATCGCAGCCGCACTTTCTGACGCACGTCGAGGCATGCGGCGTGCTGCCGACGGCGCACCTGCGCGCCGCGTTTGCCTGCCTCCTGGACGGCCTCACCACCCTCATCGAGCCCGACGACGCGACGCCCGACGAGGCACGCGTCCTCTTGGGCGGCGCCGTCTCGGGCGGCGCCGTGCAGCCACCGACACCCCCTCTTCCATATTTGGAAGCCTCGGAGGGGCTGTCGCCGGCCTCGCCGCGCGCCGTGCCGAGCACTCGCGCTTCGTCAGAACGCACCTGTCGGCTGCTCGCATTGCAGGTACGCTGATCGCGTCCTGATCGCGTCTTGATTATGTCTTGATTATGTCCTGATGCCGTCTTGATTATGTCTTGATTCTGTCTTGATTGCGTCCTGGTCGCCCTCACCCTCACCCTCACCCCACCCCTGTCTGCTGCTCGGCTTGCAGTTGCTCCACATGCCCGTGTTCACACCTGATCGTGAGCTGCTGTGCACCTCACGGCTCATGCGCCGACTACGCCTCAACGGCCGGGGCGTCGACCGCGAGGCCCATTGCTGCCGACTCCTATGGACGTGCCTCGCATCGATGTGCCTGCAGCCGCCCGCCACGGCGCCCGTCGCCCTCACGCCCGGCGCGGCGGCTGCCGGCGCGTCCAGCGCCGTGGCGGGCGCCGCAGGTGTGACCGGTACGAGCGGCGTCACGCCGGCATCTCCGGGGGGAGATGCGCCCACCACGGCGCCCCGGGGCATGAGGCGACAGGAGAGCTTGGTGAGCCTGAGCCTCGCGTCGAGCTGTGGGGGCGGTGTGAACAGCTTCGGGGGCGGTGTGAACCGCCTCGAGGGACAAAGTGACGAGACGGGCGCGAGGGCGCCGTGGTGGGCGCTGCTCGACGAGCTCTGCGACTCGTTGGTCACGCGGCTTCAGGGCGCTGCGTTGCGCTTGGAGGACATGGTCGCGTCGTCCGAAGGCGCGCCCGGCACGGCGTTCGGAGCGCCCGACCTGCGTGAGCCCCGCCATCTCTCGAACGAGGCGGCGATGAGGTCGCTCGAGGCGGCTGCTGTTGCGGAGGAGCTGATCTCCAAGGGCGAGATCGCCAAAGTGGACTCGGGCGGCATGAGCGTGGGTGCGATGGGCGAGGCTCATGCGCGGCTCGAGGCGGAGCAGGGCATGCTCTCGACGCTCGGGCTGTTGGTGCACGCTTGTGCCGAGAATGGCGACCTCGCGCTCGCGCTCACGACGACGCGTTGGCTGCGCGTGCTGCTCGCCATGTGGCATTACGCCTCGCCGCGCTGTATGCGCCTCTCGATGCGGCTGCTGGCCAAGGTAGCCTAGGCTGTGCTGCTGCTCATCGCCCATACCCCCCTGACGCCCACCTCAATCTGACGAACCCTGACGAACCTTGACGAACCTTGACGTTCTCGCCATCTCACACACCCGATCCTGACGCTCACCTCAACCCTGACGAACCTTGACGAACCTTGACGTTCTCGCCATCTCCCACACCCGATCCTGACGCGGACTCCCCCCCACCCCCCCACCATCCCCCCACTCCCCCCCCCACCACCACCCAACCCAACCCCTCGGCTCTGCGCGCAGGTCTTGCCCCTCATCGCGCCCGCCGACACGATGCAGCTCGTCCCGCGACCCAGCGCCATTGCCAACCGGTCCGAGCCCTTCCACCTCTGCAGCGAAGGCGAAGCGTTCGTGCCCTTCGTGTTCGCGGTCGTAGGCAAGGAGCTCTTTGGCGTCGGTCATCATCTCGCCGCGGGTGCCGTCTGGCGGCCCGCGACCAGCTGGCACCCGATCGTCGATGGGGCGCTCTCGCTCCTCCGACGGCTGCTGCTCGCCGAGGCGAGTGTCGCTCATTGCCTCTTGATTGCCTCTTGATTGCGTCTTAATTGAGCTCCTTCGCCGGCTGCTGCTCGCCGAGGCGAGTATCGCTCATTGTTTCTTGAGTGCCTCTTGATTGCGTCCTGATGGCCTCTTGATTGCCTCTTAATTGCCTCTTGATTGCCTCTTTTGAGTGCGTCCTGAGTGCCTCTTGATTGCCTCTTAATTGCCTCTTGACTGCGTCCTGATTGCCTCGTCACTCACCACACTGATTGCCTCGTCACTCACCACACTGATTGCCTCGCCACTCACCACACGTGCAGGCGTGGAGGCCGATGGTGCTCGACGCGTTGCACGCGGGCATCGCCGCGTGCCCTTTGCTCATCAAGCGCTCCGCCGACGCACCTCCCGACGCACGCTGCTTCGCCGCGATCAGCGCCTTCTGCGTGCTGGGCGGCCATACATGGTGCGTGTGCCCAGGCGCACGAGTCCTCGTGCTCAGCGGCGGCGAGGGGCGCGGCGCCTCCACCTCCGCGGGCGTCGTCCTGAGCGGCGGTTGCAGCGCGCTCGAGTACTCGGTCGTGCTCGACGGCGCGGCCAGGGGGTGGCGCACGCCTCTAGTTGTGCCCGCAGAGCGTGTGGTCGCGAGAGGGTACGTCGCGCTGCCGCCCGAATGACCTCTGATGGCCTCGGATGGCCTCTGATGGCCCCTAATGGCCTCTGATGACCTCTGATGGCCTCTGATGGCCTCCAATGACCATTGATTGCCTCCCTCATCAGGTACGTCGCGCTGCCGCCCTCCCTCCTTCGCAAGCACCTGAGCGGCACCACGACGGTGCCCATGACGGCGCCCGTCGGGTGGCTCGATGGCTTTCGTGCGATGCTGAGCGACGAGGCGGCGTTGACGCCGATGGGCGCATTGCTGCGCTCGCGTGCACTCGCATCCCTCCAATGGCTGAGCGAGGACCGGGAGAGCCTGCAGATGCTCTTGCAGGCCGGCCTCTTCGCGTCGCTCGTCTCGAATGCAGTGCGGCCCGCGTCCCTGGGCGCACACAACGCGACGTACTCGCGTGACGAGATCCAGCGCCGTCTGGTCGAGGTCGAGCTCGCCGCCCTCGAGCTCGAGGCCTGCCGCCGCCCGCCGCCCGCGCCCCTCCTCCTGGCGCGCGACGCCCAGCGAGTGGCCAGCGAGGGGGGCGGAGGGGGCGCGGCGGGTGCCCGACACAGCGCGACGGGTGCCCGACACAGCGCGACGGGTGCCCGACACAGCGCGGTGGCGAGGAGTTCTCCAGAGGCGCGCGAGCTCGAGGCGCTGTGTCGGGCACGTGGGCTCGGCAGCCGGCTCGGCGTGGAAGGGGAGGCCGAGCTGCTCGGTCTCGTCACCGACGAGCTGCTCGACGGGCGCATGCATGTGGCGGCCGTGCATGCGTGCGCCGGCATCGTCGAGGCGGCCAACAAGGCGCGCACCGCCTCCTCCAACGGCGGCGAGCCCACCCCGCAGGCGACGGATGTGCCCGCGACGGCGCCCGGCTCGGAGCGCCGCATGCAAGAGCGCATGCAAGTGCCCGCGACGGCGCCCGGCTCGGAGCGCCGCATGCAAGAGCGCATGCAAGAGCTTCATCAGCTGCTCGACGGAGGTCTGATCTCACCGGACGAGTTTGAGACGAAGCGCCTACACATTCTGCATGCTCGAGCTGCTGTTGTTCCTGCTGCGGCGGCGCTGCCGAAGCCTTCTGTAGCTCTTCCGACGGCGCCTCCGCCTGCGCCACCGCCCACGGCAGCGCGCCCGGCGCTCACGCACAGCCCGTCGTGGGAGAAAGCGTTGCATTTGGGTGCGATGCTCGCGGAGATGGGCATGGAGGGCGCCTTCCAAATCGGGGTGTGCCGGCATGCAATCAAGACCGCGACCGCGACGCGCGTGCGCCATGCCACCGAGGAGCATGTCCTGAACAACGCGATGGCCTGGCTCATGGACCGGATTGGCCAAGACGGCCTGCCTGGTTCGGGAGACACCGCACCCACGCGGGAGGAGCTCGAGGCGGAGGCGTCGTACCGGGCGGCGACCTCGGCATGCGCCGGGGGCAGCAGCAGCAGCAGCAGTGGCAGTGGCGGTGGCGCCGGGGGTTTCGTCACCGATCCGGATTCGTCAACGGCCGAGGACGGCTCGTCAGCGCTCGACACGGCGCTCGACGACGCGGGCTTCTGGTTTGCGATGCCGAGCGAGCGACGCGAAGGGCGAGGAGGACGAGGAGGCAGCAATGGCGGAGGTCGAGGGGGAGGTCGAGGCGGACAGGCCACACCCGCCGGCGCTCAACACGGCGCTCAATTCCAAACCCTCGCAGTGACACGCCCATTGCACGGTACGACCGTCATCCCATGCAATGACCTCTGATGACCTCTGATTGCCTCTGATGACCTCTGATTGCCTCCCTCATCAGGTACGACCGTCATCCCGGGCCAGCAGATCATCGTCGCCGACCCTCTCGGCAACCAATACCGTACCACGGTTCCGCAGGGCGTGTTGCCCGGATCGACCTTCCATGTGCGGGTGCCCGCGCCGACGCCGGCCGTGCCGACGCCGCCGCCGCCGCCGCCGCCGGTGCCGCCCCGAGCCGCCCCGATGAACGCCGTGTCGGGCGCGGCGGATGGCGACGAGGGTGACGACGACATCGGAGAGTTTATTCCGCTCAACCCCGACGTGCGGCGCGATAGCGTCAAGGGCACTCTCTTTTCGGACGAGGTGCTCGGCGCTGGTGCAGGCGTCGTGTCGGGCGCTGGTGCAGGCGGGCCGGGCGTCGTGTCGGGCGCGTCGAGCAGCACCGGCGCCGGCACCGGCGGCGCAAGTGGCGGCGCCGGTTGGGCGGCGGCGGGCGGCGGCGGCGCGCTGGGCGCGATGGCCCATGCGACGACCAGGCAGCTGCGTGAGGGGGCGACGCCGCCGGGTCGACGGTTGAGCCGCCTCGAGGTGACACGTGGCGCGCCGCTCTGGGTGGCCTTGGGAGACGGGCAGTCCGGCGCTCAACACGGCGCTCTCGGGCTGGTCGTGAGCTCCGTCTGGGCGAGATCGAGTGGAGATCCGGCGAGATCGAGCGGAGATCCGGACGAGCGGCTGGAGAGCGCCACGGTGCTCGTTCGCGACCCCCTCACCGACGAGCTCCGTCTCGTCACAACGTCCGAGATCACGTCCGAGATCACGTCCGAGATCGGGACCTCCCTCGCCAGCCATGCGCCGCGGAGGCGCCTTCAACTGCCCGACGAGGTGGCGATGCGTGCGTTTCAACCCGAGGGGGCGCTCGTCTCGGCCGCGTCCCTCGCGAGGCTGCGCGCCTCGATGCAAGCGGCCCTCGGCACGCTCGCCATGCGACGCGCCGTGTTGAACGCCATCCCCCTGCTGCTCACGCAAGGGGGCGCCGTGTCGGGCGCCGAAAGAGACGCCGTCTCGGGCATGTTTGGCTCGCTCGCGCTGCCCGACCTGCACCAGCTCCTCAAGCTCGCGCACGCGGCGGGAGGAGCGCGCTTCGAGGCGCTCTTGGACGGGCTGCGTGTGCTCCTGCGCGACCTGCCGCTGGGCATGAAGAGGCTGCCGGCCCTGCTGTGCGAAGACGCGCTCGGGCACATCCACCGCTCGATGGCGAGCGTCGCGGAGGTGCAGTCTCATCACCCTCTCGGGCCAGGCTGCACGAGCCGTCAGGTGCAATACGCTCCACCGTCCAACTCTGATGACCTCTAATGACCTCTGATGGCCTCTAATGACCTCTGATGACCTCCCTCATCAGGTGCATACGCTCACCGTCCAAGGCGCCGCCTCCCTTCGCATCGAGCTCGACGCACGCTGCATGCTGCCCACGTCGCCGCCCGCCTCCCTCACCATCTCGCGCACGCGCACCGCCGACGGCGCGCTCGCCAAGTTCCAAGGCAAAGCGGCCGATGGAGGCGCCGCCTCGCAGCCGTGGTTGCCGATCGTCGTGGCCGGCGACACCGTCTTCGTCCTGTACGAGCCTCAACGCGACAACTCGGCGGGGGCACGCGCGTGCTGGGGCTATCGGCTGCGGGCGGTGGCCGAAACTTGGCGCGCCCCATCCGAGGACGAGACGCTCAAGTCCCACCTGCCACTCGGCTGGCCGATGCTCCACCTGCTCCTCGAGGCTGCCCCCGCCGCCCTCACGTAATGCTCCTCGCGCTCGTCTGATTGCCGCTGATGACCTCTGCTGACCGCTGATGACCTCTGATGGCTACCCTCATCAGGTGCTTGCCTGTCTTCGAGATGCTCCTCGCGACGCTCCGCCACCCGTCGGTCGAGTGCAAGGAGAAGGCGGCCGCACTCCTCTTACGGCTTCTCCAGCTCTCCCGACAAGAGCTCGAGGCGAGCGGCGTCGATGAGCGCGACACGTGGAACTTGGCACTGCTCCTCCCGCTGCATCGGGCGGTGGGCTGGTACGCGCGCCATCGGGAGGGCGGCAGTGACCTCTAATGGCCTCTGATGACCTCTGATTGCCTCCCTCATCAGGTACGCGCGCCATCGGGAGGGCGGCAATCTGCTCGCCCGTCACGCCCAGCTATATGCGGAGCTCGTCGCGACCGTCCCCGGCCATGGCGGCCTCTCGGACGTCACCCTCCCTCCGACGGCGGTTGAGGAGGCACGCCGTCGCGTTGCGGGTGGACGGGCTCTGCCGGCGGCGCTGCACGAGCAGTATCGAGACCTGACGCTCCTCTCGTCGGCATGCGTCGCCATCCTCGATGAGTATCGCACCGCGTTCGAATGGTGTCGCCAGACCGACGCCAAAGGCCTTGTCCCGAGCGCCGCCCTCTCGCAGTGCTTTGGGACGCTCCCGCCACCCGCGCTGTGCTCGGCGGCTCGGACAGTTGTGAAGCGCTGGCTCAAGGAGGCGGGCGAGTCCGAGATCGTGGGAGCTCGAGGTGACGAATTCCCTCACTGGATGCCCAATCTCGACGCGGAGATCATCTCGCTCGCCGAGGCTTTCCACAGGCGCCTACGCCACGCCAAGACGGCCGAGCTGACGAAGCCTGACTTTATGCGCGAGCTCAATCGCATCCGCGAGCCTTCAGGTGTCACCCGAACCCGAACCCTCTGAGTGCCTCCCCCCATTGAGCATCCCTGAGCTTGCCTTCACGCTGGCCCTGGCCCTGTCCCAGGCCCTGACCCGAACCCTACCCCCCGTTGCCTGAGTTTGCCTGCCCCCTGACCCGCCCCCTTGCCGCACGCAGAGCGCGCGGGGCTGGCACCATATGAGAGCCTCGCGCTAAGGTGTATCTCGGTCCTCCAGATGAGCCCTGCGCGCGTCCTGCAGCGCTGGCTCGTGCTGCAGAGGTACAACAAGGAGGTCATCCGCGCCCTCCCCTACTGCTTCACCGGCCTCACCAAGTGGCCGCACACCCTCGGGGCGCGCGTCTGTGCGCTCCGAGCTCTGATCCTCGCCGACACGAAGCGAAAGGTGAGCGAGTACCGACTCACATAGGAAGGCTAATGGCTTCCTAATGGCTTCCTAATGGCTTCCTAATGGCTTCCTAATGGCTTCCTAATGACTCACATAGGAAGGCTAATGGCTTCCGAGTGCCATTCGAGTGCCATTCGAGTGCCTCTGATGGCCCCTCTGACTGATGGCCCTTGAATTGCCTCCCTCATCAGGTGGAGGGAGGACGCCTTGCCCTGATGGCCGCTGATGACCGCTGATGACCGCTGATGACCGCTAATGACCGCTAATGACCTCCCTCATCAGGTGTGGGAGGACGCCTTGCCCGAGGGTCCGAGCGACGAAGGGGTCGTCAAGGACGGCCACGTCATAACTCTCAATCGCTTCGAGGCCGAGGCGGCGCGCGAAGATGCAAACTCGTCCAAGCACAAGACGCTCTGGATTCAGGCGTACTCGCAGCTGTGCGACTTTGATGTCAAGAAGCTCCGCCGTCGTGACCGCGCGTTCAAGGTGAAGTTCTTGGGCGAAGCCTCGGACGATTACGGCGGTCCGTTCCGCGAGGCGATCACCAACATGTGCGCCGAGCTGCAGCACCATCCGCCTCGCGTCAAGGCGCCGCTCTTCATCTTGACGCCCAACGGCCAGACGGGCCAGGGCAACAACCGGAGCGCGTACACGGTGCACCCGCAGACGAGTGGCAAGCTGGGCTACTTTGCCTTTTTTGGGAAGCTGCTCGGCTGCTCGCTGCTGCAGCGCGAGCTGAATCTGGATCTCGAGCTCTCAGATAATGTGTGGAAGCGCATCGCGGGAGAGGTGCGTGTTTGCACTTGATGGCCTCGGAGGGCCTCGGATGGCCTCGGAGGGCCTCGGGTGACCTCGGATGACCTCGGAGGGTGTCTCGGATACCCCCCCCTT
>Ga0210247_100441_pt1 | contig 39090 bp, 24 predicted proteins | sample ChrtobMetP3_16mM_FD_155449 | JGI IMG/M metagenome (GOLD analysis project Ga0210247, IMG submission 155449) | Chrysochromulina tobin associated microbial communities from unialgal haptophyte culture, Seattle, Washington, United States - P3_16mM | ecosystem: Host-associated > Algae > Haptophytes >... | reverse complement strand
CGAGCTTCGGCCCGCTCAGCTGCGCCTTTGGCTCGAGGCGGATCATGTCGAGGTCCGCGGTCGGCACAAGCTTTCCGAAGCGCAGCCCACGCAGCGCGAAGTCCTTGATAAACCGCACCCTTGCTGTGTCATGCTTATCGTTGCGCCCGCCCTTGTTGCGCTTGCGCACGTCGGCGAGCACTTGGAGCAGCTCGGCGTGCTGAAGGACGATTTGGTCGGCAGTGGCGAGCGGCGGTGAGAGTACCATGTTCGCGCAGGTGGGATGGCCGCGTCGGCAGCCGAGAGCTCAGCCAGTACTGGCCAATGGCGCCGGAGTCCGCGGACTCCGGCGCACCAGTGGGGTTCTACCGGCACCGAATTGTCGCCTCCCCCAGCGACTTTTCGATACTCGTAGAGATATTTTGCGCGCGCAGCGCGCAACAAAATTGCGCCGCGCAGCGGCGCTAAGCGGCGCCGCAGGCGCCGCCTGGCGGCGCGCAGCCCTCCCCCGAAAAGCCGCATCGCGTATGTTGTATCCGATCATCAATAGAAAAATTATTGTCGCTGCTCCCTCGGGGAGCAACCTCCATGGCAACCTCCTAGCGTCCTTAGGTTAGACACCTTCACAACGCGATGTTAGTCCTTACTACGTCTAGAACGGTAAGCGGCTTTACCCGCGACGTGCGCGCGGGGCAGCGGCGAGGCTCGGCGGGGGAGCAAAGGGAACGAGCAGGTCAATAGAGCGCGTGAGGCTCAAGGGCAGCCCGGCGCCCAGCATGGGCCTATGTGGCCGCCTCCGGCCACCGCGCCGCCGCCCCGTTCTGTCGTCGGGTCGCCCATCCACGCGGTGAGCGGCAAATGCCAAGTGGCAGGAGATGACAGGCGCTTGATTTTGAAGCTTCGGGCGCCGGCGCCATGCCTCGAGCCTGCACTTCCAAATTTGGCACTTCCAAGCGCGCCGCCGCCATTGCTGCTGCCTACATGGATGCTGCCCACGCGCGATGCCTTCATACCGGTAGCCGCTGAGGTCGACGTGGCTGCAAGGCTCCCGAGGCGGCCATGCTTCCGCGTCTCGGCGCGGCCGCGCGGTGCCTCCCTTAGCGAGGCCTCCCCTAGCGAGGCCTCCCCTAGCGAGGCCTCCCTTAGCGGTGCCTCCCTTAGCGGTGCCTCCCTCAGCGAGGCCTCCCTTAGGGATGTGGCGGCGGCGACGGCGGTGGTAGGAGCACAGAATGACGGGGGCTCTGTATGACTATGATATTCTCCTGCTGCAGCCACTGCCACACGGTCCAAGCTCATCGCTGCCACACGACCCAAGCTCGCAGCTGCCAGCTGCTCCTCCGCGCTCGTTACCTCTTGCCGGCTGCGGCGCGGCGGCTTGCAGCTCATGTTGCCACACCCCCTCGACACCCCACCATGCAGCTCGCCAACGACACTGGGGACCGCATCACCGATCGCGGCCAAGCACAGCGTGGGAGCAACCGGCGCATCCGGCGAGGGCGGTAGCAGCGGCGTGTGAAGTGGGCGCATGGAGGTGCGCAGCGCGGGCAGCGAAGAGGAGCGTCCGAGGCTCGGAAGTAGCATAGAACGCCCCACGGGAGCCTCTCCCGAGATATGCCCCGAGATATGCCCCATGGGAGCCTCTCCCGAGATATACCCCGAGATATACCCCATGGGAGCCTCTCCCGAGATATGCCCCGAGATATACCCCATGGGAGCCTCTCCCGAAGCGGCGGCGGCCTCGACGAGGGCTGAGCTTGGGGCGCGCGTGAGAGCATCTCGGGGCATATCTCGGGATGGCTCCGGGGCCGAGTTTGGGGTGCGCCCGAGCCCCAGAGTCATCCCGGCCATGAGCGAGCGAGACGTACTCAAGGTGTGAAGGACACCATCACTTGGGTTCAGGCATGCGAGCGACAGCCGCTGTGACGATGGAGCTGAAGGCAGGCTCGCCTGCGCACGCCGATAAAAGACGGGTGGCGTGTCGTCGATCCACCAGCATGGGCACGGGGAGGCGTCGGCCGTGCTGACGGCGCGCTGGCGCTGCAAGTCGAGCTTCTTGCGGAGGACGCGCTCGGCCCGCCAGCACTCGATGCACTGCTCGACTCCGCCAGAGCACCCGACGCAATTGAGGCGCAATCTCGACTGGCTGAGCATCTCCTCCGGATCCCAAGAAGGCGGAGGCTCCCATACTACGGGCCTGGGGTTGTTTTGGGCGAGCTCACGATCGGGTCTGTCGCCCTTGCCGGGCCGCTTGTGAACCCTTGGGCCGTGCTCTGCGGTGCTCGCGGTGCAAACGGTCCCGCGATGAGCAACAGCATCCGTCGACGGCGGCCACATTGCCGACTCGGCAGCGCTCGTTCTCAGCGCCCGCTGCTCTGCACTGCCGCCGGGGCTAGCACCGATGCCGCTGCTGCGGCTGCTGCCGCCCAGTGCGCCATTCCCAGTGCCGCCGCCGCCAGGCGAGCTGTATCCACTGCCTTCAAGTGCGCTGTACCCGCCGCCGCCACCGCTGAGAAGTACGCCACACCCGATGCCCGACATGCCATACCCGCTGCCGATGCCCTCAGCGCTGTACGCGCCACCGCTCGAGGCCACGGGAGCGCCGCCGGAAGCTGCCTTGCGAGCGGCCGCTGTGTGTACCGCGAGCTTGCGCTCAAGAGCTTCCATCTCCCTCCGCTCTGCGTCCGTCAATTCGCCTGTCGCCGCTCGCCGCTTGAGATCTGCCAGCCGAGCCTCTGCCTTAGAGAGGTCTGTCTTGCTCATCGCGCCACCACCGCCTTCACGCACGGCCCTGTTGACGGTTACGAGGCCGCCGTTGCCGTCCGTGATCGCTTCGAGCAGGGTCGACAGAAAGGCCACGTACTCGCTAGCCTCGAGGGAGGGTACGTGCAGGTCCGCCATCTCAAACATACCGTCCGTGAACTGCGCTTGACTCATCTCGAGCTCCCCTTCGGCGTCGTTGGCAAACTCCTCGGCGACCGACTCGTCCGCCTCATCGGCGTCGTAGTCCTCCGGCCCGACGATCTGCAGGAAGAGCGAGTGGTAGATGCTTTCGTACGTGTCAAAGTCGAGTGAGGTGCAGCCCGGCCTCGAGCGCCGCGCCATCGCAAGCGCGACGGCCCACCACTTGCCCAAGACGGTTCGCACGATAGCCTCTCGCTTGATGCGCTGGCGCTGCACAAAGGCTTCGGACGAATTGAGTGTCTCGTCGCCCTGCACCGCAGTGCCCCCCTGCTGCGCTGCTGTCGCCAGCAGCTGCGCCTCGTACTTGCGGCGACCGATGCTTGCACGTGCACGCCCCATCCAAGACGCCCCGCCACCTGAGGTTAAGCTACCCTGTTGATTCATGACGAACGTGGCCAGGAAGCCTACGGACGATTTGCGAAGGCCCTGCCGCATTGCTCGCTCGAGTTCTCGCTCGCTCTCGCGAAAGGGGAGGCGTAGGAACCTACATGTAACGGAATTACATGCGGAGGTCTTCTCTCTCTATGTGCATCACCGGCAGAGAGCTGGCGGAGTTTTAACAATCGTTATTGTCTGGCAATATATGTTTGCTGATCCACAAATAACGAGCACATTCGGACCCCCAAGCACGAGGGCCGCTATCGCAATGAACAATCATGTTGAATGCGCGACGGTACCGCGCGGAAAAGTCACGCTACTTCTGCCGCACAGCTGTGCGCACTGCTGGTGCCTGGTACAGCTGCATGGACGTATCGTTTGCACTTCAGTATTCAGGGCACGGTATGGACGTCTCGGTGCAGACATTCGGTGGCATGGTAATCGTATGCGCAATCAGGCGCAAATACTTGCTGGCCGCCCTCTGGCACGTGCCCCTGTCAGGCCGTGGCGCTCATCGCCGCACCCTGCGCCATCGCGAGCGCCCGATACTTGCCAGAGGGCATGCTCATTAATTGATCGTGCGTCCCATCTTCAGCGAGAATACCCTTCTCGAGGACGACGATGCGATCGGCACTCTTGAGGGTGCTTAGACGGTGCGCGATGCACACGGTCGTGCGAGTCGGCTTGGCAGTCTCGCCCGGCTTGGTGCGTCGTCCCTCCTCAATGATACGGTCGAGGGCCTCTTGCACGACTGCCTCGCTCTTCGTGTCGAGAGCGGCGGTTGCCTCGTCCAGAAGCAAGATGGCAGGCGCCCGGTAGAGTGCGCGCGCAATGGCCACGCGCTGCTTCTGCCCTCCCGAGAGCTGCGAGCCGCGCGTGCCGCAAAAGGTTGCGTATGTGGCCGGAAAGGTATCGATGAACGTCGCAGCATTGGCCATTTTGGCCGCGTTCACAATCTCGTCGGGAGGAGGTGCGAAAGTCATCTCGACGGCCTGCGCCACAACGGCTTTCTTAGCCTTCGAGCGCGGCTTCCCCTCCGCTGGGCTAGTCGATTTAGTCTGATCGGAGGTCTGAGGGGAGACCTTGCCCTCGCCTACCGCGCTTGTATTGTTGTGGAGCGAAGCCCCGGCCTCGGCTGCGTCCGTAGCCATGCCCTCTGAGCCACCAGTTTCGAGGGGCAGGACGCCTTGGCCTTCGACGGGCTTCTCGGCGCTGGGCGTGCCGTACCCGATATTGTAAGCGATAGAGTCGGCGAAGAGGGCGGGCTCCTGCTGGACGAGGCCGATGAGCGAGCGCAGCGCACGCACGTTCCATTCGCGCACATCGATGCCGTCGACGAGCACGGCGCCCTCGTCGACGTCGTATACTCGCCCGATTAGGAGAGCGAGCGTGCTCTTACCTGACGGAGGGCAGTCAGAGGGCAATCAGAGGGCAATCAGATCAGGAGAGCGCGCGTGCTCCTATGTGATGGATGGCAATCAGAGGGGGCTATCAAAGGGCAATTACCGGAGCCACTCGCGCCGACCACACCCACGTACTGCCCGGCCTCGATTACGAATGAAAAGTTAGACAGCACCGGCACATTGGGGCGCGACGGGTAAGCAAAGCTCACGCGCCGAAACTCGATGCGCAGACCCGAGGAGCCGCCCGTGCTACCACTCTGGCCGCACACGAGCCCGGCCTCGCTCAGTGGGTCGATAGGCGACGCCTCGCCCGAGTCGATGAGCTTGATGATCTTCTCGGCGGCGTTGGATGCTTTCGCGAGGTCCGGGGCCGACGCGGTGATTCGGCCCATCTGCTCGGCGGAGAGCGTCACCGCGAGGAAAGTGTTGAGGAGCTGGCTGAAGGTCAGGAAGCCCTCCCGGATGAAACGGGCGCCGACGAGGAAGGCGATTCCGTACGTGCACTGCAACACCGCTCTCTCGAAGCTCTGGCCGAAGGCCACTGAGAAGATGGCCCAAGCCTCTTTGGAGCGCAGCGAGCGCAGCGCCTCCCGATACATCGTCGTGGAGCGTGGCTGCAAGCCGAAGGCCGCGACAGTGCGCGAGGCGGAGATGCTCTCGGAGAGGACCGTAGAGGCATCCTCGAGCTTCTTGTTACCGAGCTTCTCGATGCCCGCATAGGACTTGAACTCGAAGATGCCCCCGAGAATGAGCAGCGGATACACCGACATGAGGACGAGAGCAAAGCGCCACGAGTTGACGAAGGCAATGATGACTGCACAGAGGACCGCGCCGACAGCCTCAAAGATGGTCGCGAGAACTTCGCCGGTCGCTCCTTTGACGAGCGTCGAGTCCGTTGAGAGTTGAGTGGTGAGCGCGCCGAGCGAGTTCGATTGCACATCGTAGAACGACGCCGGAAGGCGGACCAGCGCCCCGTATGAGCGCGCGCGCAGCCGCATGATCAAGCGCTCGCCGACGAGGGCAAACACGAGCTGGCGGATGGCAATGGAGGCGAAGACCCCAAGGGCGAGCAGCCCAAAGTAGCCAAGGTAGACGAGAGATCGCTCGCGAATGTACTCCTCGTCGAGAGAGAAGAAGACGGTGATCGCGCCGCCATAGACGATCGCAAGGAGTGGTGAGATGCACCCTCCGCCGGCAGCAGCCAAGATGCCTATTGGAAAGAGGTGGACGGTGCCAGGTCGCTGGATCGTCCAGACACGGCGTAGAATCTGCCAGCGTGACGCCGCCGCCTGATCAGTTGTCGGCGCGGCGCTTTTCGCTGCGCCGCCTGAAGCATCCTCGCCACTGCCGAGTTTGGCCAACTTTGGACTGTCCTCCTCCGGGAGGACCTTGGCCTTGGTGGCGTCCACCGCAAGGGCCTTAGGGTCTACTTTCGTCTCGATTTTCTGGCCGAGGAGCATCTCTTTATAGACGCCGCCCTCCTTGACTGCGAGCTCCTCGTGACGACCTGATTCGACGAGCACACCTCTCTCCATCACGACGATTCGGTTCATGTTGGCCAGGGTGGAGAGGCGATGGGCGATGACGAGGGTGGTCGCGGCATCCTCCTTGGTCATGGTGTCCAGCGCGTGCTGCACGACCCGCTCACTCTTCGTGTCGAGGGCGGAGGTGGCCTCGTCAAGTAGAAGGATCTTCGGCCTCCGGATGATCGCCCGCGCGATGCAGATGCGCTGGCGCTGACCACCCGACAGCTGAGTGCTCGAGACCCCGGAGCCTGCGTTCGTCTCGTAACCGTCGGGCAGCGCCAAGATGAACTCGTGGGCGTTGGCCTTCTTTGCCGCCGCCTCGATCTCAGCACGAGTCACTTCGCTCGCGAGGCGGTCTGCCACGCCCAGAGCGATGTTCTCGGCAATCGACAGGCCGAAGAGGATCGGCTCTTGCTGCACCAGGCCGAGTTGCTTACGCAGAGACTGTACGTGCCACTGGCGTGTGTCCACTCCGTCCACAGTGACGGAACCACTCTTGCTCGTGTTCAGCTCATAGGCACGCATGGCGAGCAGCACGAGCGTGCTCTTGCCGGAACCGCTCGTGCCGACAATGCCCACGCGCTCGCCGGCTGCGACGTCGAGAGAGAAGCCCCGGAGCACCGGCTCCTCGCTACGCGACGGGTACGCGAACGTCACATCCTTGAAGGTGATGGGGAGACCACTTGAGACCTCGGTGGAGGTTGGCGCGCTGCCGCGGAACAGCTTGGGATTGTCGTCGTTGATATCAACGACGGGTTTTGCGTCGATGACTCCGAAGACGTCAGCGGCAGCGGCACGGGCACCTGCAACAATGCCGATGCTCGGCCCAATCTGACCAATCGAGAGGGCCGAGAGCTGCACAGCGATGAACGTGATGATCACCTGACCTCCCGTGAAGCAGCCCTCACGGCCCGTGTCGTACGCGCACAACGGGTCGACGCGACGCGACTCGATCACGAACATGGCGCCAGAGAAGAGCGCAATGCCATACATGGCGTAGAAGGTAGATACCATGACCCCGACCGCTAGCCCAATGCCACTTGGTCCACTCCGGCCCGTCGAGCCGCCTCCAAACAGGTCTCATACCGGCGCATCTCATGTCTCTCTCCGCCATAGGCTCCAACGGCCCGAATGAGGGAGAGGACTTCGTTTGCAGCGCCGCCTGCACGAGAGTATGCGACGCGTCCCTTCTTCTCACCGTTGATTGCGATGGCAATCACAAAGCCCAGTGCGATCGCAAACAGGGGAGCGCACGCGAAGATGACTAGGGTGAGCTTCCATGAGGTTCGGAAACCGATCGCCAGGCCCGCAATGATCGTGGCGGTGTAGTTTAGAACGGTCGCCACTTTCGTGAGCCCAGACGAGATGCTGATGGTGCTCTCTGCGAGGCGCGCCACAGCCTCGCTAGTACGGTGCGTGTCATACCATGCAAAGTCGAGGCGCAACAGGTTCTCTGCATAAGCCGTTCTCATCCGATCGATCATGTTGGAAGTGGCCAGACCCATGCAGAGCACCTGAAGAAACGTGAGCCCGCCGGCTACGATGGCGATATAGAAGAAGAAATAGGCGAGCGTTGATATTGAATCAACGATGGAGTCCATGGATGCCATAGGGTTGTTAAACGAATCGAGCCCATTTCCAAACACAATCGAAAACAGCGGAAGCACCACACCCGCCGTAAAGCCGCTGACACAGCCAACAATGGTGAGGAATATGTCAAAGCCGCTCGCATACGCGTACAGCTTGCGAAAAGGTACGGGCGGCAGACCGAGAACTCCCGGCTTCGGAGGCGGTGGTGGACCCGACATGACTCAGCTTCGTGGGACTTCGACGAAGCTCTCCAATCGAATCTCAGATTCGATATGAATCTCAAATCCTCATGCGATTTATCGCAACAACAATTGCCAGACGAGCGGTGCATGTTGTCCTAATAGGGAAACTTTCCGCGATGTCACAAGCAAGGCCCAAGCAAGCTTCTCGTCGGCGTCGGCGACAGGCCCGCAATGGACGAGGAGGTGCAAAACTTGGTCCGGATGCTGGAGGAGATGCACGCTAAGTGGAAGGTGCTCGATAGCAAGAGTAACCTTTTCGAGCGACTGAGCTTGGAGCTGCTGTCCGGCCTGCGCGCTGTCGAGTGGGATTTGCAGGACTTGGAGGACACGGTGAGCATTGTGGAGGGCAGTCGCATGCAGACTCAGCATGACGCACGAGAGGTGCTTGCGCGCAAAGTCTTCATCGAGGCAACCCGCAAGCAGATCGTGACCATTCGGAAGGAAGTGCAGGACCAGAGCGGCGAGATGGGCAGCCTCAGTACGAGCAAGGCGAGCGATGACGACCATGTTCAGCCTTTCACTTCGGGAGGGAAGAGGGCATGCCCAGCCAGTCCTTCCGCTGTGGTTCAGCGGCGGCGCGAAGCCCACGAAAACCTAGAGGGAAGCCTCGGCACCCTCTACAGGCGAGCTTGCGAGGTGCTGTCGACCACGCCAAGCGAATGCCTCGTGACCTGTTTCGACAGCGAGGACCCCAAAGCTGCCCTGGTGGCGCTGATACGGCAGCGGCTGCCAGAAGACGCGCAGGACCCCGAACCTGCGCAGCCGTCCGCAACCTCGCCGATGGCTGTTCAGCCGGAGGCTATCCATCCAAATCCGGAGTCTGTCCATCCAAATCCGGAGTCTGTCCATCCAAATCCGGAGTCTGTCCATCCAAATCCGGAGTCTGTCCATCCAAATCCGGAGTCTGTCCATCCAAATCCGGAGGCTATCCATCCAAATCCGGAGGCTATCCACTCAGGAATGGAGCGCTGTGGTGAGCATGGGCCAGTCGGCCTCCCGGCGAGCTACCCGGCGTGCTCGGAGCTCTGGCACTGCCTACAAGAGCTCGCACAAGTGAGCTCGCTCGGCGAGCTCGAGACCATCGAGCTGGCACGTACGCGGCTGAGGGAGGCGGTGGCTCGACACGCCGGGCGTGGTTCACAGCGGCAGGAGGCGCGACATGCCACACGCACCACACGAACAGCCTCGCTCGCGAGCGGCCAAGTCGATCCGGTGATTCATAAGAAGCTTTGCACCCCCGGCGGCGTCACGCTCACCGCCGAGGAGTCTCGCCACTGCTTGCTGTGTTGTGTTGAGCATGGTCAGGCGCAGTCGCGACATGCGTTGGGCAAGCGGTGTGTGGTGGTTCTTGGGAACACCGGCGCGGGCAAGTCTGCCTTCATCAACCTGCTGCACGGATGCACCTTTGAGCTCAGCGCCGACGACACCATGGTCGTCAGCCGGGCATCCGCGGTCACAGAGCTCATGATAATCGGCCATACCAACCGATCGGAGACCTTTGCGCCTCAGGTGACGACGACTGATTGCCCATGAATTGCGATGGAGGACGATCGAGTGCACTGCCAACTAGCCAGAGACCCGTGCGCCTCAGGTGGAGTCGGCGGCAGAGAGCCTGGGAGAGGGGTTCGCCTTTGCCGACTGCCCGGGCTTCCTTGATAACCGGGGCTTCGAGATCAACGTGGCGAACGCAGTCAACGTCAAGCAGACGATCTCAGCCGCCGCGAGTGTGCTCGTCGTCGTGATCATAAACTATCACTCGCTGCTCGCGGACCGAGGCAAGGGGGTCAAGGACCTCTTCCACATCCTCTCGGGCCTCTTCGGCACCATGGCGCACGTCAAGGCGAATGCGCCCTCGATCCTCCTCGCGATCAGCAAGGCACCCGTCGTCCATCCAGAGTCTGGTCGCCCCTTAACGGCCGACGACCACCGGAGGCGCTTGCTCGACCCAACTGGACTCGATGCGGCCGCGCGTGAGCTCATCTCGGCGCTCAACGAGTCGCATGTGATCCTATATCATCTCCTTGAGCGCGGGGATGCGACTTGGCGTACGCGCGCGCAGGTGCTCGCTGTCCTTCGGAAGCTCGAGCCCATCGCTGAGCCGAGCTCCCTCTTCCAGACCGCCATCGACGATGCCGACAAGGTAATTGCCACTGAGGAGCCGGGTCGCCCTTGAGGTTGCCGTTGGCCGTTGACTGCCACTGAGATAGTCGCCATTGTCACTGAAGGCCACCCTGCTCACGTCGCAGGAGAGCATGCGTGGCCTCGTGATGGCTCTGCGCGAGACCATCGAGGTGGCCGTGGGCGGGGGGGAGTACGAGGCGGCAGCGGATGCGGCCGCCGATGCGCTCGAGCTCAAGCGTCTCGAGAGTGACTTCGTGTCGGAGCTCGTAGATGATGCGCTCCATCACGTGATTGAGAATGGACTGGCGACGCTGCGTGCCGTCGTTGCTGCCTCGGAGGCGCGCGATGAAGGCTCTGGCAGCGAGGGCAGTGACGAGCCTGATAGTCGGCCCAAGGGTGATGGCGGAGGCGACGAGAAGGTCGATGGGGGCAAGAGTGGCAAGGCCGTTGCCGACGATCACGACGGCGCCAGGGACGCGATCGCGACGGCAGTGGGGGAGCAGTTTGAGCGAGCGCGCCGGGAGCTGCACAATATGGCTTGCATGCTCACACACTTTGCATGCATCGCCGAGGTGCGCTCGAGGAGGCTGCTGAGTGCCTCCGAGTGCCTCCGAGTGCCACTGAGTGCGACTGAATGCGACTGAGTGCGACTGAGTGCCACTGAGTGCTACTGAATGCCTCAGAGTGCCGTCCTCATCAGGTGCGCGAGAAGCTCATGCGCGCACTCGAGGAGGCCGCCTGCCAGCTCGAGGGCGCTCTTAAGGCAACGGCGGAGGAGGCGGGCAAGCGGCTGGTCGACGCCCCGGTGCGCGAGCTGCTGCGGGCGGTGGGCGAGAATGTAGTGCGTGAGGTGCTCTGGCTGCCAAGGGCGGCCGCAGCAATGAGAGAGCGGCTGCGACTCGAAGACGAGCAGATGGCCTCGAAGCATGAGATCGAGCTCGAGCTCGCCACAGATAGCGGCCACCCGTCGCCGTGCCAGCCGGTGCCGCCGGGGCATGGGGCCGAGCATCTGACACAATCTGGATGCACTCAAGCAATCTCACTCGATCATGGGCATTGGACCGAGCATCTGGATGCAATCAAGCAACGACATGCAGTAGAGCGGCGGGCGGCCGCATACCGCGCAACCGCAGCTGAGGACGCATGGCGTGGCCATCTGGAGAACGCCGCCACCAAGCTGGCACTGCACGATGAGCGCCTCCTGACCGAGAAGGCGGCGGCGTTCTGGACGCAGGTGGGCAGCACACGCGAGAAGTTGTGCACTGAGGTGGGCGCCGATTGGGCGCGAAAACGGCTCGTGGACGACGATCTCGTCGTGATCTCGACGATCTTACGAGATCTCGAGGGAGTGCCGAGACTCAAACGACTGCTGCTCAGCTGCAACGCGATCAGCGGCGAAGGCCTCACGACCCTCGCCGATGCGACGCGATTTGGGGCGCTGAGTCATCTCGAGTGGCTCTACATCGACAACAATCAGGTCGATGACGCGGGGATGGTGGAGCTTGCGGGTGCGCTGGCGAGCGGCAGCCTTGCCCGGTTGGTCTTTCTGGATGCCAACCGCAACCACATCGGCGATCAGGGCGCAGCTGCATTAGCCGGTGCGATTGCCAAGGGCGCGTTGGCCAATCTGCAGACGCTCTACCTGCATTCGAATCGGATCGGAGACGCCGGAGCCGTCGCACTCGCTCAGTCGCTGTCCTCGGGTCGCGTTGGTGGCTTTGCGGCGGCGGCGATCGCGGGATCGAGTGCGATGGCAGAGATCTGCGGAGGAGATCCGCGGGAGATCTGCGGAGATCCGCGGGAGATTTGCGGAGATGCGCCGCCGTTGATGGCCACGCTCGCGCCCGGCTGGGAGGCGCACGAGGACGAAGAGACAGGCGCGCTCTACTTCTTCCGTGCCGAGACTGGAGAGACCTCATGGGAGATGCCTCGAGGTGTGGTGCTCGCCAAGCTCGAGAAGCTCTGGCTCTACAACAATCTGATGGGCTCTGCCGGTGTGGCTGCACTGACGGCGGCGGCAGACGCGGCGTTGCCCGCTCTCAAGTCGCTGGACTTGGTTGGCAACCAGGCCAAGCAGGTGGCGGAAAAGCACTTTGGGGGGTGGAGAGATCGAGGCCCGTATGCACACGGCGTGGATCAGTTGTGAACGCGCAGCCTATTAATTTTGATTCGGATTGAGCGAGTATTAGCTACGATCTTGTACACTCACATGCGCTCATGTGAACAACAACTAGCCGAACTGGCAATCTTTTCGGTGTGCGGATTGTGTTTTCATTCCCTGACTGAAGGTACCGACCTCTATCTCAGTGACCGCACAGAATCACAGTGGAGACTCCCTCGCCACGTGTACGCTGCCTGTTGGCATGTTTTTCTTACTTACAGTGGAGACTCGATCGCAGCGGATTGTTGCAGTGCTTGGCGAAAGTCTCGCGGGCTCCAAGAGGAGCTCATCGCCCAGCGCTCCCTAGCCGGTGTTGTCGCCCGGGCTCTCTCGCGAGCTGCGGCTCGCTCGAGTCGTGCCTTTGCAGCCACGCTCGCCATCCTGGTGAAGCCGCCAGCGGGCTTTGCTGGACATTCGGAGCCACTAGTCGGATCTGCTGGATCGGCTGCCCACTCGGACAGCCGGTCACTGCTTCCGTCAGTTGTTGTCTCCATCAGTTGTTGCTTCCGCGCACAAGACATTGTGCGGATGGAGGCCGTCGTGGACGTCGGAGACTCTATTGGGATCCACGATCCTGCATCCTGCTCGTAGACTTCTTGCTCGCGAATATCGTCACGGTACGTGCCCTTGTACCGAAATGCATGTGGTACGAAGACGTAGTCCGCATCAGCATCGGGCACGACAACACACAATCCTTCAGCCTCGAGGGACATCTTCAGGATTCGTCCAATGGCGGGTGCGCGTAGCAGGCTCGTCACTGGCTCGTCACGGGGATAACTTTCGAGGAAACGGGACGCGGGATGTGGCGTGCTTTGAAGTGGCTTGGACTTTTTTGAATTGTTCTTTGATGTGACCGTCCTGACTTGACAAGAAACGAGAAATGTGTGGGAAAATAGAGACGGCGGCCCTCGAATGCAGGATCGGGAATCTATTCTGCAGAATGGCCAGCAAAGCGCCTGAACGCCACGCCACCGTCCTCCCCGAGATCTACCACGGCCTCACGAACGACAGCCGCACGGATGCGGCCGACCTCACCGTCTCTTCGATCGACGCCGAGAAGGAGATGATCATCAACGGCGTGGTGTACGACGTGAGCGCGTTCGTCAAGCGCCACCCAGGTGGCAAGGTGATCACGTACCAGCTCGGCTCGGACGCGAGCGACGCGTACAACAACTTCCACCTGCGCTCCAAGAAGGCGGCCAAGATGCTCGCCTCACTGCCCTCGCGTCCCGTCGATGCTGACTACGAGAAAGATGCTCTCAGCAAGGACTTTGAGGAGCTCCGGCAGCAGCTGCTCCAGGAGGGGTACTTTGAGCCCAACCTCGCGCACGTGGCCTACCGCATCGGCGAGGTGATTGCCATGTACGCCGCGAGCCTCGTCCTCATCTGGGGCGGCCGTTGGTGGACGGGCATGCTCATGATGGGCATCGCGCAAGGCCGCTGCGGCTGGCTGCAGCACGAGGGCGGCCACTACTCGCTCACGGGCAACATCAAGATCGACCGCCACCTGCAGATGATCATCTATGGCCTCGGCTGCGGCATGTCGGGCTGCTACTGGCGCAACCAGCACAACAAGCACCACACGACGCCGCAGAAGCTCGGTGCCGATCCCGACCTGCAGACACTGCCCCTCGTGGCTTTCCATAAGATCATCGGCGTCAAGGGCTCGAAGAAGTGGCTGATGCTGCAGGCGCCCCTCTTCTTCGGCGGCGTCATCACCACGCTGGTCGCCTTCGTCTGGCAGTTCGTCCAGCACCCGAATCACGCCCAGCGTGTGGGAAACTACCTCGAGCTCGTCTGGATGGCGCTGCGCTACGTGCTCTGGCACCAGGCCTTTGGCTACATGGGTCTGTCGCGCTCGGCGGGCTTGTACTTTGCGCACCTGGCCGTCGGCGCCACGTACATCTTCACCAACTTCGCCGTCTCGCACACGCATAAGGACGTGATCCCGAAGACGAAGCACATCTCGTGGACGCTGTACTCGGCCAACCACACGACCAACTGCACGTCGAGCTGGTGGTGCAACTGGTGGATGGCGTACCTCAACTTCCAGATTGAGCACCACCTCTTCCCCGCGATGCCGCAGTACAACCACCCCAAGATTCAGCCGCGCGTCATGGCGCTCTTCGCCAAGCACGGCGTCGAGTACGACGTGCGCTCCTACTGGACGTGCCTCTACGTGACCTACATGAACCTATGGCGCGTGGGCAACTTCGACTACAAGGTGATCAAGGAGGCCAAGGTCGATTAGAGCCGCGGGGCCCCCCGAGAAGAGAGGAGGCGTGCGAGGGCGCATGGGGCACATCAAACGCGCTCACCGGGACTGGCCGCCCCTCTCCCTCATATCACGCGCGTGCCCGCGACTCGCGACTGACCCGCACGCGTTCTCAGCGCACAGCCGCACACCCCGACAGCCGGCAGCACAGTCTGATTCGCACCCACCTGAAATGTATCCATAAGTTGTAAGTTTTTATCGTATTCTCGGATTCCACACTGTCTCTATTTAAGACTCTATACACCGGTCGCGGACATCCCTCATCCGCGTACCCAATCAAATTACACTGACGTGACACCGACGCGGCACGCGGCGCGCACCCCCGTCGGCGTCGCCCGGGTCGAGTCACGTCGCGTACGGTCCCTCTCTCGACTGGGTCGAGCTGTCGAGAAGACTTCGACCGTGAGCGAACCGTCGCGGACCTAATGCTATTCGTCTTCCTATAACGTACTTCTATGCCGATATTCGCGCAGGAGCGAGCGCGACTGCGACATCGGCGTCGCGCCATTGAAGGCCTCGAGCTCCTCAGCGTGGTGCGCGTGGCCGCGGACCACCCTCACCACGGCTGTGGGCAGAGGCCAAGGCTTGGAAGTGCTTGGCTTCGGCAGCGGCGTGTGTGTGAGGCCGTAGCCATCGTCGTCGTGTAGGCTGCGGCCGCCGCGCCGGCCGCCGTGCCCTCTGCTGCTGCTGACTACCTCCCCCCTGCTGCTGCTGCTGCTGCAATAGTGCGCTATGAGATGGACCACGAGGCCGAGCCCGATGACGCCGAGCGCTGAGGCTACCTGGAATATGGGCGGCAAGCCGCCCTCCGATGCCGCTTGCAATCCCGCCGAGCCAGCCGCCTCCGCACTCGGCCGTTCCGACGAGCTTTCCACAGACTCGGTCGCGATGATGGCCGCGTAAGCGATGGACACAGCGACCGGCACGATGGTGAGCAGCACGGCGACGGGTAGTCCTCCTGGTATGAGGAATGGGCGCTCGACGTACGGTCTCTGCACGCGGAGTGCCACAAAGGACCACATGAAGAGGAGGATCGAAGGCACCGAGAGCAGCATCGAGAACTCGACCAGCAAGGTATACGGCATCCAGACCAGCACGGCCGCGCATGCAGCGTTCAGAAGGATGAAGAGGGGCGCGACGCCCGTCTGCGAGCTGGCGAGGGAGCGCAGCATGCGGCCGCCTGCGCTCATGTGCATCTCGCGATCCGCAGCCCACGCGTCCAGCGCATCGCCGTACCTGCAGTCCGACGCGACCATGCTCACTCAGATATGAGCAATCGTGTACAATCATTTGCAATCACGAAGCACTCGGATTCGACACGCGGCGCCGTACTGCGTGTTCACCAGAAAGAAGAGCGAGCGCTCTGCGGTGAGCACGGCGGCATTGTACAGCCCGACGAGGCACACCTGTCGCACACAGAGATCCGATCAGAGGCTATCAGTGGTCATCCGTGGTCATCCGTGGTCATCCGTGGTCATCATCGTCAGGTCATCATTGGTCATCAGTGGTCATCAGTGGCGTACGTTGGCGCCAAGCTGGAAGCCCCCGTCGAGCCACCGGCCGCCCAGTCGGCCAGCGAGCACGTTGAAGTAGCCTGCCGTGTAGTGCTCGAGCCGGTCGTCGGTCCCGAGCGCCACGGCCAGAGGCAGCGTGTTGAGCAGCAGCACTGTGGGGAAGAGGATGGCAATCGCGATGATGAAGGTGCGACGTGGATTCTCGAGCTCGCCGGCGAGTGTGCCCAGGGAGAAGAAGCCGCAGTAGAGCCAGAGCGTCCAGGAGACCAGCAGCGTCCAATCCACGTCGCCCTCGCTCACCACGCACCGCTCGAAGGTCGTGTTCGGCAGCCCGAGCGCTGTGAAGATCAACGTGGGCACGAGCGAGATGATGGCAAGGAGCGTGTTGAACTTGACCATCATGTCGGTGCCGTTCAGGTTGATGAGCGTGACGCCGAGCACGATCGCCACGGCGAACAGACTGCGCCCGGTGGCGCTCATCGGCATCATCGTATCGACGTAGTTGGCCACGAGCACCGGGTAGATGGCTGCATCAACCACGTAGATCACCCACACCCAGTAGGCGTGATGCGAGCCAATATTCTTGCCGCACGCCTCCTGCACCCACACGACGTAGCCGCCGTCCTCGGGGAACGCGGTGCTCAGCTCCGCCACGATGAGCGCGATCGGCAGCGAGTAGACGAAGGGCACCACGCCCAGCAGGATGAACACATACAGAGGCGGACCGGCCATGAGCATGGACTCGTTGCCGTAGATGCCACCATGCACCCAGAAGAAGCCGACGACCACCATGCCGAGTACGCCAACCTTCTTGCCGTCGCCTCGCACTCCGCCCCCCATTGCGCGAAAGGCGGTCCCTCGAAAGTGTGAATGGTCTCGTGTGCCCCTCTGTTAATACAATACTCTCCCCCCCGCCCCTATCTCTCCGGTCTGCAGTATAATTGCAGCATAGCCTCATTCGCGCATGATCCTCGTGCACGTCCTCGTGTCAGCTCACGGGAGGTGGCGGGAAGCTGCAAACGCGACGAGGCTCGAGCGGCCTTGCCATCATGTACAGGGAGTTGCAGCACCCGAAAACAGCCCCCCCCCTCTCTTCTCAACTCCCCTCCATGCTCGCCCCTCAAGCCGCTCGTCACCTCGACATCATCATCGTCAAATCAACCAAAGGTCCACGTTTTCGTCGATCGTCGTTCTACTTTGGCGGTTCGGTCGGCTTAGACGAAGCGGCGGCGGCCGTCGCGGCGGCAGCTACCGAGCGCTTCTTGATCGCGATTGCGTCATTCGCCGCACGCTCTGCCTCGAGCTTCAAGTCCTGCACACGGGATACCATGGCCTCGTGCCGCTTGGCAGCACGATCCAGGTCCGCCATCAGTGCTGCCGGTAGCAGCGCGTTCTCGTCCTCTTCACGGATCAGGTCCGCCTTTTTCTCCAGCCGCTCACGAGCAATCGCCAAAGGTTCGAGCTTGACGACGGCCTCCTCGTACACCATGTGCTTGCGGCGGGCGTGCTCGACAGCGCGCTCGAACTGGCGGACCTCCTCGCGTTCGTTCCGTGCACTCTGATCCTTCGCCATCTCCTCAGCTCGTTGTCGCAGGTATTCTTGCTTGCGCTTCTCGGCTCGTTCTTTCGCGGCGGCAGACTCCGCCTTGCGCTTTGCAACCTGCTTCTCTCTCTTCGCTTTGAAGGCGAGCGCCGCCTCCTCGATCTCAAGTCGCGCACGCTCCTTTGCCTCCTGGTCACCTTCGATTTTTTGCGATTTAGCGGCCGCCATGAGCCGCTGATGTTCTAGCCACTCCTCTTGCTGCTGTGCAAATGCACGACGCTTTGCCATAGCATCGCGCAGGGAAGCCCGGAGTTCTCGGTCGCGAAGCTCGAGAATCCGCTCGATTCGCTCCGCGTCGAGAGATTTGGCCACGGCTTCTTCGCGCCGCTGGCTCGCGCGGAGGGCTTCAAGTATCACAGCTCGTGAGCGCGCCGCCATTTCGCCAATGTCGTCTCTCCAAGGTGTCTTCGACGAGACCGTCGACGCGTGGCGTGGCGCCAAGGCTAGCCGCCTTTCATGACTGAGCAATGCTTCCTGCTCTGCCGTTGCCAGCGCGAGCGACTTTGCATCGAGCTGTCGACGGGCTGAGAGCTTGCGTGCATGCGCGAGCGCCTCCTCCTTGATGCGGGTCTCTGTGGTGAGGACCAGTTGGTGTGCCGTCTTTTTTCTGGCACTTCTTTCCTCAGGCGTTGACGGAACATAGCTTGACGTACTCCAGAGAGGCGTTTGAGTTGCGTCAGGCCCAGCAGGCGTTCGTGGCGTTGGTGCTCGGGGCGGCGGTCCTGCAGGCGGCCTCGGCGTTGCGAGTTGCATCTCGCGACGCGACGACGAGGTGCTTGCGAGGCGCGACGTCGCTGTTTCAGGGCACGAGCGGAGGTGAAGCTGTTCAGTTCGATGAAAGTTTACCGTTCTGTACCGGTACGTACCGGTAAGTACCGGTAAAGTAACGCGGAAAGCGCGACTCAAAGAGGCAAGGGCCTCTGAGGGCCTCGCGCGCGCGCGCGCAGTTTCTGTAGTCTTTTTGCTACTAGTCTTACGTACCGATTCAGTACGTGCAGCCCGACGTGTAGTAGAGGTTCGAAAATAACATTGGGCATAATTTGGAATTCTGGTCTTAGCTCACGGAGTGGAAGGAGCAAGGTCCAAGGTGAAAGGTGTGTGCCAAAATACAGAATAGTCTCCATACAAGCATACATAGATTTAGAGAGCAAGAGCATGTAGAGGGCGAGAACCGAACGAGCGCGGCCGTAAGCTTATATGATCACGCTCTGTCACGAGCATGTGGGACGCAAGGATGTGCGTAGCGCGGGTACCACGCGGGGCTTTGTTCGCTTTTAGGGCGCTTTACCGCGTTCACGGACAGTCGTGGCGCTTCTAGCGCCTACTATACCGTATGTACGTGTCGCTGTCGTGTATACAATCATGTTTCATGTATAGTCGAGGCAACGGACGAAGATGCAGCGAGCAAGCACTTTCGAATTTGAGCCAGGCTGAGCCACATTACTCGAGTACATACCTCTCAGCAGCTACCAAAAGCCCACCATCATGGGGTCATCGTCATCCGGAGGCAGCTGTGGTGGTGGTGCCACCGCGAGTGACTCCATCGCTCGTCGCGCCTCCTCATCGTCTCGATGCGCCTGCACAGTCGCGGCGAGCCGCTCCTCCAAAGTTTTCCAGCAAGCAAAGAGAGGTCGTTCCGCGTGCAACTCCTCGGCGAGCGCGTCTACTGCTGCGGCCCCGCTGCACTCCGCCGCAACCTCAAATGCGGTCTCCACGCGCCTGACTACCTCCGCATGGACGGCGGCGGCGTCACTCGACCTCGCCTCCTCGCTCGCCTCGTAACGCGGCCTGTCGATGCCAAAAGGCCTGAGGCTCGGCTTCCACAGCCGCCCGCTCCGGGAATTGTCGAGCTCGAGCCCGGCGGGCCCAACGCCCGAGGCCAGACGCCATTTCGGCTTGCCGGCTTCGCCCTGCGGATGATGATTCAGGTACAACGGCGGCGGCTGTGACTCCTCAAAGCTGACCACAAAGCAAAGCGAGAGTGGTGTGAGACTGTCGCTGTCGCGTACGTGCCGCTCAATGTATTCAAGAATCTGCATGCCCATCAAAAGCTCGACGCATGTGGGGCACCGAAGCATCGTCCAGCGCCTTGCTGCCCATTCAAGCTGCTTCTTCTCGTTGCGCTCATCGAGCTGCTTCTTGCCCTCGCGCCCGTTGTGCTGCGATGGCGCCATCACTCCGGTGACGACCACGAAATATGTGTCGCATAGTGAGCAGCATACTATGAAGCCCTCCTCGTGCAGCACCATCCTGAGAGGAACACCAACCCGACGCCGTCGCACAAAACTTTCTCCAGCCAGTACGGGCGGAGGCGGACGTCGTCCGATCGCGGCTCAAAGCGCACACCATGCCCAGAAATTGTTCACGCGGTAGAGTGTGAATGGGGACCGGGTTCGGAGGAGAGCCCAGAGGAGAGCGGTACAGTGTGCACCGATAGTGCAGAGGGTTTGGGGGGGTAGCCGGGGTACGGGCACGAGAAACGGGCACGAGAACGGGGTGTTACCAGCCGCTTGCTATCACGTATCAGCAGTTTTCCGAGTTTTGAGTTTCAACAGTGTTCAAAACAAGCAACACCGCGAACACTGTTGAGTACCAGTACGACGTCGGCGGGCTCACGCATAGTATGCGGGCGGTGCGGATTCGTTTCTGAACCAGAAATTGACCGCCACATTCAACCCCTCGCCATCGGGCTCGGCAGGGTGCGAGTAGACCTCATGATGCCAATAAGCTGGGAGCAGCAGCGTCTCCCCAGGCTGGAGTGTGCAGCGCAGCGGAGAGCACTGCTCGAGGGCCCGCTTCCTCGGCCGGTCTGGATGGGTCATGTTGATCGACGCGGCAAAGAGGACCTTGGTCGCCCTCGCCTCGGCGGACAGCGGAACACGTGTGAAGCGGTCCGGGTACTCATAGCGCATCACGCCCTTGGGCCGCGCGCGATACTCGAGAAGAGGAAGGTCCTCGGGCGGGAAGAGGAGGATCTCCTTGCGCCCTCGCACCTGATGAGCGAGGCCATCAGTGGCCATCAGTGGCCATCAGTGGCCATCATAAGCCATCAGAAGCCATCAGTGGCCATCAGAGGCCATCAGTGGCCATCAGAAGCTCCGCGCGCCATCGCACCTGACAGAGCAGGTTCTCGTACTCATCATAATGCAGCGGCGAGGTAGTGGCGCCTTTGCCCAGCCAAAGGTTCGTCAGCAGCGGACGGAGGAGGGATGCCTGAGGCGGGCAAGGCACCATCTCGCGGAGCGGCTTCCCCAAGTACTGGTGCAGTGCGTTGTACTCGAGATAGAAATGGGCGGGAGGCTCTTCTAGCGAGAGCAACGCGAGCAGGTCACGCAACTGCATGTGCGTCTCGGGTGGCCGCACCTGCATCCAACACAATCAGCGGCACTCAGCGGCCACCGAGACGAGCATGCCACGCAGCTGCAATGTGCATTGTGTCGTGGTCATCAGTGGTCATCAGTGGTCATCAGTGGCCATCAGGAGTGGTAAGCAGTGGTAAGCAGTGGTAAGCAGTGGTAAGCAGTGGTAAGCAGTGGTAATCAGCTGCAAGGTGCATCTGTGTCGTCCTCACCAGAACATCTTGCCCCTCGGAAAGTCCCCACAGCGAGCCATCCTCCGACCCATCGAACCGACCGCTCTGCGAGATACTCACCTTGACAATGCGCTCGCCGGCGAGGGCAGCTAGCTGATGAGCGCTCCACGCATCCCCCGAGGCAAACCCAGCGTCTCGCTGCAGGTTCGTGAGCACCACCGGTGCTCGCGCTTTGATGAGCGCCATGAGTTCGGGCGCAGTCGCCACCCGCCGTCGCGCCACAACTCGCGCGTGCTTCAACGCTTCGGGCACTTGCCACGCACCCCGTGCCGGCCGGGCGTTTGCAGAGGCGTGAGGGCGGGCTGGCGTGTGCCTCTGAGCAGCAGCCCCCTTGAGTGTCAAGTTGGCGACGATCGCTCTCCAATGCGCCACCTCCGATCTTGTCGAGAAGATCGCGTCGAGATGCAGCCGTCGCTGCTCATCTGCGGCAGCGCGCTCCTTGGTGGCTGTGGAAAGGATGGCAGGTGTGGGAGGGGTGGCTGTGGAAGGGATGGCAGCGGCAGCGGCTCCCGCTGTGGCTGTTGCCGGCTGTGCGCTCGCCGCGAGCGACGCGGCCGTCTGGAGTAGCGAGAGTGCTTCGTCTGTGTTGAGAGCCGCCGCAGAGGGCGCGCCAAAGTTGGCCAGCCGAGATGTGCCCAGCAGGAGTGTGGCGAGCCCATCGTACGCCGCCGCCAGCCGCGGGTGCAGCTCGATGGCCTTGCGGTAGTGAGCCGCTGCTGCCTCCAACCCGGGTGGCAGCTCGACGATCTCGTCCAGGGCGCGCAGAGTCGTCAGAGTCGTCAGAGTCGTCAGATTCGTCAGATTCGCGGTCGAGGAAGAGGTGCCAGTGAGCGCATACAAGCCCTCGAGCGCACGTGCCACCTTGATGTGGGTCATGGCTGTCGCCGCGCGTACTTCCGAAGCGTGCGGTTCACTCCCTGCCGCCGTCCGTGACGGCGGCGGCTCGTCGCCAATGGACGCACACCACAGATTGCACGCGGCGCGCAAGAAGCGGCTTGCCGCGTCGAGGTCGTGTAGCTTCTCATGATGGACGGCGAGCGTGCTCAGCAACGAGGGAAGCTGAGAACGGCTGGGGAGCGCATGCAGGCGCAGAGCGGCCTCGTAATGCTCGAGCGCCGCGTCCAGGTCGCCGCACAGCCCGTGCGCGTGCGCACATTGCAGAGCGAAGTGGGGGCGCCATGGCGCCGATGACAGCGCCAATCCGCGTTCGAACGCAACAGCTGCTTCCGCTGGCGCGTCGTCCACGAGGAGACGCTTGCCGCGCGCAAAGAGTCCCTCCTCTTCCAAGGCCATCGAAGAGGGCAGCAGCTTTCGGGCGGCTTCATAGCGCACATCTGCCTCCGCCCAACGCTCCTGGTTGCGGAATAGCCGGCCAAACGCATGGTGCACATCCGCGCTTGCGGTGCACGCCTGCTCATCTGATGCGGTTGTCCTAAGTTTGAATGTCGACTGGTCAGCCTGCTCATACGCATCTAAGGCAGCATCGAGGTTTCGGTCTGCCATTGCGCAGTGGCCACGCAGCAGCTGCGTATGAGGCGCTGATGGATGGAGGCTCTCTGCTTGCCTGAGCAGCTCTCGAGCTTCCACCAGCGAACGCTCGCGCAGATGGGCAAACCCATCATCGTGGAGCTGTTTGGCACCATGCGGCGCTCTATGCGTGCTACCGGTCGCGGCGACGAGGGTCAAGCTGGTAACCACGATGTTCATTGCGAGATTCGCCGAGTTGTCCTTGTTGCCTCCAGTGAATTTCGAGATTGCCTTCTCAAGTAAAAAGTTCTCGAAATGCGACACTCTGACTCCACCTCTCAGATCCAAACGACATCTCGGAATCGTCTCTTCTCATTCATTTGTGTGTGCGTGAACGTTAACACGACAGACGCGACAGCCGGTGCTACGGCACTGTTTGTGTGTTCATGTCGGTCGGAACTTGTCGGTTCGCAACTCCTCAATCATGAATTCTGTGCTCGTGGTACATGTACTTGCGGCGGTCCGGTTAAACCCTAAGCTGAGCGCTGTGCAACACGTCTCACTAGCCGGACGCACGGTAGCAGTACTTGCGCCGAGCGATGATGAGGTGATGGAAGCAGTCATGGCGAGCGCGCACGCGGCAGCAGCAGCAGACCCAGACCGGTACGATGAGGTGATGGAGGAGCGCTGCTGCGAGCTTCTCGCGGACAGACCAGCGTACTGGGCGCAAGTGTGGCCAAGCGCAGTCGCAGCAGGTGAGCGGGTACTTTCTGAGCCAGAATTGGTGGCGGGCCAGCGCGTCCTCGAGCTGGGAGCTGGCCTCGGCTTCGCCTCCGTCTGTGCGGCCCTCGCTGGCGCATCGGAAGTGGTCGCGACGGATCGCGAGCCCGACGCGGCACTCTATGCTGCTGCCAATGCAGCCGAAAACACTTGCACGGTGCAGACAAGAACCAGCGACTGGTCGCACGGATGGCAGCACGGTGAGTACGATGTGGTGCTGGCTGCTGACATCATCTACGACGAGAGTGCGCCGCCGCTGCTCGCGAAAGTGCTCGAGAAAGCCGTGCGGCCTGGTGGCATCGTACTGCTCTTCGATAATGCCGACCGGCCTTACAAGGATGCTCGCCGATCAGCGCTCCTGGAGCTGCTCTGCTCGTCGACTGAGGAGAGTGCTGCGGCGGGAGCGCCCTTGTTTGCGATCGAGCGAACGGAACGCACAACGATTGCTCTTGCGACGCGGCAGGGAGATAGCTTCGAGGTCGCGGAGTGCGTATTGCGCAGGATCATTTAAATTATCCAGCGCTGCTAGTCTACTAGGAAAGTTTGCTTTTGGTGACCGGACCATACGCACGCACCCTAGGGTCAGCATGTTTAAACTTGAGAAATTTCCTATCTCTGTCCACATGACATGAGCACACCCGCGTCGGATTGCTGATTCGCGTGTCGTCGGGTTGATATGTTCACAGTTTCATTCACACTTCCTTTCACCGCAGCGTTGAACGCAGGGGGCTGGCCGTCCGTCCGCCGACGACAACAACGAGACGGGGATGTCGAGCATCTTCTTCCCCGGCCTCGTCTGCAGCGTCACGTTCTCCGCGACCTGGAAGGCCGTACCCGCCGGTCTCCCTGCGTCCACGCCTCCACGCTCGGGCGCCACCGCCGCTTACATTTCCGGTGCTAGTAGCGTGCTGCTTTTCGGGGGCTACGCGGAGCCCGAGGGTGGCGCCCGAGATGTCACCAATGACCTGTTGAACTACTCGCAGAGCAGTGGCTGGAGGCTGCTGCAGCCGCCCTCGAGCGGAGGACAGCAGCCTGGAGCGCGCTTGGCCTCGGCAGCGGCTGCGACGAGCGATGAGCTGCTCCTCTTTGGTGGCTGGGACCCTAAAGTGCCTGGCAGTGGCGGCGTGATTTTGGATGACATTTGGTCTCTCGACCTCAAGACGAACGACTGGACGCGGTGTGCCGCCGCCATGCCCCGTGGACCCACGAGCCGTCACTGCGCCGTCAACGTCGGTGGCCTCATCATCGTCCACACCTTCCGCTGCCTCGATTCGATCCTCGTGTGGGATGCAGCGAGCCGCGCCCTCCGCGTGCAGCCGACGACCGGCACTCCGCCGTCGTCGAGAGGGCTGCACGTGGCGGTGGCAGCGGACGATCGGACGATGCTTATCTTCGGCGGCGCGGCCAAGGCCGGCACCATGGTCAACGACTGCTTCGCCCTGGACGTCCAGACCTGGGCGTGGCGTCCTCTTGAGCAGGGAAGCGCCCAGTGTCCCTCGGCACGTGCAGGCGCGTGCGCGGCGCCGCTGCCTGGCGGCGGTGGCATGCTCGTGTACGGCGGCGCCGAGTCGAGCGCCAACGGCCTCCTGCCGCGCTCGGACTTGTGGGCTTTCACGCTCGGAAGCGACGGCAACGGCGCGTGGAAACTGTTGCTGCCGGAGGATGCAACCGACGCTCCAGGCCCACGAAACGCTGCGACGCTCACGCCCCTCGGGGACGGAGATTACTTGCTACATGGCGGCTGGCGGCCCTTTGTGAGCACTTACTCCGACTCGTACGTCCTCCACATCGACCGCGAGTAAGGGCTGGGCTGTGTAGGATGGCATGTTCGTCAGGCATGGAATGTGTGTACTAGATGCAAGATGGGCTGTGTAGGATTTCATGGTAGATCGTAGATGGTAGCCCCTGACCACACACTCACAGAGAGATTGGCGGATGTACAGGGGTGCCCGGCATGGGTGCCCGGGCGCTCGCCGCTCGACATGGCCTGCGCGTGCGGGCGCATGTGGCATTTGCCCCTTTCGAGGCGCGTGGGCCCCGCCCGTTGGGGCCATGGTTGGGGCCCCGTGTCGCGTGTGTTGGCCCTGTCGATCGTAATGAAAACGGATACGACTTTACGATGAATCGTTAAAGGACGGCAAATAAAGTGTCACCTTCTGTTGGGGCGCTTGGGAACGAAGGGAGTCTCGGTGTGCGGTGTGGCATCCGCATGCGGTCGGGTGTGCGTCCCCTCCCGGTGTCGAACGTCACAGGGCACCGTAGACCGTATACGCGCCTACGCCCCGCGGCCGCCAGAGGAGACGAGCGGGAGACTCCACGCCTCGCCCGCGAGGCGGCGGTCAGGCGGAGCGGACACGCGAGACTCGCTCGGAACGGAGAGTTGCGGCGAGGCTGCAGGCTCGAACGAGACCGTAAACGCACTTTGACTTAGTTTCACGACCACTGTGCATTTTCTACTAACCATTGACACGGAGTGTCATGATGAAACATGTGATGAAATGCTTACGATAACGTTAACATACCCGGTAAGCGCGAGCCGCGAGTTGCGCACTCACGTCCGGTCTCACGTGAACGTGCCACTGACCATGAGCCTCGCACGCGCACGCGCCTCAAACATGCGCCCGATGACGAAATTCTGATAACGAGTGTGCAACGACCGCTGACGATCGGGCTTTCGGCTAGGCGAAGGTCGGCTAGGCGAAGGCCCCTCTGCGTCATCAGGCGGCGCCTCGAAGTGACTGACTGCAGCGCCACGTAGACCTGAAATCTGAGGCAGTCGCGTGTTTTTGGGCGCCTTACCGACGTTCGATGCCTCTTCCCGCCGTCGCTCGGCATTTGCCAGCCGTGCTTTGGCAATCTGCACCTCCGGCGAAGTGATGCCGCTCTCCTTTGCGACCTCGAGGAGCTGCCGCAGATGAGCGAGGTCCGCTTCAGAAGGCAGCTTCTTCAACTGCGGGACGTCGTGCACTCCAGCTGGCCCCACGCGGCCTTGAAGTGTGTGTGTCGACGAGCTTTGGGGCAAGCGTTGTTGCGTCTTGCCTTTGGAGATCTTGCTCATGGGCTTGCTACTCGTTCGAACAGGCGCACCCACCGTCCACTCGCGTTCGAGCTTCTTGAGCTGGTCATGCTGCTCACCTCGCTCGTCGTTGAACTGCGCGATTCCGCGCTCCTTTCCCACGGGAGCCTTCCCCTCGAGGGTTGGCAAGCTAATAGAATCATTGCTTGCTCGGCGTTTCTTGGATGGCTTTCCTGCCAAACCCTGCAGCCACATGTCGAGATCTCCGAGCTCGACAATGCCGTCGATGACCAACGCAATGCCAGGAACCTTCCTGCGCATTGCTCGTCCTTTCTCGATCTCTGCATACGCGTCGTTCACTGCGTTGCGAATTTTGGAGTACCACAACTCTTCTGAGATCCCCCCTCGCAACGTGAGCTTCTTAAAGTGGACGAGCCATTCCTTTTTACGAAGGTCCCCATTGCAATCATCGTCCCAGGCATCAAACAGATCTGCGATCTGCAACCCAGCGTCGTCGAGCAGTTTCTGAAGCTCCTTGCGCAACCGACTTGTGTCCCAAGGTGGCTCTTCCGCACACACGCACGTTGGGGCGATGGAGAGTTGCTTTGCGGCCACGATTTGGGATCGGTGGTTCACGCCCGTCCCCTTCAACCACCCATTAAGCGAATCAAATGTGACAACCCCCCTGTCAAATTCGTCGAGGGCAGCAAAGATTTCTTCGGTGATTTCGCGCCGGCCTTGAAAGCCAAGGACGTTGTGGAAGCTTACAACAAATTCCTCCCGGCTGACTCGCTGATCGTCAGACGTGTCGATTATATCAAAGACTTCCGAAAGCTTGACTCTGTGCGCGTTCAAGAGCGTACGAAGATTGGTTCTTGCGCTTTCGACATCTTCACCCGTAAAGCTCCAGCCGCGCGTGTCGACGTCTGGTGGAGCATGAGCGCCGCGCCCGCTCCATGACATGGCCGTGATGAATCGGATCGCTATTTTTTTATCTTGAGACGTCAGTTTCGCGTCCTCGAGCAGGTCGACGTAGTCGATATTCTGATCTGCACGCAGAGGTAGCGAGTGGAAGACATGGTTTGCTTCATCACCGAAGCCCAGTTCACGTGCAGCGTGGGCGAACTCTCGCTCCGAAAGACGGCCGCTGCCATTGTCATCGTATTGCTGCAAGATCTCGAGGATGCCGGCTCCAGAGAGGAATGAGGCCAGAGAGATAGCACACAGCACAGCTTCAGTTAGTGTCACGATTTTGTCGCGATCGTGATCCATCAGATTGAACCAGGCTTGTATCTCACGAGGCTCGTGCTTCTCTCGGACGCCACTGGGCAGCGCCTTCACAAACTGATCAAAGTCGATGCGACGGTCGCTGAGCTCGTCGGCCTCAAGGAAGAATATAATGAGCTTTCGTGTTAGGATGGTCGCCTCGATCCTCTGCGCCTTCTCTACGTTGGACAACGATTGATGTGTCTCCTTTACGTGGGCGCGCATTGAGCGTCCTCGCTCCAGCCTTTGCAGCGTGGTGGCCGCAGCCGTACGGGCGTCGTGCTCCTCCATGTGTGGATCAACGTGGAAGTTGCAAGTTGTTTCCTCGTGCCGCGAGGGACGAAATTGAAACCGTCGTTTCTAGTCGGCGAGCTGGCCGCCCCACGCGCCGTGCGCCCCTTCCCCCTAACTCGCCAACGTAAATCAAAAGCGTGACACGCCGACTAGTCGCGCACCTACAGTAAGACGCTCGGGCAGCGGCGCGCTCGCCGCAACAGTTTTATTAGCGACGAGGCGCTGAAAAGTGCTCGAGCAGCGTTTCTGCTACGAGGGACTCGGACCTCCCGCTGGATTCGGTGTGGGGAGCGTCGTGATTACGGTTGATTGACTAGGAGAGCTTGGCCACCACTTCCTGGAGCTTCGCCTCGTCCACTTCTCCCTTCATCATGGCGCCCTGCAGCAGATTCATGGCTGCCAATGCAAGGAAGCAGGCGAGCATGCTGCGTCAGTCAAGGGCATCCTCCCCGGCGACGCAGAAACCCGCCACGGGGCAGCGTAAAGTGCATCGAGGAGCAGCTCGCACCTTCTTTGATCACCTCGCCACCCGCGAAGCCGCCAACCTCCACCGGGGCCGCTGCCTTCTGGCATGCCATCGCCCCCATCATGATCCCTGCCACACCACGCGCACACTCCATCCGTTCGTGTGTGAGACAGGAAGGAGACAACGTTCGCCTGTCCATCCATGGGGTGGCGTGCAATCATTTGTGCATCCGGGCACGCACCCATCGATGCTTGAGCGGGTGCCGCGCAAAAGCCTTTCTCCACGAGCTTGGGCCCCAAGATTTGGACGAGCTTGGGCATGAGCTTTGCAATCTTCTTCTGTTGAGTGTCATTCTCCGGATCGGCGGCAATCGCCAGCAGGGCCTCCTTATTGGATAGCAACTCTTCGATGAGCACCTTCATGTCCGCCTTGGCCTCTTCGAGCGTGGCGAAGGTCTTGGGACCTTTAGGGGCCGCCATGATGCAAATCCGGTTGCGTGCTCGTCGAACAGGGACACGGGGCCGAGTCTCGGTCGAGTCTAGACGCGCTTCTTCACGACAAGTATGGAAGTTTGAACTGATGGCGAGATAGTCTTCTGGGTCGACAAGGAGGATGTCAAGGCCTGACCCGGCGTCTGAACATGCGCATCGTTCACCTTGAGAGTCGAATTTTTCCTGCTGCGCTGTGAACGTTTTAATCATTGGCTGTGAAAGGCGGCGTGCTCGCGACTAGCGCCGCACCGACGCCGCTGCCCAGAGCGCCGCTGCCAGGGCTGTTGCAACCGCTAGCCGCTCCTACAACCGCACGTTGCGTTGTGAGCTGCTCGGCTCAGGAAAGCCGACCGCTGCACAGGGCACGCGTCACTGGTGGCCTTGCAGCAGCGGTGACAGCATCTATTTGCTGGCGGTCTGCTGCATTATGAGTCTGAGACCTGGAGGATTCAGCTTGAGACCAGGCGGTGGCGGAGGATTCGATGAGGACGAGCGTGGCGGTAGCTTTCGCCCGAGCGGTGGCTCCAGGCCGCGCTCTGAACTTGATGATAGAATGGACAACCATGGTGACCGACGCAGCAAAGGCAGCGGCGGACGCCATGGTGCCGGCGGCGGCGGTCGCAACAGCGACGATGTGCTCGAGGGACAACTCTTTCTCGGCGAGGTGGTGTCGCTGCGCGAGTCGGACCGCTTTGGCTTCATCCAGCCAGATGCAGCCTCGGGACTGCCTCGGACTGGTGCGCTCCCGCTACTGCCGCCGCCGCCGCCCGCTGCCTGCCGCCGCCGCCGCCAGCGCCGCCGCCGCGTGCACGCGTGCACGCGCGCGCGCACGCACCTTCCCTGCGCGCGCTCTGGCGCGCGTCGGGAAGCACCCATCGGCTCTCACCCCACTGGCGCTCACCCCACTGGCGTCGTGTGACTCACAGACATCTTCTTCCACTTTGCGACGAGCCTCAGCCCAGGCACGTCGATGGACCAGATTTACGTGGGCACCCTGGTCGAGTTCCACGTGGTCGAGGACCACAGTGGCAAGAATGGCGGCAAGCGGCGCGCGACCAACGTGCGGCTGCCCCCTAGCGGACCGGATGTGATCGGCTTGAACCTCCGACCGGTAAAAGGCTTCGGCTCCAGCGGCGCGGTCCTCGGCACGCTCACGCTGGACATGATGCCCGGCGGGAAGCTCGCTGGCTGTGAGGGCGTGGGCGAGGGGAGCCTCCGCCCAGGCGGTGCTGGCATGGGCATGGGAGCTGGGCTGGGAGCGGGGATCAGCATGCGCGGGGGCTCCGATGGGGGAGCGCGCCGGGACGGCGGTGTGAACTGCGGTGTGAACCCTCGGAGGGGCGGCGGCAGCGGCGGTGGCAGCGGCGGCGGCAGCAGCGGCGGCGGCGGCGGTGGCCATCGCGGCCGCGGCGGCAGCAGCGGCGGCGCCAGCGGCTGGGGCGCACCCGCCGGCAGCTCACTGCGCGACATCCAGCGCCAGCAATCCGACCTCAAGTCGGCGGCGGGGCGCATGCTCACCCATGAAGGGCGGCTCGAGACGAAGCCGTTACTCAGCTTGCTGCGCGCGCGATCCCCCGAGGAGATCATCCGATTCCTCGACGATGTGTTCACGCACCGCGACGGGAGGGTGCCGCCCGCGCGCTGCACCGAGCTCGCCTCAGCGCTGAAGATGAGCTCTATTGAGGGTGAGCTCATCCCTCTGATCGAATGTGCGAAGGCGATGCTGTGGCAGCTCACCGAATCTCCCAGTCGGCCGGTCGCGGGGCTCTTTCTGCCCCAGGAGGTGACGAAACTCTTCCCCGAGACGTTCCATGAGGACCTAAAGGAGCTCCTTGTCGACGCGATGGTCTCAAAGATCCCTGCGTGGCGCGAGGCGATCGACAACCCGACTGCCGCAGCCGCCGCTGCCAAGCGAGCGGCCGGCGGCGGCGCTGGTGCGCCAAGTGCCCAACGTGGCGCGCCAAAGTGGCGGCCGCTCGATGCCGATGGCGCGGTCGGCGCGCGCACGGACGCCGCGCCACGCGACGCCAGGGAGGTCAAACACCATCACGACTCCGTGGTCGCAGCGGATAGTGGCCGCGGCGGCGGCGGCGGCGGCGGCGGCGGCGGCGGCGCCCTCGATAGCACCTCGGCGTCCCGCGCCAAGTGGCTCGAGAAGCGCGAGGTAGAGCTGAGCTCACCGGGCAAGAGTGCGGGCGCGGTGGGGCTTCTCCTCGGCAACAAGCCGCCGCAGATGCTGCTGGACATCCTCGCAGCCGAGGCGCCCGCGCCCGCGGTCACGCGTCGGCTGGTGGCGCTACTCGCATCTCCCGCCATCTGCGACCACTCGCTCAGCGAAAAGTCGGCGCCACTGTACACTCGACTCCTCGCCTCGCCTCTCTTTCGGCTCCCGCACAACGGTGGCGGTTTCAACGGTGGCGGCGGCAACGCTGGCGGTGCCGACGGCACGGGCGCGGTTTCTTCGGAGCCGGCAGTGATGCCCATGGTGAGGTACGTCGAGCATCTGCCGTTGCTCTCTCGTGAGAACGTGGGCAGTGCGCCTCCCAGCCTAGCGTGCTTCACGCAACTGGCCACGTTACTCACGCTTCTGCAGCGCCGCTTCAAGCTCGAGCCTGACGTTCCCCTCCAGCTCCGGGAGCTCGTGGCACCGCTCCGGGCTGCTGCGCGCGCCGTGAACCTCTCGCATGCACAGGAGGAGCTCATCGAGGGCGTCCTGGGAGCTCTCTCGGCGCTCGTGCCGCCCGAGCTGGCGGGGGCGATGCCGGCGGCGGACGCGGCCTCGAGCTCGAGGCTGGACGAGGCGGAGTATCCGAGTCTCTCCAAGCACGGCCAGCCGAACTCGCCCGAGGTGCACCAGGGAACTCTGCCACGTGGCACGCCGCCCCCTCCGCCACCGCCCCCACCGCTGCCGGAGCCCGCAGAGGACCTGTCGGGCGTGGCGGATGACTGGGAGGCCGGCACGGAGTCCGAGAGCGTCTCGCCGATCGCGCCGCCCATCGCGTCGACCAGGGCGCCCAGCACGGCACCCAAGAGCTCGAGGGACGTCGAGGACGGCGGCGGCACCGACCTGAGCACACTCGTGCTGCCGCCACGCCCCCTCGGTGGCGCCGCCGCGGCGATCGGCGTGGCGGCGGGAGCGGCTGGTGGCAAGGGCGCGGCGGCCACCGTCGAAGCGGCGTCGGGCGCGGGTGCAGCAGCGGCTAGCCTCAAGGTGCAAAGCGCATGGTGTGCGGGGTCCGTCACGGGGTCGACAGAGGCGAGCAGCACGGCCGGGGCGGGCTCAGGCTCGCGCAAGGCGACAGCGCTCGCCAGCGAGCCGGACGTTGAGACGCCGCCGGACTGGCGCTCGTTGCCCGTCTTCCCCACGCACTCGGACCTGTCGGGAGAGCCCCTCCAGCTGCCGCGCCGGGTGAGCGAAGGCACCTTCGAGAGTGCAGAGGAGTACCTGATGAGCCAATTCCTCTTGCTGCGCGAAGAGACCCTCGCGCCCTTGCGTGCGGGCATCACGGCGCTGCGCAAGGGCGCCCCGCTCGACGAGCGGCGCATGCATCTGTATCGGGAGGCCGAGTTGCAGTCGGTCCGATGCACTGCCAAGGGCTTCATGTACCGTCTCACCTTCGTGGCAGACGTGTACGTCGACTGGACACGCACACAGCGCCTGCTGTTCGGCTCCCTGCTTGCACTCTCGTGCGATGGCTTCGACACGATCTTATGGGCGACCGTCGCGAGCCGCGAGCTCCTCGGCAGCGCCGGGCTGCCCCCGACCATCGACGTGTTCCTTTTCGAAGGCGAGCACCGCGCCTTCCTCGGCGCCCAAACCAAGGGGACTCGCTTTCTGATCGCCGAGTCGCCCGCATGCTTCGAAACGCACCGGCACGTGCTGCAGGCCCTCCAGCGCATGGACGGTGCCTCGCTGCCCATGCAGCCGTGCTTGCTCAAGGGCGCACCGAGCGCGCCGCTCGCCTCGCACGCGACCATGCTCGATGTGGCCAGAGCAGCCGGAGCCTCAGCCGGAGCCTCAGCCGGAGCCCCAGCCGGCGCCCCCGAGGGCGGCGGCGTGGCGCTCGATGCGCCCCAGAAGAGGGCGCTGGAGCACGTGCTGAGCGCCGAGTTGAGCGTTCTCCACGGCGCCCCGGCGACCGGTAAGTCGCTGGTGCTGCAGCGCGCGCTCGTGGCGCTGCTGCACGCGCGCAAGGAGGCGGGGCTCACTGCACCGGTGCTCCTCGTGTGCTCGAGCAACGTGGCGCTCGATATGGCGCTCGGCGGCCTGCTGGACAGCGCGCCCGAGCTGCCGCTGGTGCGTGTGGGTGCGCGCTCCGAGAGTGCGCGGATGCAGCCCTGTGAGATTGGGCGGCTCGCATCTGCCGAGGCCGAGCACGACGCAGCGCATCTGAAGGCCTGGAAGAGCTGGACCAAGCAGCAGGCGGAGCTGCGTGCCCAAATCGAGCGATTGGTGGCGGAGGACCTCGCGCAGCGGGAGCCGACGGTAGAGGACGTCGAGGAGGGGTGCACGACCGCGCAGATCATGTCGCTGTGCGCTTCGCCCACGGGCTGGATGCACATAGAGCAGGCACTCGCCACGTGGCTCGACCCCATACGCAAGGCCGCGGAGGAGCGGGCGGCGGAGGCACTGCTTGCCACGGCGGAACGGCAGCCCGCGCGGCCGTCGGCGCTCGTGACGGCCGCAGAGCTCGCCCGGCGTGAAACGGCCAAGCTCGCATCGAGCGCGCCCACTCGTGAACGGCTCGTGCGCTCGGCCGGTAACCGAAAGGCAGACTGGGCTGCGATCACGCGCGTCGAGTACGATGATAAGGGGGCGGCCGAGGAGGAGCTGTGGGAAGAGGAGCTGCGGCTCGCGCGTAACGGCGAGCTGTTCCTTGCCTCGGAGCACGAGCGTGCCACGTGGACTGCCGCGTGGACGCCGGGCAACGTGAGCGAGCGCCGTACTGGGCGCACCAAGGACGAGCCGTGCGCCTCGCGAGGGTTGGAGGAGGAGGGCCCGCCGATGCCCGTCAGCCGTGCGGATGACCTCGCGTACCCCGATGACGAGACGCGCGAGAGGCTGCTCGAGCATGACGACCTGTGGCAGCTCGATACGGTTGAGCGGGAGCAGCTTGCCTGGCTCTGGCTCCACTCCAAATTTGGGACGATGTACGAGCGGCTCGCTGGCTTGTGCGAGCAGTATGAGCGCGCTTGCCGCGAGAAGCTGCAGCTGCAGCAGCAGATGCACTTGAGGGTGCTGCGTCGAGCGAGGCTCGTGGGCATGACGCGGAGCGCCTTCACACAGTACGCGCCGCTCGTGGCGGCGCTCGAGTGCCAGGTGGTCGTGGTGGACGACGCAGCCGAGGCGCTCGAGAGCCACACGCTCATCGCCATCACGCCGTCGCTCACGCATCTCATACTCTGTGGCGACCGGCAGCAAGTGCACCCACGATCGTCCGTCGCCCGCCTCGCCCGTACCTTTCGGCTGCCCACGTCGATGTTTGAGCGCCTTCTCGTCTTGCGCGATAAGTCCCACGCAGCGGCGGACATGGGGGGGCGCCTCACGCTGCAGCATCGGCTACCCGCCGCGCTCTCGCGTCTGCTTCGCCCCCTCTATCCCCTGGCGGAGGCTGTCGGTGGCGCCACCGCCGCGGGCCCTTCCTCCAAGGGCGGGGTCAAGGGGGTCGAACGTGCCGTGTACATGCTCAAGCACACGAAGCCAGAGAGCGTCGAGGCCTCGAGCCGATCGCGGTGCAACGTGCACGAGGCCAAGTTTTGCGCGGCGTTCGCGCTCTACTTGATGCGCCAGGGCTATGCCCCCCGCCAGATGACCGTGCTCGCGCCGTACTGCGGCCAGCTGCTCACAGTGCAGCGCGAGCTGCGGGCGTTGGGGGTGCCGGGGCTCGAGCAGGTGGTCACCAGCTTGATCGACGCGTACCATGGCGAAGAGAACGACATCGTGCTGCTCTCGCTCGTACGTTCGCCACCTGCCGCGCTGGCGGGCGCCGTGCCGGGCGCCGAGAAGCCTCCGCAAGGCGCACTGGGGCTGGTCGGCTCCGAGCCGCGCATGGGCGCGGCGCTCTCACGCGCGCGGCTCGGGCTGTACGTGATCGGCAACGCCGAGGCGCTCGCGGCCGACTCGAAGCTGTGGGAAGTCCTCCTAAGGTACCTGAACGAGGGCGGTGCCGTCGGCGCCTTCCTGCCGCTGCAGGCGACCCGAACTGAGACGGGCAAGCGCGCACTCGTGCGCTCAGGCGACGACTTTGACGGCGTCGTAGGCGAGTGGGAGCAGCGCCTTGCGGAGCAGCACGCGTCAGCAGAGAAGACTGTAGGCTCTGTTGTGTGATGTTGAGGTTGGTCAAAGCTGCGAGCATCTGCGCTCTGTGGACTGGGTCATGGACGGGGGGTGCGCACCACCGACCACGCGCCAGGTGACGGGATTCTCAATAAAGTCGGCATGTCTTGCGATGTGTACTATATATATTATTGATATATCGATGTGTAGATGCGTGCTGCAGCTGAGCTTGTGATGGTATTGTAGAGACTCAACGGGGACGCACGCGCCGGTTGTCTCGATGAGATGCGTCCCTCATGGCTCATGCGCGAACCGAACATATGAGCAATCTAGTGCTTTCAATGCTTAAATGTGGCACGGTCCCATGATCTGGCATCCCGTCCCACCCACGCACGCGTCGCTTCACCGGCCGCGAGGTGGAGGACCTAACCTAAAGGGTCATGGCGTGCCCCCCACTGTGGGGAAACGTAAGGCTGCCTAAAATGGTCCGCTCCGCGAGCGGAGGTCGGCGGCATTGAGCGGTGACCGCGGGCGGAAGGGCGCGGCGGCCAAGGGCCTCCTTCTCTCGACCCTTCCAACGTATGGAGCCACACAAGACTGGTTGGGGCGCACCCTCGTCGGCCGCTGTGGCACTTAGTGGCGGATCCAACGTCCTCTCACTTACAAGCGTCATCGAGCCCTCCGCCGGTGCCGAGCGGACCAAGGAAAAGCGCTCCGGAGTGCACGAGCTTTGGAACAGCGACGAGTACCGATCGGTATGGTGGACGGTGCCGCTCGACGGCCTCGGCCACGACGGCGTGAAAGATGCCGCGTCGATCGCCGAGGCACAGCGACTGCTCGCTCGGCTCAAAAGGCATAGCGACCCCGTGCTGCGCCATTATGGCTGGACCGTCAAGCACCTAAAGGAGCACGTCGGCGGCCCCGGCGGCATGTGCTACCACGACCGCCAAGGCACGGCCGACATCACCTTGCAGCTCCGCCAGCGCCCGTCGAGGCAGTGCAACGCGTTCCGTTCATTCCGGCAGTTGATGGCCGTGATGATCCACGAGATGACTCACATCTCCGGACTGGGGATCGAAGACGTGCACCCGCCTGAGTTCTATGAGAAGAATCGAGAGGTGTGGGGCGTCTACAAGAGGCTACTGGCAGACGGGGTGAGCATCGTCGAGGGGGGCAAGGAAGGTGGGGGCGCGGCGGGCGAGGGCGAGGACTTCGGAGAGGGTGACGGCTCGGTCGAAGGCGGATGCCGCAGCAAGAGGCGGCTGCTGGGCGGCGGCGGCGGCGGCGGCGGCGGTCGCAGGCGCAGTCGCGCACGCGGCGGGCCCAGCGGGAGCTCTGGCGCTGGCGGCGGTAAGAGGAAGAAGCCCGCGCTCGGTCGGAAGCAGAAGATGATCGACAAGCGAACGGTCGAGGGGAAGCAACTGGCGGCGGCGCAGGCGAGCCGCACGCCCGCCGAGGCGGCACGGCAGGCGGCGCTGGCGCGCGTTGGACAGCAGCCGCTCTCCGCGCGTGAGGCCACGAAGAAACGACTGCGCGAGACGGGCGGCGACGCCGATACGGCGATCGAGCTCGGCAGCAGCGACGATGACGACAACGACGAGGGTGATGACGGCGACGGCCTGTTTGCGCCCATGGAGATGATACACGAGGACACGGCGGAGTTCAAGGAGGGCGACGAAGATGACGAGGACGAGCTGCACGACGGCGAGCTGCACGACGGCCCGCCAGGCTTTTGCCTGTGTTCCAAGTGCGCGTGAGCGAGTGGCGAGTGGCGCACTCGCTTATTTCGGCCACACCGGGACGAGCGCATGGCGCCACGAGCCATGAGGATCATGGGTGCATTGTCCCGGTCCACTCGCCAGTACGACACGCTACGTAGAGCATACAGATGGGACTGGTATAGCTTGCTGCACTCGGCTACGCGGCGTCCAGGCTTTCGCAGCCGTACTGTAGACTAGTAGCAGCAGGGAGTGACCAGGGAGGAAAGTGTTCACAACCAATTCACACTTCTGCGCTCTGGGTCAGGGCGGTCCGGCGTCTTTCGTGCGTCCTGGACCTTCCTGGCTGCCGCCGGTGGTGAGTCATGAAGACCACTCCGTGACCGCTCTTTCGGCCCATCGGACCCCGAGTGCCTTCATTCAAACATCCCCCGCAACTCGCGCCCGGCCATGGCCTTTTTCTGACTCCGTTTTGCTCGGCTCTGACAGAAACAATTGGAGGAAGTTCGCCAAGCAGCGCGCGGTCGCGCAGGGCGGCCGCAAGTACCGCGGCCCGCACTGGGATGAGGGGAAAGACGTGACCGTGTGCCTCAAGCACGACCGCGGCCAGCACCGCCGGTGCACCGAGACGAAGCACTGCCCCCCCCTTATGCGCTCGCCGAAGGGCACGGTGAAGAGAGAGCAAGGTGCCCGGCCGAGCTTGAACGCTTGCCAAGTTGTGTGCGACCGTGACTTGCCGCGCTCACTGCGAACGCGTGGCATGTGCAGAACGTGCGCTCGCGCGGCAGGTCAAGGTTGAGGCTCGCGAGGCCAAGCGCGAGACCCGCAAGGAGCCTGAGCCGCCGCCAGAGCCACCCGCGGACTGGCAGGCCGTGCCGGGCGAGGACTTCTGGCTGGCCGAGGCCGTGGACGGTCGCGGACACCATGATGGCCTGCTTCTGTACGACGTCGCCATATGCGTCGACTACTTCGGCGCGTCCTATCTTCCTGGTGGCCAGGCGCGCTTCCTGCACATCAACGGCGGCGACAGGAAGATCTTCACGCTGCCCGTCGTGGCGCCGGCCGCGGGGACCGTGCTGAAATTTCGCCTGCCGGTGTGCCTGCAGGGTGCGGCCGGGCGTGTGGCCATCGTGCGCGGCCTGGAGGTGCGCCGCGCGCCGTGAGCAGCGCGAGGCTGAGAGTGTGAGCAGCAGCGTGAACTGCGCGGCGCATATGTGAGTGGGCTTTGGGCCACTCGGTGCAATACGCAGCCAAGCCAAGCCTGGAGATGTGCCCGAGGGGGTGGAGATGTGCGATGTCGATGACGAGATGGGGCGCGCGGAGATCGCAATGGCCGGATACTCTGTGAGCTGTAGTGTCAAGCCGGCGGTGTGAATCCCGTGTGCCGTGATGCGTTAAGGGGGGGGGGTCAGAAAGCTGTTGTGCGCTACCACGATAGTGAGTGAACTTCGTTGTTGCGTCACCGAGTATGAATTCCGTCGGCTTTTTTCCCGCAGTGTTGCGGTTGAACAGGCCCTTACCAAAAGCGAAACAATTATCAATATAAAGAAAAACGAAAGAAAACCGCGAACTGCGCGGCCCCGCGGGCGCGCGCGCGCCCGGCAAGCGCCCCAGGGCGCCAGGAGGGTCCCAGGGAACGAGACTAGAGGAGACTTAGGATGATACTGTCGATACCTGGTATCACCTCGGGACCAACAACGTGGCGGCGGTGCCACGCTCCGCGGGCTCATTCCTCGCGGCGTGGGCGGCGGCCGGGCGGCGAGGGCGGCGGCGGCGAGGTCGACGGCGGCGAGGGCGGCGGCGGCGAGGGCGGCGGCGGCGAGGGCGGCGGCGACGACGTCGGCGGCCTGGGCGGCAGTGAGGGTGGCGGTGCCGAGGGTGTTGGCGAGGGCGGCGGTGGACTGGGCGGCGGCGAGGGCGGCGGCGGCGGGGGCGGCGGCGACGACGGCGGCGTCGACGACGGCGGCGGC